>WNGD01001819.1_pt1 | contig 56718 bp, 65 predicted proteins | sample 5400671 | NCBI WGS metagenome assembly WNGD01 (sample SAMN13153369, study PRJNA577476) | soil metagenome | isolation source: 40 cm soil or saprolite under grassland replicate 2 | place: USA:California | collected 2016-06-15 | reverse complement strand
ATGAAGATTGCCGGGTTCAGAAACTCGCCCCGGACTATAGCAAAGGCCGCATCGCTATGAGTCGCAACCGAGCGCGTGTTGAGGCCGGGGATCAAGCCGAACCTGAAGTTCAAGACGTGAAAAGTTATGAAGAAAAACAGAATCACTCCGGTAACCCGCTGAATGGTATAGAACCAGTTGCGCGGGTACGGATAATTGAGATTGTTGGGCCGCGCCTCAATTGTAATCACGAGGCCATAGACGGCGTGATAGATGAGCGGTATAAATATTCCGCCAATTTCAACAAAAATTATGTAGGGAATCGACTGCAGACCCTGGACGGCGCTGTTGAATTCAGCGGGCCCGCTCAACGCCTTCGAATTAGTGTAGAAATGCTCCAGAAGAAAAAAACCGAGTGGAACAATGCCCGACAGTTGATGCAGCTTTCGCAGGACAAAGGTCCTGCTCAGATGGATCGCCAAGAACGCACTCCTTCACCGCAAAGCTTGAACATCAAAGCTAATGATCTTCGATCAGGCGAGATTGTAATAAGATTGCTCAGAACAAGGAAATTATATTGAGAAGCTGGAGAAAAGGAAAGTTCAAGATAGATGATCCAGAATTGCCGCTGCAGGTTCAAGTTAGCAAGACGCTCGGTCTCGGCTTCGTTCTGTCGGCAACCGGGATCTTCGGAATCGGCTCCTTAGTTGCGTTGATGATTGGACTGAAAGCGCGGCGGATCATCAACAACTCAGAAGGAAGAATCAGCGGCAGTCGAATGGCCTTGTGGTGCATTGTTGTCGGCGCGCTCGGTTCCCTGATTCTGATTCCTCTGACCGTTGCCATGGTCCTTAAACAATTGAAATGAGGCCCGACTATTCAGATATTGTTTTTCAGTCAGCGTCGAAGCTTGCTGAACTGATCCGGGCACGACTGGTCTCGCCCCTCGAAGTTGTCGAAGCGCACATTCGTCGGCTTGAGCGCCTCAATCCAGCTCTGAATGCCATCGTAACGCTCGCACCGGACGCATTGGATCGAGCACGGGGCGCAGAAGCAATGCTGATGCGTGGCGCAGAGATAGGCCCGCTGCACGGCGTGCCGGTGACTATCAAAGATACGATTGAAACTGCCGGCCTCCGCACCACGAGTGGATCGAGAATTCGCGAAAACTTCGTTCCCACCAAAGACGCAACCGTTGTCGCCCGTTTGAAAGCAGCCGGCGCCGTCATTCTTGGCAAGACGAATACGGCGGAACTAGCGATTCCCTACGAAACCAACAGCCCAGTTTTTGGCCGCACAAATAATCCTTACGATGTGGAACGTACTGCGGGCGGGTCCAGTGGCGGAGAAGCGGCGGCGATTGCTGCGTGCCTTTCCCCTGCGGGAATTGGCAGCGATCTTTCGGGCTCGATACGCGTGCCCGCGCACTTTTGCGGAATCGCCGGTCTGAAGCCGAGCAGTGGACGGGTGCCGGCGGATGGTCATACTCCGCCGGTCACTGGACCATTCACGTTGGGCGCCTGTATAGGACCAATGGCGCGGACCGTCGCAGACATACGGCTGCTGTTTGGAGTGATTGCGGATCCTGCGCAGTTTGAGCTGAGTCACGATTCGATGGAGTCAGAAAACTTTTCTAACGGCAGTAGCTTGCGCAGTCTGGGCGGAATGAATATCGCCTGGCACGTGAACGATAACGTCGCGCCGGTTACTGAAGAAACATCGGACGCGGTTAAAGCAGTGGCGAAAGCACTCGGGGATGCCGGTGCGGAGGTGGTTGAATCTATTCCTCCCTCTGTCTCTGAAGGTTCACGACTTTGGATTGAATTGTTCTCGGGACCTTCAATCGATCAACTGGGTGAGTTTTATCGGGATAGAGAAGACGAGGCAGGACCGGCTGCCGGCGCTTTTCTGGCAGCAAAGAGAAAGTCACCGGAAGACACGATGGAGATTCTGGCAGCAGCTATGACCGAGCGCGAGCGTCTGCGTGGCGATTTGCTCAAATGGATGGAACGAACCCCCGTGATCGTCGCTCCTGTCGGTTCGACTAATGCATTCGCGCACGGGACACGTCGAATAGATGTTGGCGGGCAGACGTTGAGCGTCTTTCGCGCCTTCAGCTACTGTCAGACGTACAATGTTTTCGGTCTGCCGTCGGTCAGCGTTCCAGCCGGACGCTCGATTGATGGTCTGCCGCTGGGAGTGCAGATAATCGGCAGGCCTTATGAAGAGGAAGTTGTTCTGTCTGTGGCCTCGATAGTTGAAAAGGCGTTCGGCGGTTGGCAGCCGCCAATATTCGGGAATGGAAAATGAGAAATGAAAAATGACAAAATCGAAAATCTTTGCTTGAGGAGATTCGGACCCTTTCAATCCTCAATTAGTTTGTCGGACATACCTTCGATCCGATATAGTCTGGACACACTTTTCCATGACGCGTTGCGTATCGCTGACTTTTAAATCTGGAGGCAAATATGGACTTTCTTCTGTGGGCTTTCTTCCTGGCTTTTATTGCCATCTTCATGCTGGTCATTGCGATCAAGACGATCAGGATTGTGCCTCAGGCCACGGTGATGCTGGTGGAGCGGCTCGGGCGGTTCCTTAAAGTTGCCGATAGCGGCCTGCACGTATTTATTCCCTTCATGGATAAGCCGCGCGCCGTTTATTGGACGAACACTCGGCCGGGAATGACGTCGATCGACCTGCGCGAGCAGTACATAGATTTGCCGCCGCAACCGGTCATCACCCGTGACAACGTAACCATCCATGTGGACTCCGTCGTTTACTGGCAAATTACAGATCCCATCAAGGCTGTCTACGAGATGAACGATCTGGTGGGCGGCATCGTGCAGTTGACGATTACCGGCATGCGCGCCGTGATGGGCGACATGGACCTGGACCACACGCTTTCGCAGCGCGATCAGATCAATGCCAAGTTGCGCATTATTCTTGACGAAGCAACTGATAAGTGGGGCGTCAAGGTTACCCGCGTTGATGTGAAGAACATCGATCCGCCGGAAGATGTGCGCATCACCATGGAGAAACAGATGACCGCAGAGCGCACCCGCCGCGCGCTCGTGTTGCAGGCCGAAGGAGACAGGCAGGCGGCCATAACCCGGGCCGAGGGCGAAAAGCAATCGGCCATCACCCGTGCTGAAGGCGAGAAAGAATCTGCCATCCTGCAGGCGGATGGCGCCGCCCAGGCACGCTTGCGTAATGCGGCCGCCGAAGCTGAGGCCATCTCGCGCGTGGCCCAGGCAATGCAGGACCACGGCAATCCGGCGCAGTACCTGATCACCACCCGCTATATTGAAAGCCTGCGCGACATGACGCGCACCAATAACTCGAAGGTAATCTTCATGCCGGTGGAAACATCAGCGATGTTAGCGAGCGTAGGCGCAATCAAAGAAGTCTTGTCCCAGACCGGCGAGAAGAGCGGAGAAGAGAACCCACCATCACCTCCGCGGCCACGGCAATTGCCAACCTAGTACCTGTCAGAACCGCCTGCGGTAGCGGGCGGTTGTACCAGCGCTATCAAGCAAATCGGACCGGTAGATCAACCGCCCGCTACGGCAGGCGGTTCTAACCTGAGTTGGCTCAATCATCAAAGTCAGGTAGTTCATCACCCTGCCCGTAGAGGACGTAGTCAATCGCTCGTGCCACGCTGCGCTCATTCCACAAGTATCGCTTGCTACCTTTGTCGGCCCAGGGGCTCAATTCGCTCTGCCAGCAACCATCTTCACGCATTTTCCGCGTCGCATTTGACTTGAAAGCATTAAGCGCAACATCCGGTTTCTTGGCTCCGATGGCCACGACCGTATGAACGTGATTGATCCGCGCGTTCATTGCGTACAGTTGCCATTGTCTGATTTCACAAGTCTCGTGGACGGCTTCTCCGACGCAAGCGCGTTGCGCGGCGGTTAGAACAACGATTTCGCGCTTGAGTCGCTGCGTATTTGTTTGCACCCACTTCTTCTCCGGTGGTAAACGACGAGAGTTGTATTGGTTGCGAAAACGATTGACCGAGCCACGCTCGTCGCCGTGCAGCCACGTTCCGTACGAGCGAAACGTAATCAAAAACGCCAGCGGAATATCCGTACCGTTCCACATGAGTCAGAACCGCCTGCGGTAGCGGGCGGTTGAACTATCGGTCCGACTTGCTTAATAGCGCTAGATCAACCGCCCGCTACCGCAGGCGGTTCTGACATAGGCTAGTAATGATCACCCTCCGACCAGCGGCGCTTGCGAAACTTCCCATCAGACCAGAAGTTCTTTAGCAGCGTCGTGCTTGGAGCAACCTCAGGTTCATCTATGTCCGAAGCGGGCAGAATCAAACTTAGAACGTCGTAGCGATAAGGCTCGTCCACCAGATCGAGCATGCGCCGGTAGACGCGAGCGGCACGCGCAATCTGCCGCTGCTTGTGCACGTCCACATTCGCCTGAGGCGGAGCAAACCAATCCGAGGCGCGCGTCTTTACCTCGATAAAGCAAAGCACGGCGCCATCGTAAGCTACGATATCGATTTCGGCGGTGACAATGACGCCGCGTGCATTGCGTCCGATCGGCAGCGCAAAATTGGAGCCGACAATGCGATAACCGGCGCGCTCGAGATATGCCACAGCCCACTCTTCGCCGCGCCGGCCCAGCCCGATGTGGGCTGCCATTTGTTCAACTTCTGTCTCGGCGGATGTGCTCGCATCCTTGCCCCCTGGCTTACGCAGCGCAGCGTGTGGCCACAGTTTTCTGAGTGCCTCGATCATCCTTCCGTCAAATATCACACGGGCGGAAACTCTCCCAAACCTCACTGTCTTCCGGCGCGCCTGGCGTAATGCCTGAGTCTTTGTAACGCTTTGCAGAACAACAGACCCTAACTCCCAAAATCACCCATGTCGTATGAAGGGAATACTATAGGGTGTTATCAGTACAACCGATCGCGGCAAAAGCGCGCGGAATGGATTGTAATCATGTGTATCCCCTGCGGCATGGGTATTGCCACGTCGGTTCAGGACAGGGGAGGATTGGAATGAAAACAAGTCAATTGACGAACAAAATCGGCGGAACGATTCTGGGACTATTTATGGTACTGGGAATCGGTTTTGCGTTTAGTACTACCGCGCGGGCGCAGAATTCTTATCCGCAGGATCGTAACCGACAGTGGGAGCGAGACCAGGAACGGGCACGTCGCGAACAAGAGCGGATTGATCGGGAACGTCGCGACCAGGAAAGGCGCAATGGCGCCTGGAATCAGAACCAGAACGACGGCACCTGGAACCAGGGTCAGAACAATGGATCCTGGAACCGCAATCGGAATCGTCGCGGTCGCAACGGGGACGGCTATGGTAATTACGGCGGGAGTTTTCAGCTTCGCCAGACGGCCTTAAATGCCGGCTACAACGAAGGCATCAAAGAGGGCCGTAATGATCGTCGCCGAGGCGAGCGCTACGAATTTCGCGACGAGAGCGCTTTCCAGAAAGCTTCGAAAGACTATAGCTCACGTCTTGGGGATCGCGGGCTCTATAGCCGGTACTTCCAGGAGGCATTCCAAAACGGATATGACGCCGGTTACAACGGCTACTAAGAACTGCTTTTGGCAGTAGGGTTCAGGGAAGGGAGCAACGGCTATCGCGAGTGCTCCCTGTTCTGTGTTCCAGAAGCAGGGGGCATCGCGCCTAAAGTTATGACAATAGTTGGGCGACGATCGCGCTCACGTGAATCTGCGTTGTATCCAGGAATCTAACGTCGCTGTCTGTGACATCTCGCAGGATCAACGGCAGCTCCGTCCCGCCGAGGATCAGAGCCTCGATAGCCTCTCGTTCTTTCAACCTGATGAGCGATTTCCAGTAATCGCCCGCGCGTTTTAGGCAGGAAGATGCCCTTAACCAATTCACTCATGTAGTGCTTGTGGATGAATGTTTGCTCGTCTTCGTCCGGTACGGCCACCGAAATCCCGGCTCGCGAAAACACCTGGGGATAGAACTGTCCCTGCATTGTGAAACGCGTGCCAAATAGGCCAACGCGTTTCAATCCCAGGGCCTTTGCGGCTTCGCAGGTTGTTTCGACGATACTGATCAGCGGGATACGTGCCTGGCGACTAATCTCTTCAAAAACAATGTGCGGCGTGTTTGACGAAAGCGCGCCAAAATCTGCGCCCGCTCCAGCAAGCTTTTCCACTTCGGCAACGACATATTCGGTAGCCCCTTCCAGGTCATTCGACTCAACCAAATGGATCATCTTGTTCAGGTCGATGCTGTTGATTAAGATCGAGGGATAACTGCCATCTCTATTTTGCTGGCGATAAGAGGCAATAATGGAGCGATAGTATTCGACGGTTGACTCTGGTCCAATGCCGCCGACTATGCCTACGGTTTTCATTCGGATCTTCCTTGCCTCCTCCTAAGGATACTTTGATCCAAGCCTTTTGACTGTGGTGGAGTTGCGGAAGGTCGCCGGCCTTCCCAGAATCTTTTCCAGCCGTGCTCCGGAGAACTCAGACTCGCTCATCTTCCTGCGACATCGCCAATAGACTTCGCGTCCAGAGACGTGAAGCTCGTTATCCTCAGTAGCGAATGACAGCAATTTCTGTTTCGCTGCCTCCGCAGGGGGTTCCGCCAAAAAGGCGATGTAGAGCACATTGCTACCTCCATTCGGATCCGCGGCATTAAATGGCTCGTAAGCGGCAATCGTCGCCACTTCAACTGTCGATCTGATAAAGGTGACCACGGCGTAACCGAGTTTCTCCTGTAGGAAGGCCTCAATCTTCTTTTCGAGAGCCCTGTTGCTTTTCGACTTCGAATCAAAGATAACATTGCCGCTGGCGATGAAAGTCTCCACGTTGGAGAATCCCAGAGCTTCAAACAAAGTCCGAAGATAGTCCATTCTGACAGTGTGGCCGCCAACATTTATGGCTCGCAGGAACGCTATGTATCTTGGCATGAGATTAATTGTAACCTTGGAGAACTGCCGCGGGAGCGCTCTACTTGTTCACCGCGAATTCAATTTGGAAGCGCAACGTGGATGCGCGAATCGCTGATTGTCTGTTGTCTCATTCACACCTGGCTTTAGCCAGGTGTGAATGAGAGGGAAACGGAGGTGCTGTTACTATGCGTTTTTATCTCGTAGGCTTCTGCGCCTGCCCGATCCACCGTTCGGTGCCAACTATCCGATCGATCCTGGTTTCCAATTCAGTTAGCCCTTTCGGGTACATAGCATTTCCGGGATCTTTGTGACAGCCATAATAGTGCAGGACGGATTTCGATTTTCCATTGAGCCTGATTGAGGTCGTGGCAGAAGGATAATCCGTCCAGACTGTCGAACAGCCATCTTCTTCACTCTGGTACTGATTTCTCAAGGAGAAATAATTCAGCTTCTTAAACTCTGAGATTAGTTGCTGCAATTGTTTACGACTAATTCTACTTTTAACTATGCCTTTGGTCTTTACATAATCGACGCCTTCAAACGTCACCGAGCCGTCGGCAGAGATGGTCAACTTGTAGGTTGGGCAATAGCCGAAGCAAGCAGTTCTACTGAGGGTAATGAGGGCGTCTTTAGGGATGGAGGTTTCTGAAAATGTTTGTGTCCCGGAGCCAGCAGAAATGATGAGCAATAAGATGAGCGAAGTGAACTTCCATGACATAAGAATAAACTCCTTCCAGAACTTCAACTGAGATGCATAAGACGCCGAATTAGATCGCGACCAGCCCGGAAGTTTAAGACTGACGCTTCTAAGGCACCGCTTCATCCGCTGTCGGGCCATAGACAGACGGCAATGGAATGTTCAGCAGCCGAAGATAAACCGATAGTTGACCCCGATGATGAATGAGGTGGTTCAGTGCTGTAGTACGGATCACCACCAGACGGGGCGCCTCGAAGATGACCTGCTCTGCATACTTATAACGCCATGAGCCAAGCAGACGCTCATCCGATTGTGTTTTCAATACCTCCAGCGCGCTGGAAATATTCCGATCGAAGGTTTGCAGAATATCCGGGAGAGTTTCCGGGGCAGACTTATATTCATAACGGTCAAACTCGTCCCGGTCCATAGTGGCGATGAACCTGCCGGGAAGATTGGCAATGTGTGCGGCTATTTCACCCAACGTGCGGGATTTTTCGTGAGGCTTCCAGGCGAGCGAATCATCCGGCACTCGTTCGAGCATCCTCCTGGTAGTCACTGCTTCGAGCTGAAGTTCTGCTATTAGCGGTTCATTCAGGTTCATGACGCTCCTCGGTCTCAATTCACAAAGTCTTAAAGCGCGATCCACTGTTGGGCCTTCTCTTGAATTCGTTTCGCCAAGGTTCCCAGCCGACTCTAAGTGGGCGTTTAGAGTACCGACTTCAGTCGGGCTCTTTCTTCCACATTAAAAGCCCGACTGAAGTCGGTACTCTAAACGCCCACTTGATCAATGACCCACAGACGCTCGGCTGGGTTTCAGTGGGGTTGGCTGAAAAAGTCTGTGTCACGGAGTCTTTGCCACTGACTAGCGAGAGATAAAGTAGCCCCAGCTCAATGCCTGGTTGTAACCCTCGGCGCTGAACCCCGGGAATCTATGCCGCAAGGAAGCAATCGCCTCGGCGTCAGTCATGCGTTTGTCGCGACACTGGTCACCGACATCGTAACAAGCGTCGGCGAGCGAGGTACCGCGCAAATAAAGTTCCTCCACGCGGGACGGCAACAGGCCAGGAAACATTTCCTGGATCCGTTCCTTTGCTTCGGCGTGCCCGAGCCGCGAAACCGCGCTCTTCGCCAGCCAGAACGCAACGTCCAATGCTCTCTCTTCGGATGGTGGATCTGTGGTGATGTCCATTACCGGTAAAAACCGCCTAACGACTGATTTCAAAAGGTCGCGCGGCAGTACAGACGTGGATTCTATCCGTCAAGTTGCAAAAGCGCTACGGCGACGCGCGTGATCCTGGACGCCGCCAGCAGGACGCAATCGTTGTTAGCGAGGGCCCGGTGAAGCGTTAACAACAGGAGGATCTCAATTCTCAAGAAAGCCCCCAAAGCAAAACCGATTTCCCGTCTGCGCTTATTACATAAAGCGTCTTCCCATCACTGGACCAGGCCGCTTTCGAAACCAGGTCCTTATCAGCTAAGTCAGGCATGTCAATTAGCCGAGACTCGGAAATCTTCGCGCTCGAAACATCCAACACTCGGATGGTCTTGTTGCCAACCAATAGAAGCTGGTTCTCGTGGTCCAAAAACTTGTCAATAAAGATGCGATCCTTGCCGTCACCAAAAACCAATTCGCCTCTCAATTGCAGAAGCGGCTTTGACTGGGAGAGCACCGCGAGTGAACAGAGAAGCGAAGCCAGGACTAGAGATAAGAGTCGCATTACAGAACCTCCGGATGAACCGCGATTACCCGGTGTAGCGAAACTGTGTTCGCGTATGCACGCTGAGCAACTGATAAGCAAACGCCGAGGGCATTAGAAAAGCGAGCGCTGCCTGCTTAGATTGAAACGCCGTCCAGGCTTATCGTCGAACACTGAACGACCGTCAAGCGAGGGAGAGATCGCATTTTCGTGAGCAATGACCGCCGGGAAATTGGCTTCCGGTTTGCGCTTCGTCTCGACTGCGCGAGCAAAGCGTTCCAGACGGCGGAAGCCGTGGAGTTTTTCTTTGTCCCCCACCTTTGCTGCATCGAGGGAGGTACGAAGGAAATTAAGCGATTCGTCATAAGTCTTTAATGGTACCGGAAACGGATGACGATCCTTGCCGCCGTGCGCGAAGGAAAAGCGCGCCGGATCGTTGAAGCGGCTGGGCGTTCCATGAACAACTTCCGCCACCAGCGCCAGCGACTGGAGAGTGCGCGGCCCGAGTTTTTCCAGGAGCAGAAGTTCGGCAAAGTCGTGCAGGTCGCGTTCATAAGCGACGGCGAGCACCGCGCCCAGTCTTTTCAAGTCAACGTTCTGCGCCCGGACCTCATGATGCGTCGGCAAGCGCAGGTGGCGAGCGGCGCTTAGAGTCTTTTCGGGATGTTCGCGGGCGATCTGAAGCAGCGAAGTCTGCGCTGGTTTTGCCTGAGCATCGACAAGATTCATGATCGTGCCCTGATGCTCGCCAACTATTCCGGTGTGCGGTTCGGCAACAAAATCACGAACCGAGGCCGAGTGCCAGTGATACCGTCGGGCCATTCCAGTGCGATCGTTCAATCCCTGCTGGACCACCGTCCATTCACCATCCGACGTCACTACAAAACTGTGGAGGTAAATCTGAAACCCGTCGGCGATCGCGTTGTTATCAACACGAGCAGTTAGACGGCTGGTCCGCACCAGAGCTTCGCCATCCAGCCCCCGGCGCTCGGCGATCCATCGCAATTCCTGCGGCGTGTTTCGCGAAAACTTGCCGCGGCCACCGCAGACATAGATGCCAAGTTCACCGGCACGCGGCCCGAGACCGCGCTTGAGTGCGCCCATAACTGAGGTAGTGATACCGGAAGAGTGCCAGTCCATTCCCATCACAGCGCCCAGGGCCTGGAACCAGAATGGATCGCTGAGGCGCGAGAGGAAAGCTGAGGCGCCGTAGTCGTGAACAATGGTTTCGGTGATGGCCGTGCCGAGTTTGGTCATCCGTTCCGCAAGCCACTGCGGAACCCGGCCGCCATGAAGAGGAAGGTCTGCGACTCCGGATCGTTTCATGCCGTGATTGTATCCAATCTAATCCGCAGATGACACCGATAACGCGGACGTCCAACCGCGCGTTACCTGTACCACGATGCGATTGAATAACGCTCGCCGTGCGTTACCGGAACCACCTCGTGCGTCGTCTCTGAACGGAAAGCAACAAGTGTCCCCGGGTCCGCGACCACCGAAAGACGGAAGTCGTAGTTGGGGAACGGTCCGTGAAAGACAAGGGCGCCACCACCATACGTGTCAGTCGAGGCTTCACTAGACTGCGGACTTAGCAAAATAATGATGGAGATCTTGCGGAATCGTGAATCATCGTGAATGAGTGGCGTGTTGCCGTCCTGGTGGGCTACGAAGAAGTCGTCCGTTTTGTAGCGGAGAAATTGCGGCTCTTCGCACTCGCCGAGCGTAATCCCAAAATGCCCTCCGATCTCGCTTTTGCGATCCAGTAGTTGTCCCATCACCCGCTCGCGCGTCTCCGGCGAGACGGCAAGCCGGGTTGCTTTCCTGATGCGCGGATCGACAGCGCCCGCCTCCTCTTTACCGTAGACTGTTGCCGACACGCCAGAAGCCGGGCGCAGTTCCGAGACGATCTCCTCGCGCATCGCCGCGTCGAGAAAGTCCTTGATTTCTAGCACGTCGATCATCAATGGAGGATTGTATCAGGCTAATCATATCCGGTCTTATCTGCGTGCCGCGTCGGAAGAACGATCCTCATGACTGCCGCACCCAGCCACCGTGTGTTAACTGGAAATTTGCACAACCGGTCGCGTTGAAAGCATCCATGACCCGACAATAATCTTCATCAATCCATCAATAAACCAAAAGACTACGAGGGGAATCTGCGGCAACCACAATCCCAGAATGGCATTGGCGACGCAAGCCACTCCCAGAAGGACGAGCAATTTGCCCTGGGCCATCGCGATAATCAGAAAGTGGACGCCGACAACCAGAAGAATCCACAACCAAAAGCTGCGCGATTGGTGAAAGCGAAACGCGTAGGCGACCAGTGTGACAAGAATCATCTCCAGCACAATCGCGCCGATGAGTGTCATGACTTGAAAGCGCGTCGGTGTGCCCAGCGGCCGGACAAGGCGGCTTCTAAAAACGCTTTGAGCAATGACCGCAAGAGACGCGCCGGCGATGAGCGGCGGAATGAAGTGATGCTCTCCCAGAATCGCGCCGGCTAAGATTCCCAAACCGACAAGCAGCACAAATAAGCCGCCGCTGCGAACCATGGGGAAAGGGTGTGGCTGGAAATTACTCCCAGGCGTGCTCATGTTTCTTATGGATTAGTTCAATTCAGGCGCCAAACGTCAGAGGTGAACGGCGGGGTGATTATGAACAAGGCGGAGGCCAAAGAGCAAGCTAGAGGGGTGTTGTCTGAGCTTCGTTCCGAACGTGCTCGTAATACGTAACGCCTGGGATCTAAACCGCATCAGTAGTCGCCGTCCCAATCATGGAGCGGCCATCAGCCATTGTGCTCGTAGTCTCAGTTGCTCGGACGTCGCATCGGCAAGTTCCTCAATCCGCACCGTGGGACGATCATAACCGGTGATCAGAACAGCTACACGTGACACTGCGTCATCGCGAGAAATTTCCACGCGCGCCGTGTCGCCGATGTGAAGTTTCCCGAGCCGGGATCTGAAATCCATTGTGGTTGCGACTGCACTGCCGTCGAGGGAAACCAGGCGATCGCCAGTGTGCAAACCGGCTCGGCCCCATGCGCTGGCAGGATTGGTGAGCCGGAGTCTTAGCGTTGAGTCGCCGGCTACATCAAGGACAGAAATTCGAAGGTCCGGCTCCGGCTTTCCATCACTTCCGAGCGCCGGTAGCCATGACACCTGCGTGCGCATTCCTATAATGCGCAGGTAGTGATCGAAATCTATGGCCTGCGCGCCGCGCACATGTGCTTCGAAGAACGGGTGAGCGTCGCAAGCGCAGACGTCATGCACCGCGCGCTCGATGTCGCGGCCAGTGAGGCCGCGTTGTGGGGTGAACCGTTCGCTCAATTTGCGCATTACATCGTCGAGTGAACGCTGCCCGCGGGTTGTCTCGCGAATCATCAAATCCAGCATGGTGCCGAGCAGCTTGCCCTGGGTATGAGTGCTGGCAAAGTCATCGCCAAGTGCCAGTGGATCCTCGGCTGCCCGGCTCGCGCGTTCAGCTGAGATGCGTGAATAGCCGGGCGTGAAAAGATACGCCGCGATGTAGCGCTCGAGATGCGCCACGCGCGTTGGATCATAGACCGGAAGCTTCGCGCGCCTCAGCAAAAGGTCACTAAAGTAGATCGTGATGCCTTCACTCCACCAAAGTTCCCCGGTTGGGTCCGCGGGCCGGTAACGCAGACCGACGCGCTCGACCGGGCGGACGTGCATCAAGTTCCAGGTGTGGAAGTACTCATGCGCCGTCGTGTCGAAGACGTCTGTAAGTCCCTGCGCGAGATTCTGGCTCCTGGCGCCGATGGTGACGGAATTGAGATGCTCCAGCGCGCCGTAGGCTTGGTCCTGATAGAGAAACGTATAACTGCGATAGGGTGCCTTGCCGAAGATCTTGAAGGCCTCAGTCACGAGTTTTTGTACGCCGGCGACGAAGGCGACGGTGTCGAATGAGGCCGCGTTCGGTTGCGGTAAATACGCGACGTGGTGCGGCACGCCATTCACTACGAAATCCCAGCTGCGGAATTGACCGATAACGATAGGCGAATCGAGCAGTAGCTCAACGGACGATGCAGTAAACGTCTTCGGATCATCAGTGGACGCAAGTCCGGAAGCAATGGCCCAACCGTTGGGGATGTCTAGCGTCACGCGAGTTGGGGCTGACGCTGCGCCTACGACGTACATGAATGAATGCAGATCACCAATGAGTCCGCCGGTTGGCGACAGGAAGGGCCGCCACGCAGCGCGAGTTGGCGTGGTTTGCGGTGGCAGATGGATGTGGTACTTCACGGTCAGATCACCGCCAGGCGCGACGATGCGCCACACCGCATCTTCCTCGCGCGTGACCTGAAGGGTGGCGCCTCGCGATTCGGCAGTGAGATTCTCGACGTAGCGCCAATAGCGGTCGTCATATTCCGGATGCGACGCCATCGCAACACGGACTGGGATACCGGCGCCCCTAACTCGCATTTCGACGGTGAAGCCAGACAAATCCGTCGCGTCAACCTTAATTCGGTAGGAAATGCGTGGGTGCAATTCGTGACATGAGAGTGACGATTGCGAACCCAGGGCTATGACAAAAAGGAAAGCTGTCACAGCGCGAGTCGTTACAGCCCTAATCGTGGTACGCGTGGTAAGAGAGTGAAAAGTTTGTGCGTCTTTCATTGTTTGATTACCCGACGAGGCTCCAGGAGGGTTAGACATGTCGATCAATGGTCGCGATGATTGTTGCAGTCCCGTCCGCGGCAATCTTCCTGGCGCGAGGCAGCCATGCGCGCCGGGATTCCTCCGCCGTGTGCAAGTACTCGAGCACATAAAGGTCGTTGCCCGAGACGGCGACCGCGGTTGGTGACCACGGACTATAGCCCACGAGGTTAGAAGGGCGGCTACGGCGGGGCAAAGCCACCGCCTCACATCCGGCGGCGAAGCCGGACTCTCAGGGTTGATGCCTTTTAGGCAAAGCCTTCAATATAGAAAGATAAGCTCCAACCGTTAGACGAGGGTGAAGACGTTTCTCTTCCTTCTCTTTTTAGTGAGCTGAGTTGGGGATGAACTATCAGTGGGGCAGCTTCGAGGAGCCCTCCCTGACGGTCGGGCTTCTGCCCGGCTTGCCGATGGCTTTCACTGGCCGTCGGAACGAAAGAACCTCAGACGCTGCTACCGGGCAGTCCGCTTCAATGCCTTGCTGCGCGGCAAAGCCCACGCGCCCAGCGCATCAAGAGCTTCTTTCTCGCTCATACTTTTCGCTTGCTCAACAACTCGCGGCGGGACCCACTTCGGAAAGGGAACCTCCCGGGTAATGTGTCGGCCGGAGGAGGTGTGCTCTTCATGTACCTGGGCAATCTGTGCGGAGGGAAATCGCTTTGCTACTCGAACCAATGCCGGCCAGAGCCGACGGTGGATGAAGGTGAGTTTTCCATTTACCAGTCGACAAACTAGCACGTCTCTGGAATGGGTTACTACCTGAAAGATGGCGAAGATTTGGTGGCTTTTCGGATGGGCCCACCAACTGCCGTTGATTGGCTCGTGGACGATGGCCTCCGTCAGCCGTGGAACCGGGCCTTTGGCAGATGCGAGAACTACACCGTGCTCTTTGATAAAGGAGATTGCTTCAGCGGACGTCAACTGTGCCTCGTTAGGTCCAACGATTGAATTAACCCGCCGCCCGACGACGGCGACAAGAATGAGTTGTCAGATCGGCGTCAAACTAGACGGAGTAAGCCAGCGCCAGGGCAACTAGTAGAGCCAGGCGTAGTTTTATTGTCATGGCCATCTCCTCTGCCTTCCGTTCTACGTAATCTGCGGACAGTCTCATCAACCATGAAAGACGCGCGCCACTCCCGAAATCAATGACAAATGAGAAATCATGAGAAATCACAAATGATATATGAAAAATCAGCTGACTTCTGACTTCCGACTTCTGACCGGACGATATGTCAGACCGCGCGCGGCTTGTCCCAGACAATGGTGTAGCTCCAAAGCCAGTGATGGAAAACCGTTGCGCCGGGGAGAAGACGCGCCGCAAGCGCCTCAGCTTCCGGTTGCGTCAGGTACGTCTCGTTGGCGCAGTGCCGCGCCCACGCTTCCCGGAGAGGACGTGGATATAGTATGCGTCCAGTCCGCCACAGGCGCAGGGCGAGCACTTGGGCCAGCGCGAAATTCTCCATGATCTGTTCGCCCAGTCCGGTGTTAGAGCGAACATCGTGGATCACGAGTCGTCCACCCGGGCGTAACAGCTCTACCATTCGAGGCACGGCAACGCTTGCCGGCACGTGATGCAAAACCGCAGCGGAGATCACGAAATCAAATTGCTGTTTGGTGAGGTTTTTTTCAAGAAAGTCACCGCAAAAAAATGTCAGGTTCTGATCTCCCCGGCTTTTCTTCCGGGCCCGGGCAATCATTTCCGGCGAGAGGTCCACCCCCACTACCTCGCGATTGTGGGTCGCAAGTTTTTTCGACAGCCGGCCCAGACCACATCCGATGTCGAGAATGGACACGGCATCAACCGGCACCAGCGACAACAAAAATGAATCGTACCGCTCCCCTCCGCCTACGTGACAATCAGTCAGGCGGGCAATTTCATCAAAGTCATTCCGAACTTGTTCAGTATTCATCGCAAATGGAATCTCAGTAACGCCGCATCTCAGCGGCAGGAATCGACCACATCAACTCTTTGAGATGTTGGACCAGCGTTCCTCCCTCTCCCCGGACGAAGTTTCTTCGACGCGAGTGGAGATGGTCCATACATGTCCGGACGGATCCATAATTCGCCCGGTGCGGTCGCCCCAGAACTGGTTCTTCACCGGAAGCACGACCTTTGCCCCGGCAGCCACCGCCCGCTCTATCACTTTGTCCACGTCTTCGACATAGACGTAGATCACCACCGGCGAGCTACCGTCCGGCTGCGGAGCACGGCTCGCCAGCGTTGGCCACTCTGCTTCGATCATGATCATGGCCCCGCCGATCGTCAGCGCCGCATGCGCCACAGTCCCATCCGGTCCCGGCCGGCGCACCAACTCCACGGCGTCAAACGCGGCCTTGCAGAAGTCAATTGCAGCCGAAGCGTCGCGGCACACCAACATCGGCATCACAACTGGGACACCATCGGGTACCGGTTTCACATTGCTCATGATCGTGTGTCTCCCCAGTAGTCGAACCCCTGACGCGCAGGCGATATCTGGGCAGAGGCTGTGCGGCTATCCATTCCATCACCGGATCACGTCCGGCGGTATAGGTCTCCCAGGCTGGCGCAATCAACTTGTCGGGCATCAGCGATGGCGTATCCTCGTCCTGCAATTTGTAATACCGCGTTGAATAGGAGACCTGAAGATGTGAATTTGGCAGCGTGAACTCGTTGTTCTCCGAATAACTGTTGGGCTTGGATCCGCTCGGCTCCCCGACGAGAGTCGCGCCCATTTCCTTGCGCAGGTCTATTGCACTCACCATCGCGGCTGAAATTGTGCCCCGCCCGATGATCGCAAACAAGCTGCCGGGTTTGCGGAAGGCGGGACGCTCCCTGAGTTCCTTCAGTAAGTACGAGCGAAATTTCATGAAGTCGCCGCCGTTGCTCTGGCGCACGTCGATAACCAGCCGTTTGGAGGATGAGCTATCAATCGTTTTCCATAACTCCTCGGAGACACGCTTGAAGGTGTCTGCGTCGGGATAGACTCTAAGGTTGAGATAAACGGTTTGCGAATCAGGAAGGGCGGTGAACCACATCAACTCATCCGACCTCTGCCGGTTGAGTGGGACTTGTTTCAAGGTCGAGAGCCACTCGACTTTAGCGCCGGACGGTGCGGCCTCCAGGTCTAATGAGAACCGCTTACCTTCGGCATCCTCAAAAGTCCATTGCACCCTGCTGATCTCCGGCGCAATCTTAAGAGCGTGGAGAATGTCCGCGTAGGGCAGATAACTGACATTCGAATAGCGAAGGAACTGATCATTTTGCGCGGGACTAAAGTGTTCACCCTGGACACCGCCTCGCTAATGCTTAATCCGCCAATCCCGACAACACGCGCGCCGAGGGCGCGTTTATAAGCCGCGGTCGTTCTCACCACGCGCAGGTCATCTCCGAACCAGTACAGTGTTAGTGGATAACGCTTGAAAGTTTGTGAAGGAGCCAACGCGGTATGCGCGTCCCCAACCAGCGCGATGATTCGTCGCAGCCCTATCAGGATTTCATGTTCCTGCAAAGAGGGAATGGCTGCATCGAATTCGGCGACCGCGCGTTCGAACTGTTCCTTGGTAACGCTGTGGAAAGCATTCTTATGGCGCCTGGGCAATTCCTTAGCTAAATTCTGCAAGTCTTGCCGCCATTGTTCCTTAGTTAAGGAAGCCGCGGGCGACTGAAGATTACAGACACAAGCCAGAGATACGCTTGAAGCGGTGATAAGTAGGCCCAGGGCCGCGATAACAGTAGTAACGATCTTCATTGGAGCCCTCCCTGTGAAATGCTCGGTGTTTAGAGTACCGACTTCAGTCGGGCTTTTCCCATCACAACTAAAAGCCCGACTGAAGTCGGTACTCTAAACGCCGCCAACCGTACCTTCTGCGAATCAACACCAAAATTAACATCATTACTCCTTGGCGAGTAGAGCTGATGGATTTTTTAAGATGCTCCGGCATGGTAGTCTTGTTTGACTCGCAAGACTCGCAAGACTTGGCAGGCTGGTCTTGCGGCACATCCAAACATTTGCGATGTAGGCTATTTCTGACTTAAATAGCTACGTTCACCACAACTGCTTCTGCTCGATTCAGCCGTAACGGCAAACAGCCTGCCCAGACTTTTTGAGAAAGCTGCCTAACGTGACACAAATCTCCTTCGCCGAAGAAATCCAGGGACGGCAACAAAACGAGACCACTTATAACCAGCCGTCGATAACCGTAGGGCGCAACCCGGCGACATGTCAGATTGTTTTTGAGCAAAAACAATGGCCGACGGTTTCCCGGCAGCACGCTGAATTTCGGCTGGAGAATGGTCGCTGGGTAGTGTCTGACACTGGCTCGACCTACGGCACATTTCTCGACGGGGAGCTGCTCCAGGGACCGGGTGCGATACGCGTGCATTCGCGAGTGCAATTTGGATCCGGTGGACCCGTCCTCGTGGTTACCAGAATCGGACACGAAACGCCAGGAACGGAAACGCAGGTGGGGTCACCTCGTCAGGCATCGATATCTTCGTCAACACCGGGTGTTCAGTCACAGTCACAGAATCGCCACACTGGAGCACCACAACCCAAGCCATCAGAGCCTGTCTTTGTCGAGCTATCGGGCGCCGGGACCGGAAGCCTGCACAGGATCGAACTCAGTAAGGAAATCACTCGTTTTGGCCGCGAGCCAGGAGTGGAGGGGGCCATCGATGCTGCGGCCGCGATTGTTTCGCGCCGTCATGCAGAAATTCGCAGGCAAGACGGCAGATACGTACTGGTTGACCTGGGAAGCTTTAACGGCACGCTGCTTAATGGCCGCCGAATTGTCGCGCCCGAAGTGCTTCATCATAACGATAAAGCCGAACTGGGTCCGGGCGGTCCGATAATCCGTTTTCTTGATCCTGCGCATCCGGCGCCAGCGCCCGAACCGCAAGCGCCGTACGTTGATAGCCAGGCGCCGCATATGCCGGGAGTTGGTCCACCTTCGAGAATGATGGGAACCATGATGCTTGGATCGGAGAGTCCACTTCAGATCAGCCAGTCCGGGACGGCCCGTCAACCGAAGGTCTTTATTGAACGGCCGTTTGGCAACATGGGACAACTCACCATTGGCCGCGGCGAGGAATGCGACATTCGGCTTGATGGTCTCCTGATATCCAACCGTCACGCTTCGGTTCTAAATACAACTGCAGGTGTGGCCGTCGAGGATCTTAATTCATCAAACGGCACCTACATCAATGGTCAACGCATCACCGGTCGTAAACCGATCCAGCCGGAAGATGTTCTGCAAATCGGCCCTTTTCTTTTAAGAGTTCACCCTCAAAGGGGCGTCGCAGTCTTTGACACTCGGGCCAAGACGCGCATCGATGTTTTCCAGGTTACGAAGGAGGTACCAAACCGATCAGGCCCCGGGAAGATCAAGCTGTTGGACGAAGTCTGTCTGAGCATTCAGCCGAACGAGTTTGTCGGGATGCTGGGCCCGTCGGGCGCCGGCAAATCGACGCTAATGGACTCGCTGAACGGGATGCGTCCCGCCTCCAGTGGCCAGGTTCTTATCAACAACCTGGATCTTTATCAGCACCTTGAGTCACTCAAGCAGTCGATCGGCTATGTGCCGCAGGACGACATCATTCATCGTGAACTAACCGTCTACAGTACACTCTATTATGTCGCCCGCCTGCGACTGTCGCGGGACATTTCGACTAAAGAAATTAATCAGATTGTCGGGGAAGTAATGGACGTCACCGGACTCTCTGAACGACGCGATGTCCCTATCTCGCAGCTTTCAGGCGGGCAGCGCAAGCGCGTCTCGATCGCGGTCGAGCTCATTACCAAACCGTCGGTCATCTTTCTCGACGAGCCGACTTCGGGTCTCGATCCGGCCACCGAAGAGAAGGTCATGAAGCTTTTCCGCCAGATAGCTGAATCAGGCAGAACGGTAATTCTGACCACACACGCCATGGAAAACGTCAAGCTCTTTGACAAGGTCGTTCTCCTGATGCGGGGCAAACTGGTGTTTTACGGTAAGCCATATGAAGCCCTGGCCCATGTGGGGGCCGAAAGTTTCAAAGACCTCTACGACAAACTGGAAGCGCCGATCAGTGAGCGCCTGGCCAAAACCAACGGGCACATGTCCAGGGAGCAGGCTGCTGAAGAGGTGGCAGAAGAATGGAAACGCCGCTTCATTAACACGGAGCAATTTAAGCGCAATGTGGCGGATCCGCTGACAGAGGTTTCGAGTAGTCCGCGCCAGGCGGCGCCGGCGAAGCGGCGCACAACGTTTGGCGATTCGATTCGACAGTGGGCCACACTATCGCGCCGCTATCTGGGAGTATTGGGCCGCGACAAGTTTAACCTGCTCATTCTTTTTGCCCAGGCTCCGATTATCGCGCTACTGACCTATCTCGTCGTTGGCGCCAACGCGCAGCGGGATTTCCCCTATTTTATTCTGGCGCTGGTTGCTCTTTGGTTCGGCACCTCGGTCGCTTCCCGGGAAGTCATTCGGGAAAGGGCTGTTTATAACCGGGAGCGCATGGTCAATTTGCGGCTATTGCCTTATGTGGGTTCGAAACTTTTTGTGCTGATGCTGATCGTAAGCGTCCAATGTATTCTCCTCTTCGGCACGTTGAAGTTGCTTGATGTTACGAATCTGATGAAATTGCCCGGCAAACTTGGCGGGCTTCCCCAACTGCTTGTAATGGTTCTGACTGGCATGGTCGGCGTTGCCCTCGGTTTGTTTATCTCGGCAGTGGTAAAAACTTCGGAAATGGCGACGAGTCTGGTGCCGCTCATTTTGATACCACAGATTCTTTTTTCTGGTCTTGTCGGGGTTCCGGTCGGATTCGCCAAAGTGGTCGGCGTCGTAATGCCGGCAACGTGGTCATTTGATGAAATGAAACGTCTGTCCGGTCTCGAGGTAGTGCGCGGTAAGGACGAGAATGCCCAGCCGGCGGCAAAGAATGAAGGGCGCGGGCTTTATAAGCAGATTGAACATGAGAACGAAGCAAACATTGTGGATGCTCGGGAGAGACTCAACAAATACAGGGCCGATGCTGAGAAAAACTCAAAGGACTTCGAGGCGGCGATGGATCAATACCAGAAAGATCTTTTGAACCGGGGCTCGGCTGCGAAACCGACACCGCCAAAGTTAGAGCCGGCGCCGGAAATAGCTAAGGCAGTTCGCATCCCTGACAATCTGAGCAATTTTGTCGACTTCCTGCATCCGTGGGGCGGACATTTGACTAATCTCGGAGTGCTACTGGCGATGCTTCTGGTCTTTCTCGGCGCAACCGGGATTGCCTTGCGCGCTCAGGATATTGGATGAGCTCGAGAAAGTGCGTCCAGTTTGAAAATGTAATAATGCATGGGCAGCCGTCTTCAGACGGCTTTCCCAAAGGGTTAATAGACCAGCGCTTTAGCGCTGGGTCAGCCACGCACGCTGACCATTAGCGCGCTTCCAGCGTGCTTGTAATCAAGCTTTTTGTTTGCGGCTAAAGCCTCGTAGATAAGCCCGTTAAAAACGGGCTTTCGGACTTTGGGTGCGTGCTGACCCGGGCGTAAAACGCCCGGTCTAGTAACCCTGCGGGAAAGCCGCCTGAACGCGGCTAAGGAAAGTTCGGCCTTCACTGCGTGGTGGTACTGAGCTTACGGGACCGCTCCTTGTACTCAGGGCAAGCACTCAAACTGCGCCACTACTCAACATTGACGTTCGTCTCTGGGCAGCTGATTGTGCGGCTGATTATCATCGCGCGGGTCATTCATAATCTGGCTCGCGATTGCAACACACTTATCGCAGATGTAAACCCGCGGGCCTGCGACTAGCTTTGAGACTTCGGCTTCATTCTTCCGGCAGAATGAGCAACGGAGTGATCTACGCTTAATCATATTGGTCGTCTCCATAAGCGAGGGTAAAGTTTCTCTGCATTATAGATTCGATAGCTGGGAACGGCATAACGCGGCGCTTCGAACGCAGGTTTTGGTTTACGCGGTGAGTAGGGTGGGGGACGAGCCGCGTCAGCGTTATCTGCTCCAGGTAATTGTTAGCCCGGGCAGAACGACGATCTACTTTGCGTGCACCTTTGCGGCGAATCGCTTCTGAAGTCGCTGAAGAGTCGAGGAGTTGCCCCAATCAAAAAACTCAGCATCTTTTTAGGCTCATCGGCTAAGTCTTCGCCCGACACGCCTATCTTTTGAGGTCAACCCTGGCGTGCTCCAGTTACTGGGGAGCCGAGGCAAACGCGACATCGGTAAGCAGAAGAGCGCCCTGTAGCCTTTGATCGAACTTGAATTCGATAGATCGAATATTCCTCAAGTTCACGCCTGTGAATGCAAAGAGCGGGATGCGCACTGTGTTCAGCACCACCTTGGGAACAGGTCCGACCGAGCCGGGTGGGAAGTAGAGAGCTGAGGAAAAACTGCTCACCTGCACGGACGAGACCGAGCCCGAGGCATCAGTCAGCGCGACGCTGAAGTCCTGAGCCAGGCCGGCGAGATTGCGTGCATCGGCGAAATTGACGCTGACACGGAATTGAACGGCCTGAAAGGCGGACACATCGCGTGAGCCCCCCGGAAGCTCATTCTTATACAAGCCGCTGAGATCGACCCAACCTGAGCGGAGCTGGCTCAAGCCGCGCAACGAAGAGCGCGCGCTGGGTGTGGTGTGTGGCTGCCTGGCATTCGGTTCGTCAGGCAAACATTTCGCGGGTTCGGGGGCATCGCCGCCGCACAAATCATATGGCGTGAGCCCACTCTGCGTTGCGGCCCCACCCAGCGTGTTGGTGGTTAGGTTAGTAGCATTCAGAAGCCTGTTCACATCACGTCGCAGCTCAGGATTGTCAGGCGCGTGATAAGAAACGAAAAGGTTATTCGTGCTGGCGGATGGTGGCGGCGGAGCGTCGCCTGTCAGCAGCGGCAGGAATTGAGATTCACCGCCAACGTAAGCGCGAAAGAAGGCGGTAAGATAGGCTGTCCCGGTTCCGCGCTGCTGCGTTTCCGTCAGTCGCTGATTGTTTTTAACGATGCCACACTGTGGGTCCGAAGAGCCCCCTGGGGTGAAAGCCAGCCAGTCATCCGCCGAGCCCGGGAAGGGACTCGAGGGCGACCAGATCGTATTGTAAAAGTTGTGGTTGGCGCCCATGACGAGGATGTAGTGCTTCGGGGCCGGGTCGCCCGGCACGTTGTAGCGCGCGTCGTCATAGAAATGCACTCCCTGTAAGTCGTTCACGTCGCCGTCGCAGTACGGCAGCAACACGGAAAGCGCTGCCCGGTTGACCACAGGGCGATTGAAATCGACTGGTGCCAGCGGGAAGACGGCCTTCACGCCGTATGGCGAGCCTAGCGAGTTGTTCAAGATGTAATGCCTGACAACGCCCTCGCCGCCACGTGAGTGGCCCATCGTGCCGATCCGGGTCATGTCCAGTTTGCCGATGAACTTAGTGCCGAAAGGCGCGCCGCCTGTGCTGCTGAAGTTATTCAGGATATCCAGGTGCTTCTGGATCAATTCCGCTCGCGCCAGCGCACCGAGATCGCGGACTTGATTGTCTTTGGCATTAATCCCATTGGCGCTGATCGAGACAACTACGTATCCGTGACTGGCCAGGATTTCTGAGACGTAATCGTATCCCTTGTAACTGGGGATCGGTTGGCTCCCCGCCATAGTGCACGGCCACTGCAGAAACGCGGTGCCGCCGGTAAAGCAGGTAGCATGGCGTCCGTGCAGAAAGATGATCAGCGGGAGCGGCCCACCTGATAGATTCGTCGGGTAATGGACGGAAGCGCGCAGCTCCACGGGACCGGGAAAGTTCGTCGGGGTAAAAGCCGTGTCGCCGAAGTCATACTCCTCGCGCGTAACGGCCAGGGGGCCCGGCGCGCCAGGATCGGGTGTTTGCGCACATACCACTCCCGTGTTGTTGAGAAGCAGAAACAAAATTAAAAAGGCCAGAGTGTAGATTTGCATTTTGATCTTCATCCGTTTCCTCCTTTAACGAGCACTGCTCAGACTTAGCTTTTCCGGTAACTCGACACGGCTCTGCTTGTCCTCGCCATATGAGAGCGAGATCGTGCCCCCCTCGCTCAGCAGCGAGCGGTCGAACGTAATCGCAGTGATCTCCGACAGCAGTTCGTTTTCCACTCCATAACCCACAATCTGGTCGTCAATCCAAATCACAGCCGGTAGGGCACGTACAGGGAAAGGCCCGCCCGTCACGGTTAAGCGCCAGGCCTTATCAACCTCGACCTTCTGCCCAAGCAGTTCGACCTTGATACTGCGCGGCAGTTGAACCTCCTCGACGCGATACTTCAGCAATTTGAACTGGCCAACAGGCCGCGTATTTTTCCCCTCGCCTAAAACTTTTCCCGGCAATTTCAGCAGCTGAGCCACGGTGAACTCCTCATTATTCACCGAGCCGGCAACTTGCTGAGCAAGCGCGCGGGCGTTGCCGGCGACAACCAACAGCAATAATCCGATCACCGTACCTATCGTCTTCAACAGATAGCGACCGGCCGCATTTTTCCTTTTGTGCATGGATTTCCTCCTTCAACTTCATTGAGTGAAAGATGAGAAATCGACTCTTGCCTTAGAGCCGATAACTCTCAAGTGCTGAGAACTTAGTTCGAACATGGCTGGCGATCAGAAAACATTCGGAGGATCAAGGTTCCCGAACAGATCGGAAAAAAAGCCAGTAGGCGATTGGACGATCGATGCTCCGACGTTACCGTAAGTTCTGTTTGCGTTGACAAGCCATGGGTGATGGCCCTGACATGAAAGGGTACGATGACCAGGACAGCAGCGATCACCGTGAAGGAGTAAGGTCAGCAAGCACGGTGTGCGCGCGTCACAGGCAATTCCCGATATTCTGTATTGCAGGAGACTATATACTACAAAGTTGCCCAAATACCAAAGCCTATTTTTAGCCTTTCACAACCATAATCTACTTTACAGAAGCCACCTGAGAGTTGAGCGGACGCTGCGATTTGCTTGAATCCGGCAATCAAGTCAGAGAAAAAGCGAGCCGGGCTAAGATCCTATGTGCGAGCGGAGCTCTACGTCCGGCCGCAATGATCGTTCCGCCAGTTCAGGTAAAAATCCGACGCCGGTAGTAAAAAACTCCGGTAAAATAATCCACTCGGCGCCTTCACCGGCGGCAATATCGGCAAGCTTCTCGCAAGCTGCCAGGTTCGCATCAATGTCACCGATAACAGTTTGAAGTTGAATAGCTGCGACACGCATATCGCGCCAATTTCCAGGAACGCAACGAAAGTAAAAGGCCAGATTAACTTCAGCGCTTTATAGCGCAGTGTGTAATGTTGATAGCATTGGGCGGCGCGCGACGAATCAACGCCTCCTCACCCCCTTGATGAAAACATCTTCACCAGGCGGTAAAGAAACTCCTGGCTATCGTAGAGCTGCCTGACGCCGATGCGCTCGTCTTTGCCATGCTGACGGTTGTCGTCGATGTCCGTAAACAATCCTGAGACGCCGTAGAACGGAATTCCCGCCTGACGAAAATAAAGACTGTCGGTCGCGCCTGTGCTCATTACTGGAATCACAGGCAAGCCGGGCCAGAGAGATTTCGATACCGAGTCAATCGGCTGCATGACCTTCGCGTCAAGCGGTGAAGGCGGGCTCGGTTTGGCTTGCTCCAGGAGCTTGACGCTGATCTGATCATTGGCGAGCACCCTCACGAGTGTCTGCTGCACATCCGCGGCCGACTCCTGCGGAAGAATGCGGCAATTGACGACTGCGCGCGCAACTTGCGGCAGAGCGTTATTGGCGTGCCCGCCTTCGAGCCGCGTGGCAACGCAGGTTGTGCGCATCGTGGCGTTATAGACCGCCATATTGGATAACCGTGCGATCACCGCAGCGTCTGGAACGCGCTGGGAGAGGGCCTTCATGTCCGCGGCCGTTTGTCCCGTCTCCACTGTCGCCATGCTCTCGAAGTAAGCGCGCGTAACTTCGCTTAGGTTGATCGGAAAATCGAATTTCGCAAGGCGAGCCAGGCCACCCGCCAGATGATAAATGGCGTTGTCCTTGATCGGCAGCGAGCTATGACCGCCTTTGTTCTTCACTTCGAGTTGAAAGTTTACCGACATCTTTTCGCTGGCCTGCACGCCATTAAAAAGGCGCCTGCCATTTCGCTCACGCCCGCCGCCGCCTTCGTTTAAACCAAACTCTGCATCAACCAGATCGTGATGACTTTTCAGCAGCCAATCGGCGCCATTAAAGTTGCCGCCTTCCTCGTCAGCAGTAAGCGCCAAGATAATGTCTCGATCAGGTTTGAAGCCTTCCTGTTTGTAGCGGATCAGGTTGGCGACGAAGATTGCCGCCATCGCTTTATCATCGATAGAGCCGCGCCCATAGACGAAGCCGTCACGTTCAATCCACTTGAAGGGATCGAGATCGGGCGACCAATCCTCTTTCTTTGCTTCGACGACATCCAGGTGTGCGAGCAGCAGGATAGGCCGTTGCTTCCCAGTCCCGCGCAGCCGGGCGACCAGATTACCCTTGCGCGCATTACCAGGATGCACAAGCACCTGCACGTCCTCGGCCGGAAAGCCGGCAGCTTTCAGCCGTGCGGCCATTGCCTCAGCCGCCTCCGTCGTGCTGCCGACAGAATCTGTCGTGTTGATTTCTACCAACTCCTTATGGATTTCCCGAAGGAGTTGTTGGTGGCTTGAGACCTGCGCCTGAGCTTTGCTTCCTGGAGTGCTTGTTAAGACCAGGCTTGAACATCCGGCGATACATAAGAATATTGTTGCGATCAATGTAAACCGGTGTCGGTTTTTCATAAGATACCTCCAGTCTTAGATAGCCGCCCAACCGTTGAGTTAAGGCGGCGCGGGGGATGACATTCGCCAACTGCACTCAAGAGCGGCAGTATCCGCCTGCCAAACGATTTCGCTATGCAGGAATGATTTTAAATCCTCCGAAGTTGACGCCGGATTATTGAGAAGGCCGAAGCACCTCTCAACCAGATGATGATATTTATTTTCTTGTTCTGTGGGCGTATTTATAACTCTCATTCACATTCCGGGGATAACGATCGACTTCACTCGAATTGTTCGGCCATCAGCGAGATCTAACTCCGAGCCTCCCTGGAGCGCTTCGACCATTGCCAAAGACCACCCGTAATCTCAACGGGCAAACGATAGCCCAATTGGCGGGCGAGCATGACAATCTGCCCGCGATGATGGCCTTCATGCGCGACGAAATACGTTAGGACGTGCCCCACGTCGAGGGGAAGATTACGCCAGGTGTACGACGAGGAGAGGGGGATCGTGCCGCCTCGGTCAAAACCGAGCGTCAGCAAACTGATAATGCCGCGGCTACTGTGGCCTAGTGATCGTATCAGCTCCTTCGATCCAACCTTGTGTCGATTGACGGCTCGCGGCACCGCGATGCCGTGTTCCTTTCCTAATGTCTTGATCCACGTACACCGCGCATTGTGGATGTGGCCGGCGATCATCCGCACGGTTCGGCGTGGAGCCCCCGGCACCGTGGCTCCCCATATCTCGTGGGGTAAGTGCTCGACGAGGAAGACGGTAACGCGGTTGTTGGTTCTCCACGCGGCAAGCAGCATATCTTGCAGGTCAGGTGCAGAGTTCATCACAAGTCTTTACAAAATGACCAGGCACTTAAGTCGAATACTCAAGGCGCAAGTTGCAACTAAACACGCCTCCCGCGCTGCGGTCCAACGGTTTGTTCGACACGCCGCAGTTCTATTTCAACATACGGCGCCATTTTTTCAACGAGGCGTCCTGACGACACTGCCCCAGCGGCCGAACACGCGAAGTTTTTATTTCGAGGACTTCATGAGTTTGGTTGTTGACGCGAAGTTGCAAGCAAGCACAACCATATCCGTATTCACCTGCATTCGTTACGACCCATTGGCCTCGTTTGAATTTTGGCCACGGCCAATCGCCAGGCACTTGATAGCCACCTTGCACACCAATAGTCCATTCGGCCTCGCGATCATAAAGCCATGTGTTACCTGGCGTGGGATTGGCGAACCAGCCACAACGCGTTTCGAGATTCGTTGATGGAGTTTCGTTAGCCAGTCTGGCTGGCCCACTTGTGAACAAGATGGCAAGACAAATAAAAACTCCGGCGATAGGTAGTTGAAGTTTCACAAGTACAAGTGCCGAAGGCTGGGCAATAAGCGGCGCGCACGAACCCATGATGACGGCAAGCTAATTGCGCGTCCGCTGCATACCGTTGTTAGATTTCGCCTCGATGGGAACGGAGTAGCACATCGGACCGCGTTAGGTGGCTGCGAATCTATTTCCATCTGCTTCAATCTATCAAGCTCGACTACAAACCTTTCGCTTTCACTAGCAAATTTGTCCAGGAACATTCAGATGGAATGAAAGAAATAGCAAGGGCAAATAAGGTCAATTTTAGTTTGTTCATAAAGCACTTCCAGTAGGAAAGAAATCTAACGGTTGAGTTCAAGTGGCGCGGGCGATCACTATTCAAGCATCGTCGCGCCAGATTAGTTGGGAGGCACGCTGTCCCGCGCCCCAATGCATGAGTTGTTAGACTGCGCAAGCCTGGTCACACACAATGATCCTATGGGCCAACCAGGATACGACTGATGTTTTCATTCTCGCGCACAAATTGTCTGCGGACTCGCCCAGTGTCAGCGCTGAATTCCAGCACAGTATTAGGGACGAGTAGCCTTTCTTCTTTGGCTCGCGTCTTTTTGGCCATGGCCGCATAAATAGCGTCACCTTTCGCATTAACAGCCACAGTATAGACCGAATACGGAAACTTGAACTTCGCCACGTTTCGCCAGGTCCTCGTATCGAATACACGAAACAAGCAGACCGCCGGCTTATACTCAGTCTCTGACTGCCGCTCATAGAGAGTCTGCGCAACCAATAGCCTCTCTCCATCAGCAGAAAGCGCCAGAAGTACACCCCCATTCAACGATACAGAATTGTGCAGTGAGGGATTGGGCTCAAATGACATCTGCCGCACTACTCGACGTTGCGCTGTGTCAAAAATAGCTAGTTCATTGTTCCCTACGAAAAGATATAGCCACTGCCCATCAGGCGAGAATATCAATGCCCTCACCGGCTCTTGTAGGGTTAGCGAGTACTGGATAGTTTGAGTGGTCGTGTTAATGAGTATGAGCTTATTGGCACAATGAATGTAGACGAAATTTCCTTTTCTGGGCGTGAGAACCTCTCCCTGACAAAGCATAGGTAGCTTGATCGTATTGGGTAACTCCAGGCGTTTCGTCGCATCAACGACCCGCAGCATGGATGGGCGCATATCGTTGCCGCCGTAGTGCGTTGGAACGTAAACGAAGTGACCATCCGGCGCCGCGCCGAAGTCAGTTCCAATAGTAGAATAGCCCTCAAAATCCCGGAGACTTGCCTGCCACTGTACCCTTCGGTTAGCGGTGGCAAAAACAGAGATTTGTGGTCTGAACAGGCTCGCGACATAGAGTAAAGAACCGTTCGGTGAAAGTTTGGCATCATAAACCTGGTTCAGCGCAAACTTCTCTCGCCCGGTTGTGAGGTCGATGGCTGACAAGCGCGCCGCCATCTCTGAAAGACCATAGCTATTCCCGCCAACACCGGGACCAATAATATACAAGGTATTCCATTTCGAAGCTTCGGATCGAGTCAGTGCCGCCCTTGAGCGCTGAGGCATACCTATTTCAGTGCTAAAGAGTATTACAGTTGTTAAGCAGAGCAATTGAGTAACGCTTTTGGTTAACATTCGCTGCCATGCACACATAACATGGTTAGATGGCGCCCGCCTGTGCTGACCCGCGTACTCTATCGGGCGCAGCTCCGGAAGCTGGTAATCCCCTTAGCAGGAGCCAAAAACCCATTGTCAGTTCGAAGAGGAAGATAGGAGCTCCATAAATCTCAACCGGGACGACCTTCGCAAGTTCGGGAAAAATGATGAACGAGAATGCGCACGCTCCCATCAGAAAGGAAGCCAACATTCCCCATACCGCCAATGCTCTCGGGATAAAGCGGGACTTGAACCAGAGATAGCAGAAGGCAGTACTTCGAAGCCCGGCGAGCACCAGGCCGACGTTATACGCAGCGCCATGCGCAGCGACCGACAGCCTCGCCAGGGCCTGCAACTGGTTCGCTTCGAATGCGTGCAAGTAGTCCGCACCACTCAGTATCCGCAAAACCTCGAAGTCACTGAGCGTGACGACGACCAGGCTTGCGGTCTCGATCAGACCCCAGCCCATGGCCAGCAAAGCGAGGCTTCGATTGACTGGCATGAGGACCACGTAAAGACCAATGATCAAGACGACATCGACCGCGAAGACGGTGAGATTACTGGCGGTGCCCAGACGAAAGAGCCGTTCGTGCGCCATGATGTTCTGCGCCGTTTGCGCGACATTGTCGAAGGCGATGAGTTGGGTGCGTACATAGAACTCGGCGAAGATCGCCGGCGGCAGCGCAAACAGATAAGAGAATCCCACAACTGTCGCTGCTTTGCGTTGTGATTCGTCGATGGCGCCGATTGTCATTCCGCTTCTCCACGGTCTCGGTGCCGCCTAACGGTTGAGTTGACCGGGCGCGCACACAACATCGTAATCATTCAAGTTCTCGATGACAGCCAAGCTAACTCGCGCTCCGGTTGAATGAGTTGTTAGGTGGCGATCTTCGCCTAATAACAGCTACTTTCAGCGAACTCATCACACTTCTTAAGGCACACGTAGATGCGCTTCGGCAATCACTTTGCTGTCCCGGTCAATGGTGCGGAGCCAATATCTACCTGCTGGAAGCATCAGCACTTTCCGATCATATGGCTCATTGATAATCACCTGGTCAACTGGAATAGCCGACGCACGGTCTCCTTCCCTGAACGCCTGCACGAGCCGCATCCCACGTCCTCCCCAAAGTCGAGATGGGATTTGAGCGTGCTTCCTACCCAGCGCCTGTCGCATCCAATCGGGACGTCCATCTTCTATCTTGATACGCGGCCAGAAAATGTAAGCGTCAAAGGAGCCGGAGCCCAGTAAGCGGCCTTGGTCTCTACTTACGAAAATCGTTGGCTGTTTCACCAGCCCGCGAGAAGTAGCGAAACGATAAAGCGGATCTTCTTCCTCAGCGGTCACTCGCTGGCTCATCGAAGGAGCATACACCGTCAACGGATCAATGCCGGTCAGCCGCTTGAGGACTGAGGCCATCGGCGTCCACCCATCTTGCGCGGTCTCTTCAGAGGCGTGTCCTCTCCCGGCGATGATGAACACCTTTGCCTGTGGGTCAAGATCGAAGGTTCGCGCTTTGATATTTTCTGCCTGCGTCCTATCGCGGAAACTCGCGTCGCCGCTCGGGCCGCGCTCCTTCGTGTCGTAAGCGATTAGCTTATAGCCTATGTCCTTTGCGACGCGGACCGCGGAGGCGAAGACCGGATCGAGCAAATAGTATCCTGATTGGTAATCAGGATACTTGAAATCAGGTGTCATCACTTCATCAGTAAAGGTTTCGGCCGCAAGATAGCGATATCCTTGACGCCACAGCACACGCAATAAAGACTCATAAAGAGAACGCGTTTGCGGTAGATGATGCTCTTCGCCAAAAACGACCAGGCGGGTCTTTCTGGCTTCCCGCTCGATTACCTTTAGGGCGCTCTGAGGCTCATACGATACAGGAATAGGGGTTTCCACACCCAGCGCTTTCCTTCGATACATCGGCAAGCTCATCGCCTGTACTCCGGCCTGCGGGAAACCTAAGAATTCTTCGAAGCTAAAGCGAATCTCCGGATAGATTCCCGCGAAAATCTTAGACTTCTGGTACTGCGCCTCAAGATCGAGCATTGCTGCATAAGTAGCCAGCGGGTTCCCAGCTTCTAATGCTTCTTTCTTCAGTAGTCCGGGAAATATAAGTGTGTCCTCCTGAGAAATCCGACTTCCAGAAGTGCTTCTGCTCCAGAAAGTTCCTGTCAATCGTATGCCGGCGGCTCCGATCACGCCGTACTTTGGCTGTGCTAAAACGGTTTGCGTTAGCAGACAAACAATCAATGCTAGAGAAAGTTTAGTGCTCATACCTTGCATTACCATTTTCATAATGCTTTGCTCCAAATTATACAGCCACTTAACGATTGAGTTGACGCGGCGGCGCGAATCAAAGCATCCTCCGCCGCGCCACGCTAGTTGCGAGAGGCGCTCCCGCCGCTAGCGTCCAACGAATTGTTAGACCGGGGACTCGATTTTGGATTTGCAGGATTTGTACGTGACGCGCCAATCTCGTCACGCCTCCAGTCCCTCGGATGCCTCCAGCGTCATGTTCTGAAACGCAGGGTGGCGGGTGAACGACCAGTGCGAGTGTATCGCCTTCCATGCGTCTCCACGGTGCTGATACACAGTCGTTGAATTCCAGCGACTCCCTACCGACTCGAGACCGTTGGTGTCCCTGATGTAATTAACCAAGTTGTATGTCAGCAGAGCCATGTTGCCGTCAACAATCACATGCGGGTTGAGCATCTCGTAATGGGCGATCTGAATCGTTCCGACCCACGGCCCATAGTAATTCTCCATTGCTTCATGCCCGTCGATGCGCGCAGCCATCACTGGATCGAAGTAGGTGATGTCGTCTGCATACACCTCCAGAAAGCCGCTGGGATCGCCTTTGCCCCAACGGTCGAGGGCGCCGCGCTCGAGCATGAGGATCTGATCGGCACTTGTTCGGATGTCGACTGTATTAACCATGGTCCTCCAATATATGCGGTCTAACGGTTGAGTTGACGCGGCGGCGCGAATCAAAGCACCCTCCGCCGCACCGAACAAGTTGCGAGAGGCGCTCCCGCCGCTCGCGTCCATCGAGTTGTTGGGCAGCCCATCACTAATGCACGCTGTCTCCGTTGTTGGAGGCCTGTGACATCAAGAGCGTTTCAGCATCAGTTAGACGCGGGGCACAGGGATCGTCGCGCAACCAACGGGAGATAGATTGCTTCGCATCAGCGAGTGATGATTGGGCAATGCCAACCTCAGTTAGGTCATACACCGTAAGGATCTCTTCGACTCACCGCCACAACTGGACCAAGTGCTGCCCTAGGTCGACCCACCCGGCGGCGAAGAGCACGGTATTCAACCACTAAACGCGATTTTTCTGTCGTGAGCAGCAACGCATTTGTTTTATTACCGTTCTTCGTTGTATCTCATCACCAGGCCAGCAAATTACAGCGATTGGCGGCCGTGAAATTTTCCTTCTTTGAGCCCGGTCTTTTCTTTTAGTTGCACGCTAACATCGCCGCCGGAGAAGGTCATTCGGAAAGAATACGAGTTTATATTTGCCACCTCGTTGTAGTTGAAAACAAAAGTATCGTTGTTTTCCCACGCGCCCTCCAGTGCCACCGGCAATCCAAAACGACCGCCAAGCGAAATGCGTGGCACTGCGTTAAGACCAATCGGCCTCTGTTCGATCCGGCCGTCGGTGAACTCCAGGCGCACCACGGCTTCGTTTGAACCCGAAAACTTCAGGGAGAATGATCTAAGATCGATCGGATTATTTTCCAGTTGGTAACTCTTGCCGGAAACTGTTTTGGAAATCGGCGGTTCCGGGGCAGCGGGTTGCGCCGCCGGCGGTCGCTTAGCCTCGTTAATAGCTTTCGCCAACCGAGCCGCTCCACTCGGACTCTCCGGCAAAGGGTGGTCGGATTTAACTGACTGGCCGATGAAACGCCCGATGTCTCCCGGCTCGAATTGTCCACCAGTGAAGACAACTACCAGATTCCTCGCTGGCAGCACACTTACTCGCTGACCGCCTCTACCAAGCGCCTCGAATTCCGGTGGATTCCTGTCAGCATGAACCCAGAAGCCATAACCGTATTGATCACCCCAGGATGCCCGCGAATGAACCTGAATTGCGGTTTCCATCCAGTCAACAGGCACGAGTTGCCGATCTTCCCAGCGGCCTTGATTCAGCCACAGATACCCTAGCTTCGCCCAGTCGCGAGGCCGCAAGTGCAAATCGCCCCACCCATGAGTTATTCCATTGGGATCGGTAGGCCAGACTGCATCATTAATGCCCAGCGGGCGGAAAAGCTCGCGACGCGCAAATTGCGCAAATTCGAGCGCACTCAAGCCCGTCGTTTGAGAAATGATCCCTGAAAGCAGGTGCATTCCACCGCTGCAATAGACGAACTTGTTTCCGGGATCATTTGCCATGGGCAGATCGAGCATGAACTTTACCCAATCTTTGCTCTGCATCATTTCGGTCAGCGTAATTTCGTGCTGAGAGCGGCAATCCAGATTTGAGGTCATCGTTAGCAACTGCTCGATTGTCACGTGTTCTTTGCGTTCGTCGCGGTTAGCAATTGTACGCAGCGGGAAAAGTGAAAGGACTGACTGACTCACTCCGGAAAGTTTGTGTTGTCCAATCGCAATGCCGATCAGTGTGCTAGTAACGCTCTTTGTCATCGACGCGCCATCATGCATTTGACCATTCTGAAAAGGATAAAAGTTCGCGTCCAGGACGATGTTCCCATTTCGTACGATCAGCAGACTGTGAATCGGAACTTTATGCTGTTGTATGTAGTCGAACGCTTCGGCGAGCTTCGCCGAGTCCATTCCTTGCGCTTCAGGCGAGGAAGATCGCCACCCCCGCGTGGGCCAATGTTTAGTTGATGGAGCATTCGCTCCGGTCTGCGCACTCAGTTGAGCAGCAGCCAGCAGTACCGCGAAGATCAATAAGAGACAACGTTCGAGCAGATTCATATCATTAATCCTTCCACTACAGAGCAGTGTGATGGCCATCCAACGTCAAAGGTCACCGGCGCCCAGGGCGTCCGGTGCACCGCCTTGTTGGGCATCTGATGATTGGATCTGCTTCACAATCTCATCAATGCAGGGGATGTATTCTCCATCTGTCGAGACCTGGATTGTGGGGTACATTGATTTTCGGCGCTGCATAACTTTCGGAAGGTGAAATTTTGCCTGTTTTCCTGTAATGGGCAACACGTTTATCGCCGTGATAAAAGTCGCGGTTTGGATTCTCTAAGCCTCGTTGAAGATGACGTCTTGCGGCCACTGCACCATCAGCAGAGCATAAAACAATCAATGGTGAGGCCAACTCAAGAATCTTCGGCATCCTGCGCTCCCAAACCTTGTGCTGAAATGCCGCTTCTATGACAACAGAGATATGACCCGCAAGATATTGATTCACTATTCCAAAGAACAACTCGGAGACTAGACCATTGGTGTCAGTTGGGAGTTGGTCGTGTTTGACGCCGTAGGTGTTGACATAGCCCTCTTTGATCTCATCGCGGCTTATGACTGGCATCCATAGGCGTTCCCCAAGCTTCTTAGCAAGAGTGGTTTTCCCCGATCCCGGCTGGCCTATGATGATGACGCACTTTGGTTTTCTGCTCATGTTTCCGGATGCCCAACGCATAGTTAGCCCGCTCTGACCAGTTCGATCGTCCTCCGTTGGCTTTGCGATAACCCAGGCAGGTTCATTTCGATTTCGACGACCGCACCTGCGTCCATGCGCGATAGTTCTTCGGCACGTCCAGCGACTTCAGCTTCTCCCATGCCTTCATCGCCTGTTCGCGCGTCGCACCCTTCTCCGCAGCCAGAAAGTCACTCATGAAGTTGATGTACCTTCCGTGCGGAATTTGCGCGAATGGCTTCGTGCTCTGGTTGAGTCGAACATATTTCTCGACCAGGTCTCGATACGTGAGTTTCACGCCATTGACGAGCTGCTCTTCTCGCCAGCGATTGAAACGGTAACGAACGCCCGATTTTCGCTTCAGACCCGGAACGCACTTCTGTGCCTCTCGCTCTAAAAACGACTTGGTCTCGTCATCGTTTGTATAACGCACCACTTCGAGTTCGAGGCTCAGACCTCGTTCCACGTCTTTGGTACCGGAGGTCGATAGGTTCCTCTTGGTGGGGTTCCTGGCCTTGCCTGTCACCAGGAAGGACCTGATTGCCCGCTCGAGTTCATCCTTCCGTAGTTTATTCGCCGATGGGATCCCGATCGCCTCTGCGAAGTCCTTCAGCTGGGTAGCGTACCAATACCCATTCTCGAACTGACTCAAAGTCATCGATGTCGATAACTTCGTTTTCTGATTCACAAGGACCTCCACGGGCGAAGGAACATGATCGATGAACAGTACTCCGAGAGCGCGGACTGCGAAATAGTACGCCCAACGCCGAAGCGGCTGCTACCGCCTGCCGGGCTAATGGCTCGACGATCAGCCGCAAGCGGCGCGGGCTTCCTCCTTCATAAAGCAACATCGCTGAGCGCCGATTGTCGGCTGCATCGTAGTGTTAGCCTGCAGCCGTGCCGCCGAAAGAGACGATGTAGCCGTCAGGGTCTTCAATGTAGAAATCCTTCGTGCCCCACGGCGTCACTTCCAGCGGCTTGAGGATCTTGGCGCCATTGGCGACACACTGTTCGTAGAATGCCTCGATGCCGTCGACGCCCGCCGAGGCGTCGAGGTGCTCGTTTTCCCGACGATGCTGGCGCTCGGCCGGATTCTTGGGCGCTTCTTTCAGATGCAATTCCAATCCATCCAGACAGCCGATAGCGTAGAATCCGCCCCAGGACTCGCCGAAACGGAAACCCAGCGTCTGGTAGTACGCGATAGAGCGCTCAAGGTCGTCGACAAGGAACTGCGGAGCGAGCGAAGTGACACGCGGCTTGGTTTGGTTCGTCATTGTTATACGTCTTCCTTTGCCGGGCTAACGCGCGGCTTCAGCTACGGCGGCCGCAGATGATTCCACCGGGCACCGTCGGCTGCAAGCCGATGTTAGACGGCGTGCTCAAGCGAGAGGCCCTTCATTCGCATAGCATTCCGCGCCATTAGGACTGGGCGTTCTGTACGCCGTAGTGCAGTTGGACCAGACCATCTTCGAAGCGCTCGATGGAGAGCAACTCCAGGGGTACGTGGCGGGGACGCCGCGCTATCAGTGGCATGCCCTCCCCAATGAAAACTGGGGCCACACTGATGACAAACTCATCGATCGCCTGCTCGTCAAGAAAGGAGGCGATGATCTCGCCGCCGCCCATCAACCAGATATCCTTGCCAGGTTGCTCTCGGAGACGGCGCACAACGGGCCGATGGCATCGTTCACGAACTGAACTCCCGATGGGACTTCCGCTGGAGGCGGGTGGCGTGAAAAGACAATGTGCGGATTCTTTGAGTCGAACTTCGCCCCCATCCGGAGGCTCATTTCGTAAGTCTTCCGGCCGAGCACCTTCGTATTGATAGACTTCATGAAAGCGTCCATGCCATAGAAACCTTTCGGTGCCGGGCGGGACGTCAGCCATTCCAGATCCCCGTCGGGACGAGCGATATAACCGTCCGCGCTGGTCCCGATGTGGACAATGACTTTTCGCCGCTTCGTCACGAGGCTCGTCTCCGTTGGCTAACAGTGCAAAAGCGGGCCGGTACGCTCCGCCGTCTAACGTCTGCCATCATGCGCCAGCGTCTTCGCAGGTCGCGTGCATGGCGTTGTCAGACATTCTTAGCACGTGCTGGAGTTGCGAAGTCATAGAAGACACGGAACAGATTGCCATCTAGATCTGCTGCAGTGAACTCGTGCAAACCCCAGGGCTTCGACCCTGGCGCGGAGATCAATTTCGCTTTGCTGGTGCTCCACAGTCGGTGCAGATCATCAACTTCCTCTTTGCTTTCCAGATTCAGCCAGGTCAACGTTGGTCCCGCGTTGCCGTATCCCTTCCGATACTTCTGGTTCGCCAAAAACATCCGACAGTTTCCTTTCGAGATTCCTGCGAGTCCAAGTTCCTCATCACCCCAATCCAGAGTGAAACCGAGATTGCTTTCGTAGTAGGCGACTGCCTTATTGATATCCGTCACCGGTATCTCAGGAACAGCGCCGGGAAACTCCGATTTCATCGCGACTTCTCCTTTGGTGTGGATGCCTAACGATTGAGTTGACCGGGCGCGGCCATTACATCCAACCTTTGGTTCAATCAATCAAGTTGGGAAACACGGCCCCCGCACTCCGGTCCAACATTTGTTGGGCGGCGTGGCAGTGAAGAACGATTACCGCTGTGACACAGAAATATCGAATCCGTCAGGATCCGCGAGACGAAATTGTCGCGCGGATGGTACGAAGGATATTCGATGTCGCCAACTTTTACACCCGCTTGCTGAAGCGCCGTCCAGAACGATTGAACGTCTTCGCAATAAAGGCAAAAAATAACGGCCTGTTGCGTCGCATCTACCGGATGACTAGCGCGCGTAATCATTAGATTAGCGCCACCTGAGTGAAGCCAAGCCCAAGATGATTCAGAGTCAGCGGCGGGCGTGAAACTATTGCCAACATTGAAGCCAAGCTTGGCGTAAAAAGCGATCGAGCGCGACACGCTCTGGACGAACAACATCGGAACTAGTGAATTCAGAGTCCCCCACTCCCTCAGAAAGTAACGCAGCCGCCCAGCGATTAAGTTCAGGTGGCGCGGGCGGTGGCACGCAAGCCGCGCCGGACAGGGCTACTTAAGCAAGGCGCTATCCCGTGCTCACCTGCAACGATTTGCTGGGCGGGCCGCCCCATACTAACGCAACGTCACAGTTGAATGCCGAGGCGCTGCGCGACCTCCTTGATTTCCCCGAGAGTTGGATTGAGATCGTGCCGGCGTGCATACCCTTCGGCTTGTCGCAAACCCTGCACGAACTCTGGCGATTCGACTTGAACAGGGCGAGTTGTCAAATCGCGGAGGGCTGTCACGCTCGCGCGAAGTCGATCTTCGAGGAGATGTGACGCTTGTGTGGATTGATTCTCCTCAAGCATTTGCAGGGTAGCTGCGTACGTAGACAGGCAAGTTAGTTCCCGGGAAGTCAGAACCTGATGCTGACTCGTATGCACGCCACCGCCGAAGTAATAGCCGAGAACGTAACCCACGATAAGTGCCGTCGCCGTGACCGCCAGGATTCGCGTTCGAGTCGTCATGATTGGATTCCTATGGGTTATGAGTTCCGAAGCTGGTTGTGGGTCATCGCGAAATATGCCGAGTGCCGCCCAACGTCGGAGTTGACCGGGCGCGGCGATTACATCCAACCTTCGAAGCGATCAAACAAGTTGAGAAAGAGGCTATCCGCTCTCTGGTCCAACGATTTGTTCCTGATTGTTGCCAGTTCGTTGTCCATCACTTTTGCCTCCGGCAAATAGGCCGTGGAATGTGGTTCCACGGACGCTGGTAGGTATGATTCGTCGCCGAACGGTTGAGTGACTTGTCATGCTGCGCCCCGGCGAAATTATTACTCAGCGCCGCCGCTTCGCTTTTTCAATATCTCCAAGCATCGCTTTGGCATCTTCGGCATTCGGATTCAATTCGAGCAACTTTTTCAGCGCAGCAACCGCCTCATCAAATCGCTTGAAGTTGGCATATATCGCGGCTAGGTTGAAGTACCCATTCTCAAACTTCGGATCGATTTGGATTGATTTTTGATAAAAGCCCAGAGCCTCCTGAAATTTGTCTTGCTGCTCCGCAAGAACTCCTAAGCTGTACACGCCTAACGGTTCTTTCGGGTCAAGTTGCACGGCTTTTTCAAAGGCTTCTTTCGCTTCATTGACTCTGCCGAGCGAACCGAGCGCGTTTCCATAATTGATGTAAGCAAAAGCAAACTGCGGATTGGCCGCGATCGCCTTTTTAGCCCAAACAATTTCTTCACCAAACTTACCCAGCTTTCCGTACAGCCCAGCGATAGTGTTCAGCGCGGCTACATTCTTCGGCTCAATTTGCAGAACCCTTTTATTAGCTTCGATTGCGCCTATCAGATCGCCAGCATTTTCACGTTCAAGGGCATCTTTCACCAACGCACTGAGGGCAGTGTTTGGGGAGGAAACATTGTCTTGAGAATTCTGCGCTCTGATCACATCAGCGACAGAAAGCAAAAGGATAAGTATAAGAATTCGACCGTAAACTTTCATGCTTCCTCCAGCAAAATTTTACCTTCTATCTTACATAGCAGCATAACGTTTGAGTTGGCGCGGCGGCGCGAATCAATCCCGATGTATCGGGACCGCCGCACCATGGCAGTTGCGAGAGGCGCTCCCGCCGCTCGCGTCCAACGAATTGTTATCCGGCGGCCCGAATATTCGCAACGTCCATTAGAACTTTGGTTCGATGGTGTCCCGTGTGCGCGTGGAAAAGAGTTCCCTTCACGATGGCCCGTTTGCCTGTTAGACGTCGAACGACCTTCCAGTGCGCGCTGTCCGTAATGGCAAGTTGGACTTCACGAACGCGCGTCTCAGGCACGTCAATACCCTGCGGATCATTTCCGGTCGTGCAAACGTTTTGAGCCAGCGTTAGAAGTAAGGCAGTTTCTTTTCGGTCGCCACGTCGAATCGATTGGTAGTTAGGCGGACCTGGAAAGATGCGCGAATGAAGTCTGCCCGTCAAAGAAACCGTGGGGCCGTATTCCAAACACTTCTGAGCGGTAACCGGCAAGCAAGAGCCTGCCATGAAAAACAGAACCACCGCCAGAAGTGAAATTCTCATAGCCACAAGGCGCCGCATAACGGTTGAGTTGACGCGGCGGCGCGAATCAAAGCACCCTGCGCCGCATCAGGCAAGTTGCGAAACATGCTCCCGCCGCTCGCGTCCAACGATTTGTTATGCCCCCACACCCCCAGTCGGCTCAGGGCTTCCGCCAAATCGCCGCCATCACCGTGCCGCAAGTATAGACCGACGTCTCCTTGTACCCCTGTTTGGTGTATTGCGCGTTCTTCACCGCATGGTCGAGGATGCTCATGCCGTGATGCGAAATCCAACTGCCCTTGGCCGGAATCCAGGTGGTGTCATAACTGGCACCATTGTTCTTGCAGCTCACGGTATCGGCCATTTCGCCCGAGTCGACGAAATGGTCAAACACGCGCTGATAGGCCGAGACTTCGATGCCATTGTACGTCCAGTTGCCGATCGGGTGCGGTGGCCAGACAAGGATCGTCGCCATCGGCAGTGCGCTGCCCTTCAGTCCGGTCCAGGGGCCGTTGAGGCTGGCGGTGTTGTTGTTGAACGGCGTCGTCTGGCCGCGCGCGAACTTCATTGGCTGCCAGGTATTCGATGTGTTGACGATATGGACGTGCAGGTGCGGCTCGCTCGAGTTGCCGGAATTGCCGACGTGAAAGAGCAACTGCCCGGCGGTGACGGTAGCGCCGTTTGCAACGGTCGCCTCAGGCTGCGTCCAGATTGGGCCGCCCAGCGCCGTGCCCGTCAGGAACGTGGCGTTGTTGGGGCACAGGCTGGCCGGGATGTCACCGGTGGGGGCATGGGCATACAGCGCGATGTTACCATCCGTCTGCTTGATCCATATGTGGTTGCCCTGGAGGAGGATCTTGCCGGTGGCGATCTCCGGGCGTTTGGTGTGGCCGGTGTTTTCCGGCGCGTTACGCCAGCAACCGATCACAGTGCCGCTGGCCATCGCGTAGACCGGTCGGCCATAGATCAAGTAGTTGGAATTGATGGCCTCGTCGGTCTTGCCGTCTTTCAGCACCTTCCAGTCGTTGTCGGCGACGCGACGCAGAATGCGCAAATCCTTGGCGCCGGTCTGCGGGCCGCCGCCAGGGGCATGGACGACGGTGACGATCCGCTCGCCGGGATTGAGGTTGTTGGCGTGGATCGGAAATTCGATGGTCTGCGCCGGAGCCGACCTCACGCCTGTCAACATAACGGCGGCGAGCATAACACCCATGTGCAGACGATTTAGTTTTCTCATCACTAATCTCCTTCTATTAAAGCTGGATAGATTATCAATACAGCCGTCATCTGACGCCCCAGATTCGTCGGATGGCTTGGGCAGAGATTTTCAAACCAGGACACGACTGTCGGACGGCGTTGCGCGGACTCCAGTCTTACTTGGGCTAATATTGCAAATCCCCCGAGGTATAACGTCTGAGTTCAGGTGGCGCGGGCGGGGGCACGCAACCTGCGCCGGACCAAATTAGTTGAGAAGGGAGCTATCCCGCGCTCATCTGCAACGAATTGTTCGACTTCGCACTCGAAACATTCCAGCGGATTACTTGTTTCACGTTGAGACCTTCACATGCTTCAATAGCCATGCCGTCATCGTATCTAAATAACCATCAGCAAACCGCGGCCAACGCCATTGCCCCTTTTCAGGTCTGCCAAAGAGAGTGTGCTCGGCTTTGGGAAAAACTCTAATTGTGAAATCTCTGTTTCTTGCCTTTTTAAAGGATCGCTCCATTATCGTAGCGGTCTCTGAAACTGGAGTGTTGGTATCCAGCTCTCCCAGAATCGCCAGAACCGGATGTGAAATCTTTTCCCAGTAAGGCACTGGATCATAGTCATTGATGAGATGCCAAAAACGAAAAGAGGGATCGTTTCTTGAGAGCGGTGCAGCCAGATAAGAGAAGTATTTCTTATTTTGCGCCTTTTGAGTTATGGCTTCGTACTTCTCCCATCCTTCGCCCGTACGCGCGAAATCAAACTTGGATTTCATCAGGGCAACAGCTTCGGCGATTTCAGCTTCTGAGAAACCATCCCGCCGCATCTCGTACTCGACTCTACGTTCTTCCTGCTGATCGGGTCTAAGACTACCAACGGCCACGAGCATAACGAACGCGATCTCCTTTGATCGCGAAGCAGCCATCGCCGCAATCCGTGCTCCTTGACTCTGCCCCCGTACACCGATCTGGCTGGATTTGATGTCTTTGCGGCCCCGCAGAAATCCGGTGGCGGCCAGCGCATCTTCTGTTAACTCGTCAAAGGAAGCGCCAAACCAGTCTCCGGTGGAACCGCCAGTTCCCCGCTTGTCAAAGATAAGGACAGCGACCCCAAGGCGAGCGAAGTGGTCAGCAAGAAATCGCGAGCTATCGCGAGTAGCCGGACCGGAACTGGGAAGGAGAAGGATTGCAGGGTGAGGGCCTTTAGTAGCGGGTATCATCAACGTGCCGGCAAGTATAGTTGCTCCGTTTTGGAAATGTATCTCCTCCTGTTTGTAAGCGATTGGTTGTGCTGCCGTGCGCTTCAGAGCAAATGTGGCGGGCAGTCTGCCGAAGACCATTAGGCTTCCCGCGATAGTATCTCCTTTGACTTCGCCATCGAAGACGAACCCTCCCGCAGCAGGTGGCAGTTCAAAATGAACTTTGGGTGAGTCAAAGCTTATCTTGATTAGCGGTATGCCAAGTCCGCCCGCATCAGGAGAATCGATACTACCTCTGAGATTTCCTGCTTCGGTCTTGAAGTGGACCACGACTTTCAGTTCGTCCCCTTCGCGCAGAAGAGCTCCTTCCCAGTGTCCATCAATTGAGTTCTGAGCCGCATTGGAAGTGGTGTGGAAGCTAAAAAGAAGCAACGCAAGCCCTGCGAGTATCCCCAGCCTTTTCATAGCGCTAGTTTCCTCCCTACCGCGGAATGCTTTTTTACTTAAACGAGACCCCCAGATATAGATGTTGCGGGATAATTCAATGTATTTGGCTAAAGAAGAAGTCGAACGTCTGAGTTGACGCGGCGGTGCGAATCAAAGCGCCCTTCGCCGAATCATTCTAGTTGAGAAACACGCTCCCGCCGCTCGCGTCCAACGATTTGTTGGGCGGCGTTAGAATGCATCTTCTTAAACCAGAGCGGAAGACCATCTCGATTCACTAAGTAGCTTTAAGAGACCATTAGGATCAAAGGTCCAAGCAAAAAGAGACCGATCAAATACACAACCTGCCAGCCAGCCATAAAACTCTATAACATATCCGAACTCTCGCTTGACCCCGCTCTCGTCGTCATCTGACAAGCGACTACCGACCAGGATCATTACCAGCGGAATCGTTATGCCGACCAATACTAGAGGCGTTGAAGCTAGAGGATGAATGCGGACCCCCACAAACGGGTAAACAACCACAGAGGAACTGGTTGGCAAGAAGGAACCCAGCCCACAAAGAGCCCAGACCACAAATTGCCAGGTTGCGTCGCCAACCAATTACTCGGAGGACGGTTTTCCACTTCGGTTCGTCTGGCTCTTAACATAATATCCTGGGGCCGGCCGCCGAACGCTCGACATCACCGGGCCGCCGAACGACCTCACAAGAAACGACGTGAACCGTGCTTCGGCGCCTCCGGTGCATCTCGTTGTAAGATAGGTTTAGGTTTACCTGTCACTTCTCGCCTTCGTGTGGGGATTTCTCCACCCCCGCCTTTAATCTCAACTTATTTGGAACACCTGCTCAAAATAAAATTTACACTCACCCAATGGCGTCTGTAACGTCCCATCGAGCCTCCCTAATATTGATGTGCCGGGGGCCGGAGGAGGGAATGGCGCTACCACGTTGAGAAATGAGGTTACGTTCGGCACTTTGGCAGGATCGGATCCTTGCAGTAAGAACGTGAATGCAGCCCCATATATCTCACTCTTATCCAGAGACATCATGACGAGACGGACAAAGGTTATGGAAGTGACCAGGTCCGCTGGGGTGACTTCAGCCCCCATTGATAATCTCCCATAGGAGGAGATGTAGTTAGCTCCCCAATTCGAGACATTCACTGAACTATTACAGTCAGTCTCTGGTGCGCCCTGGCCAAGCGCATCATCGCTCAGTTGACCCTGCATGATTAATTGATTAACGAACTCCGGATTCTTACTGGACATAGGTTTCTCCTTGTGCGCCGGGATAAACCGGCAGGTTGTATTGAATGAAAGTTTCAAACGTTAAAGGTTTAGCCAACCATGACGACCCCGAGTCATGCGTCGAGTGGAGTAATCCACCAGGCGAAGCGTTGACAGGGGAAAGTGCAGGCTGGGTATTGAGCCGCGAAATCCAAATTCGGGATGCCGACCCTGTAAGGAGAAGGGGAAGGCCACAACCAACGCGCCGCTTTGGCAAGGAGCGTTGGTATCCCGCGAGGTCAGAGGCCCCAGGCATGCACGGACGCAACCTGCGCGAGAACCGGGAAATCCTGCGACTACCCAGGCCCGCATGCCTGGGTCGCATCGTGAAGTCCAAGGACGTACGACGATGATGAACGGTCGCAGGAAGTCGGACAGCCGCGTAGTACTGACGAAGTCTGCGAACAAACTGACGCCTTTGGTCAGCGCGGAGCAGATGGAGGGAAGGCGGCTGGTCAAAGGGAATGTGGGCGCGTGCAGCAACGTGGTGCCGATTGCCGTACCACCAATACTTGATCCGCGAGCATCCGGGCTCGCAATTTGCCACGGACCGGGCCCAAGAAAATGCTCGCGCAGGACTTTTGCAAACGCGGTCGCTAAAGCATCTGTCTGAATGTTCGCAACGGCCCGGATTTCTTCTGCAAAGAATTGACGAATATCAATAAGGTTCATGTTGTCTGTTTCCTGTTACTCCACGAAGCGCCCAACGTCTGAGTTGACGCGGCGGCGCGAGTCAAAGCACCCTACGCCTCACCAGGCAAGTTGCGAGAGGCGCTCCCGCCGCTCGCGTCCAACGATTTGTTTGGCGGTCACGCATTTCCGGCGGCGGCTCGTCGATGACCTTCAGTCCGTCTTGGCTACCGCAATGGCACTCATCGCCACGAGTGCGCCCTCTGGCCAACGCTCGCCGCGGATAGTTGATCTCGCCGGCGGCTTCTGGCCGAAGGACTCCTCAAATACCTCGTTCATCCCCTCGAAGTATTTCCAGTCGTGCAGCAGCACGGTGACCATCGCAACATGAGCCAAGTCACTTCCTGCTGCCTCCAGGATCGTTTGGAGATTGCGGATCGCTTGACGAGTTTGCTCTCGAATGCCGCCCTCGACGAGCTTGCCTGTTGTTGGGTCCCCGCCACCTTGTCCAGCACAAAAAATAAACTGTCCGGCTCGAGTGGCTTGAGAATACGGACCCATGGTTTCAGGAAATGTAGGACTGGATACGATCTCGACGATCATGCTCCCTCCTTTCTAGGTCATCAGATGAAGACGGCACAAATGGTGTGGCGGGCAGGCCGCCGAACGGTTGAGTTGACGCGGCGGCGCGAATCAAAGCACCGTCGGCCGCACCAAGCTAGTTGCGAGGCGCTCCTGCCGCTCGCGTCCAACGAATTTGTTCGGCGGCGCGATTAAGAACACGCGCCAATCAAACATCTATCAAGCAAGCATCTTGATAAGAACTGCTGCAAGCTGCAACGGTCTTGACAAATAAGGGCAATGCCCGCCGGGAAGTTCGATTGCCTCAACCCCAAGCCGCTCACGTGCCGTGCGGCGTGACCAATCCGGCGAGATGGTGCGATCATCAGCGCAAACGATGTAAGAAGAAGAAACTTCGGGTAGCGCTTCGAGCGGGAAAATCTCTCTCATAGCTCCTTCCGCATACATCAGCATTCTGGTCGTCAGTCCAAGTTCTATCGCTTCAGGCGGACAATCGTGGAAAAGAAATTTTATCGCCACCTCATCGTCCGTGAACGGATTGTTGTCAGACCGGCACGCCGCCACCCACTCAGGATTGAGCATATCCGGTTCGGCGGCAAACTGGTCCATAATGCTGGCTCCCGGCTTCGGGATTATGGCGGCAAGATAGATGAGTCGGCGAATCGGGCGCAAATTTGGCACTAACGGGATAAACATACCGCTCGCCGAATGCCCTACCAGAATTACATCATCGCCGACATCTTTAAGGGCTTGAGCGATAACTTCTGCGTATCTTGTCCCGCTGGCGGCACGCTCATCAGTTGGCAGGCTCGGCGTAATCGTCTGATGACCGTGCTTTTCAATTTCTGGAATTAATAGTTTCAAGCATTGCGTATTTTGAGTTGAGCCTAAAACCAAACAAAATACGCTCATAAATTTTCTCTCAATCAGCAAGTAGCCGCCGAATGTCTGAATTCAGGTGGCCGCGCGAGCCGCGACAATCTGAGAGAATAAAGACTTGATAAAGGACACGCAATCGCGGCTCACCTGCAACGATTTGTTAGGCTGCGTGTTTAGTTAGATGTATCACTCGAAGCCATAATCAAGGGTCATAGCGTATGGTGGCTGATGCCCTGCGTTAAATCCACCCTCTCCCGTCATGCCGCGCAGGTCCCCAGTCCCGGAGCCCGGAACCACGGATAATATTACCTTCGCTACGCCGGCCTCGAAGGTGCCGCTATGCTGAAGTACAAAACTACCCGAGCGACCACCAGCGCTACCAGTTACTCGCTCCAGACCAATGAAGATAGCCGAGCCGGCAGTACGGTACATCATCAGGTATTCCAGTTTACCCTCTCCCTCTATGTCTCCTTTGTATGACTTGGCTGCACTGACCCGCGTGAGCTTCGGTGCCCCTTCTATTTCGTTGTAGGTTTTTTCGTCCCAAGATTCTAAGCCGAATGTGGCCTTCGCCTGTTTCCGCATACTTGTTGTCTCCCGTGCGACCTGAGTCTTTTGCTTGGCATCTTTGTTCTTCACTTGCGTGAGCGCAAGGGCAGAAGCCGTAATTACCAACACGACAATTGAAATAATTCTCATACAGGGTTTGCCCTTTCCAATTAATTGCTAGATTAGCAGCCCAACGGTTGAGTTGACGCGGCGGCGCGAATCAAAGCACCCTTCGCCGCACCAAGTTGGCTACGAAACACGCCCCCGCCGCTTGGCGTCAAACGATTTGTTGGGCGGCTTGGACAAGAACGTCAGGCGCTCTTATTCTTTTCATCCCAGATCATCGGCTCCCACAATTCGACCTTATTCCCCTCCGGATCCATGATCCACGCGAACCTCCCGTTTTCATGCGATTCGGGGCCGCCGACGATTTCGATCCCGCCCGCGCTTAGCTGCGCGATCATCTCGTCAAGATTGTCAACCCTGTAGTTGATCATGAAAGGTGAGTCACTGGGGCTGAACCACTGGCTCTCTTTTTCCGCGATGTGCCAGACGGTGAGTCCTTTGTCCTCGGCCTCGTCATCTGGCCATCTTAGGACGGCGCCGCCGAAGCTCTCTAGTGGCATGCCCAGGAGCTTGTGGTACCAGCTCGCAAGCGCGGCCCTGTCGTTCCTACTCTTGAAGAAGACGCCGCCGATTCCGGTAATTCTCGCCATCGTTGCCTCCATTCTCACTAATTGCTAACGGCCTCAGCCGCCCGACCCCAAGTCTGAGGCTTCACATCGTACATCTCCATGACGAGCGCAATTGAAACAAAACCAACGATCAACGCCAAAGCAGAAGCAGCAAAAAGGAGTTTAGATTTCGCTGAACACTCAGGGCATTCGAAAGAGGAGGCCGCATAACGATTGAGTTGACCGGGCGGCGCGAATCAAAGGACGCTTCGCCGCGCCAAGCAAGTTACAAGACACGCTCCCGCCGCTCGCGTCCAACGATTTGTTATGCTGCCGGGGAATGAACCACTCAATATACCTTCGAGATCAGACGCTTTGTGCTTCTGGCGTACTCAAAATACTCGTTACCGAAATTCTCCAACAGCGCATCCTCCTCAATACTGATGCGGTAAAGCGACGCCGCGAGATTAGGCACAAAAATAATAACGATACTGAGCCAATTTGAGTACGCCATTCCTAAACCAAGGTCCCCAAGCAAGCATCCTGCATAAGAAGGGTGACGCAGATGCCGGTAAAAGCCGCTGCGAATAATGCGGTGGTCATTCAGGACGGTGACGGTCCGAGTGAAGTACCTGCCCAAAGTGTGAATCGCTATCCATCGAATAGAGATCCCTGCAAACATCAGGGCGAATCCGACTGCTCCCATAAAATTGCCTTCGGTGTGGATATGTCCGACATCGGTGAAGCCTACAATGACCCCGACAGGTACAGCTAGTGTAGCCAACATCAGGATTTTCAAAGATGACCTGTCCCAATCTTTGGCAGGCGTGACCTTGCTATGAGAGGCATGAGCCAGCTCGCCAACGAACCACGTCGCGCGAAGCACAGTGGCAACAATCGAGATGGTCATATTTTTACCTCCAAAGGCGATGCAGCATAACGATCGAATTCACCGGGCGCGGGCGATCAGCATTCAAGCTACGATCTCACAAATAAGTTTGAGAAGCACGCTGTCCAGCGCTCCGGTGCAATGAGTTGTTATGTTGCGCCGGATTGAAAACCGAGCCGACGTTAGTTTCCGTTTTCGTCAAGATCAGCGTGGACGTCGTAATAGTCCGTTCCGACTTTGGTGCCTGAAACCTGCACGCGCCCCTGAACATTTTTGAGAGCGTAAGCAAAATAGAAATTGGCTGGACCAGACGAACCGCTGTTGGTGATTTGTGCGCCGTCATCATGAAGGGCGCGTTCCACGGCCAGTTTCAATGAAGAAAACATGAGCGTCTCATCAAAGGCTTCGTTGGATTTCAGGCGACATCCAAGACTATCACTCTTGTGAGAGTTGAATCGGGCTACGCCGAAGCCGATGCCACGGGTGCGAAACTGGCTATCTCCGCCACCGCCGCCAATCGGATCGCAGACAAAGCCAGCGGAAGATTTGCTGCCTTCAACGAGTTGGCGAACAGAGAAGTTGGAAAAGAAAGAAGTCTCTCTTGAGCCGAGACACGATGTGCAAAGAAACGCCAACAAAACCACAACGGCTATCGAAATCGTTCGCTTCATGGAAGGGAGAAGCAACATAACGGTGGAGTTGACGCGGCGGCGCGAATCAAAGCACCCCTTCGCCGCACCAGGCAAGTTGCGACAGGCGCTCCCACCGCTCGCGTCCAACGAATTTGTTGGGCACGACCGCTCGAGATCGGTAACCGGTGCCAGTTTTGTGTTTCACCGAAAGCTACTTTTTCACGGGTACCACCAGTATGCGCCACACCTCGTTATACTTCATTGTTTTTCCATTGACCTCACGCTCTCGCGTTGTAAAAAAAACAACAATTTTGCGCCCTTTGAATTGAGCAAAATCATTGATAACGTCGGAAGGGGGTGGATTAGGAACGCGCACCTCTGCGGGAGCGCCTTCGGGAAGAAGGCTCGCCGCAAAACCAGGTCCCACATATCTGTATATTTGGACGGGGCGATTCTTGTCATAGGGAAAATCGATTACGCGAGAGTTGCGGGCGTCGCGCCTCCACTGATACGGGAGATCTGGAATCGACGCGACGAATGTTTGAGTGTTCTTTCCGCTGCCATGCGTCAGAGTCAAAGTCCGCTGCTCATTATCGAAAGCTGTGACTTCGCCCGTCCAGGTGTCGCCGGCGTAGCCCATAGGATACCAATCTGATTCAGCCGTGCCTTTCTGTGCGAACGATACGCTTAACGAACCGTGAAAAACCGCGATACCGAACAGCAGCGCAAGGAGAACGAATCGGTTGACGCCTTTGTAGCGTTTTTCGCCAGCATATGGCAGTTTTGCTGGTTGTTTTGACATGTCGTTCTGAACCTCCGTGGAAAGTTAGTGCCCAACGTCTAAGTTGACCGAGCGCGGCGATTACATCCCAACTGTCGATTCAATCAACCAAGTTGAGAAAGAGGCTATCCGCGCTTCGGTCCAACGATGTGTTATGTGGCGCGTGAATCAGTGCGGGTTCATGACTAAGGAATAAAATGCCTCACGAAACCCGACACGAGATAACAACCGACAAAGCCAGATGCCAGGATCACCACAACGATAAGAATGCAAAGAAAACCATTTCGACGGATTGAGGGAGTTTTCGTCAGAACTGCAATCAGTAATCCCGCCACTCCAAGAAACTGTAGCGCTGGTATCAGCAGAAATATCTGACCACTAAGTAGGAGCAACATAACGGTTGAGTTGAGCGGCTGCCCGCGGATGGCATTCTATCTGCGCCGCGAGAAGATTGATGAAAGCCCTTCTATCGGGCATTCCGCTCGAATGACCTGTTGGATTTTCGCCTCACTACCGGCCTCCATGATAGGTTTACTGATCCGTCTCGCATTTTACAGGAGTGATCTTAGGGCGTTTACTTACGTACAGGCGTCCCTGACTATCTTCATGATTATTATAATGGCGCTCAAAGCATGCCTTGAGACGGTATCTCTTGCCATCATATTTATAAAGCTCGAGGCCGGAGTCGAAAGCCGAGCCATGACTGGCAGCTATCACGTCACGGTGTTCATTGGTGAATGTCTTTTGTAGCTCAAAATCTTGGATGTCGCCAGCGTCAAGTAATAGCTGATAACCAGCTCTTGTTTTGCGGTAAATTCGGTTCGCGCACCAGTACGGGCCGCAGATGTCATTGATCCCGTGTACTATCAACTCCGGCCTCCCGTCGCGATTAAGGTCAACGGATTCGGCTACGAGTCGTTTAGCCATCCCTTCAAATGTATACTCGTGCTGACGCTCAAGAGCATTCTTGAACTCATCATCTTTCATAAATTGGAGGACTATTTCCCTAGGTACCTTAACCTCTCGACGACGTTGGGCCGAAAGTGGCTGACCCTCGAGCACGATTAGCGCACACGCGGCACATAGAGTAATAATTTTCCGCAGCGGCACGTTAGTATTCGCCCGATATTTAGTAATGGTGTGAAGTTTCTGTAACAGCAAACAAATCACGCTCCCGAAATTCTAACGTCTGAGTTAACCGGGCGGGAAGCATGTATCAAGCATCCAAGTCTTGCGGATGAGAGACAAGTTGATTCAGCTCCGGTTCAACGAATTGTTCGGCGGCGAGTCGCGTTAGGAATTTTCTTTCAGGTACAGCTTGTAAGAACTGTAATCAATCACGGCCGACCTTCTGCCCAGGATGTCTGCTCCGATAACTCCGTCACACGCCGCGGAATCTATCTGCGCGCGAGCCTCATTAACGTGCGATAGATCCATGACCACTGTCTTGAGCGATGCGATGTGAAGCGAACCGATAGTTAATTCGTTAACAATGCTGTTCTGCACAGGATGACTGGCGCTGCCTAAGCCCGCCGCCTTCGACTCGCTTTGATTAAGTTCAAGATGAAGTCGCGCGGCGCTGCCTGTATCCAACACCGTTCGCCCAGCCCCAGTGTCGAGAATAAAAAGTGCGTCTTCACCGTTCACTTTGGCCTCGACTTCGATGAGTCCGGAGGCCGTCTTCTTCAACGGAATCTCAACATATCCCTGTGATCGTAAGAAAGCTAAAAGACTCATCGCGGCTCTCCGAATTAGATTTCACATCAAGATAGCCACCCAACGGTTGAGTTCAGGTGGCGCGGGCACGCCGCGCCGACACAGCTAGTTGAGAAAAGCGCTATCCCGCGCTCACCTGCAACGATTTGTTCGGCTGCGGTCGATGATATCTATCGCCGTCGCCAAGTTAACCTCGGCGAACTCGTTCCATCGCAATCTCGGAGGCCGTGAACCCGACGCGCTCCCAGAAGCCGCGACTGCCACGCCCCGCTCGCAGCACCCATGTGATGTCGCCGCCGGTATCTCCGTGCATCAGTTGCTCAACCATGCGCCGCCCGATACCTTGCCGCCGCAGGTCCTTGGCGACCGCGACCATAGAGATGTAGCCGTTACTGACGCCGTCGCACAAGGCCCGGGCGAACCCGACTACCCGCACTCCGTCGAGCGCGACCACAGTGCGGTCAGCGCCGTCGAGCATTGCGCGGAACCGCTCAATATCGCCAACGCGCACGGCCCACCCGTTATCGGCGAGGAATTTTTGCAGGGACTCGTAGTCATCGGTCTGAACCGGACGATAGGCGACCATCGAAACAATCCTCCCACACAAAGGAGCGGCCGAACGTGGAGTTGACGCGGCGGCGCGAACCAAAGCACCCTCCGTCGCACCAAACAAGTTGAGAAACACGCTCCCGCCGCTCGCGTCCAACGATTTGTTATGCCGCGGTTCTCTAACCTTGGCGCAACGTTCGCATAACGATTGGTCATGCTCTAAGTGATCGCCGCTCTCCATTTAGAATTCTCAAGCAGAGAGGAATCGCGTAATTTGATGTTGGTACACCCATCTATACAGCCAATCACCGTCCTTACCGCGGGCGCGACCGCGGATGGAAGCCACGGACTCAAGGTTACTGACCTAATCGACGCCAGATCAATCGGAACCGATTTCGCGCGTAGGTCCTCAGTGGCGGTCTCGAAAATGATCCTATACTCCTGCTCGTCTTTAAAGGCCCTTCGCTTCAAGAACGGCCAAGACGAAGTTTCAGGTTTCTTCTTCTCGACGTTCTGGATCAAACGGTAGTTCACGGCTTGATGCCGAAATCCATCGAGGGTCGCTAAGCTGTGTAGTAAACGTTCCTTGTCAAACTCGATGCGCACGCCAGAGGAGCCGCTTGAAAAGACACGCCAGTAGTGGAACGTTTCCCCGCCTGCGCAGAAACAAACGGCTAGTACGCTGCGAAGTTTGCTCTCTTGCCGGTATTGTTCCAAATAAAATGCGTCGTTCCTGTCCTCCCAGGTCTCCGGACTCAGAAGAGTGATATGTTTCTGCTGCAGCATGTCGAGCAGAATTGGAAGCGTCGTGTAGCGATAGAGTATGGCAGTTTTAGAACGTCCCATAGGTTGACCTGGTTAAACTAGTTGTCGCCGCGCCGGCATCAAATTCTCAAAGTCGGGAGAGTTACATTTGGTTGCCGCCGAATGTCTGAGTTGACGTGGCGGCGCGAATCAAAGCACCCTTCGCCGCACCAAGCTAGTTACGAAACACGCTTCCGCCGCTCGCGTCCAACGATTTGTTGGGCCACGTCCCGGAAGGACGCGCTTAGTCGAAAAAGTTACTCGTCGAGGGTTTCACAAACACGGTTACCAAATGAGTCCCAGCGACGAACGACTCGCGGCTGTCGGGCGAGAGGTTTTCCGGAACGTCATACAATTTGTGCAAAACCTGAACAACTTCATAATGTTTTTCCGGCGGACAGTCCGCGGCCTCGTCAACGAGTGAATACAAGTCAATGAGATCGCCGATACGCGGAACATTATAGAGCGTTACATTGAAGTATGGCCCGTTGTTTATTTCAACGATTTGCGCCTCGATGGGTGGTTTGTTCATACGATGTTGCGTGTGTGCCGTTAAGTTTTTCGAAACGGGTTCGCAAAAATGAGCACGATAGCGATCCAAGTTAGCAAACCAAGGATCGTCCCGGGCAGACTCCTCGCGTCAAGACCTATTCCGAAGTAAGCAGGACTGTCCGGCGGAAAGAACAGGTTGATGATCAGGCCGAGACCGAACGCGACAGCCATGCACGCAGCGCCTCCGAGGAATCCAACGATTAGGTCCCTAAAAGAAAAGATGCGTTGTTTCTGTGAATTAGGTTGATTCATCGATTCTACAAGAGTGGCCCAACGGTTGAGTTGACCGGGCGCGGCGACTACATTCAGCCTTCGCCGCGCCGAACAAGTTAAAGAACACGCTACCCGCGCTCCGGTCCAACGATTTGTTGGGCGTCGCCCTCGCCGCCCTTTGTTGCGGTATCAGGAAGTCGGTCTAACAACCGAACCAGAAACCCGCCGCCCCGAAGCAGATACATTCCAATCACGGAGAATAGAAGTATCTTTAACGTTGGGGTAAAGAGGACGCTTCGGTACAGAGACGTTGCCTTCCGAAAGTCCGAGAGATACTCGCTTTCCGGAGAAAGGGACGAGACAAAGTTGGAGTAGGCGCGAGCGTTGTAAAGACCACCCAAGAGATCCGGTACGACCATGAAAGCTTGCACTAACAGGTAGAGGCCAAACGCTCGGACGATGAGCCAGCTGACTTGTTGCCTATTCATCAGTCTACCTCGCGGGACTATTGGCAATTCACATGACCTGAAGACGCCCAACGATTGAGTTGACCGGGCGCGGCGATCAGAGGCCGCCGTCGCTGTACCAATGAAGTTGAGAAACGGGCAGTCCGCGCTCCGGTCCAACGATTTGTTCGATGGCGCCCCGCGCTTTCATGCATTCCGTGCCAGCAACAAGGGTGTCAACCACACAGCGCGCGATTTTGTGATCGTCGAGGGATTTTGATATGGGAGGCAACTCTGCGTAGTGTGGTCCATCAATGTTAGAAACTCTTAAGGTGCATTTGAGCCGATCGGATTGTTCGGAAACGTAAACGTAGGCCGCGCAGTGATTGTCGTCAAAGCTGTAGCTGAAGGCGCAAAAGTTATTCGGAATACCAGAATGCCAATCGATGCGCGGGCGACCTTGAAATTCATAAGGTTGAAGCTTTGGCGCTTCAACATCGAGTTGAGGTTTTCCGCCGTAGCGCGTGGTGTTTTCGTTGGCAGTAAGTTGTTCAACTGCTGTGATAACGGCTTGTATGTTGGTCATAGTGAGCGAATGATATCACCAATCAATTGTCGGCCGACGAACTATTTTGATGTTAGAAAAGAGCCATCGAACGATTGAGTTGACCGGGCGCGACGATCACATTTAATTTTTGATTCAATCAATCAAGTTAAGAAACGCGCGACCCGCGCTCCGGTCCAACGATTTGTTGGATGGCGGCGTTTGACCGAGTCGGAGATCACAAGTTTAGATATTTGTTTCTCAGTGCGTCTATCTCACCTTCCAGTAGCGGATAGAGCTTGTTCTGCAATTGAATCATTTTCTTTTGATCATCGAGAGTAAATTCCGGGTGTCGGACATCGGATCCGCTGCCGAGTTTCATGAATTCCTGGATTAGTCCCCTTAACTCCTGGCTCAGCAAGTGAAAATTCGCTGTCAATTGTCGATAGGCGAGGTCGTCAGTCAGGATATGTACTAGCCTGTTTGCGCCACCGCCAAGAGCGACCCACAGCGGACTATACAGCTCCGTGAGTTTTCTATCGATTAAGGCCTTCTTGGATTCCTTAGATCGCCGCAGGCCATCAATGATGACATCCTTGATTAGGGTAACAGCCAGCGCAGACACCGCGCCTATGATTGCCGCTTTCACTTCAGTCGACATATGACCCCCATGTGCCGCGAGCCATCCAACGGTGGAATTAACCGGGCGGGAAGCAATGAATCAAGCATCCGAGTCTTGCGGATGAAGGGTCCGCTGATTCCGCTCCGGTTCAATGACTTGTTATGGCGCCGCCCCTACCACACCAGGTTCATCAGCGGCGAGTCTCGCGCTAAAAGCGAAACCATTCAAGCCGCGCTTCAATGAATAAGTCTTACCTATTTTTCTGCGGCGGTATAACGGTTGAGGTGACGCGGCGGCGCGAATCAAAGCACCCTCCGCCGCACCAGGCTAGTTGAGAAACACGCTCCCGCCGCTCGCGTCCAACGATTTGTTATTCGCCGCCGCCATTCGCCAACAAAAGTTCCATCCAGACATGGGGATGAAATCTTCGATCAGGGGTACAAGAGCGCGCGATCCACTTGTGTCAATTGGGCCGATGATACCGAAGTCGCCTTTGGATTTGTCATCCCACATAACCGCGATGTCAATCTGGTACTTGCTACCGCCGGGAACCCGCGGCGTCAATGTGTTTTTTGGCCTGGCAACAGAATCAGTTCGGCGTGCGGCATTGCGCGCGGGCCACCTCGCCGTGCCAGACGCCGGGCCCGCGTAAACCTACACAGAGAGTTCAAACCATGCCGGTGCGCTATTTGCCTTTTGCAGCAACAGCAAGACTACTGCTTAAACTCCATTGATATTCCATTTCCACTACTCGATTGTTTTTGTCTCGCTTGAATCTAATCGTCACATCGCCTTCGGCAAGCATGAACCTGTCGGTGGAAATAAAATGCAACTCGCCGCCCGATTCGGCAAAACGAGTATAGAACAATTTTCCGTTCTTGAGAGTAAGCATTCGCCCACCTTGATACTCGCCAACGTATTGCCGTAACAGCTTTTCGGGTAGTTCTATTTCGGGACTTGTTTTTTCGAGGTAAGTAATGTAGTTGCCAAATCTTTTCTGTTGCAAAGAGTCGGCAGCCTTCTGCTGCATTTTCTTCAAAGCCTCTAATCTCGCTATTCGTAAGGCCTCTTCCGCCGGACAGGCAATGTCAACTGGAACGCCTGTACCTTCCCAATTCGTTCCGGTCACGACATTCATCCCGTGACGATTCGGGATAAAGGCCGCGAATAAATTATTGATTCGCGTTA
>WNGD01000205.1_pt1 | contig 56820 bp, 44 predicted proteins | sample 5400671 | NCBI WGS metagenome assembly WNGD01 (sample SAMN13153369, study PRJNA577476) | soil metagenome | isolation source: 40 cm soil or saprolite under grassland replicate 2 | place: USA:California | collected 2016-06-15 | reverse complement strand
TGACGTTGACGACGGCGGCATTCTTGTTGCCGTACTCGGCGTCCCACCCGCCCGTCTGGAAGTCGATCTGGTTCACGACCTGCGGGTCGAACAGCTCGTTCAGGCTGCCCGAGATCCCCGCGGGGACGGGGACGCCGTCGACATAATACGTGTACTCGGCGTGCTGCCCGCGGATGTGGACTTCGCCCGTGGGCGCGCGCGCGGCACCCACGATGGACTGCTGCAGGATCTGCGACGTCGTGTTGGTGGGCGCGCCGTGGTAGTCGTTCTGCTTGAAGATCTGGTTGCCGGTCCGCGTGTCGACGGCGAGCGGCACGGCCGATGCCACCTCCACTGCCGACAAATTGATCGGGAGGGGGACCAGGCGGAAATCGGCGCGGGCGAGTGCATCCGTAGTCCCAATGGCGATGTTTCGCACTTCGGAGCGGTAGCCCAGGTAACGAACCTCCACGCTGTACGACCCGGTGGGCACGTTGTGGATCACGTAGCGGCCGAAGGCGTCGGTGGTGGTGGCGGCGATGGTGTTGCCACCGCGCACGATGCGCACCTCACCGCCGGGCAGTGGTGTGCCCGTCGCGCTGTCAGCGACCGAGCCGCCGACGTCGCCGTCAACCGGCGGAGCAGTCGTGAATCCGGCGGCGACGAGCCACGCCACCACTAGCGCTGCATATGAGATCTTCGAGTTCATGCGCTTTCCGTAGACGTGAGTGAGTGGTCCTTGATCCGGCGCCGTCCCCAATGACGGGACTACGAGCGGACCTGTTCACGTGCGGGCGACGCGCGCGGATCGCGGCGTCGCTAGGAGAGCGTGGGAGGGGCTCGAGGTTGCGGGTGAGGTCGAGCGAGTGGCCGCGGCTGTGCGGTTGGCCCCGTCCCGAGCAACGGTCTGGTGTCGGCGACATTGAGCCGAAGGGCGGCGGCGCGTGCCGCGACGGCGGGCGCGCTGAGGAAATGACACAGGGCGCAGTCCGGCGCGTGGATGCGCGCGCAGCTCTTGCTGGTGTGGGACTCGACGTGCGGGGTGGCATGCGCGCCAGCGATGTCGAGGCGGGCGTCGGCCCACGCGGCGGCTCCCGGCAGCAGGAGCTGGAGCAGGGTGCCGAGCAACCAGAGGGCGCGCGCCCCGAGGGGGCGCCGGGTCACACGCGTCACGCGGGTGTGCGCACCAGCTTCCGCAGCACCACCGCCCCGATCAGCACGACCCCGTACATGCACACGATCAGCGGGCCGGTGGGCAGGTCACCAGCGAGCGACAGCCATAGGCCCAGGATCGAGGCGAGCGCCCCCGAGCCCCAGGAGATGTAGGTGAGGCGCCGCATGTCGCGAGTGAAGAGGAACGCGATCACGGCAGGGACGACCAGGAAGCTAAAGACCATCAGCACCCCGGCGACGGGCACGGCGAGCGTGATCACGACGCCGAACGACAGATAGAACAAGAAGTCCCACCATTTGATCTTCCAGCCCAGGCGCTCGGCCTCTTCCGGGTGAAACGAGATGGTGAGAAACCGGTGGCGCAGGAAGTAGTGGAATACGCCGAGCGCGGCGTACCCCGCCGCCAGCTTGATGATCGTGGGTTTGAACGTGACCCAGAGGATACTGCCGGTGAGGGTCTTTTCGATCGCCTCGCCGCCGCCCGGAACCTTGTTCGCGACGAGGACAGCAGCCGCGGAGGCAACCACGTATACGATGCCGATGAACGCCTCTTGCGGTACGCGGCGGCCTTCCTGCGGCGAGGTGCGCGTCAGCGCGAAGAGCAGAGCGCCGATCGCCGTCGCGAGGAGGGCGAAGCCGTAGGCCCATGTCGAGTCGGCTTCCACGTGGATCAGCAAGGCTGAGAGGCCGCCCAGGGCCGCCATCTGCGCCAGCGAGAGATCGACGAAGATCACCTCACGTGCAATCACGTGGAGCCCGAGGTAGGACAGCATGGCGACGAGCACCATACAGGCCACGAACGGCGGAATCATCAGCTGCAGACCACTCATCTCGCCTCCCCGTTGTCAGTCAGTTAGCCGTGGCCGCGCCGGTGCCGAAGGCATGTGCTAACTCCGAAATCCACAGATTCATCAGGTCGAAGTAGGTATTGACCCCCGCCGCGCCGCCGGTGTTCGACGGCACGATCACGGCCTTCGCACCCGTCTTCTGCGCCACTTCCATGACCTGGTTGCGGTCGTAGTAGTTCGTGGACAGGAGAACCTGGATGTGCCGCGTCCGCATTTGGTTGATCACCTCCAGCACGTGCCCTGGCGTGGGTGGGATGCCGGGCTTCGGCTCGATGTAATCCACGCACGGGACGTCGTACTCCCGAGAGAAGTAGTCCCACTCCTTGTGATAGCAAGCGACCGGCTTGCCACGGAACGGCATCGCCTCCTTGAGCCACCCACCCAGCCGGTTGAAAAGCGGGGCGCCCTGGTACTGCTTGGTTTTCAAGAAGTCGAGCAACTTGCCTTGCCGGTCCAAGTCGGCGAGCGTCGGGCCGGTCAGGAGCTTCACGAGCTCGTCGCCGAACAACGCCCGGTAGATGCGCTCCTCGAAATCCTTCTCCCGCTGCGAGAAATAATCGGCGTTCTCGGGGGAGACGCGCTTCAGGCCGGTCAGGATGTTGCGGGCGATGTACAGGGCGTTGAGCGGGCCGGTCCAAATGTGCGGGTTGCCGTACACGTGGATGTCGCCCCCCGCGCGGGACACGTTCGTGGGCACGTCGAGCAGGTCAATCCCTGCATAGGCCGCAACGTAGCCGGGACCACCCTCGGTCACCTTGGGGTTGGCCGCCTTGTCGAGCAGGGCGGGCACCCATAGCTCGAGGTCGAGCCCCGTCGTTACGAAGACGTCCGCGTTCGCGAGCAGGGGAACGAAGCTCGGCTTGGGCTGGACGAAGTGCGGGTTCTCGTCGCCGACCGCGATGGAAGCGACGGTGCCGCGATCGCCCACGATCTCGCGGGCAATGGCGGCGTAGGTCGTGAGCGACGTCACGACTTTCACCCCGGCGGGCGGCGGCGTGCCGCCGAAGGACAGTGCGAGCAGCAGCGCAATGTAGGATATCATGTCAGTAGGTCTCGTGTTTGTGAGGGCCCATAGCCCAGACTGCTTGGAGCGCGAACTGGTGCGTGGCGGTCGCGCTTGCGACCTTATGCCACTGATACTGCGCGCGCAGGAACACAAATTCGCTCTGCCAGAGCGTGAGGGAAGGGACGATCTGACGCGTGATCTCGCCGAAGTCGGGCGACTCGACGTAATCGTACCGGACGCCCGCAATGAATCGCTGATTCAACTTGTAAGTCGTGCCGACGTAGCCGCCGAGACGTGTGGGACCGGTGCCCGCGGTTTCCTTGGTCAAAGCGAACAGCTCGCCGCGCAACGTCCATTCGTGGTAGAGGGCGCGCGCCGGGGGCCGCCAGGTTAGCCGGAAGTCGAGCCCGCTCACTCGCGTGCGCAGCGCCGACTCGGGATTCGTTCCGTACAAGACGCTGCCGCCTAGCTGCATGTAGGTGGAGCGGTTGAGCTGCCAGAAGTTCAAGAGGTGCGCGAGATACGTCGGCCGGCCCGCACCACCGAACAACTCGGCGTCGCTGGCGCTGCGCGTCACCTGGGCGGTCAGCTCGTGCGTCCCGAGTCCGCCGAATGCGCGGTACAGCGACACACCCGTGCCAGCAAGGCCCTCCTCGCCAAAGTAGGTGGTCAGCGCGAGGGGGTACTCCAATTCCGGCACGGCGTGGAGGTGCCACCGGTTCAGCTCGCCGAACGACTGTCGGTACTTGCCGACGTCGAGGCGTAGATGACCGGGCACGCCGGTCCAGTACACATATCCCTCTTCAACGTTGACCTCGCCGCCTTCGAGCGCGACGAAGATTTTCGTATTGGAAAACGGATCGAGCGCCGACTGAAACCCGATTTCGACCTCGCGCGGGTCGAAGTTGTCGCGCTGCACCCCGGTCGACGTTCCGTAGGCGCGCATGTCCGCCGCTACGCTGATCTCGGGGTTGAGGGCACTTAAGCTGCGTTCCCGGCCGACGAACCTCCGTTCGGACGCGGTGTCCGCCGTCTGTGTCGTGTCGCGGCCGACCGTGGCGGCGGCTGCCGCGCGCAGCGCCGCGAGCTCGTCGGTCGCCGTCGTGTCCTTGTTGACCGGCGCCGCGATCGGCGCCCGTCCCAGCTGCGCGCGCAAACTGTCGAGCCGGGCCTTGAGCGCCCGAACTTCCGCCGCGAGCGAATCCACGCGGCGCTGCTCTCTGGGCTGCTGGGCCAACGCGCGGCCAGCCGGCGCGAGCAGGGCGGCCAGAGCGGCCACAAGGGCAAGGTGATATCGAGTCATCCTCACGAGTCTCCCGTTCCAGTGTTGCCAGCGGGCGCCCCGCCGCAAGGCGGGCGCGCACGGTCGGCGGGCCGGCAGGGCCGTCCGCCGTCATGCTAGGAACGGGAGGTGGGGGGACCTCGGACCGGAGCGTTGCGGTGGTCGGGACGGCGGTGCGGCGCGACGTCGCGCTCGATCGGACGCCGTTCGATGGTCGTGGCTGCCTGGCCCTGCGTCCGCACCTGCGGCGACGACCCCTGCGAGCCGGTGAATTGGCACAGCGGGCAGCGCAGCCCGTCGTGCAGCGCGACGCACCCCGCCCCGTGTTGCACCTCGACGTGCGCCGGCGCGCTGAGCCGCTCCGAGGCGTGCGCCAGCGACACCGCGCCCCCGGCCAGCCCCTGGAGCACAAGGAGCGGCGCGGCGAGGCGCCGGGTCCAGCGATTGGGGGTTGTCGTCAGTGCGATCACGCCCTGCCTACGGTTTGCGCCGTACGACCGTTGCGGCTCGCCCCGCGCGCGTAGGCGCGCAGCCGTCGGAGCATCCGCCGGTCGTGCCGGATCGGATCGCCGTCCTTCGGCGTCTCGATGATCTTGATCACCCGGGCGAGGCGCGGGTCCCGCATGATGCGCCGGAACGGCTCCGCCCCGATCGTCCCTTCGCCGATCCACTGGTGGCGGTCCAGATGCGACCCGGGCGCGCCCTTGGAGTCGTTCAAGTGCAAGCACTTGAGCTGCGTGAGCCCGATCTCCTGGTCGAACCGCTCCCACACCTCCTCGAGCGCCGTGCCCACGTCATAGCCGGCGGCGTGCAGATGCGCCGTGTCGAGGCAGAACCCCACGCGAGCTTGCACCCCGCCGGGCAGCGCGTCGCGCAGCGCCCGCAACTCCTCGAACGTGCTCCCGAGCGCCGTACCCGCGCCCGCCGTTCCTTCGATCAACACACCCACCTCCCCCGGAACCGCCGCCAGACACTGGGCAAAGCCGCGGGCGTTGCGTGCGAGCCCCGCAGCCCGATCGTCGATAAAGTTGCCGGGGTGCGAGACGACCCACGGGATCCCGAGCGCCCGGCAGCGGACCAGCTCGCCCGTAAACGCGGCAACGCTTCTCTCGCGCAACGCCTCATCCGGCGACGCCAGGTTGATGAGGTAGCTGTCGTGCGACACCACGGCGCGGATGTCGCTCGCGGCCAGCGCCGTACGGAAAGCCGCTACGTCCGCGTCCCGCGCGGTGGGCTCGCGCCACTGATTCGGCGTCTTCGTGAAGACCTGAATCGCGGTCGCTCTGATCGCGCTCCCGCGCGCGGGCGCCTCCGCCACCCCGCCCTGCGTCGACACGTGAGCGCCCAGCAGGTCGTCAGGTAGGCGCGTCACGTCCAGGGCTCCTCCGTGAACGCGAGCCGGGAGATCAGGGGCACGAACCGTACGCCGCCGGCGTGTCGCTCCACCAGCCCAGCCGGGCCTCGCTGTATGATGACCAGCTCCTGGGACGCGAGGTCACCGATCGGGATCACGAGACGGCCGCCGGGCGCGAGCTGGTCCGTGAGCGGCGTCGGCACGCCGGGCGCAGCGGCCGTCACGATGATGCCCTGGAACGGCGCGCACTCGGGCCAGCCGGCCGCGCCGTCGCCCAGCCGGGTCTCGATGTTGGTGAGGCCGAGTCGCCGAAATCGCTCCTCCGCTTCGACGAGCAGGTCGGGCAGCCGCTCGATCGTGTAGACGCGCGCGGTGCGGCGCGCCAGGATCGCCGTCTGGTAACCGGAGCCGGTGCCGATCTCGAGCACGCGGTCCCGGCGCCGTGGGGCGAGGGCTTCGGTCATCAATGCCACGATCAGGGGTTGGGAGATCGTCTGCCCGCTCCCGATCGGCAGCGGGGCGTCTTCGTAGGCCTCGCGCGCGAGGTGCGGAGGGAGGAACCATTCACGCGGCACCCATGCCATGGCGGCGAGCACGCGGCAGTCCTGGATGCCGCGGCTCGCGAGCTGACTCGCGACCATGCGGCGCCGCTGGCGGCGCGTCTCAGGCGCCGGAGCGCGCATCCACCGCTCTCCGCGGTTGCCGTTCCATAGGGTGAACTATAGCTTGACACCCGTCATCGTGCGGTAAGGACCGTTGCCGGAACAACCCAAGCCCCGCATCCTCCTCGTCGGCGACGCCGCGGCCCGTCCGGACGGGCTCGAGCGGTTTCTGGTGCGGGGCGGGTTCCAGGTCACCGAGGCCGCCTATCCCCAGCCCGGCCCCGATCGGTCGGAGCAACAGCCTCCCGACCTGCTGATCCTCTCCATCGCCGCCAAGGAGGCGGGGCTCGCGGACGCGGTGCGCGATCTGGCGACGGCCGCGCGCTTCGCGGGTGCCCCGGTCATCGTCCTGGTGGCGGACGGCGGGGCCGACGCGGTGGCGGATGCGCTCCAGGCGGGGGCGCGGGACGCCATCGCGAGCCCGGTGCACTTCGGCGAGCTGCGCGCCCGCATCGACGCCGATCTGCGTCTGCGCCACGACCTGAGTCAGGCCCAGGACGCGCTCCGGACCCGGGACCTGCTGTTCGACATCTTCCAGGAAGTCTCGGCCGCCCTGCGCGCCGACGAGATCTTCCAGACCCTGGTCCGCCGGGTCGGGCATGCATTCGGGCTCACCCATTGCTCGTTCGTGCTCACGGCGCCGGGAGAAGACAAGGGACGCGTGATCGCGGTGTACGAGAACCCGTCGATCCGCGACCTGCGGGTCGAGCTCGAGCGCTACCCTGAGATTCAAGAAGCGATCCGCACGGAACGGCCCGTCCTCATTCCGGACGTTCACGAGCACCCGCTCTTCGAGTCGATTCGCCGACGCTGGCTGCAGCAGCGGATCGAGGTGAACGTGCAGTCGGCGGTGGCGCTGCCCGTGTTCGTGCAAGGCCGCGCCGCGGGCGTGTTCTTCCTGCGCACCGTGCGTGGGGATCCCCAGCTCCGCCCCCAGGACGTCGCGTTCGCCAATACGATCGCCCAGGCCGCGGCGCGGGTGCTCGAGAACGAGGAGCGCCGGGCGGCGATCTATCGACGGCAGATCAGCGCCGGCGTCACCGACGTGCTCACGGGCTGCGCCAGCCTCGACGCGCTGGACCGCCGCCTGCGCGACGAGTTCGAGCGCGCCCGGCGCTATTCCCTGCGGTTCGCACTCGTGGTGATCGATGTGGACCGGCTGCGGGACATCAACGAGCGGCTGGGCCAGCAGGCGGGCGACCGCGTGCTCGCGGAGATCGGCGCCATGATGCAACGCGAGATCCGCGCGCCGGACTTCGTGGCGCGCTACGGAGGCGACGAGTTCGCCCTGGTGCTCCCGGAGACCGACACGCAGGGCGGCCGGCAGTTCGTGGAGCGGCTGCGGCAGGTGCTGGCCCGCCACACCTTCCCCGACCTCCCGCGCGGGCAGGTGCCGAGCGTGACCGCGGGCGTGGTCGCGTTCCCGCACACGGAGGTGCTGCGGCCCGAGGATCTGTTCACGCAGGTCGAGGCGGCGCTGGAGCGGGGCAAGAAGACCGAGCCGGACCGGATCGGCGTCAGCGGCGCGTCTTCAGCCAGTTGACGGGGTCCAGGGCGATGCCGCCCTGGCCTCGGATCTCGAAGTGCAGGTGGGCTCCCTGATCGCTCGACCCGCCCCCCACATGGCCGAGGACCTGCCCCCTGGTGATCCGGGCTCCGTGGGCTACCGTCGCGTCACTCAGATAGCCATAAAAGCTGTAGTAGCCGCCACCGTGATCCACCAGCACGGAGGTGAGGTACGTGCCGAGCGGTCCCGCGAGGCTCACGGTGCCGCCCGCGATGGCGCGAACGGGCGTGCCGGCGGGCGCCGCGATGCCGATGCCATGCCACGGGATGCGGGTGTTGTTCGGGCCCGTGGCGGTGCCGAACTGATACACGATGCGTCCTTGCACGGGCCAGTCGAGCTGGCCCAGGTCCGCCGTCGTGATGGCGGCGGTAGTGGCGGCGCCGCGGGCCTCCGCTTCTCGCCTGGCGCGCTCGAGCGCGACGATGCGGTCGTTCAGGCTCTTCTCGTCGCGCTCGAGCTCGGATAAGCGTTGCAGGGCCTCGCGCGCACTGCGCCGCGTTTCGCGTAGCGACGTCTGCCGCTCACGCTCGAGCGCCACGTAGCGGTCCAGCTCTTCGGTGCGCTCGTGCTTGCGCCTCCCCAGCGCGTCGCGCGCGTCGACCAGCGTCTGTCGCTCCCGGCCGATACGCCGCTGCAGCTTCGACATGTCGTTCGCCAGCAGCCGATCCTGCCGGCTCACGAGATACAGGTATTTGTAGCGCGACAGCAGGTCGCCGAAGCTCTCCGCCGCGAGCAGCACCTGGTACCCGTATAGCGCCCCGCGTTTCGAGATGTCGACCAGGCGCCGCTCGAGCACGGCGCGCTTCTCGGCGAGGGCGTTCTGGGCGAGCAGCAGGTCGACCGTGGTCCGGTCGATCTGGTCCGACAGGGCATAGATCTGGCGGTCCAGCTCGTTCACGATGCGATTGGTGGTCTCCTTTTGTCGCTCGATGTTCGAGAGCTCGTCGGAGAGCGAGTGGACCTGGGTACGCAGCCGCTCGAGCTCCTGCTCGACGTCCGACCGCTCGCGCCGGATGCTTTCGAGACGCTGCTGGTTGTCTCGTAACTGCTGGTCGAAGGGTTGGGGACGCTGGGCGAAGGCGGAAGACGTCAAGCAGACTGCGTAGCACAGAGACGTCACGCAGAGGCGTCGCGCAAGGACGTGAGCGAGTCCACGGTTTTGCTTGACGTCTTTGCGTGACGTCTCTGCGTGACGCCTCAGACTCGACGTAGGTGCCTTCCCACAGAAGCCGCACTTCCAAACAGGCCAATGAGAGTGCCGAAGCCGACTATGGCGAGCGCCTGCACGTTCGAGAAGAACGCCGCCTGAATGAGCCAGCGGTTGATGAGGGTGTACGCGCCGTAGGAGAGCCCGACCGCGACCAGCCCGCCGAGCATTCCTTTAATCGCCCCCTGCAGCAGGAACGGGCGGCGGATGAAGCCGTTGGTGGCGCCCACGAGTCGCATGATGGCGATCTCCCGGCTGCGCTGCAGCACGGCCATGCGGATGGTGGTGCCGATGATGATGATCGCCACCACCGCGAAGGCCGCCCCCACCACGAGCCCCACCGCCGCGGCGATCTGCCGCAGCCGGTCGAGCTTTTCCACCCAATCGCGTCCGAACCGCACGTCGTCCACGAACCCGAACCCGCGCAGCCGGTCGGCGACGTCGTTCACGTGCTCGGCGTCGCGGAATCGGGGTTTGAGCTTCACCTCGATGGACGCGGGGAGCGGATTCCGCTCGAGCTCCTGCAGCACGTCGCGGAACTCCACGAGCTCGGCGCGCGCCCGCGCCAGCGCCGAGTCCTCGCTCACGTAGACGGCGGAGTGCACTTCGGGGAACGCCTCGATGTCCTTTTCGGCGAGCGTGATGGATTCGATCGGCGTGCCGGGGAGGAGGTAGGCGACGATCTCCACCCGCTCGGCCACCCCGCGCAGCGCGTCCTGCAGGTTCACCGCCACGAGCCCGAACAGGCCGACCACGAAGAGCGAGAACGCGATGGTCGTCACCGAGAGCGCTGAGAGCAGCGGGGCGCGCCGGAAGGCCAGCAGGGCTTCGCGAATCGTCAGATTCACGGCGTCGCCGCCTGGTCGCGCGGCTCGTCCACCGCGGAATCGTACACGAGTGCACCCTCCTGGAGCTCGATCACGCGGTAGGGCGCTTGGCGCACCAGATCGAGGTCGTGTGTGGCCATCACGACGGCGGTGCCGCTGGCGTTGATGTCGCGCAGCAGCTGGAACACGCCGCGCGTGGCCCGCTCGTCCAGGTTGCCCGTCGGCTCGTCGGCGAGCAGGACGCTCGGCTCGTTCACGAGCGCCCGCGCGATGGCGACCCGCTGTTGCTCGCCGCCCGACAGCTCCCGGGGGTAGGCCTGCGCCTTGGCCGCGAGACCCACCTGCGTGAGCACGCGCATCACGCGCGCCGGGGTCGAGGAGCGGCGCGCGCCCGTCACCTCGAGCGCGAAGGCGACATTCTCCTCGGCGGTCCGGTCCTCGAGCAGGCGAAAGTCCTGGAACACGATGCCCAGCCGGCGGCGCAACATCGGGACGTCGCGGGGACGCAGCTCCGCCACGTTGAAGCCCGAGACGCGCACTTCGCCGCTCGTCACGGGCTCGTCGGCGTAGATCAGCTTGAGGACCGTGGACTTGCCGGCGCCCGAATGACCGGTGAGGAACACGAACTCGCCCTTCGCGATGTGGAACGACACGTCCTTCAGGGCGAGCCCCCCCTTGGGGAAGGCCTTAAAGACATTCGTGAACTTGATCACTTACAGCTGCGCCAGGGCTTGCGCGAAGTCCGCGATGATGTCGTCCGAGTCCTCCAATCCGATGGAAAATCTCAGGAAGCCATCGGCAATGCCAGCCCGGGCCCGGGCGTCCGGCGTGAGCATGGCGTGCGACGTGAGTCGCGGCTCGGAGACGAGCGTCTCCACGCCGCCCAGGCTGGGCGCGTGGGTCGCGATGGTGAGCGCACGCAGAAACCGCTCCGCCGCCCGCGCCCCGCCTTTGAGCTCGACGCCCAACATGCCCCCGAACCCGTTGAGGATCCGCTTCGCCACCCCGTGATCGGGGTGGGACGGCAGCCCGGGGTAGTGCACCGCGGCGAACTGCGCCTGCTTGGTGCACCACTCGGCCACCGCGAGCGCGCTCTCGTTCTGCCGCGTGACGCGCACGGCGAGGGTCTTCATCCCGCGCTCGATCAGCCAGGCGGCCATCGGGTCCAGCGCTTGGCCCCAGACGTGCAGCAGCTTGCGCACCTCTTCGATCACCGACTCGCTGCCCGCGACCGCCCCCGCGAGCACGTCGGAATGGCCGTTCAGGTATTTCGTGGCGCTGTGGATCACGACGTCCGCACCGTGCTCGAGCGGCCGGTAGTTGAGGGGCGTGGCGAACGTCGCGTCGACGAGCAGCGCGAGCCCCTCGGTCTTGCACAGCGCGGCGATCGGCTCGAGATCGAGCACGCGGAGCAGGGGATTCGTGGGGGTCTCGACGAAGATGGCCCGCGTGTTCTTCTTGAGCCCGCGCTTCCAGGTGCGCGGCTCCAGCGGGTTGACGAACGAGACCTCGATACCGAAGCGACCGAACTCCTGTGCGAACAACCGGTACACGCCGCCGTAGATCCACTCACTCGAGAGCAGGTGGTCGCCGGGCCGCAGCACCGCCAGGTGCGACAGCGCGATCGCGCCCATGCCGCTGCCCACGAACAGCGCCGCTTCGGCGCCCTCGAGCAGCGCGAGGCGCCGGGCGATCGCCACATGGTTGGGGTTGTTGCCGTAGCGGGCGTAGATGACTTCCTGGGCCGACCCGACGGGATTGGTGAAGGTGGCGCTCTGGTACAGCGGCGCCACCACCGGCGCCCAGTCGGGGCGCGCTTCCGGGTCGCCGTGCACCGCGCGGGTCGAAAAACCGAGGCGACGCTTCACGTCAGCGTGAGAGTCCCTCCGGGGGAGCGCGCGGCCAGCCGCCGTGCCACCAGCTCCTCGAGCAGCGCCGCCGCCGCGTCCGGGGACCCGACCGCCTCCAGCGTGCCGTCGGGCCGCTCGATCAGCACGGCGAGGCGATGCCCTGCGAGCACGGGCTCGATCGCCTCGCGGTGGCCGTCCGAAATGCCCATCAGGACCAGCACCCCCGGCCGGCTCCGCAGCAGCTTCGCCACGATTTCGTCGGCGCACGAGTAGTCGATGCATCCCACGCCCGTGAAATCGATGCGGGCGACGGCCACGTCCGCTGCGGCGGTCCCCATCGCCCGCTCGATGCACTCGCGCACGACGCGCCCCGTCGGACGCGTGACCAGGTCCGTGTACACGCCCGACACCGATTCCTGGAGCACCGCATGCACGTCGATGTGCTGTATCACCGCTTGGTGGACCCCTGCTCGGGAATGATGATGAGCACCTGGGCACCCGGGAACGCCGGGAGGCCGTCCTTCAAGGGCACGTCGTCGTCCCATTTGGGCACGATCGCGATGCGAGCCGTCCCGCTGCGGATCGCGATCTTGCCGTCCCAGCGGGTGAGGTAGCGCCGGATCCCGGCGAGCCCCTGGCCGCGGCCCGGATCGCGGAACCGGCTCACGCCCTGGATCAGCGCGGCCTCGAGCGCGGCCGCGTCTCCCCAGCGTGTCCCGAAGCGCTTGCTCTGCGTCGGCTCGAGGGAGTGGCGGAACCCTACCCCCGCGTCCGCTACCGCGATCACGACCACGCGCTTCGCGAGCTTGCGGCGCCAGTGGTACGCCTGCACCGCAACCCAGCCCCCCGTGCCCGCGTGTTCTACAATATTCTGACACGCCTCTGAAAGCGCCATAGCGAAGCCCATCGTCGCCTTCGGATCGAGCCCCAGCTCGGACGCCAGGATGGCAGACGCGCGCTGCTGGATGTTCGAGACCACGGCGTGCACGTCCTCTGCCGCGCGCACCGGCGTCACGGGGAGCAACACGTCGCTTTCCTCCGCCGGCTTCACCCGCGGCACCTTCCCATGGATCTCGAACAGCTCGGCTGCTTCGCGGAAGAATCCGGCGCGCGTCCAATAGGTCAGGACGTCGGCGTGGGTCGGCGCGGTAAGCAGCGGTCGCTCCCCGCTTCCTCCGCTGGCCCGGCCCGGGCCCTGCGCCGCCTGCCCCGCTGCGAGCAGGCCGACCAGCCCGTAGGGGGACGCCCATTCGGCCGCATGCGCATCGAACAGGAGCCGCTCGCCGTCCTTCGTCGCTTCGGCGAACCCGCTCGCGAACTGGTCGAACGAGCGATCGTCGAACTGCGTCGGGACTTCGACGAGCCGGGTCACACCGCCGAGAGTCGGCCCAGCAGGTGGTCGCGCAATCCGGTAGCGCCGCGGTGGGTCACGTTACGCGCGCCCATGCGCGTGCCGAGTCGCAGCGCGTCCTCGAGGCTCGCACCGGCGACGAGCGACGCCGCCACCGTGGCGCCGAGCACGTCGCCGCAGCCGGTCGGGTCGCCTTCGGGAAGGGGGAGCCCCTCCGCGGGGATCAGCTCGGTCCGCACCGGATCGCCGGTGAAGTACGCCGCGCCCCGCGCACCGAGCGTGACGACCAGCGTGCCGCACCCCCGCGCCAGCGCGCCTGCCGCGACCGCGAGCGGGTCGGGTCCGAGCTGTTCCATCTCTTCGGCGTTCAGCTGGACCGTGTCGAAACAGCCGAACCAGGCGGGAGCGTCCGGGAGCGACCGCGGGACGCGGGTGCCGTCCGGCTCCTTCCCGAGGAACAGGCTGTGCAGATCGGCATAGAGGAAGCGCCGGAAGCCGCGGCGCAACAGCTGCGCCGTCTCCAGGTCCATCTCGTAGCCCGAGATGAAGTTGACGTACAGCGCGTCCAGGTCGGTCACCTGGGCCCCGAGCTCGGGCCACGTCCAGGGCGGCACGCCGCCCGACATCTGCTCGCAGCGGCGCTCGCGCTGGTAGTAGCGGAGCGTGACGCGGTTGTTCGCCGCCGGCACCTCGACGAACCGCGCCCCGGGCGCTACATGGTGGAGCGTACCGAGAAACTCCGCGGCGCGTGGGGCCAGGTCGCGACCCACCTTGATGAGGGGAACGATCTGCCAGGCGTCGCCTAGGGTCGCGTCGAAGGCGGCGAGAGAATACGCGATCCCGCCCCACTCTTCGACCGCCGGCTGCGCGGGGTCGCGCCCGTAGATCGTGTCCCACACCATGGACCCGATGACGCCGAGCCGCTTCACACCCGTCCCCACGTGTGCTTCATGAACACGGCGGCCGCCCCGTACACGCCGGCGGTGCCCGTCAGCTCGCCGGGCACGATTCGGCACACGTCCACGGCCGGCTTGAATGCGCGCCGTTGCACTTCCGCCCGCAGCGGCATGAATAGGCGGTCCCCCGCGAGGGTCACGCCGCCGCAGATGACCACGACCTCGGGATTGAAGATGTTGATGATGCTGGCGACGCCCGCGCCCAGGAACTTGGCCGTGTCCTTCACGACCTCCCGCGCGTACTCGTCGCCGTCGTGCGCCGCCTCGTACACCAGCTGGGCGGTGATCTTCGAGAGATCGCCGTTCACATACTTGGGGAGGGACGTGTCGGCGCCCGGTCTGATTCCTTCGACCGCTCGCGCCGCGATCGCGGGGCCCGAGGCGTAGGCCTCGAGGCAGCCGTAGTTGCCGCACTTGCAGAGCCGCCCGGTCGAGTCGATGGTCATGTGCCCGATCTCGCCGGCGATGTCGGACGCGCCGCGATAGACCTCGCCCCCGAGCACGATGCCCCCGCCGATCCCGGTGCCGATCGTGAGCCCGACCACGTGGTTGGTGCCGCGCGCGGCGCCCCGCCACCACTCGCCGAAGATGGCGCAGTTGGCGTCGTTGTCGAGCGTGGCGGGCAGTCCCAGCGCCTGCGTGAGCCGGTCGCGCAGCGGGAAGTTGGTCCACCCCAGGTTGGGCGTGAGCAGCACGACGCCGGTCTTCGTGTTCAACGGACCGGGCGATCCGATGCCGACGCCCGCGATCTCCTTGCCGCGCGCCGCCGCCATCGACGCCCGCGTCAGCTTCACGATGCGGGTCAACACCGCGTCCGCGCCCTGCTCCGAGAAGGTCGGCTCCGAAACGAGGCCCAATAGCTCGGAGCCGTCTTCGGCCACGGTGCCCGCGACGACGTTCGTTCCGCCGATGTCAATCCCGACGACGTAGCGCACCGGTCTCCTCTATCGCCTGAAGGACGTCCTGCACCGAGAGCGACTTCATGCACAGGTGATGCCCCAGCGGGCAGCTGGGCGGGCCGTGCGCCGAGCACGGGCGGCACGGCAGGCCGTCGACTTGGACCACGCGGTCCCGGGGTCCCCGCGGCCCGAACCCGAAGCCCGGCACGGTGGACCCGAAGATAGCCACCGTCGGCGTCTCGACCGCCTGCGCGAAGTGGAGCGGAGCGCTGTCGTTCGTCACGAGCACCGCCGCCCGCCGGATCGCCTCGGCTGACTGACGGACGCTCAGTCGGCCGCACGCACTGACCGCCCGACCTCCCGACCGCGCGACCGACTCGGTGATCTCCGCGGCCAGGCCCGCGTCCTCGGGTCCGCCGACGACCAGGATTGCTACGCTCGCCGCCAGCCGCTCCGCCAGCTCGCGATAGTAGGGCCAGCGCTTCGAGCCCCAGATCGATCCCGGCGCGAGCGCGACGAACGGTTCTCGCATGCCGTGCTCCCGCAGGAACCCCTCCGTCGCCGCGCGATCGGCGAGGGTGACGTGCAGTCCGGGGCGGGCACGGTGCACGGCGCCGCCGGCGAGCGCGAGCAACCGGTCGATCTCGTGACCCTGACTCGGCCGCCCTCGGACGTCGGTGTAGAGCGACCGCCAGCCGTCGTCGAAGCCGACCCGCCGCGGGATGCGGGCGAGCCATGCCGCCAACGCGGTCCGCAGGGAACGATGCGGAAGATACGCGCATTCGTACTGCTCCGCGCGCAGGGCCCGGGCCAGTCTGAGCAGGCCCCGCACACCGCGATCGCGGCCCTTCTTGTCGTACGGGATCACCCGTCGGACTGCGGGGTGCGGCTCGATCAGCGGCGCCGCCGCCGGGGTGGTCACCACGTCCACAGGCCCGTGGCGGGCAGCGAGCGCCTCGAGCAGTGGCGTCGTGAGGACGACGTCTCCCAGAAAGGCGGTTTGGATGACGAGGCTAGTCAACCTGCAAGACCGCCAAGAACGCCTCCTGCGGGATCTCGACCGTCCCCACCTGCTTCATCCGTTTCTTTCCCTCCTTTTGCTTCTCGAGCAGCTTGCGCTTGCGCGTGACGTCGCCGCCGTAGCACTTGGCGGTCACGTTCTTGCGCAACGGGCGGACGGTCTCGCGGGCGATCACTTTGGTCCCGATCGCGGCTTGAATCACGACCTCGAACAGCTGGCGCGGGATCAGCTCCTTCAGTTTCTCGGCGATCTTCTTGCCCCACTCGTACGCCTTGTCGCGGTGGATGATGACCGAGAATGCGTCCACGGCGTCGCCGTTGAGCAGCATGTCGAGCTTGACGAGCTCGGCCGGGCGGTACTCGAGGAACTCGTAGTCGAGCGAGGCGTAGCCGCGGGAGATGGTCTTCAGCTTGTCGTAGAAGTCGAGAATGATCTCGGCCAGCGGGAATTCCCAGCTGAACTCGACGCGCGTCGGGTCCACGTAGTGCATGCCTTGGTACACGCCGCGCCGCTCCTGGCCCAGCTTCATGATGGCGCCGATGTACTCGGCGGGCGCGACGATCCGCGCTTTGACGTACGGCTCCTCGATGTGGTCCACCGCCGAGCCGTGCGGCATCAGGCTCGGATTCTCGACCAGCTCCACGGTGCCGTCCGTCCGGTGGACGTGGTACTCCACGTTGGGCACGGTGCTGATCAGATCGAGGTTGAACTCCCGCTCGAGCCGCTCCCGCACGATCTCCATGTGCAGCAGGCCGAGGAACCCGCAGCGGAACCCGAAGCCGAGCGCCACGGAAGACTCAGGCTCGTAGTGCAGCGATCCGTCGTTGAGCTGGAGCTTGCCCAGCGCGTCGCGCAGCTCCTCGAACTGCTCGGCGTTCGTCGGGTACAGGCCGGCGAACACCATCGACATGATGTCGCGGTACCCGGGCAACAGCGGCACGGCGCGGTGGTCCGCGTCGAGCACCGTGTCGCCGGGGCGGGTGTCGCGCACGCCGCGCACGTTGGCCACGAAGTAGCCGACTTCGCCGGCTTCGAGCTGCTCGGTCGGCTTGTGCCCGAGCTGCAGGTACCCGACCTCGTCCACCTCGTAGACGTCGTCCCGGTGCGCGCCGAAGGCGATCTTCATGCCGGGGCGGATCGTCCCGTCCACGACGCGGATGCTGGGGATCGCGCCGCGGTACCGATCGTAATACGAGTCGAAGATGAGGGCGCGGAGCGGCGCGTCCGCCACCCCACGAGGCGGGGGGGTGCGGCGCACCACCGCCTCGAGCAGGTCGGGCACGTTGGTGCCTTCCTTGGCGGAAATGCGGAGGATCTCTTCGGGCTTCGCCCCGATGAGTTCATGCAGCTCCTGCGCCCGGCGGTCAGGCTCGGCTCCGGGGAGGTCGATTTTGTTGAGCACGGGGATGATCTCGAGCCCGGCGTCCATCGCGAGGAACAGGTTGGAGAGCGTCTGCGCCTGGATCCCCTGCGACGCGTCCACCACGAGGATCGCTCCCTCGCACGCCTGGAGCGAGCGCGACACTTCGTAGGTGAAGTCCACGTGCCCCGGCGTGTCGATCAAATTGAGCTCGTACACCCCCCCATCGCGGGCATGGTAGTTCATGCGCACCGCGTTGAGCTTGATCGTGATGCCCCGCTCACGCTCCAGGTCCATCGTGTCGAGCACCTGCTCCCGCATCAGGCGCTTGTCCAGCGTGCCCGTGAGCTCGATGAGGCGGTCGGCCAGGGTGGACTTCCCGTGGTCGATATGGGCTACGATGCAGAAGTTGCGGATGTGATCTTGGCGCATGTGGGGCTAAAATATAGTCATCCGTCATTCCTCATCCGTCGGGCCCCGTCGCTACGGACAGCGGATGACGGATGACGGAGAACGCGGTATACTCCGAGAGGAACTCCCCTGGCTCCCATCACCGGCTGGTTCGACCCCACCTCCAACGGCGGCGCCGTGCGGCTCGCCGCTAACAGCTATTTGCCCGCCAAGGGCGATGCCGGCGTCCGCCTTCCCGGACTGCGGCGCGGCGATCTGGTCACGGTGGAGAACGGGCGCGTGGTGAGCGTCAACGGCATGCCGCCCGTCCGGCTGGGTGAGCGGCCCGACTTCGCAAAGCTCGGCGCCGTGCACCCCTCGCGGCCCCTACGACTCGAGACCGCCCAAGCCTCGAGCCCTCGCACCGCTGAGATTCAGCGCGTCGTCGATTTGATCTGCCCGCTGGGCTTTGGCCAGCGCGCGCTGATCGTGTCGCCGCCTAAGGCGGGAAAGACGGTGATGCTGCAGGCCGTGGCGGAGGGGGTCGCGCTCAACCATCCTTCGGCGATCCTCCTCATCCTGCTCGTGGACGAGCGGCCGGAGGAGGTGAGCGAAATGGTGGACTGGGGTCGGGGCGAGGTCATCGCGTCGAGCTTCGATCTGTCCCATGAACGGCATGTCGCCGTGGCCGACATGACGTTCGAGCACGCGCGCCGCCAGGCGGAGCTCGGCAAGGACGTCGTGATCGTGCTCGACTCGCTCACGCGCCTCGCGCGCTCCCACAATACGACGGGGCGGGGGAGCGGGCGCACGATGTCGGGTGGCCTGGACGCCAACGCGCTGGCCAAGCCCAAGGGACTGTTCGGGGCCGCGCGCGCCGTGCCGGAGGGCGGCTCCCTCACCGTGATCGCCACCGCGCTCATCGAGACGGAGAGTCGGATGGACGACGTGATCTTCGAGGAGTTCAAGGGGACCGGCAACTCGGAGCTGCGGCTGTCTCGCACGCTGGCGGACCGCCGCCTGTACCCTGCGGTGGATGTGGCCGCCAGCGGCACACGGCGCGAGGAGTTGCTCGCGGACCCGCCGACGGTGGCGGCCAAACAGCAGCTCCGGCGGGGCCTGGTCGGGCTCCCGCCGGAGAAGGCGATCGACGTCCTGCTGGCGCAGCTGCGGCGCGCCAAGACGAACGCCGAGCTGCTTGCCGGCGTCAGCTAGGCGTCAGCTTCCCCCGCCCACGATCCGCTTGTAGCTGTCCGCGTTCCAGCGGGGTCGCTGGGGTGTGTTCGCGACGGCCAGCCCCAGATGGAACACGAGCCGTGCGAACCGCGCCTCCTTCTCGGCGTCGATCTTGTCCGGGGAATCGGTCACCTGGTGGTAGTCCGGATGCAACCCGGTCGTGAAGAAGAGGATGGGCACGCCCTTCTTCGCGAAGTTGTAATGGTCCGAGCGGAAGAACAGCCCTTCCTGTGGCCACAGATCGCCGACCGGCTTGATGTTCAGCTCGCGGTGTGCCGCGGCGACACTGTCGAGCGTCACGCCGAGATTGGAGTGCTCGCGGCCGATCACAGCGACCGTGTCTTTCGCATTGCGGCCGACCATGTCGATGTTCAGGTCGGCGATCACGTCCGCCAGCGGTACCGTGGGATGGTCGGCGAAGTACGCGCTTCCCCAGAGGCCCCGCTCCTCCCCGCTCACGGTCATGAACACCAGGGAGCGCTTGGGTCGCTCACGGGCCGTGGCGAATGCCTCCGCCAGTTCGATCACGGCCACCGTGCCCGAGCCGTCGTCGTCCGCTCCGTTGCAGATCGAGTCCGCGCCGCGGGGCGTGCAGCCCTCCCCCGCGCTCGGCGTGCCGATGTGATCCATGTGGGCGCTGAACAGGACGTATTCCTTCTTCAACGCGGCGTCACTGCCCTCGAGGATCCCGATCGCGTTGGGAGCCGACGCGTGCTGGAGCACCCGCCCGCGCACGTCCAGTTGCAGCGTGATATCGGCCAGCGGGCGAGCCACGAGGGGCCGGTCGCCCCACGCTCGGAGCGAGTCGGGGCTCACGCCCCCCTGCGTAAACAGCGCTCCGGCGGTCGCCGTCCGCAGCGCGAACACGGCGGGGACCGCGGGACCGCTCTCAGCGCTCGGGTTGCGAACGCTCACGCTCGCCTCGTGACCGGGGAGCTTTGCCCAGATCGAATCGGGGAACCCCGCCACCAGCACGATGGCGAGCGGCCGGAGCGGGAGGACCTTCGCCGCGATCGTGTTGAGCCCCGGCCCGTACGCTAGGAAGACGATCTTCCCGGTGACGGCGGTGGAATCGAGCGCGCCTCCGGCGTCGGCCGAACCGGTGATCACGACGGCGGTGCCTGCCGCCGTCCCCGCCGGCGGCTGTCCCTCCACGAGCAGCACGTCCCGGCCCGCGCGCCAAACCCCCGGCGTGCGGCCGGTGATCCGGATGGTGGAGCTTTCGGGGTCGAACCGCAGGACCTCGAGGGGATAGTGCTGGAAGTAGGTGCCGCTATCGCCGCCCGGCCTGAGGCCGAACCGTTGGAACTCGCCCGCTACATAGGCCGCCACGGCGTCGAGCTGCGGGCTCGGCGTGGCGCGTCCGAGCATCGAGTCGTCGGCGATGACTCCAATGCGGCGCTGCACGTCCGCGATCGTGATGGAAGCCGCACCACGAGCGGCCGGCCGCTGCCGCTGTGCGGCGGCCAGTCCGGGGAGCGCCGCGAGCAGCAGCGCCAGGCGGTATTGCATCGCTCAGGCCTTGAGGTAGGGGAGACGAAACCTAACGCGCCCGACCGCAGGGAACTACGGTCGGGCGCGCTCACGCTGTTGCGTGGTTACGGCTTGCGCCGCTTGAGCTCGGGTTCGGCCCGTGGCTTTTCTTTCGGGGGCTCACGCTTCGGCTCGGCCCGCGGCTCACTGCGCGGTGGGGGGGGAGCCTCGTGCCGCGGCTCGGCGCGCGGTGGCGGCGGCTCGGCGCGCCGCCGCTCTTCCGGAGCCGCGCGACGCTCCGGCTGCGCGGGCTGCGCGGGCTGCGCGGGCCGCTCCGGTCGCTCGGGCCGGTCGGGCCGGTCGGGACGATCACGCCGCTCCGGGCGACCGGGATTTTGGTGAGTCTCGGGCCGCTCCGGACGGTCGGGGCGCGGCGGCCGATCGGGCTGTTCGGGGCGGCGGGGGTCGTCCCGATGATCGGGCTGGTCCGGCCGATCCCGGTGGTCCCGCTGGTCCGGCCGACGGCCGCGACCACGGTCGTCGTCGCTCCCCTGATCCTCGGAGCCAGGGCGCCGCCGAGGCGGCTGTATGTTGGGCGGCGGGATGACGCCCGTGCCGCCCAGGTCACGACCGTGCACGCCGACGTCACGCCGGCGATCGTCGTTCACGGGCCGTTCGCGCACCCGGGTAATGAATGCATCCGACGCCTGCCGGTCCTTGAAGATGAACCGGGGCTCCGGCCGGTACGGACGCGTGAAGACCGCTCTCGTGCCGCCATAGGTCCGATACGGGTAGTAGTACGGATCATCGAACACCACGATCCGAAAGCGCACGCAGGTGTAGTCGTACGGGCTCCAGGACGGATAACTCACGTACGTGTGGCAGTCGTAGCACAGGAACCGGGGGTAGTCGTAGTGCTGTTGCACGTAATACGGCGCGATGTCGTAATCCCAATCAGCATAGCCGTCGGGCACGATGCGCTGTGCCAGGTCGGTGAGGGCCACGTACGGATCGCCGCGGACCCGCCCGTCGGCGATCAACCGATAATCCCAGTGGTCTTTGCTCTGGATCCCGTCGTACACAAACGGGTCGGCTGCGGCGACCGCGAACAGGTAGCCGACACCGGGATAATCATCGACGTAGAACGCGTCGCGGTCGTGTCCGCCCGGCACCTCGTAGTCGCCACCGCCGCGGGCGAAGTTGTCCTCCCACGGCTCGCGGGGAAACAGCACGCGCACGCGGCCGTCGGTGTCGACGCGCAGGATGGTGACGAAGGCGTCCCGGTCGGCGCGGAAGTGTACGCGGACACCCTGGCCGCTGGCGTAAGGACTGTCGCCCCGGTCGGTCCAGACCTCGACGCGGGGGCGATACTCGACGGACACGGGCCGGGTCGAGGGGCTTTCGGTCTGCGCCATGACGAGGCTCAGCAACCAGATGGTGTGCAACATGGGGCCTCCGTTCGCGCGGGTGAGGGGCAGATTGCATGCCAACCCGACGCGTGCTCGCAGGGACGTTAAGTGGCTATGAGGCTTGAGGTTCAACACCTGATTGACGGGGATCACCAGACCCGGATTGTCCTCTACCCGGGACATTCGGCTGTTCATTAGCTTCCGCCAGGCCATGGCCGACGTGCAGCGCATCGATCTGCTGGATCCCGCCGAGGTGGCTCGCTTTGGTGGGATCGAGATCGTGGCGCAGGGCGTTGTGGAGGGTTTTCTCAGCGGCATCCACCGCTCACCGTTTCGCGGGTTCTCCGTCGAGTTTACGGAGCACCGCGCCTATCAACCCGGCGACGAGCTGCGCTACCTCGATTGGAAGATCCTCGCGCGGGCCGACCGCCTGTTCGTGAAGCAGTTCGAGCAAGAGACGAACTTGCGCGCGATGATTCTGGTCGACGCGAGCCGCTCGATGGCGTGGCGCGGCGCGCCCAACCGACTCACCAAGCGGGCCTATGCCGACCGGCTGGCGGCGGCGCTCGCACTGATTCTGCTGCGACAGCGGGATGCGACGGGGCTGATCACCTTCGACGAAGTCGTGCGCGAAGTGGTCCCGGCGCGGGTCAAGGTGGGACAGTGGGCGCGACTGGTGCGCGGTCTGGTCGAGACGCCAGACGGTCGGGGGACGGCAGCGCAGGCCGCCCTGGTGCGGCTCACTTCGCTGCTCACCCGCCGTGGGCTCGTGCTGCTCGTCTCCGACCTGTTGTTCGACCGTGAGCTGGCGCTCACGGCACTGCGCTACCTGCGTCATCGTGGCCATCAGGTGATCGTGTTGCACTTGATGGATCCGGCGGAGGCGGAGCTCACCGGTCCGCCCGAGGTGCGGTACCGGGATCCTGAATCCGCGGCGAGCGTGGTGATTCGGCCGCGCGAGCTGGCGCGGGCCTACCGGGCCACGGTGCGTCGGGAGATCGACGCATGGCGCACGGCGTGCCGGCGGCACGGCATCGCGTACCACCACATCATGACCGACCTGCCGTTCGGCATGGCGCTTCGGCTGCTCGCGTGACGTTCCTGCATCCGGTGGCGCTCGTGGGGCTCGCCGCGGCGGCGATCCCCGCGTTGCTCCATTTGCTCGAGCGCCGCGTGCCGCCGGAGGCTGAGTTTCCGCCGCTCCGCTATCTCAGCGAGGCGGAGCGCCAAAACGCACGGCGCTTGAAGCTGCGACACCTGCTGCTCCTGATGTTGCGGACGGCGCTGATTGTGCTGATCGTGCTCGCCGCGGCACGGCCGCTCGTCCCCACACAGGCGGGCGCCGGGTCGCTGCACGAGCCGACGGCGCTCGTCATGATCCTCGACAACTCGGCGTCGTCCGGGCTCGTGGTGGACGGGCGTTCCGCGCTCGAGCGCCTGAAAGCCGTGGCGCGAGGCTCGCTGGCGCGCGCGACGGCGTCCGATCGTCTCTGGCTCGTGCTCGCGGATGGCGTGGCGCGAGCGGGGACGCCGGAAGCGCTGCGCGCGACCGTAGACAGCACCCGTGTCTCGGCTCGTCGCTTGGACCTCACCGCCGCCGTGCGGGCTGCGACGCGCCTGGTGGACGCGGAGCCGCTCGCGGCGCGCGAGGTACAGGTCGTGAGTGACCTGCAGCGCACGGCGCTCGGTCCCGGCCGGGCGGGCGTGCCGCGGGGGGTGCGAGTGCTCGCCCTCGCGCCTCCGAGCCAGGCGCCCGCGAACCGCGGTGTCGGCCCCGCGCGGGTGACCGACGGCGCCGCAGCCGTGGACATCGTCGGGACGCCGGGAGCAGGGGGAGAGGGAGGCGGCGCGCCGGTGACGCTGCGCATCCGCGGCCGCGAGGTCGGCCGTGCCCTCGCCGCCCCCGGATTGACGGTATCGATCACGCTGCCGCCGCTCGGACCGGGCTGGTGGGTGGGCGAAGCGGTGCTCGACGCCGATGAGCTGCGGGCCGACGATCGGCGACTGCTGGTGTGGCGAGTGGCTCCGCCTGCCCGGGTCGCGGCGCTCCCGAGCGCCGGTGGGAGCCCGTTCGTGGCCGCTGCGCTCGCGGTGCTGGAAGAAGGGCATCGAGTCCGGCGGGGGGGGGGAGGCACCGAGGTGACGATTGGGGACCGGCCGGAGGCGGGGACGCTGGTGAGCGTGGTGATGCCACCGGCGGAGGCGCCGCTCGTCGGCCAGGCGAATCGCGCCCTCGCAGCGCGGGGAGGTCGGTGGCGGTTCGCGTCGGCGGGTACGCCCGGGCCGATCGCGGGGCCCACCGTGCCGGCGATCGCCGGGCTACCGGTGACGCGGCGGTACCGGATCGAACTCGTGGCGGGCGACGCGGGACGAGGGACGGGTGCAGACAGCGGCGTGCTCGCGACTGTGAACGGAGAGCCGTGGCTGGTGCGGGACGGCAGCGTCCTGCTCCTCGGCAGCCGGCTCGACACGGCCTGGACCGCGCTGCCCGCAGCACCCGCGTTCGTGCCGTTCGTGGATGCTCTAGTGAACCGCCTGGCACGGGGGGAGGCAGCCATCTCGGAGCTGGAAGGCGCCCCGCGCGTGGAGTTCCGGATCCGCGGCGCCGATACGATCGGCGCGATCGTCTACGGGCTCGACCCGCGAGAATCGGATCTCACGCCGGCGTCGCGGGCACTCGCGCACGAGGTCCTGGGCGCAGACGTGCTGGACAGCACGGCATTTGCGGCCGCCCGGTTCGCGGGCGCCGGGCGCCGCGATGGCAGCGGGCTGCTGCTGGTGCTGGCGTTGCTCGTCGCGCTCGTGGAGCTGGGGGTCGCCACGCGCACGCGCTGATGCCGCTCGACTTCGTGATCGACCGGTTGGACGCGCTCCCGGCGACGCGGGCGCTGGCGGAGGGGTTGCCGGCGCCCGGAGCCCGACTGGGTATCGCCGGCCTCCCCGGCTCGAGTCCCGCCGTGTTGCTCGCCGCGCTCGCGCGGCGCCTCCCGCAGCGCGTTTTTGTGGTGATCACGCCCACACCGACCGACGCGGAGCGATGGCTCGCGGATCTGCGTGCCCTGACGGGGAGCGCGGCCGCGCTGTATCCGCAGCGCGAGGCGCTCGGCGCCGAGGAGCCACACTTCGAAATCGCCGGCGAGCGGGTGGAGACGCTGGAACTGTTGTTATCCGGGCACGTCCGGGCGCTGGTCACGACCGCACGCGCCGCCGCTGAGCGCACCGGCGTGCCGGGGACGCTTCAGTCCATGCGTCTCGTCTTGGCGAAGGGGGAGCAGGGAGCGGGGAGCGGTACCCTCCGCGAGACGGTCCAGCGACTTGAGGCCATGGGCTACGTTCGGGTCCCGACCGTCACAGAAGTAGCGCAGTTCAGCGTACGCGGCGGGATCCTCGACGTGTATCGGTTTGGGATGGCGGCAGCGGCGCGGCTCGAGTGGTGGGGAGACGACATCGAGTCGCTGCGGACGTTCGATCTCGACTCGCAACGTTCCGGCGAAGCGATCGAGCGGATGACGATCTTACCCGTGAGAACGGAGCGAGCGGGGACGGGGGAGGGGGAGGTAGGGGCGCAGCGTGCTGCGCCCCTACAACGGCAGTCGCTGCTGGATCTCCTGCCGAGCGACGCGCTGGTGGTGCTCGAGCAGGAGTCGGCGCTGGGGCAGGAAGTGGAACGTGCCTGGGCCGACGCGGCCCACCATCTCGAGGTCGCGCGGCGGCTGGGCGAGGAGCCGGTGGCTCGAGAGGCGCTGTTCGTCGATCCGGCGGCGTGGCGAGCGCAGCTCGCCCGGTTCCCGCGAATCGCGCTCGATCCCGCCCAAGCCCCAGTCCGGTTCCCGATCGCGCCGCCCGAGCCGATCGATCGCGACATCAAGCGGCTGCGCCAGATCGTCGCGACCGAGCCACCTACCGTCATCCTGTGCGACAACGAGGGCCAGCTCGAGCGTCTGGAGGAGCTCCTGGCCGGCGACCGGGCGACCCTTGCCGTGGGGGCGTTGGACGGCGGATTCGTGCTGCCCGGGCTGCGGGTGCTCACCGACCACGAGATCTTCCGTCGGGCCCGCCGGCTGCGGCGACCGCGTCGGTACCGCGAGGCAATGGCCACCGCCGCGACGCGGGCGCTCAAAGCCGGCGATTACGTGGTCCATCTCGAGCACGGTATCGGGATCTACCGCGGGATGCAGACGATCGCGGTGGGAGCGGAGGGCGGAACCCTCGAGGTGGCCGTCGTAGAGTACGAAGGCGGGTCCCGGCTGAACGTGCCGCTGTACCGACTGGATCAGCTCGAGGCGTACCGGTCCGCGGCCGACGGGGACGCGCCGCCGCCGCGGCTGCACCGGCTCGGCACGACCACGTGGCAGCGACAGCGGGACAAGACGCGCGCCGCGATCCGACAGATGGCAGTCGAGCTGCTCGACCTGTACGCCCGACGGCAGCTCGCGGCCGGATTCGCCTTTCCTCCCGACACGGCGTGGCAGCGCGAGCTCGAATCGGCCTTCCTGTACGAGGATACGCCGGACCAGCGGCGGGCCTCCGAGGAGGTGAAGCGGGATATGGAGCGCGCCCGACCGATGGATCGCCTGCTGGTGGGTGACGTGGGGTACGGCAAGACCGAGGTCGCATTGCGCGCCGCCTTCAAAGCCGTGCAGGCAGGCAAGCAGGTCGCGGTCCTGGTTCCCACCACGATTCTCGCCGAGCAACACGGCCGCACCTTCCGCGAGCGGCTCGCCGACTATCCCGTCCGGATCGAGGTGCTGTCGCGGTTCCGCGGCCCGAAGGACACGAAGCAGGTGACGCGGCGGCTCGGTACCGGCGAAGTGGACGTCGTGATCGGGACGCACCGCCTGTTGTCACGCGACGTCGCGTTTCACGATCTCGGGCTCCTCATCGTCGACGAGGAGCACCGCTTCGGCGTGCGGCACAAGGAGCGGCTCAAGGCGCTGAAGCTCGTCGTGGACGTGCTGACGCTCACCGCGACACCCATTCCCCGGACGCTGCACCTGTCGCTGGCCGGATTGCGGGATCTCACGCTGCTCGAGACGCCGCCCAAGGATCGCTCGCCCGTGCTCACGTTCATCGAGCCGTGGGATGACGGATTGATCGAGGAGGCAGCGGCACGGGAGCTGGATCGTGCGGGGCAGGTGTACTTCGTGCACAACCGCATCGAGACGATCGACACGATCGCGGCGCGGGTGCGGGCGCTCGCCCCGCCACGGGCGCGGATCGCGGTGGCCCACGGGAAGCTGAAGGAGGCTGAGCTCGATGCCGTGATGGCCCGGTTCGTCCGGGGCGAGGTGGACGTCCTGGTCTCCACGATGATCGTCGAGTCCGGACTCGACGTGCCGAACGCGAACACCATGATCGTGAACCGCGCGGACCAGCTCGGGCTGGCGCAGCTGTACCAGCTGCGTGGGCGCGTGGGGCGGAGTCACCGGCGCGCGTACTGCTATCTGCTCGTGCCCGAGCTGGTGGACGCCGAGGCGGAAGAGCGGCTCCGCGTGTTGGAGCATCACACCGATCTCGGCTCGGGCTACCGGATCGCGCTGCGGGATCTCGAGCTGCGCGGTGCCGGCAACCTGCTCGGCGCCGCGCAGTCGGGCCACGCGCAGGCGGTCGGGTTCGATACCTACCTCCGCTGGCTCCAGGAAACCGTTGACGCGCTCAAGTCCGGGAAGGGGGACGAGGGAGCAGGGAGGGGTATGCCCCCTGAGGTGATCCTGGATCTCCCGGCACACCTCTCCGACGCCTACGTGCCGGACGAAGCGGTGAAGCTCGAGCTGTACCGCCGGCTGGCGCGGGCCGAGGCGCCTAGCGAGATTCAAGCGGTGCGCGAGGAATTGCGCGATCGGTTCGGGCCGCTCCCCGACGACGCACAGCGCTTGCTCCTCGTATCCGACCTCCGCGCCCTCGGTGCCCGTGTAGGACTGGAGATGGTCCTGGTGAAGGGCGACGAGGCGCGGCTCACGTTTGCGCGGGATGCGAGCCCGCGGCTGGCCGGCCTCACGGCGGCGCTCGACGTGGTGCAGTTCGAGGCCGAGGTCCGGCGGGCGGCGCCCCTCTCCCTGCGACTCCGCCGGCTCGGCGGAGAGCCCATCGGGTCGGGGCTCGTCCGAGCTCTCACCGCGGTTCTTGCGGACGCTCACCCTTAAGGAGTTGGCATGGTGCGGCTGGGCTGGATCGTCATGGTGCTCGTGCTGGCGGGGTGCTCCGCCCTGCGGGACGCGTTTTCGGCACACGCGCAGGTCGCCGGCACGGCCGCCGGACAGACCCTGACGGTCGACCGCCTGGCGCATCTGGTCGGACACGCGCAGCGCATACCCATTCGACCCGAAGTCCTCACCGGCGTCGCGAACGTCTACCTGGACTACGCGGTGCTCGCGACCGAGCTCGGTCGCGGGCGCGACCTGCACGATTCGGCTCTGGTCCTCGCTGCGGAGTGGCCCATGGTGGCCCAGCTCAAATGGGAGCGCTATCACGCCCAGCTGGTCGCGACGCGCGGCAAGCTCACCCCCGCGCAGGCGGACTCGGCGTTCCAGGCAGGCACCGTGCGGCTGTTCCAGCACATCCTCATCCGGATCCCGCAGAGCGCTGTGCCGATGGTGGAGCAGCAAAAGGAGAAGCAGGCCACCGCGCTCCTGCGCCAGGCCGCCGCGCAGCGTGGGTTCAATTTCGCGCAGCTCGCCCGGCGCTATTCGGAGGACCCGGGCTCCAAGACGCGCGGCGGCTATCTGCCGGCCACGCCGCGCGGGCAGTTCGTCCCCGCGTTCGACAGTGCCGCATGGACACTCCCGCCGGGCGCGATGACCGCCGTGGTCCGGACGCCGTTCGGGTTCCATATCATTCGTCGGCCGCCGCTCGCCGAGGTGCGCGACTCGTTCCGCGTCGATCTCGAGAACTCGCGCACCGCCCAGCTCGACTCGGTGTACCTGGACAGCGTCGCGAAACAGCGGCAGCTCAAGATCGAGTCCGGCGGGCCCGCGCTGGTGCGCCAGGCGGTGCCGCAGATCGCGTCCGCCCGGAGCGACAACCGCACACTGGCCACGTATCGCGGCGGCACCTTTCAGGTGAGGGACCTGGCGCGGTGGCTGCTGGCGCTCGATCCGAACGACGTGCGCGGGGTCGCCACGGCGAGCGACGCTCAGCTGAACCAGTTCCTCAAGGTGCTCGCGCAGCGCGACATGTTGCTGGTCGAGGTGGACAAGGCCGGCGTGCAGCTTAACGCGGGCGACTGGCGGCAGCTGCGCGCCGAACACGACTCGGGCGTGGCGCGGCTCGAGGGCTTGCTCGACCTGTCGCCCCAGCTCCTCAAGGACTCCGCCGCGACCCCCGCCGCGCGCGTGCAGCTGGCCATGGCGCACGTCGACCGCTACGTGGACCAGGCGGTGACCAAAGGCAGCGCGCCGTTCTTCCCGGTCCCGCCCTTCCTGGCCAGCGCGCTGCGCCTGGGTCAACCCTGGTCGCTCAACGAGGCGGGCATCGCGCGCGCGGTGGAGAGCGCGCAGGCCATCCGGGCCGCGGACACGACCGTGCGCGCGGCGCCGCCGACGGGTCTGAAACGGGCACCTGGCCCGCCACCTGTCGCGGCCGACAGCAGTGGCCGGCAGGCGCCGCGCTGACATGCGCGCGCTCGTCCTGAGCGTGGTCGCGGCGCTCGCCACTCTCTCCCCCGCGGCGCCGCGCGCGGCGGCGCAGGGCCGGGCGGCGACCGACCGTCCGGTCGACCGCATCGTGGCCGTCATCGGCACGAAGCCGATCCTGGCGTCACAGGTGGAAGAGCAGCTCGTCCTGGCGCAGTCGCAAGGCGCCAAGGTGGCGGAGGACTCCGCGGGGCGGGACGCCGCGCGGCGCCAGATCCTCTCGCAAATGGTGGATGAAGAGCTGCTGGTGCAGCAGGCGGAGCGGGACACCACCATCAAGGTGACCGACCAGGAAGTGCAGGACGCGGTCGAGCAGACCGTCCAAAACGTGCGTAAGCAGTTCACTTCGATCCCGGAGTTCCAGACTCAGCTGCGCGCCGCCGGGTTCGTGTCCGAGGAGGAATGGCGCCGTTGGCTCGCCGATCAGCAGCGTCGCGCGATCCTGCAGCAGCGGCTGATCGAGGGGCTGAAGCAGAAGGGAAAGCTCCGACCGATTCCGCCGTCGGACGCCGAGATGCGGGCGTTCTGGGAGACCAACCGAGCGCAGCAACCCAAACGGCCGGCCGCCATTTCGTTCCGCCAGATCGTGGTCGTGCCGAAACCGGACTCGGCGGCGAGCGCCCGCGCGCTGCAGCTGGCCGAGTCCCTCGTAGTGGCGCTGCGGCAGGGGGGCGGGGCCGGCTTCGCCGACCTCGCGAAGAAGTACTCGGCCGACAGCGTTTCTCGAGAGCAGGGCGGCGCCTTGGGCTGGTTCCGCCGCGGTGTGATGGTCAAGGAGTTCGAGGACGTCGCGTTTCACCTGAGGCCGGGGGCGATCTCCGACGTCGTGCGCACCGAGTTCGGGCTCCACATCATTCAAGTGGAGCGCGCGCAGCCGGCGGAGATTCTGGCGCGCCACATCCTGATCCAGCCCGCCATCTCCGTGGCGCAGGTCGCCATCGCCCGGCGGCAGGCCGATTCGGTGCACGACGCGCTCGCGCACGGAGCGTCGTTCGACTCGCTGGCGCGTCGCTATGCCGACCCGAGCGAGCCCAAGCTCGCCGATGCCCTCCCCGTTGCGCAGCTCCCGCCCGATTACGAAACGGCGATCGGGCCAGACACCGTCCCCGGATTGAAGCCCGTGTTTGAAGTCGGCGTCGGGACGGCGCGACCGAGGTTTGTGGTGTTCGAGCTGATGAAGCGCCTCCCCGAAGGCGAGCTGGGGTTCGACGAAGTGAAGGATCGCATCCGCGACGGGCTGAGCCAGCAGCTCGCCATCAAGCACCATCTCGACTTACTGCGTCGCACCACGTACGTCGACGTCCGTTTCTAATCGCCGTCCCCGACTCGCGGTCACCCTGGGCGATCCGCGCGGGATCGGGCCGGAAGTCGTGGCGAAGGCGGTCGCCCTCGGTCCGCTCGAAGCGGATCTCGTCTTTCTCGGGAGCGGGGAGCAGGGAGCAGGGAGCAGGAAACACGTGCAGTTCCCGCTCCCTGCTCCCCGCTCCCTGCTCCCCGAGCAGGCCGGGAAGATCGCTGGGGAGGCGGTGACTGAAGCGGTGCGCCTCGCGCTCGCTGGCGAAGTGGATGCAGTTGTCACCGGCCCGGTGCACAAGCACGCCCTCCACCTCGCCGGATTCCGCTATCCCGGCCTCACCGAGCTCCTGTCCCATCTCGCCGGCGACGTGGACGTCGCGATGATGCTCTCCGCGGGCACGCTCCGCGTGGTGCTCGTGACGACGCACATCGCTCTCAAGGACGTACCGACACAGGTGACCACCGATCGCGTGGTGCGCTGCGGGCGGATCACCGCGCGCGCGCTGCGCGACTGGTGGGGCATCGCGGCGCCGCGGCTCGCCGTCTGTGCCCTCAATCCCCACGCCGGCGAGTCCGGCCTGTTCGGCGACGAGGACGCGCGTGTGCTCGCGCCCGCGGCCCGGACGCTCGGCGCCGCCGGGCCGCTGCCGGCGGACACGGTGTTCGTGCGGGCGCTCAAGGGTGAGTTCGACGCCGTCCTCACGCCCTATCACGACGTCGGGATGACGGCCGTGAAGGTCGCGGGATTTGGCAGGGGTGTGAACGTGACCCTCGGATTGCCGTTCCCCCGCGTCGGGCCGGACCACGGGACGGCGCTCGACATCGCCGGCAAGGGGGTCGCCGACCCCGGCTCCATGCGGGCGGCACTCGAGCTCGCGACCGAACTGGCGCGACGCGTACAACGGGCCGACGCGCCGCTCGAGCGCTAGGCTTCCGGCGCCGGCCCGCGCCGCAGCACCCGCACCGTGCCGACGCGGCGCCCCTCCACCTCGACGATCTCGAACACCGCGCCTTTCACCGCCACCTGGTCCCCCGGTCTCGGGAGGCGCCCGATCGCGCCGAACAGGAACCCGCCGATGGTGGTGTAGTCCTCGTCGCCGAGCTCGAGTCCGAACGCGCTGTTGACCTCGCGGATCGGGACGGAGCCCGCGATGATGGGCGCCACGCCCGCGGGCGCGGCGCGCAGCTCACCCGAGGGCCGATCGTATTCGTCGTAGATCTGGCCGACGATCTCCTCCAGCAGGTCTTCCATGGTGACGAGACCCGCCGTACCGCCGAACTCGTCGAGCACGATCGCGAGGTGGATCTTCTGCCGCTTCATGTCGGCCAGCACGTCCTCGACCTCGCGCGTCCCCGGAACGAACACGGCGGGACGGAGCACCGCGCGGAGGCTGCCGCCCTTGGCCGAGCGAAGGCCGGCGAGGATGTCCTTCGCGTGCACGATGCCGAGGATGTCGTCGAGCGACTCTCCGTACACCGGATAGCGCGACCGGCCGGCGACGGCCACCTGATCGGCGGCTTCCTCGAGCGACAAGTCCGCCGGCAGGGCCACCATCTCGGTACGCGGTGTCATGACTTCACGGGCAGTTTTCTCGCTGAACTCGAACACGCCCTGCAACAGGCGGGCGTCGTCGGCGTCGAGCTTGCCCCGCTGCCGGCTCTGCTCGACCAGCATGCGGATCTCCTCGGGCGAGTGGATTCGCTCCAGCTCGGCCGTGGTGCCTTTGAGGCCCAGCAGGCGGACCACCCGGCCGGCGCTCCAGTTGAGGAGATCGGTAAACGGTCGTGTGATCCACGAGAACCAGATGAGCGGCGCGGCGATCCAGCGGCTGGTCCGCTCCGGATGGGTGATGGCCCACGCCTTGGGCGCCTGCTCGCCGAAGACGACATGGAGGAAGGAGACCAGCGCCACCGCGACCGTGGACGCGACGCCGCCGCGAGCGAGGAACTCGAGGGCGGGCGGCAGCGCCGCGAACCAATCGCGGAACAGCTGTGCCACGGTATCCTCGGCAACGTAGCCCAGCAGGATCGAGGCGACCGTGATGCCGAGCTGTGCCGCAGACAGTTGGCGGTACAGGTCCTGCAAGGCGGCCTGCACGGTCCTTGCCCGCCGGTCACCGCGCCGGACGAGGGCCTCGATGCGCGTGCGGCGGGCCGCGACCAGCGCGAACTCCGCGGCGACGAAAAACGCGTTCGCCAGCACCAGCGCTACCACCGCCAGCAGGCGCAGGCCGAGCGATTGTGTGGCGGGGCCGGGCATAGAGGCGGGAACATAGGGCGTGTTGCCCGACGGCGGAACGGCCCGGTATTTTGGGGAAGGGGGACGAAGGATGGGAGACCGGTGAGCGCCACGGTACCGCTGGAAGTCCAATGCACGCATCGAGCTCCGCTCCGCGACGAGAGTCGGCGGCGGATGACGATCGTGCTGGCGATCACGGCCGCGGTGATGGTCGCCGAGGCGGTGGGCGGGTGGCTGGCGCACTCGCTGGCCCTGCTCGCCGACGCGGGTCACATGCTGGCCGACGTCGCCGCGCTGGGGCTGTCGCTCGTCGTGACGGCGCTCGCGCGGCGGCCGGTGACGGCGGAGCGGACGTTCGGACTGCTGCGCCTCGAGATCCTGGCGGCGCTCGTGAACGGGGCGACCCTGATCGTGATCGCGTTGGGCATCGGCCTCGAAGCCTCCCGCCGGTTCCGGTCGCCCGCCGAGGTGCAAGGCACGCTGCTCCTGATCATCGCGGCGGTGGGACTGGCGGCGAACGCGGTAGGCGCCGCGATCTTGCACCGCGGGCACGACCATTCGCTCAACCAGCGCGGCGCCTACCTCCATATCGTGAGTGACCTCCTCGGCTCGGTCGGCGCCCTCCTCGCGGGTGTGATCATCCTCGCCACCGGATGGGTGCAGGCCGATGCCGTCATCTCCGTCCTGATCTCCCTCCTGATCCTCGGCAGCGCCTGGCGACTGGTGAAGGAGAGCACGGACGTACTGCTCGAGGCGGCGCCCGCGCACATCGCTCTCTCGGACGTGCACGACCGGATCGCGTCCATCCCCGGCGTGGCGTCGGTGCACGACCTCCACGTGTGGACGGTCACCAGCGGCGTGATCGCGATGAGCAGCCACCTGGTCGTCCAGAATCCGGCGGACAACCAGCGGGTGCTCGAGGCCGTCCAGGCGTGCTTGGGGGGTATGGGCATCAGTCATGTGACGGTGCAGATGGAGCGGGATCCGACGTGTGAATAGGGCGGCATAGGCGGCAAGGGGCGGCAGAAGGCGGCAATGGTCGTGCCGCCCTTGCCGCCTGTTGCCGCCCTTTTGGTGATGGATTGCCTTGTCTTTTCCGAGCCCCCCTCCTATACTGCGCCCCTCACAGACGGCGCCCCTCACATAGGTACTGTCAGGACCTAGCCCCTTGCAGATCCGCAACATCGCCATCATCGCGCACGTGGACCATGGGAAGACCACGCTGGTGGACCAGATGCTCCGCCAGGCCGGGGTGTTTCGCGCCAACCAGCAGGTCAACGAGCGGGTCATGGACTCGAACCCGCTGGAGCGCGAGCGCGGGATTACCATCCTGTCGAAGAACACCGCGGTGCGGTGGGGCGATACCAAGATCAACATCGTGGACACCCCGGGCCACGCCGACTTCGGCGGCGAGGTGGAGCGGATTCTCCGTATGGTCGACGGCTTCCTCCTGCTCGTGGATGCCGCCGAGGGCCCCATGCCGCAGACGCGCTTCGTGGCGGGGAAGGCGTTGGCGCTCGGCCTGAAGCCGATCGTGCTGGTCAACAAGATCGACCGCCAGGACGCCGAGCCGCTGCGGGTGCACGATGAGGTGCTGGAGCTGTTCCTGGACCTGGAGGCGACGCCCGAGCAGTTCAATTGCCCCTTCCTCTATACATCGAGCCGCGCGGGGACCGCCACGCTCGATCTCAAGGCCCGGGGGACGGATCTCAACCCCCTGTTCCGGACCATTTTGGACACGATTCCGGCGCCGCAGGCCGACCCCAACGGGCCGTTTCAGATGCTCGTCTCGACGCTCGACTATTCCTCATATCTGGGCCGGATCGCGATCGGCCGGATCGAGCGGGGGCACGTCCGGGTCGGCGAGACGGTCGCGTTACTTCCCCTGGGCGAGCCTGGTCCTCTGGGAGATGCGCCGTACGAGCAGGCCAAGGTGGTGAAGCTGTTTTCGTTCGACGGGCTGGAGCGGGTCGAGGTCCAGGAGGCGTCGGCCGGCGACATCGTGGCGCTCGCGGGTCTGGTCGGGGTCGAGATCGGCAAGACGGTGACGGCACCCGACTATCTGGAGCGGCTCACGGGGATCGCGGTGGAGGAGCCCACGATTTCGGTGGACTTCAAGGTGAACGACTCGCCGTTCGCCGGGCGGGAGGGGAAGTTCGTGACGGGCCGGCAGCTGCGCGATCGCCTGTTTCGGGAGCTCGAGAAGAACGTGGCTCTGCGAGTGGAGGAAACGGACGACCCCCAGACGTTCACCGTCTCGGGTCGGGGAGAGCTGCACCTCGGCATCCTGATGGAGACGATGCGACGCGAGGGGTTCGAGTTCCAGGTGAGCCGGCCGCGGATCATTCCACGAGAGGGGCCGAACGGGGAGCGGTTGGAGCCGTACGAGGAGCTGATGGTGGACTGCCCCGAGGGGTATCTGGGGGTGGTGATGGAGAAGGTGGGCCCGCGCCGTGCAGAGCTCCTCGACATGCGGAACCCGGGGGTGGGCATGGTGCGGATGCGCTTCAAGATCCCCGCTCGGGGGCTGCTCGGGTACCGCTCGGAGTTCTTGACCGACACCCGGGGGACGGGAATCATGCACCACCGGTTCTTCGACTACGGCCCATGGGCGGGCCCGTTGCAGGGGCGGAGCCGCGGGGTACTGGTGGCGGACCGGGAGGGGGTGGCGGTGGGATACGCGCTCTTCAATTTGCAGGAGCGCGGGACGATGTTTGTCAAACCCGGGGATCCGGTGTACGAGGGCATGGTGGTGGGCGAGAACGCGCGGGTGGGGGACATGGACGTGAACCCGTCCAAGGAAAAGAAGCTCACGAACATGCGGACGACCGCGTCGGACGAAATGATCATCCTGGAGCCGCCGCGGCAAGTGACGCTCGAGCTGGCGCTGGAATACATCGAGGACGACGAACTGATCGAGGTCACGCCGTCGTCCATCCGGCTGCGCAAGCGCGCGCTGGGCGCCACCGAGCGGCGCAAGCTGGCGCGGAACGCGCGGTCGGCCGAAGAGTCGTAGCTCGTTCAAACAACAACCGCAACCCTAGCTGGGGGTGACAATGTTGTCCCGTGAGACGTCGGACTGGTCGCTCAAGCGTCGCGGCGACAGTCTCGGCGACGAGCAGTTCGGAGACTTCGAAGAGGACAAGGATCTGGACGAGGACTTCGACGACGAACTGGACGAGGACGAGCTGGACGAGGAGGACCTGGACGATCTCGACGAGTACGACGACCTGGACGACGAGTTCGACGACGAGGAAGACGATGAGTTCCGGCCGAAGAAGGGACCGCGCCGGGATTGGGAGTGAAGACCGGTCCTAGGGGGACGCAGCCTCGGCGAGGAGCGCGCGCGTCGCCGGATGGCCGGGCCGATCCAGCACCTCCGCCGCCGATCCGGCTTCTACCACCATCCCGTCCGCGAGGATCGCAACGCGATCCGCGCAGGCGCGCGCGAACTCCACATCGTGTGTCGCAATCCAGAGGCCGCGCCCGCCATCCGCGGCCGCGACCCGGCGCAGCGTCCGGCCGAGAGCGCCCCGGCGCGCCGGGTCGAGGGCCGCGGTGGGCTCGTCCATGAGGAGCAGCGGCGGATCGGGAGCGAGCGCCCGCGCGATCGCCACCCGCTGCGCCTCGCCCCCCGACAGCTGGCTCGGCAGCGCCCCCGCGCGCACGCCCACGTCCAGCGAATCGAGCAGCCGCCGCGCGGTATCGTCCGCCTCCTCCCGGCGTCGCTCCAGCACGTGCGTGAGCGCGAGGGCGACGTTCTCGAGCGCGGTCAAGTGCGCAAACAGCGCGTGACCCTGGAACACGAGGCCCACGCGCCGCCGCAGCGGCTTGAGGCGGGACTCGGGCGGCACCGGGCCCGGCTCGAGCGCGAAGCCGTCCACCACGATGCGTCCGCCGTCGAACCGCACGAGTGCGGCCACCGCCCGCAGCGCCGATGTCTTGCCGGCGCCCGAGCGCCCCATCAACGCCACGACCTCCCCCCGCCGCACTTCCACCGTCAATCCCCGCAGCACGTCCCGACCGTCGTAGCCGAGACGCAGTCGGTCGACCGAGAGGAGCGCCGTCACGCCGTGCGCCAGCGCCGCTCTAGGCGCCGCCCGAGCCGCGCCAACGGCAGCGACATCGCCAGGTATACGACCGCGCACAACATGCCGGGCACGATCCAGGTTCCGATGTTCGTCGCGTAGATGGCGGTCTGCTTCGTCAGCTCCACGACGGTGAGCACGGAGACGAGCGACGAGTCCTTCAAGAGGGCGACGAAATCGTTGGTCATGGGGGCGAGCGCGTAGCGCAGGGCCTGCGGCCCGCGCACCAGTCGCAGGATTTGCGCCTCGGAGAAGCCGAGCGTGCGCGCCGCCTCGAGCTGCGTGCGCGAGACCGCCTCGAGCGCCCCGCGGTAGATCTCCGCTTCGTACGCGCCGTAGTTCAACCCGAGTCCCAGGACGGCAGCGAGAAACGCCGGCAGCCGTACCACGCCCGACAGCCCGTAATAGAGGACGAAGAGCTGAAGCAGTAGCGGTGTCCCGCGGACCAGCTCGACGTACACGGTCATGAGCACGCGCACGGGCGCTGGGCCGTAGACCCGACCGGACGCCACGACCCCACCGACGACGACGGCCACCGCCATCGACAGCACCGACAGCACTGCGGTGACCAGCGCAGCCCGACCGAGCGAGGGAAGATAGGCCGACACGGCAGCGGCGCGACGCTCCGCGGTATCTACGGCCAGCGCCGGTCCCGAGCCCGCGACCCGCCGAAACAGCGCCGCCTGACTCGTGTCCCACACCTGCCACCGCCGGAAAATCCGCTCGAGGGTTCCGTCGCGCATCGCCGCGCGGAGCGCGCCGTCCACGGAGTCGCGCAGCGCGGAGTCGGCCTTGGCGAGCACGCCGACGTAATGGCCGACGGCGACCGCGCGGGGCTGGATCACGAGCTCCTCGCTCCCCATCCGGCGCCGCGCGCGCGCCGCGATGATGTGGTCGAGGAGCACGGCGTCGACGCGACCGGCCACCAGGTCCGAGTAGGGGTGCACGTCGTCGTCGTACGACGCGGCGACGAGGCCGAGCGAATCCCGGGCGGCGACGAGGATGTCGTATGCCATTGTGGCGCCGAGCGTCGCCACCCGTCGGCCGCGCAGAGCGGCCAGGTCGGACCAGCGGCCCCGGTCGTCGGGACGAACGGCCAGCACCTCGCGGAACTCGAAGTAGGGGATGGTGACGGCGTGGCGCGCACGGCGTGCCGGGGTGTCCTCCACGCCCGAGAGGCCGATCGCGAAGTCGCCCCGCTCGACGGATTGATCGATCGAGGACCACTGCACCTGCACGAAGCGGGGGCGGCGGCCCAGGCTCCGCGCGATCGTTTCCGCCACCTCGACGTCGAAGCCGCGGACCTGCGACGGGTCGCCGGGGTCGGCTTCGACGAAGGGCGCGCCGCCCTCGGCGTCGCCGCCCCACCGGAGCGTCGCTTGCGGCCGCTGCGCTGCGCCGAGCCACGCCGCAACGCCGAGCGCCGCGGTGAGCGCGGGTATCACGGGTTTCGAGGCACCGGCGCCGCCATGCTCAAATGATCGAGTCCTTGGCACCGACTTGGCAAGTGAAGGACGGGGGGTGTCACCCCAAGTACCGCACTGAGCAACATGCCGCTAAGTTGTGCGGATTGGCTGCACCGGATCAGGGGGCGTTGCGACAGCCTAGCCCCCAGGTCGGACTCAAAAGGCGTTGAGGGCCTGTAGCTCAGGTGGTTAGAGCGCACGCCTGATAAGCGTGAGGTCAGTGGTTCAACTCCACTCAGGCCCATAAGACCAGAAAGACGTCGAGCAAAGGCGTCGCGCAAAGACCTCAGGCGAAAGCGTCGCGGGGAACTGTAGGCTCGCGCTACGGCTCCACGCGACGTTCTCTTATGCGGGGCTCTGTGTCGGCATCACACCCCTTGCCATGCCCCCCGAAGAGTAGTCGTGCCCGAGACAGAGTATCCCGCTCAACGGTTGGCGCACCCGCGCCACCGGTGATGCTCGGCAGCCACGGCGCGGTTCCCTGTGACGGCACGCGCTGTCGGCGCCGTCACTACGCTGTACGCGGGCGACATGGCAGCACTGCGGCGCAGGACTTGCGGCTTGGGTGGCGGAGTCGTGACGTGCTCACGCTTTCTTGTTTCGGAGCTCCGATTATGAAACTCCTCTCCCCCCTCCGTTTCGCCGTCGGCGTCGCGCTCACCGCCTGTCACAGCATGACCGAACCGCCGCGGTCACCGTTGCTGTTGGCTAAGGTCGACGCCGCCCTCACGATCAGGACGACCGACCTTGGGACGTTGGGTCCGGGGCCCGGTTTCTGCCTGTTCCCGTCGAGCCAGGCTCTCGACATAAACGAACGCGGCCTCATCGTCGGCTGGAGCGACTCGGGCTGCACGAGAATGAAGGGCTTCATGTGGGACAACGGCACAATGACCGACCTGGGGAGCTTCGGCGCGGTCGCCGTGAACAATCAGGACCAGATTGCCGGCAACCTCCTCACGGCTCCCTTCGTGACCCGGGCGGTCCTGTGGCAGAACGGCATGCAGACCGACCTCGGGACCCTCGGCGGAGACTGGAGTGAGGCCCGCACGCTGAACGAGCGCGGCCAGGTTGTCGGGAGCAGCGGCACGGCCACGGGCGCGACCCACGCCTTCTCGTGGCAGGCTGGCATGATGACCGACCTTGGGACGCTCGGCGGGGGCTCGAGCGAGGCCGTCGCAGTGAATCCTCGCGGGCAGATTGTCGGTAACAGCGTCACCGCCACGGGCGCGACCCATGCATTCCTGTGGCAGAGTGGCGCCATGACCGACCTCGGGACGCTGGGCGGAGACGTGAGTGAGGTTCGCGCCGTGAACGAGCGCGGCCAAATGGTGGGCAGCAGTCGGACCGCCACCGGCGAGACACACGCTTTCCTGTGGCAGGATGGCGCGATGACCGACCTCGGCACGCTCGGCGGGCCTTCGAGCCGAGCACACGCAGTGAACAGTCCTGGCCAGATCGCCGGCTTGAGCAGCACGCCGAGCGGAGAAATTCATGTCTTCCTGTGGAAGGACGGCGTGATGACGGACCTCGGGACACCGGAGCCAAGCCGCGGAGAGTTTGTCGGAGATCTCAGGCTGAATGACGGTGGCCAAATCGTCGGAACGATCCGCACGATTGCAAGTCTGCCAGGGGGGTTCACCTACTTATGGCAGCGCGGCGCAGCGATCAAATTTGCCGGACCGGGCGCTCAAACCGTCGCGCTCAACAATCACGGCGAAATTGTAGGCTGGGTTATCGTGGGAGCTGGCCCGGTGCGTCACGCAACGCTCTGGACCGTCGAGCCGCCCAACAATCAGAATGAGCCGGTCGCGGCCGGCGCGGCTGGTGTCTCGGGTTCTGCGGCGGGGGCATCCTGAGCAGCGTTATTGCGTGACGCTCGTGCGTGAGGCCTGTGCGTTGACGTCTCATTGTCTATACCGCATCCGAGCGAGGAAGTAGACGGCACAGATCCACAGGAGCGTGACCGTGAGCCACGCAACCAGGGAAGCACTCAGCCCGAACGTGCTGTTGGCCCCCGGCAGCGCCGATGGGACGATGTCCTTGGTATTGTTCACCGCCGCGTGCAGCAGCATGACTAGCAGCAGGCTTCCGTTGGTGCGCGTATAGAGCCACGCCATCGCAACGGACAGCGCGGTTACTTGCAACACAAACACGAAAAATGACTGTCCGTACGTGTCGACCTCGGGGATGAAGAACTGAGGTAGGTGCCAGCAGGCCCAGATGAGCCCGAGCAGGAGGCTCGCGCGCGCGAGTCCGAAGCGCGCCGCCAGGCGGGGAAGCGCATAGCCGCGCCAGCCGATCTCCTCTCCTGCCTGGAAGGGCGTCGACACGGCGATTGCCCTCAGGATGAGATACCACGGCTCGTCGCCAAAGTGCGGCCACGCGCCCGTGGCCAGGCGATGGACGAGCGCGACGGTGAGCTTGACGGCGGGAATGTAAGCGACGGCGAACAGGTACCACCGCGCGGCGACTCGCCACCGGAGCACGCCACCCAGCAGGGCCCGCACGCCTCCGTCTCCCTCGGTCCGCGCGGTTAGCCAGAGAGCCACTAGGGAGGGAGCGAAGGTGCCCAGCAGTACCAGTACACCACCGATTGGGGCGTACACGGGAATCCCCGCCGCCGCGACCGAGATGAAGCAAGCCCACATCACGGCGTAGGTCAGCACGAAGAACTTGACGACCGGTTTCATGGCCTAGTTCCGGCGTGCTCCCGCAGATGCCCGAACAGGTCCAGCCCGGTCTTGAGGACGACGAGCAGGGCGAGCGGGAGCAACGGTGATCCGAGCGTCGCGACGAGGAAGCCGCCGCCCAGGATCACGACGTGGAGCACTATGACCCGACCGTAAGGACGGAACATCAGCGCCGGAACCAGCGCCGACTTGTATTGCCCCGTGCCGATGTAGTTGAACGCGAACGAGACCGCGTGGCTCAGCGCGAGCCCCCAGGCTGCCGGCGCGATCCCCGCGATCTGAACCGCGTGCACGTACGTCGCCGGCGTGGGAAATCCCCGACCCGCGAACCCGCCTCCAAACAGCGTGAGCACGAACACCCCGTGCACGGTGACGAACATGCCGTAATGGAACGTGAAGAACGGGATCATGAACAGCTTCGCGGCCCACATCGCCCCGATCTGCGGCTGTGCCACGAGCATGCGCAAGACGTTGAACACCCCCACGATCACGTTCTCCACCCAGAAGAGCAGCAGGGTAGCGAACACGCTCCAGCCCATGAACAGGACGCCCGCAAGCGGGACGAGGTTCGCCGCCACGAGCACGAGGGCGCTGGGCGAGAGCCGCAGGGGAAGGCGGGGGGGGACCGGTGGCGTCACGGCGCCACAACGATGTAACACGCGGGCGAGGCCGCCAAGGCCTTGCCGGCTCCGCGGGGGAGGAGGATCTTGCCGGCGTGAGCGCTTCGACCCAGGGCCTCGCGGTGGTGGGGATCTCCGGCAGCCCGTCCGCGACGTCCAAGTCGCGAGGGCTCGTGGAGTACGCCCTGAGCCGGCTCGCGGCGCGCGGCGCTAGGACCCAGTTGGTGGACCTCGCGGCGCTACCCGCCGAGCCGTTGCTTGGCCGGGGGACGAGTCCGGCCGTGACCGCGGCGCTCGACGCCGCTACACGCGCGGGGATCGTCGTCGCGGGGACGCCGGTGTACCGGGCCACGTACAGCGGGCTGCTCAAACTCTTCTTCGATCTGCTGCCGCAGGACAGTCTGATGGGCAAGGTTGGTGTGCCGATCGTGACGGGGCATGGCGCCGCCCACTCCCTGGCTGTGGACCACGGCCTGCGGCCGCTGTTCGCGAGCCTCGGCGCGACGGTCGTGGCGAACGGGGTGTATGCGACGAGCGCCCAGTTTCAGGACGGGCGGCCCGGTGCCGAGCTGCTGGGGGCGGTGGACCGGGCAGTACACGAAGCACTGGCCCTCGCTACGGCCGGGCTACCAGGACCAGTCCCCCGAGGCACATGAGCAACCCCGCCACGTGTCGCGCCGCGAGGTGCTCCCGGTAGCCGACGACGCCGACGATCACGAGCAGCAGCGCGGTCGCGACGTTCGCGACCACGGAGGCGAGGCTGATGCGCCAGCCGGCGCGATAGGCGAGCAGGATGGCCAGCTCCACTCCCACGATCGACAGTCCGACCACATAGGTGGCCCAATTCAAGTCTTTGAGCGAGCGCACGAACGTCGTGCCGCCGGGCGCGAAGGGGACCACAACGAGACACGCCACGAGCGAGGTGGCGTAGGTGATCACCAAAGACACCATGGGGTGCACGCCGGGCACGATGGCCTTCTGGGCGATGTGATAGAGGGTCGTGGCAAGCGCGGTGAGAGCGATCGGCAGGTAGAACAGCATTGCGGGCCTTTCGTTGTGGGTCACTATTTGCGCGTTCCCGGAGTCGTCGTCGCGCGCATCAAGATTTGCGCCAACCGCAAGCGCGTGCTCACTGACCAAGGCAGCGTGACGGATTCCCTCCAGGAGAGAATGTCGCACCGGCACCCCACCGTGCCGCAAAAACGCCCTATCCCCGCCTCCCTCGTCTCGCAATGTTGCGCAACCGACCGTGATTACCCCAAATAGAGTCATGTCTCGAGATCCGGCGGCGCCCGCCGCCGACGAGGAGCCCCGCGTCGCAGCCGAGGTGCAACGCGCAGCCCTCCGCCAGCTGCTGGCGGGGGGTCCGCTCGCCGAGGCGTTGCACATCGTGCTGGTTGCGGTCGTCGCGGCGCTGGTGTGGAATTCCCAGCCGGTTGGGCTCACGCTCGGGTGGGTCGGCGCGGTCGCCGCCGCCGCCGGGTTGCGGACCTGGTGGCGTCTGCGCGCCACAAGGCGCAGCCTGTCGGCCGACGAAGCCCTGCGGGGGGTACGACTCACCGTGGCCGGCGTCGGCCTCGCGTGGGGGTTCGGGGCCGCCTCGGCGATTCCGGCGCTGGGCCTCGACGAGGCGGCCCTCATCCTGGTGGTGCTCGCTGGAATCGTGGCCGGGGCGACCGGTACCCTGGTCGGCGACCGGCGCAGCTTCCTCTACCTCCTGCTGACCGTCCTGACCCCCGTGCCCGTCGGCATCCTGTTGCAGGGGCACGCCCGGCCAAATCTCTTGGCCGTCGTCCTGATCGCGATGTTCGCCTGGGGCATGGACCGGGTGCATCGGCGTGCCCACCGCACGTTCGCCGAGCGTGTCCGGGCAGCGGCCTTGCTGGAGCGATCCACGCAAGAATTGGCGCGCCAGCACGCCTACCTCGATGCCCTGATCGCGAGCACGCCGGTGGCCATCGCCGTGCTGGACGACCAGCGCTCCGTGCGCAGCGTGAACGCGGCGTTCGAGGGCTTGTTCGGGTACGCCGCAGACGAGGTCGTCGGCGCCGGGATCGACGGGCTGATCGTGCCGGACTCGCTCCGCTCCGAGTCGAGCGACCTGGAGACCCGCGTCCGGCGTGGTGAGATCGTGCGCGTGGAGGTCGAGCGGATGCGCAAAGACGGGCGACACATCCAGGTCCGCCTCTCGGCGGCCGCGGTGAAGGCGGCTGCCGATGGCGCGCTTGTGGCGTTGTACGAGGACATCAGCGATCGCAAGGCGGCGGAAGCCGCCATGCGCGAGGCGCGCGACCTGGCGGAGCGGGTAGCCCGCGCACGGAGCGCGTTCCTGGCGAACATGAGCCACGAGATCCGCACGCCCATGAACGCGGTCCTGGGCTTCGTCGAGCTGGTACTGGACACGGAGCTGGGTCCCGAGCAACGCCGCGCGCTGGAGCTGGTGCGTACGTCGTCCGAGGCGTTGCTCACCATCCTCAACGACATCCTCGACTACTCGAAGATCGAAGCGGAGCATCTCGAGCTCGAATCCATCCCGTTCGACCTGCCCAAGGTCGTCCATGCCACGGCTACCCTGCTTGCCGTCCGCGCACGCGAGAAGCATCTCGAGCTGACCGTGGACGTGCCGCCCGACGTCCCGCAGATGGTGCGGGGCGATCCGACCCGTGTCCGCCAGGTGCTCATGAACCTGATCGGGAACGCGATCAAGTTCACGGAGCAAGGCGAGGTCGACGTCTCCGCCGGTGTGCTGCGGCGCGACGGCGACCAGGCGTCCGTGCAGTTCCGGGTGCGGGACACGGGGATCGGCATCTCGGAGGAGCAGGTGGGCACCGTCTTCCAAGAGTTCACCCAGGCGGACGCATCGATGACGCGCCGCTACGGCGGGACAGGACTCGGCCTTGCGATCTCGCGGCGCCTGGTGGCCTTGATGGGCGGTGAGCTCGCGGTCACGAGCGAGGTCGGCCGGGGCAGCGAGTTCAGCTTTGCAATCAGCTTCCCGATCGAGGGGACGACGCCAGCCGCGGCTCGCACGTCCGTCTCCCTCGGGGGGCGCCGGCTCCTGGTGGTGGATGACAACGAAACCAACCGGCGGATCGTCCGGGACATGCTGGGGGCGGAGGGGATGGCCGTGCACGAAGCGCACCGCGCGGACGCCGGACTCGAGGCACTGCGCCGCGCCGCCCAGGCGGGAACGCCCTACGACCTTGCCATCCTCGATGCGCAAATGCCCGACCAGGACGGCTTCGAGCTCGCGACCGCCATCCGCGCCGATGGCGCGCTGACGGAGACCCGGCTTCTGATCCTCACCTCTGCCGGGCAACGCGGCGACGGTGAGCGGTGCCGGCAGCTGGGGATCCAGGCATATCTTACCAAGCCCATCGCTCGGGCGGATTTGGTGGAGGCCGTGGGGACGGTGCTGGCCGGCAGAGCGTCGGCCCCGGGCGCGGCCGACCTCGTCACCCGCCACTCCATCGCCGAGTCGCGCCACGCGCTGCGCATCCTGCTGGTGGAGGACAACCCCGTGAACCAGCAAGTGGCGACGGCCATGCTGTTGAAGCGCGGGCACCAGGTGGACGTCGTGGGCAACGGTCGCGAAGCGGTGGACGCGGTCGCCCGCGAGCCGTACGACGTCGTCCTCATGGACATCCAGATGCCAGAGATGGACGGGTTCGAGGCGACGGAGCAGATCCGCGCCCTGCCCCGGGGCCGGACGCTGCCGATCATCGCCCTCACGGCGCACGCCCTCAGCGGGGAGCGCGAGCGCTGTCTGGCGCGTGGGATGAGTGGTTATCTCGCGAAGCCGTTCAAGGCCCACGACCTGTTCGCCGCCGTCGAAGGGCGCGGCGCCCAACCGGCTGACACCGCCGCGGCGCCGTCGCCTGCGGTCGACCTCGCGGCCTTCCGTCGCACGATGGAGGAAGCAGGGGCGGGCGAGGCGGTGGACGGGATTCTCGAGACCTTCGTGGCCACCCTGCCGCAGCGCCTGGAAGCGCTCGTGGCGGCCGCCGGGAGCACCGACGCCGAGCCGCTGCAACGAGCGGCGCATGCGTTCAAGTCGGCCGCCGGGACGATCGGTGCGGGCCACCTCGCCGCGCTGCTCGAGGACATGGAGCGCGCGGCGCGGGATGGCGATTTGGCCGGGTCACGTGACAAACTTGAGCACGTACGCGGCGAGGCGCGAGCCGTGCTCGACTATCTTCGAACGGCGACGAAAGGCGGCCAGGATGGCTAACTTGATTTCCGTGATGGTCGTGGATGACGACCCGGTGTCGAGCGCCCAGCTGGGCGCGCTCGCAAAGGCGGCCGGTTACGAAGCCAGGAGCGCGCCCAACGGCCGCGAGGCGTGGGAGCTGCTGCAGCTGGCGCGCGTTCCCATCGTGATCTCCGATTGGTACATGCCCGAGATGGACGGGCCCGAGCTGTGCCGCCGCATCCGCGCCCGCACGCGCGAGCCGTACGTCTACTTCATCCTCGTCACGTCGCGCGGTGGCAAGCAGCAGTACCTGGCAGGCATGGAGGCCGGGGCGGACGACTTCATCGCCAAGCCCGTCGACCCCGACGAGCTGCGCGCCCGGCTCAAGGTGGCCGAGCGTATCCTGGGCTTGCGCAAGGAGATCGAGCAGCTCGAGGTGCTGCTCCCTATCTGCTCGTACTGTAAGCGGATTCGGAACGACAAGGAGGAGTGGGAGCCGCTCGAGCAGTACATCGAGGAGCACTTCGAGCAGTTGTTGAGCCATGGTATCTGCCCCGACTGCTACATCAAGTACGTGCAGCCTCAGCTCGACCGCACCAAGCCCTCGTGACGGCGGAGTCCTCGGCCGCGGCTGTTAGCGACCCGCGCAACGTCCTCCCCCGTCCGCCTGACGCAGCGTCGGGTACGCGACGCCGAGCTGCTCCAGGTAGGTCGAGTACTTCGCCGGATCGTAGTAGTACTGCCGCATCGCCGGCCGATACTTCTCCATGGTGGCGGCGTTGAGCTCGAGGGCGGGCTGGTCGTCGGCGCGGATCAGCGGCTTGTACTGAATCGTCTTCGTTTGGACGACCTTGAAGTAGTCCCACGCCTGCTGCACCAGCTCGGGCCGTAGCAGGAAATCGAGCATCGTCATCGCTTGCACTTTGGCGCCGGCGGCGGCGCCCTTGTGCGCGATCGGCGTGGCCATCGCGATCGCATTCGACCAGTGGTGCCCCGGCAGGTTGGGAATGTTGGACGGATACCAGAGCACCACCGTTGGGACTGTCCACGACACGTCGCCGATGTCGTCGGAATACCCCGCCCGACGCTCTGCCTCACTCGGCGCGGGTGGCAGCGCGTCGAGGGTCGTGTCGAGCCCCCGCTCGGCGACGTGGAGATCGCGCTGGACGGCCTTAGCAAGGACCTGGTCAGCCTCGCTCCAACGCGGTAGTCCCACCTGCTTCATGTTGTCGTACATCGTCTGGGCCACGACCTTGTTGAAGTGGCCGGGCCACGCCGAGCCGACGATCCGCTCGGACGCGAGTGTCGTACCGGTCATCATGGCGGCGCCTCGCGCCACCGAGTCGGCGACCTGGAACAACTCCGCGATGTGCGGACCATCCAGCTCGCGCAGGTAATACCACACCGACGCGGTGGCCGGTACGACGTTCGGCTGGTCGCCGCCGTCCCTGATGACATAGTGCGACCGCTGCTCGGTGCGCAGGTGCTCGCGGCGGAAGTTCCAGCCGACGTCCATGAGCTCCACTGCGTCGAGGGCACTGCGGCCGCGCCAAGGCCCGGACGCGGCGTGCGCGCTCTGTCCCGTAAAGCCGAAGATGACAGAGATGGTGCCGGTCCCCGGCGTGTCGCCCCAGGACGTCCCGAGATTCGAGCCGACGTGCGCGAACAACACGACGTCGGCGTCCTTGAGGTAGCCCGCGCGCACGAGAAACGCCTTGCCGCCGAGGAGCTCCTCCGCGATCCCGGGCCAGAGCTTGATCGTGCCCGCGAGATGGTCGCGCTCCATGATGCGTTTCACCGCGAGCGCGGCCGTGACGTTCACCGCCGGTCCCGCGTTGTGCCCCTCGCCGTGGCCGGGCGCGCCCTCGACGAGCGGCACGTGGCAGGCGACGCCCGGCACCTGGGAGGCCTGCGGAATGTCGTCCAAGTCGGCTCCGAGCGAGATGACAGGCTTGCCGGAGCCCCAGGAAGCAATCCACGCCGTCGGCAGGCCGGCGATCCCTTGTTCGACAGAGAATCCGCTATCGCGCAGCAGCTTCACGAGGTAGCGCGAGGTCTCGACTTCCTGATAGCCGAGTTCGCCGTAGCTGAAGATCTGATCCACCATCTGCTGTGTGAGGCGGGCGCGCGCGTCGATGTCGCTCGCGGCCTCGCGTTTCAGAGCGGCGAGTCGCGCCAGCGGGGTGGGGCGCTTCGCCGGCGGCTGCTGGGCGAACGAGCACCAGGGCAGGGCGAGAGCGAGCAGGACACCCTTCACAGCGGACAGCCAGCGCATCGAGCGCTCCGGTGGAAGTCAGAGAAGCTCTTGTGGGGCGCTAAAGGTACGAGCCCCCTCTGACCGCGGCTACCGGCCTGCCGCTTGCGGTACTGTTGCGTCGCCGCATCGCCCCACACCGCTTGACAGGGGAGCGGGGACGCACACACCCTGGTACCAGCGAACGGCAATCGTTCGTGGGAACTCACCCTAGCCCCGTTGCGCCCGCGATCAGGCCAACGGGGCACTGTGTGTCGTGGGAGCGCATCTATGGAAGCGAAAAATGTCCTTGACAGTCTCGACGTCGGCGTGGCGGCGATTGGTCCCGATTGGACGATCGCCGCGTGGTCGGCAGGGGCCAGTCGGATAACCGCGCTGCCGGCCACCCGGGTGCTGGGTCAGCGCATCTGGATCGCCTTCCCGGCGGCCAAAGGCACCGAGCTGGAACGAGTGTTCGGAGAGGTGCTGGCCGACGGAACGCCCCGCACCTTCCTGGCGCCTGCGGGCGCGCCTGAGTCCGCAGGGACCCTGCTCGAGACCCGGGTCACGCGCGGGCCGGGGGATCATCTCACCCTGGCCTTCCGGCCGGTGCACGAGGAGCTCTCGCCCGAGTCGCGCGCGGCGCAGCTGTTGAGCGCGCTCGAGGCCGAGCGGCGACTGTATCTGCAGCTGTTCAGCTCGCTGCCCACGCCCGCCCTGGTGCTCGCGCCGGACGGTCACATCCTCGATACCAACCCCGAGGGCGCGAAGCTCTTGGGCGGCGCGGACGCGGCGGGGCTGCGTGGCCGGGCGCTGGCGGAGTGGACCCCCTCGTCGCAACAGGGTCTGCTCGCCGCCGCGCTGCGCCACGCCGTCACGCGGCGGCAGGAGGTGGCGCTCACGTTCGAATTCGCGGGCGAGCCGCCGCGCGAGGTGCGAGCCGTGGTCGTGAACGTCGATCCGGTGCGCGCAGCGCCCAAGCTCCTCTTCCTGGCGCTGGATGTGTCGCGTGAGATGCTGTTGCAGCAGCGGTTGCTCCAGGCCGACCGGTTGTCGCAGCTCGGGGCGCTCGTGTCGGGCGTGGCACACGAGCTCAACAATCCCCTTGCTGCGATCGCCGCATTCGGCGAAGCGCTCGCGCTGGATCCTCATCAAACCGATTTGGCGGAAAGCGCCGAGGTGATCCGAAGTGAAGCGATGCGGGCGGGTCGCATCGTCCAGACGCTGCTCGACTTCGCCCGCCAGCGGCCACGTATGCAGACCGCTGTCGATCTCGGCGAGATCGCCGAACGGGTGCTCGCCCTGCAGCGCAGCGCCCTCAAGAAAGCACGCATCCGCACGACGGTCTCCGTCCCGAACGACGTCCCCGCGGTGGCCGGCGACCCGCAGGAGTTGCAGCAGGTCATGCTCAACGCGGTCGTCAACGCTCGGCAGGCGATCGAGAACACGGGCCGCCCCGGCCAGATCACCATCACGGCTCGGTCGAGCGACCATCACGTGCTCGTGACCGTCGACGACACGGGTCCCGGCGTGCCGCCCGAGATCCTCGACCGCGTGTTCGAGCCGTTCTTCTCGACCAAGGCGGAGCACGGCACCGGGCTCGGGTTGGCGATCAGCTTCGGCCTGGTCCGGGGCATGGGCGGCCGCATCTGGATGCAGAACGTGGAAGGGGGCGGCGCCCGGCTCTCCTTGGAGCTCCCGGTGGACGCCGGCAGCGCCGACGCGGCGGCGCGAGCCGCCGCCCGGTCGGCCGTGCGGCGACTCTCGGTGCTGGTGGTGGAGGACGAGGAAGCGGTGCGCCGCGCCATGGCCCTGTTGGCCAGGCGGCTCGGCCACGAGGTGACGACGGTCGGCCGCTTCGTCGAGGCGACCGAGCGCCTCGCCCAGCGGGACGCGCGCTACGATGCGCTACTGGTGGACGTGCATCTCGACGAAGCGCATACGGGGTTCGACCTGTTCGATCACCTGCGGAGCGAAGGGCAGGGGCGCGAGCAGCACATCGTGTTCACGACCGGTGACTCCATTTCGACTCAGACGCGCGACGCGCTGGAGCGCGCCGACCGACCGGTGCTGCGCAAGCCATTCAGCCTAGACGATCTGCGCGAAATGCTGGACCGCGTGGCGGCAGGCTGACCGGCGGAGGGATCTCAGGCCGCGCGCACGCGCCGGCGGTCCCGGCGGTGCGCGCGGTAGTACGCGACGGTCTGCCGCAGTCCTTCGTCGAAATCCACTACCGGTTCGTAGCCCACGAGCTCGCGTGCCTTGTCGATCGACGCGAGCGAGTTCCTGACCTCACCGGGCCGCCCCTCCACGTGCCGCGGCAAGACCGGCGCGCCCGTGAGTGTTTGGATTCGGTCCCACAGATCGTTGATGCTCACGCTCTGCGCGCACCCGACGTTGAACACCTGACCGGCGACGCGCGCGGCCGGCGCGCGCGCGGCGAGCACGTTTGCGTGCACCACGTTCGCGACGTAGACGAAATCGCGGGTCTGGTTGCCGTCACCGTAGATCGTCGGTGGCTCAGCCTGCAGGGCCGCGGCAATGAACTGCGGCACGACAGCCGCGTACTGCGAGTGCGGATCCTGGCGTGGCCCGAAGATGTTGAAGTACCGCAACACGACGGTTTCGAGTCCGTAGGCCGCATGGAACGCCGAGCAGTACTCCTCGCCCGCGAGCTTGGACGCGGCATACGGCGACATCGGGCGCGTGACGTGATCCTCGGAGTTAGGCAGCGTCGCAGCGTTCCCATAGGCCGACGTGGAGCCGGCGTAGACCACTCGCCGCACTCCCGCGTCACGCGCTGCGACCAGGACGTTGAGCGTCCCGGTCGCGTTCACGTGGTGTGTGGCGAGGGGCTCGTCTACCGAGCGCTGGACCGACGTGGCCGCGGCCTGATGCAGCACGCAGTTCACGTCCGCCATCGCGCCCCGGCAGACCTCGCTGTCCGTGACGCTGCCCTCAAGGAGGTGGACGCGATCCGCCACGGCGGCGAGGTTCTCCCGCCGCCCCGTCGAGAAGTCGTCCAGGACGACCACGTCGTGCCCGGCAGCGACAAGGTGCTCCACCAGGTGTGAGCCGATGAAGCCGGCTCCGCCAGTAACCAAGTATCGCATCTCAAGTCCGTTCCGTTCGGCCCGAGTTTTGCTCGTTGCAGGAATCCGGCCAGCGCGTCCGGAGGAGTGGAGCGCCTGGATGGTTGTGGCGCATGAGCAACACGTGTTCGCGGAGGGCTTTTGGAGCTCACGATTGCGGCGGTCAATCCGCTCGATCACGAAAAGGCCATCAAGCAGCTGTTCGTGACGCACGAGCGGCCGGAATTCCCGGGTTTCTTCGACCGGGCGTACCCGGCTGGCGTCCGGGCCGGTGGTGTGAGCTGGGTCGGGCGCGATCGCGCCGGGCAGGTCGTGATGCACGTCGCCTGCTTCCCGCAGCGGTTTCGCTTCGGCGAGCGGGAGGTGGTCGGCGGCCTGATGATGAACGCGCTCGTCGCGAGGCCCTATCGGAGCTTCTTCCCTGCCCACGCGCTGATCCGGCGCGCCAAGGGAGACACCAAGGCACGCGGTGACATCGACTTCGTCTACACCGATCCCAATGAGCAGGCCAAGGCGGTGATGGACATGTGCGGGTTCGTCCGGGTCGGCCGGCTCACCCGATACGTGTTGCCGGTGGGCGACCGCCGGCGGCTGCTGGATGGCGCGATCCGCCTGTTCCACGCGGGGGTTCGCGTGGTGACAGGGAGCCCGGGGGCGGTCGCGCTCGTCGGGCATCCGGCTGCGGAAGTCTCGACGGCCGGCTTTGAGGCCCCCTCGGGCGACTCCCCGCGGCTCAGACCGTATCACGGCAGCGCCCGATATGCCATGCGCATGGAGGGCTATCCTGGCGCGTCGGACTGGTGGTTCACGCTGCCGCGAAATGGCGACGCAGGTGCCCTCGCCGCCGGCTTGCTGGTGCGCGGGCCCGACTCCTCCGGTGTCGCGGACCTGCAGGCTGTGCACCGAGACCCCGGTCTGCCATTGGCCCGGCTGATTCGCGGTCTCGTCGCATCGCTCCGCGCCAAGGGGTGCACTCGGCTGCAGGTCTGGACCGTAGCCGAGTCACAGTTCGCCGGCGAGCTACGCCACGCCGGCTTTCTTCCGCGGGAGGACGCGGCGTCGATCGTCGCGACTGCTCTGACGGCGACCGGTGAGTCCGTGCTGCGCTCGGTGCGTCTGTGGGAGATCACCAGTTTGGACTGCGACCGATAGGCGACCGGTGCGGGCGCAGTGCCTCGGGGCGTCGCCTCAGAGGTGGCCCGACGACGCGCGCACAGCTGCCACGTCGTGCTTGCCGCTGGGGAGGAGGGGCAGGGCGTCGCGCACCTCGATGCGCCCCGGTTGTAGGTAGCGCGGAAGCTCGCGCCCGTAATAGGTCTGGAGCTGCTCGAGCGATCCCTGCTCGGCGAGCACGACGTAGGCGACGATACGCTCGCCGCGTGCCTCGTCCGGCTCCCCAACGACCACCGCGTCCGCGACTTGGCCTGACCCATACAGCACGCTGAGAATCTCGTCCGGGCCGACGCGGTATCCCATGGTCTTGATGATCCTGTCCCTCCGCCCCACGAAGTAGAGGAACCCATCGTCGTCGCGGCGCACGATGTCGCCCGAGAAGACCACGCGCTCCGCGTCGGGGGCGCCGGGTGGTCGCAGCGGATTGGGGCGGAACACCTGTGCGGTGAGCTCCGGGTCGTTCCAGTAGCCCAGCGTTACCGTCGGGCCGCGGTACACCAGCTCGCCGATCTCCCCGGGCGGGGCCGGCGTGCCGTCCTCGAGCAGCACGTAGACCTCGCCGCCGGAAATGGCGCGGCCCATCGAATCGGGCCGCCGGTCGACCTCTTCGGGCGGCAGATACGTACAGCGCAACGCTTCGGTCAGTCCGTACATCAAGTACAGCTGCGCCCCGGGTTGCGCCCGCCGCAGCGCGCGCACTGCGTCGACCGGGAGGTGTCCGCCGGCATTGGTCATCACCCGCAGCCGGGGGAGCGGGGCCTCGACGAACGCAGGCACGCGCAACAGCCTGGTCCACAACGGTGGCACGGCCGCGAGTACCGTGGCGCCCTCCGTGCGGATCGTTTCGATCATCTGCTGGGGGAGCGGCGACCGCTCTACGACGAGGGCCGCCCCGGCACCCACTGCGCACAAGAGTTGCCCCACGCCGTACACGAAACTGAAGGGCAGGAGGCTCGCGAGTCGGTCGGTCTCCGTCAAGCCGAGGTAGGAGACCACGGCCCGGGTCAGGGCCCAGAGGTTGGCGTGACTGACGGCCACGCCTTTCGGGAGGCCGGTGGACCCGGAGGTGTACACGATCTGGGCGACGTCGTCGTCTCGCCGGGGGACCGGCGCGAAGAGGTCGCCCCGCCCGTGGATGGCGCTCGCGTCGAGGACGACCGCGTGCGTCGAGAGCCGCCGGGGTTGCCGCGCGAGCAGGTCTCCCGTCGTGATCAGACAACGGGCCCCCGAGTGGGCGAGCACGTGCTCGATCTGGCGCGGACGGAGCGTCTCGTTCACGACGACGGCGATCGCGCCCGCGGCGAGCGTGCCGAAGAACGCCGCCGCCGCGTCCCGACCTCGCTCGAGCAGGATCGCGACGCGGTCGTCGGCCCCCATTCCCGCGGCGCGAAGGGCAGCGCCGAGCACCGCCGCACGCTCGCGCAGGGCGGTATAGTCGACGGTGCTGCCTCGTTCCACGATCGCGACCCGGTCGCCGCGGCGGGCGGCGCTCTGCCACAAGAGGAGCGCCGCGTTGAGCGGAGGGGGCACGACGCCCGGTGCGCCGGAAACATCGATCGACAACGAGCACCCCCGTGAATGCTTGGCCGCGGTGTTGCAACGAGTGTACCAGAGCAGGCAAGCCCAATGCTCGTCTCGCTGCGCGGCCACCGCAAACGACGGCAAGGCGCATGTGGCGCAGGCGCGACAGGGTCTTCTAGATGAAACTGTATCGGCCGGCGGAAGCCGTTGAGGCGTCGTCCGATACGCGGTGTCGCGAGCACCGCCATCGGCCCCGGCGCGCTGATGTCATTCCGAGGGCTCGAACTTTGCAACCGGAGACGCTGCGAGGCGCTATGCATTTTCACACTGCACACGAGGTGCTGTGCCCACCACGATCGTAGACCGGCTGGAGCTCGATGCGGCCGCCGAAACCCGGCGGATTGCGGACACGCTTCGGGTTCAGGTCGGAGAGACGCTACGGCGCGGCGGGATCGTCGTCGCGATGAGCGGCGGCGTGGACAGCTCGGTGTGCGCGGCGCTCGCCGTGGAGGCCGTGGGCCCCGGGCATGTTCTGGGGCTGGGCCTGCCCGAGCGCGAGTCGGACCCCCAGAGTCTCTCGCTGGCCCGCGACTGGGCGGGGCGCCTCGCGATTGAGTTCGTCGTCGAGGACGTCACGGCTATCCTCGAGGCGTGTGGATGCTACGAGCAGCGCGACGCCGCCGTCCGCCGCCTCGTCCCCGAGTATGGCCCGGGCTGGCGCTCCAAGCTGGTGCTCGAGGGGGGCGGCCTCGATTCCGACCGCCTCAACGTGTGCTTCATTGCCGTACAGGCCCCGGGGCAAGGCCTGCGGAAGGTCCGTTTGCCCGCGCGCGAGCTGCGTGAGATCGTGGCCGCCACGAACTTTAAGCAGCGCGTCCGGACGATGCTCGCGTACCACCATGCCGACCGGCTCAACTACGCGGTGTTGGGCACGCCCAACCGCCTTGAATACGACCAGGGGTTCTTCGTCAAGGGCGGGGACGGTCTCGCGGACGTGAAGCCGATAGCGCACTTGTACAAGAGCCAGGTCTACCAGCTGGCCGAGTCGCTCGGAGTGCCCGTGGCGATCCGGGCGCGCACGCCCACCACCGACACGTACTCGCTGCCGCAGACGCAGGAGGAGTTCTTTTTCTCGATGCCGCTGGGCACGCTGGACGTGGTGCTGCAAGCCCGGAACGAAGGCCGCAGCGCCGCCACGGTGGCGACCGACTTGGGGTATCGGCTCGAGCAGATCGAGCGCGCCTATCGGGAGATCGAGCACAAGCGTGCGGTAACGCGTCCGCTCCATCTCTCTTCGCTGCTGGTCGCGCCGGTGCCGGATGTCGGGGCCGGCGGGGGGAGCGTCTGATGTGCGGCATCGCCGGTATCGCGCGGCGGCGCCCCGAGGGCGTGGCGGCGGAGCTGCTGGAGCGGATGGCGGACGCGATCCGGCACCGCGGGCCGGACGGCTTCGGGCTGCACGCCGACGACCGGGTGGGTCTCAGCAATGTCCGGCTGAGCGTGATCGACTTGGCGCGCGGGGCGCAACCGATGACGAACGAAGACGGCACCGTTTTCATCGTCTACAACGGCGAGATCTTCAACCACCTCGCGCTGCGCGGCGAGCTGGAGGCCCGCGGGCACTTGTTCCGCACCCGCAGCGACACCGAGGTGCTGGTGCACGCCTATGAACAGTGGGGCGAGCGGATGCTGGAGCGCCTGAACGGCCAGTTCGCGTTCGCCATCTACGACCGTCGCACGGGGTCTGTGTTTCTCGCGCGAGACCGCTTCGGGATCCTGCCGCTGTACTACACGGAGCGCGAGGGCGATCTGTATTTCGCGTCCGAGGTGAAAGCGCTGTTGGTCACCGGTGAAGTGGAGCGCGAACTCGATCCCCAGGGCCTGGACGAGGTGTTCACGTTCTGGGCGGCGCGCCCTCCCCGCACGCCGTTCCGGAGGGTCTGCGCGCTCGAGCCGGGCTGCTGCGCGCGGTGGCAGGACGGGCGGCTGACGGTGCGGCGCTATTACGCGCTCGACTACGCCGAGGCCGCGGCCGAGCCGGCGGACGCGCTCGACGCGCTGGACGAGCTGCTGCGCTCGGCGGTGCGCCTGCGACTCCAGGCGGACGTGCCCGTCGGCGGGTACCTGAGCGGCGGCATCGACTCGAGCATCGTATGCGCACTCGCGGCGGCGGGCTCGCCGCACGCGCTGCGGACCTTCTCGGTGACCTTCGAGGATCCGACGCTGGACGAGAGCGTCTATCAGCGGGCGATCGCGGCCGAGGTACGGAGCCGTCACGCGGTGCGGCGTATCGGGCGCGGTGATATCGCCCGCGTCTTCCCGCACGTCATCCGGCACACCGAGACGCCGCTCGTCCGGACGGCGCCGGCTCCGCTATATCTGCTCTCGGGGATCGTCCAGGAGCACGGTATCAAGGTGGTACTCACGGGGGAGGGGTCGGACGAGGTGTTCCTCGGCTATGACCTCTTCAAGGAGGCAATCATCCGGCTGCTGTGCTGGCAGCGGCCGGCATCGCGCCGGCTCCCGCGCCTGCTGGATGGGCTGTATCCGGGGATCGCTCCCGGTGCGGGGAAGGGTGCCTTCTGGCGGAGCTACTTCACGACCGCCGGCGCGCCCGACGATCCGCTGTTTTCGCACCTGCCGCGGTTCCAGCTCACCGCCCGCATCAAGGACTTCTACTCCACCGAGTTTCGCGCTGGACTCGGGGCCTTCGACCCGTTGGCCGAGCT
>WNGD01000203.1_pt1 | contig 56946 bp, 63 predicted proteins | sample 5400671 | NCBI WGS metagenome assembly WNGD01 (sample SAMN13153369, study PRJNA577476) | soil metagenome | isolation source: 40 cm soil or saprolite under grassland replicate 2 | place: USA:California | collected 2016-06-15 | reverse complement strand
TAGGAGACTTCTTCCTCTTCCACCAGGCGGAGGTGGCCGCTGCTCACGTCGAGTCCGAGGTGGCGCGCAAAGAAACCGGCGACGCGTTCGACGTAAAGAGGGCGGTCGGCGAAATACGCGCCCGTGTGCGGCGCGCCCTGCACGATCCAGATCTCGCGCGGACCGCGGTACGCGTCATAAAGGCGGCGGCTGTGATTCACATTCGTCATCTCGTCCGCGCCGCCGTGGATGAAAAACAGCGGTCGGGGCTCGAGCGAGCTGAGCACATCGATCGGACGGCACTCCGACAGCCGGCTCCGCGTCCGGAGCCAGAACATGACTCCGGCCAGCCACACAAACGGCGTCCCGGGCAGCTTGCTGCTGCGGCGGACATTCTCGACCAGCAGCTTGCGCAAGTCGCTGAATGGACTGTCGAGGATCAGCGCCTGCACCCCAGGTTCGCCCGCCGCCCCGAGCAGCGAGACGACCGCGCCCATCGAGTAACCGAGCAGGCCGATCCTCGCGTTGGGGATGCGCTTGCGAGCAAACGCGATCGCGGCCTGGAGCTCGAGCACCTCCTTGATGCCGAAGGTGATCGGCGCCCTGTCGCTGCCGGGCATGCCGCGATACGAGTAGAGGATGACGTTGAAGCCCTTCCGCCACAGCGCGACGGCGATTCCGAGCGCGCCCTGCCGCTGCCCTTTGTGCCCGCCGGAGATGATCACGGTCTGCGGCGACCCGGGCTGGCGAAAATGCCAGGCGCCAAAGTTGACGCCGTCCGCGGTGACGAGCTCGACCTCCTCGTAGTCCGCCTGGAACTCGAAGGGAGTGAAGGTGAAGTCGTCGAGCCAGCTCGGTCGCGACGGCACGAACGCGCGCCGGTAGATCGCGTAGGACAGGACGGCGTACAGGAGCAGAAGCCCGGCGATGACGAGGCCCGCGTACATCAATGAGGCCACCTGGGTCGAAGCTTACCCAGAACGCCCCGGCTCCGCCTTTTTCGCCGGCTCCGCCGGGCGGCCGGCCATGCTCTCCTCGTAGCGGCCCAGGACGAACAGCGTCAGGCTGAGCCGGTTCAGCCACCGCCGCACCTCTGGATTGGGCAGGCCGCCCGCCCGCTCCAGGGTCAGGCACCTGCGCTCCGCCCGGCGCGTGATCGCGCGCGCCAGGTCCAGCGCGCCGGACGCGGGCGTCGCTCCGGGCAGGATGAATCCCGAGGGCATCGCAGCCTCGGACTCGAGCTCGCTGATCAGCTGCTCGAGGCGCTTGACCTGTGATTCGCCGGTGGTGACGAACGTCTTGTCGGCGTCGGGGTTGGTGCCGAGCTCCGCCCCCACCGCGTAGAGCCCACGCTGCAGCTCCTCGCAGATGGCGCGTACTCGTCCGTGGGACGTGAGCGCGCGCGCCAGTCCGAGCGCGCTGGACGCCTCGTCGACGGTGCCAAACGCTTCGATCCGAGGATCGTCCTTCGGCGCGCGACCGCCGCCCAGAAGACCCGTCGTGCCGTCGTCCCCTGTGCCCGACAGGTCGAGCATCCGCTTTCGGCGCGGCCCTTTGCTAGACGAAGACCCGGGTGAGCTCGTACAGCTCCTTGGGCACGCGGCGGGTCTCCTGGATGACCTCGGTGATGGGCACGACCTCGACGTCCCCGTTGCGCCGGATCGGGATCACGCCGCTCTGGCCCTGGACGATCAGCTCCACCGCGGCGACGCCGAGCCTGGTCGCCCAGATCCGGTCCACCGGCGACGGCGAGCCGCCGCGCTGGAGGTGTCCGAGCACGGTCACCCGAGTTTCGAAACCGGTCTCGTGCTCGACCGCGCTTGCAAGAATGTCGCCGATGCCGCGCTTGGCGAGCCGGATGTGGCCGAAGGCATCCTTTTCCGACTCTCCGCCCTGCTCCCTCTCGAGCTCGGGAATATGCGCGCCTTCGGCGACGATGATGATGCTGAACAGCTTGCCCTCCCCGCGCCGGCGATAGAGATGGGCGACCACCTCGGAGAGGCTGACCTCAAACTCGGGAATGATGATGAGGTCGGCGCCGCCGGCGATCCCACCCATCAGCGCCACCCACCCCGCCTCTCTTCCCATGGCCTCGACGACCATCACGCGATGGTGCGCGGAGGCGGTCGTATGGAGTCGGTCCAGCGCCTCGGTGACGACACCCACCGCCGTGTCGAAACCGATGCAGAACTCCGTCACCGAGAGGTCGTTGTCGATCGTCTTCGGCACGCCCACCGTCCGGAAGCCCGCCTCGTGCAGCCTGGCCGCGACGCTCAGCGTGTCGTCACCGCCAATCGGGACCAGGGCGTCGACGCCATGGTGCTTCAGCGTCTTGATCACTCGCGGGATGCCGTCTCTCTCTTTCGCCGGGTTCGTCCGCGACGTGCCCAGGATGGTTCCGCCCATTGGGAGGATGCCGCGCACGTCCGCCGGTGTCAGCTCGTCGATGAGACCCTCCTCGAGGCATCCGGCCCAACCATTCTTGACGCCGGTCACGCGGTGCCCGAGCTGGAACGAGCGCCTGGCGACCGCTCGGATGGCTGCGTTGAGCCCGGGCGCGTCGCCACCCCCGGTGAGGATCCCGATGCGCACGTAAGTAGGTTAAGCCGTCCCCAGCCGCTCCATGAGCTGGTCCAGGCTGACCTCCGCCAGCGAGCCGAGGAGGAGGTCGGCGTAGGTCAGGTCGAGCTGGGCCGTGATGTTGTTCGGGATGGCGACGCAACGCATGCCGGCCCGCCTGGCCGCGGTGATTCCGTGGGGCGAGTCTTCGATCGCGATCGCTTCCGACGCTGACACTCCGAGGCAGGCGAGCACGGCCACGTAGAGGTCGGGCTCGGGCTTCGCGTGCGCGACGTCGTCGCGGCAGCGAAGGCAGTCGAACCTGTCGAGGATGCCAAGCCGTTCCAGGTGGCCGCTCACCCAGTCGGAGGTCGAGCTGGACGCGACACCGATCTTGATGCCTCGTGCGCGCGCCGCGTCCAGCAGCGAAACCACCCCGGGCAGGAGATCCTGGGCGAGAATCATCTCGGTGCGCCGGCCGATGCGCCGGTCGAGCACCTCCTGCGGCAGAGGCCGGCCGAGCCGCTCCTCCAGGTGGTGCTGCGGATGAAAGCCGGTGGTGGTCGAGCCGACGATCTGCACCCACCGCTCAAACGGCAGCTCCTCGCCATGAGCCTCGTAGACCTCGAGCCACGAGCGGTAGACGGGCTCCTCGGTGTCGAGGATCAGGCCGTCGAAGTCAAAGACTAGGGCTCGAATCACGTTTGCAAAGGTTAGGATCGCCGTGCCGTGACCGCCGAACGCAAACCTCAGCAGCAAGCTTCACTCGGGTGGCTCGGCGCCCTGCTCTCGGGCCTCGCGCTGGTGACCATCGCGCTCATGCTCGTCATCCTGTTCGGCGTCTTCGACGCCCTCCATTTCGGCTCGATCGCCGACTTCTTCACCCCCGACCCGGCGGCCGCCGCCGGCACTCTCGGCCTGGTCGGCGGCGCCGAGGGCGTCACCCTCAGCATCGTGCTCCTGGGCGTGATGTTCGGCATCCAGACGACGTCCTCCCGCTACTCGCCGCGCATCATCGGCATCTTCACGCGCAACCCGCTGAACGCCCTTGTGCTCAGCTTCGCGCTGGCCTCGATCCTCTACACGTTCCTCGTCCGCTCGGAGGTGAAGGTCAGCTACGTGCCGATGGCCAGCGTGGCGGTGGCTGAGATCCTGGCCCTCATCAACTTCGCGCTCCTCTTCCCGTATGTCCTCTACACGTTCGAGGTGATGCGGGCGGAGACGCTGGTCTCGGGGATCATGCGGCGCGCGCGCCGCGAGCTCGGAGGTGGCAAGCACAACCGCCGCAGCCTGCAGCACCGCCGCAACCTGCTCACATGCCTGGAGCAGGTGTCGGACATCGCCTACGGATCGATCCAGCTCGGGGACATGCCCGTGTGCGTGATGAGCATCGAGGTCATGGGCGACTTCCTTGTCCGCCAGTACCTGCCGGTGAAGAAAAACCTGAACCCGGAATGGTTCAAGGTCGGGCACTCAGAGCTGCCCGGCGCGTCGGACCAGATCATCGCCGAGGTGAACCGCGCAGGGACGTGGTTCTCTTACAAGGTGATGTCGAGCTTCGTCGACATGGTGGGACTGACTCCAGTCCACCGCAAGGAGGCGGTGCACGCCATCGCAGTGACGACGCGCAACATCGGGCTGGCCGCGATTGAGGCCGGCGACCCCGAGGTCGCGGAGCTCAGCCTCCGCTTCTTCAACACCTACCTGCGCACCGCTATCAACCGCTCTGCGCCGACCTTTGCGTCCGCGATCATGAACGAGTACCGCCGCTTTGCCATCGACGCGCTCGAATGGCGGCGCGACCTGGCGGTGGAGGCGGCCGCGCACTTGCTGCGCTACGGACGGCACTTCGACGAGGCCGGGATGCCCGCGATCTTCGGAGCTGCGGCCGAGGATGTCGCCGACCTGGCCATCGAGGCTCGCGTCCGGGACCCCCAGGTGTCGTTCCGCCTAGCCCAGCTCATGGTCCGCAACCTTCTCGACCTCATTCCCAACGCGCGCCCGATCGGCCTCAACGGCCTTTTCAAAGGCGTCGCCAAGCTCACCTGCTGGGCGATGGCTGCGGACGAGAAGGACATCACGCACGTCCTCGTCGAAGGCATCGCGGCTGCGCCGCCGGACTTCGTCGACGCCGCGCTCGGCCGCATGGAGGCGATGCAGAACGGGCTCTTCTGGGAGGTCAACGAGCGTGTGATCTCGTTCGACTGGGTCGAGAAACCGCTTCGCGACGAGATCCCCAAGCTGCGGGCCGCCCTTCGTCGCGCAAAGGCGAGCGGCAACGGAGCGGTCGACCTCGAGGATGCGCCGGTGGTGGCGAAGGACCTGGTCCAGCCCGAACCGACTAAACAGGCCGGTTGATCATCGCGGTCGAGGCCGTCTCGAAGTAATCGAGAAAGGCCTTGCGCACGGCGGGCGCGAGATCAAGCGATTCCACCGCCGCCGTCATGTGCCGCAGCCAGGCGTCGCGCTCCGGCCGGCCGATGGCGAAAGGCTGGTGACGCATGCGAAGTCGCGGGTGGCCGCGCTGCTCGCTGTACGTCGCCGGTCCGCCCCAGTACTGGATCAGGAACAGCGTCAGGCGCTCGGTCGCCCCTGAGAGGTCCTCGTCGGGATAGACGGCACGCAGGATCGGATCATCGGCGACACGCGCATAGAAACGCTTCACCAACAACCTGAAGGTTGGCTCACCTCCCACCAGCTCGTAAACGCTCCGATTCAGCACCTGTCCGATGCTAAGTCGCGGGCGTGTACGCGACGGCGTAGCGCTCGACCTCGTCCTCGCGTGGGAGGAACCACGCGATGCCGACGGTGATGATGACCAGGATCACGTGCGTCATCAGCGACCGCTGGAGGCCTATGGCATCCGCGATCGCTCCGTTGATCGGCACGCCGATCGCGCCGGTGACGAAGCCAAGCCCCATGACGAGCCCAGATGCAAGGCCGGCGCGCGCCGCCATCAGCTGCTGCGCCATGAGCAGAAGGAGAGGCGCTGTGGAGGCGGCGAGAAAGCCGATGAGGATGCCGCTGGCGAAGGCCCACGGCCCGGGGAACATCGTGAAAAGCAGGATCGCCGGCACGGTTAACACGAGCGTGGTGAGGATGACGGTGCGCCGCCCGTAGCGGTCGGCCAGAGAGCCACAGCCGACCGTCCCCACCGCGCTCGCCAGCACCAGTGTCGTGGCCAGCGGGCCGTAGAACGCCGGCCCGTAGCCCAGCTCCCTGTACCACGTGGGCGTGAACGCCTGGAACACGTTGACGGTCCAGCTGCGGGACATCATCACCGCAATCACGACGGCGAGCCCGAACACCGGCACCGACTGGGCGCCCAACCCCGGCCGTCGGACAGCACCCGGCGCCGCGCGAGGCAGACCTCGCATCCGCCACAAGAGGTAGCCGCCCGTCACGAGGCCCGGAACCACGAGCAGGCCGGTGCCGTGGATGCCGAACGCGCCGAACACCAGGATTCCGATGAGCGGACCCGCGGCGACGCCGACGGTGCCCGCGGTGACGTAGACGGACATGCCGAAGCTGCGCCGCCATGCCTGCAGCAGGCCACGAACATCCAGCGCTCCGAGCGGATGAAACGCCCCCGATCCAACCCCTGACGCGAGCGCGAGCGCGACCAGCAGGGGAAAGCTGTTGACGAATCCGACTGCCGAGAACGTGATCGCCGTCCAGACCAGGGCCAGCCCCGTGAAGCGCGTGCCGAAGCGGTCCGCGAGCAGCCCGAACAGGGGCTGTGAGATCGCCGCGGTGCCGCCGTACGCGAGGCTGATGAGACCGACCGTGGCCAGGTTGAGGTGAAAGCGGCCGATCAGGATCGGGTACAGGATCGGAATCACGCCGACGTAGCTGTCGACCGTGAAGTGACCGAGCATGAGCGTCACCAGCCTTCCGTTGCGCAGCAGATCTTTCACTCGAAGATATGATCGCGGTCGGTGGGCGAGCTTCTGTACCTGAGCCGTGCCGACGTCGAACGTCTCCTCGACGTCGACGCGATGCTCGACGCGCTGGCGGCCGCGCTCGTCATCTTGTCGTCTGGGAAGGCATCAGTGCCGCCCCGCACCGCGGTGCGCCTTGACGGCGGCCTCCTCGGCGTGATGCCCGGCCACGTCCCCGGCGTCGCGCTGGAGTCCAAGCTCGTCTCGGTTTTCCCGGGCAACGAGGAGCACGGCCTCCCCTCCCACCAGGCCCTGATCGCGCTTTTCGACGAGAACACCGGCGCACCGCAGGCGGTGATGGACGGCACCTACATCACCGCCATCCGGACTGGAGGCACGGCCGCGGTCGCCGCGCGGGTCCTGGCGCGTCAGGACGCCGCGGTGCTCTCGATCCTCGGCGCCGGCGTTCAGGGGTGGTCCCACCTCCAGACGTTTCCGCGCGTGCGCGACTTCAGGGAGATCCGCATCGCGTCGCGGAACGTGGACCGCGCGAGAAACCTCGCCGCGCGGGATCCGCGCGCCCGTGCCGTGGGGTCGTTCGAAGAAGCGGTGCGCGGCGCGGACGTGGTCGCGTGCTGCACCGACGCGCGCCAGCCCGTCCTCCAGGGGGGCTGGCTGAAGCCCGGCGCTCACGTGAGCTCAGTCGGCGGGACTTTTGGGCCCGAGCTCGACGCCGCGACCCTCCAGGCGAGCGACATCTTCGTCGAGTGGCGCGGCGCCGTCACCTACCCGCCGCCGGCCGGGGCTCACGAGCTGCAAGGTATGGATCCTGACAGGGTGACCGAGGTCGGCGAGGTCCTCGCCGGCACGAAGCCGGGACGGGTCAGCGACGACGGGATCACGCTCTACAAGTCGACGGGCCACGCCGTCGAGGACGCAGCGACCGCGCGCCTCGTCTACGACCGCGCCCGAGAGTCGGGCGCAGGGACACGCCTGCAGCTCTAGAGATCGATCAGGCGCGACGGCACCACGTTGATGATGCGGGTCGACTTGAATTTCCGCTCCGGGATCGTCCTGCCGAAGGGATGGATGTGGCCGTGCACGGCCAGCAACGGGTGAAAGCTCTGAATGAGACGGAGCACGCCCACGAACCCGACATGCGCCGCATCCTTCGCGTCGGCCAGCCCGAAGGGCGGCGCGTGAGTGACGAGAATGTCGAGCTTGCGCCCCGCGCGGACGCGTTTCAGGCGAAGCCGGAGCTCCAGCTTCAACGCGCGCCGGCTCATCTGCCCTTGCGAGTACTGGTTGGGCCCTTCCTTGTAGCGCAGGCTCCCACCCAGACCGGCGATGCGCAGGCCCCTGACGTCTTCTAGCCGGCCGTCGATGTTGATGCAGCCCTGAGGCCCTGGGATCGGAGGAAGCTCCGATCGCAGCGGCATCCAGGTCATGTCCGGGACGACGAGGCTCTGGTCGTGGTTGCCGGGCACGTATAGAAGGGGGACGTCAAGCCGGCTGACCAGGTACTCGAGATAGTCGAAGGGCAGGTCGCCGCAGGAAAGGACGATGTCAGGCCGGATCGCCGGGAGCCTGTCGCCGTAGAGCGACTCGTCGATCTCATCGCCGACCGCGAGGATGCGCGTCTTTGCTGTTACACCCGTTTGAAGCGGAGCGCCGTCCAGTTGTCGTCGATCGCCACGAACGCCACGGGCTTGAAGCCTTTCTCCGACGTGATCTCGCCCAGCACGTCGCGCCGCACCCACCATGGCGTCGCGGGCAGGTCCGTGACGCCACGCGTCTTGCCACCTTTCGGGTAGGTGATCCAGAGAAGGCCGTCGGCCTTCGCCGCCCGGATTGCGGTCGGGCCGAGGCGACGGAGGTCGCCGACGTCCTTGACGAAGAGCAGCACGACGTCATACGGCTCGCTTTGCTGCAGCTCGGTCGTGATGGCGGAGGGCCCAAGGCGAAGCTTGTCGACGTAACCGTCCGGCGCGTTCAGCACCGCCACGCGATGCTCGGGCGCCAGGCGAAGCTTCTTGGCCATCGGGCTGAGGCCGAGCTTGTCGGGGCCCAGCGCCGGGAGCGACCGCTGCGAGTCCAGGTGTCCCATCGCTTTCGCACCACACATTAGAAGGAAGGGCGTCGCGAAAGATCGAATCCGGCGTCATATGATCCGCGCCTATGTGGATGCTCGTGGCCGGTGCGGCGGCAACCCTGCTCGTGGCCGCGTGCTCGTCCGCGCAGCCCACCTTCTCCGTGACGGGCGCCTCGGTCGACCCGACCTACCGGTGTCCGGGCGGCGCGAGCAATGCGCCGTATGACCTCCACGCCGCGGTCGAGGTCCACAACGGCACGTCGCATGCCGTGACCATCGAGTCCATCACCGCCAAGATGAAGCTGGCCGCAGTCAAGGGAAGCTGGCTCGAGAAGGTCGGCGACCTCTTCGACGCCGGAAGCGCGAAATTTGACCCCGCCACCGTGCCGGCCGGGTCGACCGCCACGATCAACGCCACGATTCGGAGCGCGTGCACGAGCGGAAAGTACGACTCGTCGCTGACGAGCTCAGGCGACTACGTGGTCACCATGAGAGTCAAGACGTCGGCGGGCACATACTCGATCGCCGCGCGCAACCACCACCAGATCCTGGCCGCCTAGCGCGCTACGACTGCAGGACGTCGATCGCCTCGCCGGCCGCCGCCAGCCAGGCCGGGTCCTGCAGCCAGGTGTCGACTCCCCACAGGAGCACTACGTCGAGCGACTCCTGCCGGTAGTTGACGGCGCTGGCGATCATGTCGTCCGGCGTGAACGTGCCGCTGTCTGACCAGGGATGAGCCTGCATCTCGGCGAGCCAGAGGTCTTTGTCCCTGCCGTGCGCGCGGTCGGCCCAGAACGCGATCGATTGCTGCTTCCACTGTGCCCGCAGGCTGATGCTGGTCACGTGCCTGTACGGGATGTTCGGCCCGTCGATGTACATGTCGAGGCCCAGTGCGTCGCCGGCATACATCGCGGCCTCGGGATGTCCTGTCGGACCGAATGGTGTCAGCAGCGCTGGAGCCCAGATCTGGAGCATGTCGATCGTCGTGTTGAGGCCGTCGTAGGTGGTGATCGCGGCTTTGTGCGCGGGGTCGAGACGGTGCACGAGGCCGATTTCCCAAGCAAGCTGATCCGGGCCGATGCGGTCGTCGCCGGTGATCTCGTTCGTCACGTAATCGAGCGGCTCATTCTCGACCTGCCACGCATACAGCAGCGGTGAGTCCCGATAGCGCGTGACGCTGGTTTCGAAGTACGTGCGGTAAGCGCTGCCCGCCATCACCTGGCCCAGGTATGGCTGCTCTCGCGGTCCGGCCCATCCGGGCGAATGCAGCTCCGGATACAGGAAGTTGCGCGCACCGATCGTCAGCACGACACGTGTTCGGTGCGCGGATCTCAAGTTGTGGTTCGCGACCACTTGCAGCAGCCTGTCGATTGAGGTGAAGTCGAGCCGATCTGGAGTCGGCTGAACCATCGACCAGTAAACCGGCAGCCGGACGAGGTCCGGTTGTGTCGCGTCGACCAGCACTTCCAGATCGGCGGCGGGATCGCGTTCCCCGTACTCGGAGATCAGCGGGCTGAAGCTGAATCCTGCAAGCGGCGGCGGTGGAGTGGCCGGCGGCCAAACTTCGCTGCCGAGCGCAAGCGCGGCCAGAACCATGACCAGCAGATTTTTCATCGCCGGCGCAACGCGCAGCCGTTGCCAGGCACGGGTTTTTGGCTTGCTTCAAGCGTTGCTGGGGTGGAGGCTCCGACGCTCACATGCCCCGCATCTGGATCGTTGCGCTTGGCTTTGCTCTCGCCGGCCTCGGTGGGCTGGGCGTCTACTTCCTGCCCGTCTTTCAGACCGCCGCGAGCTCGACCGCGCGTGGTCCAGGCTTGCCGAACCTGAACCCGATCCCAGCCCCAACCCAGCCGTTCACCGTGCTGCTCCTGGGATCGGATGACGATTCCAAGTTCGTCCCTGAGCGGCTCAACACGCAATCGATGATCTTGCTTCGAGTTGATCCGCAAGCCAGGCAGGCGACCATGCTCTCGATCCCGCGCGACCTCTGGGTGCCAATTCCCAACGCGGGCTACGGAAAGATCAGCACGGCGTATCAGATCGGAGGCGCCCAGGCCTCTATCGCGACTGTCGAGAGCAACTTCAAATTGCACGTCGACGACTACGTGTGGATAGGCCTCAACGGCCTGGTGAATCTGATCAACAAGCTAGGTGGAGTCAACCTCCAGGTTACCAATCCGGTCATGGACGACTTCTATCCGGCGGACCTCGACCCCGCCGGCAATCCATATGACTACTACCGCGTCGCGGTGCTCCCGGGTGCGACCCACATGGACGGAGTGCATGCCCTGCAATACGTGCGATCACGACACGGCGACGCGCGCGGTGACTTTGCGCGGTCCGAGCGCCAGCAGCAGCTGCTCCTCGCGGTCAAGGCGGGGGCGGCGCACGTCACCGTCGCCGACCTGCCGGCGCTGGCAAGCGCCTTCAACGGCGAGATCAAGACAAGCATCGACATCGACAGGCTGCGGGCGCTGCTCTCGATCGCCAACAACTTCAACGGCTCGAACATCCAGCGGACCGTGCTCGTGCCCCCATACACGTCGCAAGGATTCGCGGCCGGTCAGGACGTGGTGTTTCCTGACTGGAACCAGATCCTCCCGCTCGTCCACAAGACGTTTCCCTGATGCGCTGGGCAATCGGAACCGGTCTTGTCGTCTTGATGCTCGCGTTCGGCGTCGGCGTCTATCACGCAGCCGGGCTGATGAGAGCCACCAGCAACGTGGTGCACCGGCCGAACGAGGTCTCGGCGCCGCCCCTGCCGGGCACGATGTACCTGGTCCAGGGCGGAGCGATATTTCGCTTTCGGCGCGGCTCCTTCACCCAGGTCACGTCTGCGGACGGATGGATGCAGCCTGCGATCGCGCCTGACGGCTCTGGGCTCGTGGCCGTGCGGCGGAGCACCAACTACTCCGACCTCTTCCTGCTCACCAACACAGGCAAACGGATCGCGCAGCTCACGCACAACTACACGCCGGGCCCGGCCGAGAGCAGCCACTGGTCTTTCTATCCGCGGTTCAGCCCCGACGGCGCGACCCTTTTCTACGACTACGACCCGACGAGCCGATTCAACACCTACCAGGTCGACCTCGCGATCTTTGCGAGCCCTTCGAATCCAGGGGCTCCAGGATCGGTCCAGTGGACCCGGCCCAACGACTACACCGGCGGCGATGTGAACCCGGTGCCGCTGAAGGACGGCGGGCTGATCTACACGCGCTACTCCATAGACGACTCGTTCCAGGTTCACTCCCAGGTCTGGCTCCAGAAACGGCCCGCCAGCGCGGGCCAGGCGCTGACTCCGCCCGACCCGGGCTGCGCGCAGCCCTCACTCTCGCCCGACGAAAAGCTCATCGCGATGATCTGCAGCAAGGGCTCGAATCAGTCCGCTGACCTGGAGGTCGCCACCTTCGACGCCGCGACGGCTGCGCTCGGGCCACCTGCGACGCGGGTCAGCGACCAGCTCGCGGCCTCACCGGTTTTCTCCCCCGACGGGAAGACCATCGCGTTTCTCGCGCCGTCCAGGCCAGGCGGCTCCTTCCAGCTGTGGACGGTCAATTCGACCGGTTCCGCCTCGGTTCGCAACCTCACGACCGACCTCGGGCTCGACTCGACGTCGGCGCCCGCTTGGGTAGGAGGCTAGATCATCCGTGGAATCCAAGAACCATCCAATGGTGGTAGTAGCGAAAAGGCTGTGTGGGCGTTTTTTCAGTAGGAGAAAGAAGGTGAGGTTCCGAACGAAATCCGACGCGCCCGACCTACACAGCCAGTTCGAGACGTTGCTCGACCAGGTGTGGCGATCAGAGGCCGACTGGCGGCTGTGGGATCGCCTGGATGCCGCGGAGATGCAGGAGACGCTGCGCGAGAAGCGTCTGCGAGACCGCGACACGAGGAAGGCGGCGTGACGGCCGGACCCACCCTGACGGCGCGATGATCAGGGTCTCCCGCCACCTGAATGGCGGGGGGTCCGGCGGCACGGCTTTTGTGTTCTCCGGAGGCGGGAGTCTTGGGGCGGTCCAGGTGGGGATGCTCCAGGCCCTTTTCGAAAACGACGTCGCGCCCGACTTCCTGGTCGGTACGTCCGTCGGGGCGGTGAACGCGGCCTGGGTCGCGGGCCGGCCGGACACCGAAGCGATCGCGGAGCTGGCGGAGATATGGATGAGCCTGAGACGCCAGCACGTTTTTCCGCTCAGCCCGGTCACCAGCGCGCGCGGCTTGCTCGGGAAGACGAACCACCTGATCTCGAACGCGAGCCTGCGCTCGCTTCTCGAGAAGCACATCCCGTACCGACGCCTCGAGGAAGCGCACCTGCCGGTCCACGTCGTGGCCACGGATCTCAAGAACGGACGCGCGGTCGGCCTGGCGTCGGGACCGGCTGTGCCGGCGCTGCTCGCCAGCTGCGCGATCCCAGGCGTGTTCCCGCCCGTGGCGATCGGACGCAGGGAATACATGGACGGCGGTGTCGCCAACCACACGCCGATCACCGTCGCGCTGGAGCTGGGCGCGACGCGGATCTTCGTCCTTCCCGTCGGCTATCCATGGCTCAACCGCGAGCCGGCCAATGCTCTTGGCATGGCCCTCCATGCGCTGGCCCGGATCGTCGAGCAGAAGCTCGAGGCAGATGTCGCGGCAAGTCAAGATCTCGCGGACATCCATGTGATGCCCACGCCCGACGTTGCCGACGTGTCGCCGGCTGACTTCAGTCACACTGCCGAGCTCATCGATTGGGGCTACCGGTCAGCGCGACGGCAGCTGGCCGGCGCCAACGGACACCGACCCGCCGCCGCGGGCAGGCTCCCGAGCTCTCCCCGCCTCCGGGCCGACCCCGTCCGCGCCGCGTAGGCGCCCTAGAGGGCGCGCCGGATCTGGTCGCGAATCTCGCCTGGCAGGTCCTTGACGCCGCCCGGAATCGCGCCCTGGAGGCGCTCCACGATGGGCCGGCGCTTGCGACTGCGGTAGAGCATCCAGCCGACGCCGACGGCCATTGCGCTGACCATGAGGGCGCCGACGACGAAGGCGGCCGGCGGCATCTGGCGCACGTCCATCTCCGGGATCTCGCCGAGCGTACGTTCGATGGTCTGCCGCCCGGCCTTGACCTGGCCCCACGGCCCCCTTTCGATGTCATCTTTGAACGTGCTCATTTCAAGACCTCCTTTTGGCTCCACATGGGATCTCCCTCCAGATTACAAAACGAACTCAGGGCCGGTTAGTGGCGAATAGTTGGGCGTTTTGATTGGTGGGGCGCTCGGGCCGCAAGGTTCGGCCGCCTCACACCTCGTGATGGAGGGAAAAGCCGTGAAATGCGAAATCTGCGATGCAGAGGTCGCCAACTCAGAGGAGTTGAAGGCTCACCTCGAGCGTGAGCACACTCTTGAAGAGCGAGGCGACGAGGAGCTCGAGAAGCCCGACATGATGGACCAGCCCGCGCAGGGCGCGCCCGTCATCCCGGGCAAGAACTGAAGAGCTCTCATCGCTTACTGGTCCTGAGGCCGGCGGCGAAATTCGCCGCCGGTTCTCTTTTGCCTATGCGATGTTGCCAAGCAGCTGCGGCTGCTGGGTCGGGGCCTGCGCGCCGTCCGGCCCTGTTTCGTTGGTGACCGCCATCACCGCGTATCCGGCCAGCGACCTGCTGACCAGCACCACCTTCGAGCCACTGCTGTCGGGAACGAACACGGCGGCCGGCACCGGGCTCCCGTGGGCAGGGATCAGCCAGAGCTCGTAGACGCGCCCCTCGCCCGGTGGCGGAAGACCTCGGAAGTCGACCAGGGCAAGGCCGTCAGAACGGAGGTCGGTCACGGTCGCCTGCACCCCGGCCATGTCCTGATGGCCGCTGAGGGTGAATCGCGCGACCTGGCCCACTGGCGGCTGCGGCGCGCGAAACGCGGTCTGGCCGATGAGCACGCCGACGAGCAGCGCGACGAGCGCGACCGCCGCCAGTGCGTACGCGGGCATGCGCCGTCCAATCGACGCGACCGCTGCCTGGCGCTGTTGCGGACGTGGGCGCGGCTGGATCCTGGCATGTGCCGGCGCGGCGGCTGGGCGTGACGCTGCCGCCGCGGTCAGCACGCGGCTCCGAAGACGGGCGGGCGGGATCGTCTCATCGACCGCAAGGGGAAGCGCGCCGACGACCCGGCGCAGGCGATCCGCGACCTCGCGACAGGTCGGACAACCTTCGACGTGGGCGCGCATCGTCTCGGCCTCATCGGGCTCCATTGCGCCGAGCACCCACGCCGCGACCGAGCTCTCGAGCTCTTCGTGGTCAGACATCGACCACCCCGCGGCCGCGCAAGAACGAGCTCATCTTCTCGAGGCCCAGGCGCATCCGTCCTTTGACCGTCCCGAGCGGAACGCGCGTCATGTCCGCGATCTCGGCCTGCGTGTACCCGCCGAAGTACACGAGCTCGATGACCTGGCGCTGCTCGACGGGCAGGCTCTGCATCGCATCGCGGACCGCGCCGCGCTCGATGGAGAGGGCGACCTCGCGCCACGGGTCGGACGGAGACAGCGCGTAGGCCGCATCGGGCTCGAGCGAACGCTCGGCCCGCTCGTGAGCTCCGCGGCCGCGCAAGTAATCGATGGAGCGATTTCTCACGGATGCCAGCAACCACGCCCGCAGCGAGCCCCTCTGCGGGTCGAAGGTGGACGCCCGAGCCCACACGTTCATGAACGCGTCCTGGACCGCGTCTTCGGCTCGGCCCGGATCACCCAGCACGCGCAGCGCGACCCCGTACGCGAGGCCGCCGTAGCGGTCGTAAAGCTCGGCGAGCGCCTCATCGTTGCCAGCCGCAAGCTCCGCGGCAAGACCGGCCTCAGGGCCCTGGTCGCCGCCCTCCGCTACGACCTGCCTGCCTCCTGTGGTGTCGCCGTGTGGCGGCCGGTGAGCTCCCCGACCGGCGACCTCTTGGGCGGCTTGATCGCCCACTCTTCGTTCTCGATCAACCGCCAGGCCCACCGCGGGTTGCGCTTGACGCGCTCTCGCGCGGTGTACAGCGCCTTAGACATGAGCTTGATGCCGGCCAAGCCCGGCAGCCTGCCAATCTTCGCGTCGACGTCCAGCAGCTCTTCTTCGCCCTGCTCGTCGTCGAACAGGTAGATGGCGAGGGCGTCGACCTCCTCCTGTTTCTTCACGCCCTGTCCCACGGGGACCCAGACGCGGTTCAGCATCCAGCGGTCCACCTTCTGCGCGCGATCGTTCCCGCTCAGCCACTCCTTCGCCGAGTTGTAGTAGAAGGCGTAGTGGCGCCGTTCGTCCTTGATGATCCGGCCCAAAAGGTCCTTCAGGACCGGATGCCCAGACTTGCGGATCAAAGCCCCGTATCCGGTCAGGGTCGACAGCTCGTTGATGGCCCCGATCGTGAGATAGACGGCCGAGAAATCCTTGAGCATCCATGAGCCCGCCATCGTGGAGAGGATGCTCACACTGTTCTGAAAACCGAGGTTTGCCCGCACGTTGGCGATGCGCTCCTGGGCGTCGAAGTTGATGCCGTAAAGGTTGAGGAGCTTGCCGAGATTCTCGCCGTGCCACAGCTCCTCGTAGTTCCAGCAGGCCAGAAAGGCGGTGAGGATCGGGTCCATGCACGCCCTCGTGACGAGAAGGTGAGAGAGATACAGGGGGACGTGGTTTTCGATGTCCATCATGTAGTGCAGGCAGAAGAGGTCACCTTTGGACAGCGGGTGGGTCGTGACCTCTTCCCACGCGACACCGGTCACGTCGACCTTCCTGGACTCTTCCTTGTAGCGCTCGATGCTGAAGCTCATATCAACCCCTACGAACCCTCCTGGACGGCGGATCACCGACTGGGCCAACTCACAGCCTCTTCCCAAGGCGCGCTGAGCGACCGCCGTCAGTCTAGGTCGCAACGCTCACAGCAGGCGATTCCACAACAGGAGGCAAGAGACAGTGATAGGTGTTCGCAAGACGATCGCGGCGGCCGCGATCGCCGGATCCATGCTTGTGGGAGGTGTTGCGGGTGCGATCGTGTACGGCGCCACCACGCTCACCGCCGCGGCGGCCACGCCGTCGCCGAGTCCCTCGAGCTCGAGCGGCGCGTCGAGCTCATCGGGCAAGTTCGTTCCCAACGAGGACCCCGCGCACGAGGCCACCGAAAGCGCGGCCCGCGAGGCGCAGGAGAACGCCGGGCAGGTCCCGACGGTGCCGTAAAGCGCGTGTCCTGGCGGCCGGGCTTTGCCCGGCCGCAACACGCGCCGGCTAAGGCAGCAGCTGCCTCGCCACAAACCACACGTTGGCGGGGCGCTCCGCCAGGCGCCGCAGGTACCACGCGTACCACGAGTCGCCCCAGGAGATGAGATCCCTGACGTCGAAACCCTCACGGGCGAGCCGGAGCTGCTGGTCGGTCCGGATCCCGTACAGCATCGCGACCTCGACCTGCGACCGCTCCATGTCCATCGCCTGCGCAAAGCGCCAGATCCTGGCGATCAGCTCGACGTCGTGCGTCGCGCACACCAGGCGCAGCCTCCGCCGCTTGACTTCGGGAAGCATGAACACGCACAGGGCCAGGTAGTTCGAATCGACCTCGCGCTTGACCGTGAAGGCGATCTGCGGCGATTCCGCATAGGCGCCCTTGACAAGCCGGATGGCCGGCCTCAGCGGCATGAGAGACGCGATGTCGGAAACCGTGCGGTGAAGGTAGGCCTGGAGAGCGATCCCGACGTGTGGCTCCTCCTGCCGGAGCCGGCGATACAGGTCTATCGTCCGGTCGGTGTAGGCGCTGCCCTCCATGTCGACCCACAGAAAGCTCTTTGCGAGCCTCGCCGCGCGCGCGAGTCGCTGGAGGTTGGCGTAGGCGGCCGTGGCGTCGATGTCGAGGCCCAGCTGCGTCGGCTTGACGGAGATCTCGGCGTGTACCGCGGCCGACGCCGCCAGGACCTGCTCGTAGTGCTCGACGACCGCGTTGGCCTCGGCCAGGTCGGTCACGTTCTCACCGAGCTGAGTGAAAAGCGCCCCGATGCCCTTCGACCTGAACTCAACCGCCGCCTTCAGCGCGGCGTCGAAACCTTCACCGGGAAGGAAGCGCTTGACCGCGCGCCTGGCAAAGCCCCAGCGCGGCACGTGAGACGCCAGCCACCGGTTCTGCGCGCACCAGAGCAGAAGACCACGCATCAACGGTGGGAAAGGTTAATGAGCGGGAGGCGCCAACCACCCGCTCACCCTTGCTAGCGCGAGCGACGGTGTGCCCGGCCGGTCTTGCCTCCCTTCATGAGCTGTCGCCAGCCACGCACGCGGATCTCGACTCCATACCTGCGGGCCGCGGCCCGGATCCGGCGCCAGGCGGCCTCACGTTCCTTCGCGGTGACGCCCTGGACCTGGTCGAACCGAGCGACGGCGTTGCGGACATGACGCGCGTCGTTCAACGGCTCCTTGCGCTTTTTCGTAAAGGCGAACGTGGTCGCTCGCATCCGGTTCCTCTTCTGGGTGCTGAGCACGCTCGAGCGGCTCGAGATGCGGGCCATATCGGGACCTCCTTGAACGAGATTCCTCCTCGACTGGAAAACGCCTATCGCTTTCCGCCTACCGGCAAAAAGGAAGTGGGCCGGTCCCCGGAGGACGCGGCCCCTTCGTCTCCCCCGCAGGTGAAACTACTTCGTCGACGGAGACGGCTGCGCGCTGGGCGAGCCGCTGCCTGTGCCGCCGCTTGGCGACGCAATCGACGGGTTGTTGATGGTCGTCGGCTGGACGGTCCGAGCTCCGAACCAGTTCCACTGTGTGAAGCCGAAGAACAGGAGGATCAACACCAGCAGTGCAAGAATCGCGGCCGCAACTCCCGAGCCTGCTCCTGCACCAATGTCGCCTGTCTCGACGACTTCAGAGCCCGCGGGGCTCCAGTAGCGCCGGACGCTGTACCCGCCTGCCCCGAGGAGCACGGCGAGAACCAGGATTACGAGCAGGATGAAAAGCAGAGTCCCCAAACGTCGAAACCTCCTTTGATCTGCGGCCCCGGCTTACGCCACAGTCCCGCTTGGGCCGCTCGATTCGGTAACGTCCGAGGCCCCGGCGTCTACCTGTCGCTCAATTCGAGCTTGGTTCGAGCGCCCTTCCCCGCGGCGTCGGCCACGTCAGGCGCGCCGGCGGTGCGACGAAAGCGGATGTAAACGGCGCCCAGGAGGACGAGCTGGCTCAGGAAGTAAAACCAGGTGGCCAGGAGAAAGAAAAGCGCGAACTGCGCGCCGTAGGTGTTGAACTCACGCGCCGCTCGGGCGTACAGGGGAAAGGCGAGCGACAGCACCTCGATCAGCACGCCGGCCAGGAGGGCTCCAGGGAGGACGTCACGGACGGGGATCCGAGGGTTGGGCACAAAGTGGTACAGCCCAATCAGGAGCGCGACCATGACCCCTGCGCCGGCCAGAAAGCCCGTCACCCACGCGTAGGGCAGAAAGGCCGCGACGGCGTTGATCGCAACCGTGAGCACTATCGCGGCGACGAGGAACACCATCATCACCAGGCCCATCAGCCTCTGGCGAAGCATGTTGCGATGCCGGGTACCAAAGATCCGGGTCAGGGCGAACTCGAGCGTGGCGTAGATGTTGCTGGCGCTCCAGATGAGCCCGACGAGCGACACCACTCCGAGCCAACCAGCCGATTGCTTCACGCCAAGGAGAGCCTTCTGCAGCTCGGGCTGCGCGCTGCCCGGGAAGACCTGCAGCACCAGCCGCTGGAAGTCGGCCTCGGCTCCTGGGTTCCGGAGAGCGAGGCCGATGATCGAAAGTGCACCGAGCATGATCGGGAACATCGACATGAACCCCGCGAAGGCGAGCCCAAGTGCGTAGTTGCTCGCACGGCTTTCGCCGTAGGCCACCAGCACCCGGATTGGGGTGGTGCGCTGCGCGCGGCGGATCAGCTTCTCAACGCGCCGTTTCATCGGTTGGTCTGGAAAGGCGCGAGAGCCTTCTGACCAGTGCGGTCGACGCGGCGGCGGCCAGCGCAGGCGCGAGCTGGCGAACTATCTTGCTGACAGTGCCCGGCTCCGGCCGTCGCGCTCGGCGGGGCGGTCTCCGCCTGTAGACGAGAAACGCCACGCCGCCGACCGCCAGCACCCCGACCACCGCCGCGCCAATGAGGCCGTAGCGCACCGCGCTTGACGCCGCGCGGCCCTCGAGCCTGCGGAGGTTGGCGTCTATGCGGTCGCGTGTCTCCCTTATCTGCCGTTCGATCTCACGCGCCGAAGCGCCCATTCCTTGCTCTCCTTCAAGGTTTCCATGGTCCGCGGAGGAAGACGCAGCTGGATGCGCGACTTTCCGACGAGGGCCAGGACCAGCCCGCTCACGAGGTATGCGGCGAGCCACACCGCGGCTGCCTGCCAGTGCCAGGGGACCAGGACGACCACCAGTGCCGGCGTCACGACGAAGACGGCGAGCACAAGCAGCATCGCGCCGAACGTGACCATCGCGGCGGCTATCGCGTTCCGAGCGGCGAGCTCTTTCAGCTCTTGCCTCGCGAGCGCGACCTCGAGCGTGACCAACTGCTGCACGTCGCTGACCACCGAGGCGATCAGCCGGCGCGAGTTCATGCCGTCGTCGCGGTGGCCTGTCTTTTCGGCTTGCACTGGTGCTCCCATTGTGGAACGCGGCCAGGATTCGGCGTACGCGCCGGGGTCAGGTGGGAAGGCCACGCGTCAGGACCTGGGCGATCAGGGCGACGTCCGCGATGATCATCACCGCCGCGGCGCCCAACCCGATCACGTTCGTCACGGGCCCGTTGACGAAGTCGCCCATGTACTTCCGACTCGACGTGACCAGGACCATGAGGACGATCAGGAACGGGGCGATGAGACCGTCGAGGACCTGAGAGTAGAACAGGGCCCTGATCGGATCGACGGACGTGATGGCCAGCTCGACTGCGACCAGGAACGACAGGCCGATGACGACGTAAAACTGCGGCGCGTTGCGCGGGTTGCGGCCGAGGCCGCGGCGCCAACCCGCGAGCCCGGCCACCCCAAACGCGGCGGACGCGGCGAGGACAGGAATCGCCAGCAGTCCCGCGCCGATGATCCCGACCGCGAACAGGATGGTGGCATGGCGACCCGCGATTGGCTCGAGGGCACGCGCTGCGTCGGCGGCGGTGCGGATCTCGAGATGGTTCGAGAAGAGGACCGCTCCCGTGGCGACGATGATGAAAAAAGCCGTGATGTTCGACCAGGCCATCCCCATCGAGATGTCGAGGTTCGTCCGGCTCACCGTCGCCGCGCCGCGTCTCTCCTCCACCTCGCCGCTCGCCTGCCAGAAGAACAGGTACGGCGTGATGGTCGTGCCAAGCATGGCCACCGAGGCCGCGAGAAACGCGGGCGAGAATTCGACGTGCGGCAGCAGCGTGTGGCGCAGCACCGAGCCCCAGTCCGGCCGCGCGAGCAATGCCGCGACGATGTAGGTGGCGGAGAGCGCGACGAGCCAGAGCATGTACCTGCTCAGGACGCGGTAGTCGAGAAAGATCGTGACCGCCGCCATCACCGCGGCGAGCGGAACGATCCAGTAGATGAACTTGATGCCGGTCAGCAGCTGCATCGCGGCGCCCAATGCTGTGAGGTCGGCGCCCATCGTGATCACGTTGGCGATCACCATCAGACCGACCGCGGGCGTCGCCACCCGTGCGCCGAACGATGTCTGGAGGACAGTCGCAAGGTCGGTCTTGCTCACGTTCGCGACTTTCGCGGACATCTGCTCGACGACGATCAGCATCGGCGTGGAGAGAAAGAGCAGCCAGTTCTGCGCGAATCCGGCTGTCGCGCCCACGATGGAGTAGGTGGCGATTCCGGCGGGGTCGTTGTCAGCGCCACCGGTGATCACTCCAGGACCGACTGACCGGATGATGTCTTTGAACGTCAGGCGGCGCCTGGTGCTCGCGCTTTCGGGCGGGGCGGCCATCGTCCACGTGCTGTGCACCTCCTCGTCGAGGAGCTCGCGCACCTTGAATGCCTTCGCCTCGTCGACCCGGATCACCAGGAGCACGTCGCCGCGGTCGATGTGCTTGCGCGCACCGGCAACATGGTCCTTTGGCAGCATGTCGCTGAGTGTGTCGGCGCTGGAGCGATCGACGATCGCATGCTGGTGTGGCGTGATGCGCCTGCCCTTGATGACGAGCTTCCGCGCATGGTCCGCGGTCGGCCGATCGCGAAACGCGGCGATCAGCGTCTGCTGCGCCGTCGCGGATGCGTACATTTCGAAAAGCAGAACGTCTGCCGGCGCAGTCTTTACCGGAGGTGAGCGTTTTCAAGAGATGCACACGCCGACGATCGAGCCGCCGCGGATACTTCCGGAGAGCGTCGACCGGCGCCTGTACCGAATCGTCCATGGGCTGCCTCACTCGCCGGTCGGCGACCGTTACGTCACGATCCTCTCCGACCTCGGCGAGGGCCTTGGCTGGGTCGGAGCCGGCCTCGCACTCGCGTGGCTCGGTGGCTCGAGAGGCAGAAGAGCCGGTCTCGCGGCCTCGGTCGCGTCGCTCGGAACGACCTACCTCGTGCAGCGCTTGATCAAGCCCGTCTTTCGGCGCCACCGCCCTCACGTCGGACGGGACGTGCTCGTCGTCGGGATCAGGACCACCGATGCGTCGTTTCCATCGGGCCACGCCGCATCGTCATTCGCGGCGGCAACGGCCATCGCGACCTTTTACCCGGGTGTTTCGCCGCTCGTGTACGGGCTCGCATCCGGAGTTGCGCTGTCGCGGGTGCATCTGGGACACCACTTTCCAAGCGATGTGGCGGTGGGAGGCATGATCGGCGTCGCGACCGGCTCAGTGATCGCCTGGCTGATCAAAAGGCCCCGCGCGATTTAGGGAGCCAAAAAAAGTGGGAGGCTCGGCCATTGCTGGCCAAGCGCCCCCACCAACTCAACGTCCGATGCGTTCGTCATACCCATCGTTGATTCGGTCAGCCGCGTTCCGCACGAGGCCGCTCCCCCACCGCCGAAGCGTCGAGCGGAGCCTCGACCGGCGCCTCCTCCATCGCGCCCGACTCGCGCAGGATGACGCAGTGCACCAAGCAGCGTGCCGAAGCCGATGCCTGACGCGACCTTGCGGCCGTAGTGCCGGCGGCGGCTGCCGGCCCGAGTAACCACCGAAACCCGGTTCGGGCCGAACCCGCCCGCTTGAGATTTCGAAGGGCCTGGTCAGCTTCCAAGCGGCTCTTGAGCAGGCCGGCGACAGTGCTTGGCGTGAGTCCTCCTAACCACTGATAACGCCCACCGCCAGCCCCTATCCTGATTGCCCCATGGCCATCCGCTCAGAGCTTCCCGGCTTCAGCACCGCCCAGGCGAGGCGGGCTCTCGAGGGCCTCCCCCGCTGCGATTACGACGTCGTGATCAAGCCGCTGCGCTATCGCTGGTCGCCCCACCTGGCCGCGCGGTGCGAGTTCGAGGAGCGGAGGATCGTGCTCCAGGTCCCGATTCCGTTTCGGGCGTTCAAAGAGCCGGTCATCTACGCCGCGCGGAGAAAGCGCGGGGTGGCGATGCGCTTCGCGTGGGCGTCCGAGACCGTCTATTTCCGCGGCCGCCGCGACGTGCTGCGATTCCTCTACTGCCACGAGTGGATGCACTGGTACCTGCACGAGATTCTCGGCAAGGGATCGTCGGCCGAGACCGCCTGTGACCGTTTTGCGCTGCGAAACTTCCGGCGGCGCTACGTCACGACCGACGACGCAGATGCCGCCCTCAAGCGGCGCCCGCTGAAGGTACGCGCGTCGGGCTGAGGCCCGCCGCGTCCGCGAGCTCGGCAAACGTGACCGCGTCCTTGATCGCGTATCCGAGCACGTCGTTGTTGAAGTAGGCGTAGACGTCGGCGTCGCGAGACCACGTCGTCGAGATGCGCTCCACCCATCGCTCGAGAATGTCGCGCTCGTAACCCGGAGCGCGCTCGCCGGCGCCTTCGTGAAACCGCACGAAGCTCCAATCCGCGGTACGCCACATCGGCTGCTTGCGGTGCGGGCTGTCGGCGAGGCACAGCGCCACGCCTCTCTGCTCGAGCAGGTCTCGTGTCTCGGGCGTGTACCAGCTGTCGTCGCGAAACTCGACCGCGACCCGAACGGAGGAGTCGAACTGTCGCAGCGTCTCATCGAGCAGCTGCAGGTTTGCCTTGAAGCGGGGCGGCAGCTGGATCAACACCGGCCCGAGCTTGTGGCCTAGCACTCGAGCACGCTCCATGAAGCGGCGCACAGGGTCCTCCGGATCATGCAGTCGCTTCAGGTGGGTCAAGTAGCGGCTCATCTTCGTCGCCAAGACGAAATCAGAGGGGGTGCTGGACCTCCAGTGCTCGAACACGGATTTCTCGGGCAGGTTGTAGAAGGTGTTGTTCACCTCGACGGTCTGAAAGCGCTCCGAGAAATACTCCAGCCACCGGCGCTGCGGCAGCTTCTCGGGATAGAACACGCGCCTCCAGTGCGGGTACTGCCAGCCTGAGGTTCCCACCCACAGCACGCCTCTATGAAAACGGGTTGTTCGGGTCCTTGCGAAGCAACACGATGACGGCGATGGGCAGGGCGACGTTGACCAGCAAAGACACGGGCCCCTTGTTCGAGCCGATGGGCAGAAGAAGGAGCAGGGCCGAACCGAGCAGACACACGACCTCGAGCGCGATCGCAAAGGCCCGCGCGCGACGGCGGCGCCAAAGGATTCCGATGCCGATCAGCAGCGTCGCGAGCGCGAGGAGAAGCGACGCGAGAGCCAGGGCTGCCATGAAGGCCTCCCCACCGAGGACGAACGGCGCTGCGGAGAGGCCGGCGATCAGCCAGAAGAGGCTCTGCATCAGAAGCAGCACGAATGCCGTCTCCGGACGGCTCGACGCCTCAGCTCTGATCAATCTTTTTGAGCACCTTGGCGTCGAAGTCGACCGCGAACGGACCGCCCGGGTTGTCGACGATCCAGACGTGCAGCATCGGCGGCGCGCTGATGGAGATCGCGCCCAGCGGACAGGTCGCGGTCGGCGTCATGAGGCTGAACTCGAGACCGAGTGGCGTGAAGCAGATGTTTTCGTGCTGGTGCCACGCGGTGACCGGACCGCCCGCATCGGGTCCGAACTCTCCGATGCGCTTCATCTGAAACATGGCGCCCAGGAGCACGGGACCGTGCTTGGTGTTCGCGTAAACGAGTCCCTGCGGATGCTGTGGGTCCATCACGTAGCCCGCGTCGACAAAGCGCTGGTTCATCCAGTGGGTCGAGGGCATCGTCTGCGAGCCGCCCGGCCGGTAGCCGGCAGCCCACGCCCGGTGCCAGTCGGAATAAGGCGCGATGGAGGCCTGCGTCTCGCGATACAGCTCGTTCGCCGCGTCCAACTGCCGCTGGGTCGCCACCGCGTTGGTGCTCTGCAGCACGGCGCCCGCGTGGATGTGGCGCGCGTCCGGCCGCACCAGGTCGACGATCCAGAGCGAAGCGTTGGTCGTCACCAGCAACACGGGCATGGCGACGCCGAGCCCTGTCCACCGGATCGAGCGGTGCGACGGCCGCCTCTCGCCGCGCACCGGTACGAGAACCAGGCCCAGCGCGGTCAGCTCGACGAGCTTGGTGGCGAGCCCGACCTGGTCCGGCCCTTCCAGTCCGGCCACGACATAGACCACGTAACCGAGGATCGTCGCCACCAGCATCGCGCTCGACGCAAGCCGCCAGTGGCGCCACCCGACCGAGAACGAGAGCGCGATGAAGAGAATGCCGTTGACTACAAAGAGGGCGGCCGTGAGCGGCTCGCCCTGCGTGTGGTGACCAACGAGGGCGAGGTGGACCGCGGCGGTTGCCATCATCAGCACCGCGGCCCCCTTGACGGTCGCGGTCGCATCTCGCCAGGCCTTCTGGCGCGGTAGAAGCAAGAGCGCGACCGGAATTGCGACGAGACCGGCGACCAGACCTATCGCGTGCTCCGTGCTGACCGAGAACATCGTCCCGATCGTCGGCCGTGCGCTTAAGAACTCCGTAAGAGCGGAAGGTCGACCAGAAAAGCGGCGCCGCCGATGATCGCCTCGCCGGCCAAGATGCGCCCGCCGTGCTGGATCGAGATCCAGCGCGCGATCGACAGCCCGAGGCCTGAATGGTTGCCGGTGCGCGATCGTTCGGCGCGGTAAAAGCGCTCGAAGATCCGCTCTCGCTCGGGCTCGGCGACCCCGGGCCCGTCATCGGCGACCACGAGTCGCGCCCAACCCGACTCGACGGTCAGGCGCAGATCGACGGCGCCGCGGGCGTAGCGAAAGGCGTTGTCGAGAAGGATCCACACGAGCTGGCGCAGCGCGTCCTCGTCCCCGTCGACCGTCGCGGCGACCGTGTCAAGGCTGAGCCTCGTCTGTGGATGGTGCGCCGCCGCCTGGCGGCCGACCTCGTCGATGAGCGACTTCAGATTGATGTGCGCGAGCTCCAGGCGCAGTCCGGCGTCCGCGCGCGCAAGGGTGAGCATCCTGTCGATGAGCCGTGACATCCGCGCGCTCTCGGCGACGATGTCGTTCGCGGCTGCGTCGCGCACCCGCTCGCTCACCATCGGTCCGCGCGCCAGCAAGCCCGCGTTGCCCTGGATCGTGGTCAGGGGGGTGCGCAGCTCGTGCGAGGCGTCGGCGACGAAACGGCGCTGCGATTCGAAGGCGCCCTGCAGCCGGTCGAGCATCGAGTTGAAGCTTCCGGTCAGCCGTGCCACCTCGTCGCGACTGCTCTGCGCCGGGAGCCGCATCCGGCTGATGTCCTCGGCGGCGCCGATGGTGCCGGCGAGCTGCGCGACAGCCCGGAGAGGCGCAAGCGCCCGGCCGGCGACGAGCCACGACGCGATGAGGGCGGCGATCAGCGCCGGAATGGCCGAGACGATGAGAAAGACCACGATGCCCGAGAGATTGGACTGCGGCACGCGGGTCGACTGCCCGGTCATCACGAAGCCGTTCGGATAGGGCAGGACGTAGAGGCGCAGCGACCCCTGGGTCGTGAAGGCCCCCTGGTGCTGCTGCGCGGCGTCGAGCAGCGAGGGCGGCGCCGACGGAGGCAACCCGTTCAGCACGCCCGTCGTGTACACGACGCTGCCGTCAGGGGTCATCACCTCGACGAACACCTCGCCGCTGTTGCCCAGGTCGGCGGGGGCGATCGGCGGCTGAGGCGAGATGATGTCGCCCGCCGTCTGCGCGGCCTGGCGCGCCCTTGTGCGCAGGAGGTCGTCCTGGTTCGTGGCGACGCCGCGGGCCAGGAGCGCGTAGAGGAGCACACCGAAGACGAGCAGCGCGAGCGCGACGACGCCGGCTCCGAACAGGGCGAGCCGCAGGCGGAGGGGCAACTACTCGCGCAGCGCGTAGCCCGCGCCCCTCACCGTGTGCAGGAGGCGAGGCTCGCCCAGCTTCTGCCGCAGGTAGCCGACGTAGACCGCGACCACGTTGTCGCTTTCGGCTTCGCCCTTCCAGACCGCGTCGATGAGCTGTTCACGCGAAAGCACCTGTCTCGGATGTCGCACGAAGTGCTGCAGCAGGTCGAACTCGGTCGCGGTCAGCTCGATCGGTCGGTCGGCGCGCCACACGGCGCGGCTCGCCGGCTCGAGGCGCAGGTCGCCGAAGCGAAGGTGATCGGAGGGCGCCCGTCGCCGCATCAAGGCGCGGACGCGCGCCAGCAGCTCCTCGTACGCGAACGGCTTGACCAGGTAGTCGTCCGCGCCGGAGTCGAGTCCCCGGACCCGGTCCTCGGTGCCTCCCAGGGCGGTCAGAAGGAGGATCGGCACCGAGCCGGTCGAGCGCAGCTTGCGGCAGACCGAGATGCCGTCCAGGCCGGGCAGCATGATGTCGAGCACGACGAGATCGAAGGGACGCTCGCGGGCGCGCCGAAGGGCTTCGTTGCCGTCGGGCGCCACCTCGATGTCATGGCCCTCGGCGGTCAGCACGCGGTCGAGCGTTGCGGCCAGCCGCGGATCGTCCTCGACCACCAGGATTCGGGATTCCGCCATCCGGTCGATTTATAAGCGACCGGATATGAATTTGATAAGAGGCCGGCTATTCCAGCTCGACGAGCGACACCCGCTTGGTCGCCGTGAGCGTGCCCCGAGCGCCGGAGCGGTAGCTGCCAGAGGTCGGCGCCACATCCGAGTAGTCGGCGCCCACCGCCACGGTCACGTAGCCGAGTCCCCCGCGGCTGGCATGGGTCGGATCGAAGGCGTGGGCGATCGCGTCTCCCGTGCCGTCATGGGTCGGGAGCACGACCTCGACCCACGCGTGCGTGCCGCCCTGCCCGAGCAGATGGCCGGAGACGTATCGCGACGGGAGGCCGCACGCGCGGCAGATCGCAAGCATCACGTGTGCGTAGTCCTGGCACACCCCGGCGCCCAGCTCCAGCGCTTCCGCCGCCGTCGTCCGGACTCCGCTCACGCCATACCTGTAGGTCATCGACTGGTAGACCCAGTCATTGATGCGGTCGGCCAGGGGCAGGCCCCATGCACCGGACTCGACGAGATCGTGGGCCACGCGGAGGATGCGGTCGTCGGCAGCGGTCAGCGGCGACGGCTCCAGCAGGTAGCCTTCGGCAAGCCAGCCGTCGGCGAGGCGATTCGGCAACGCCGCCTGCCTCTCCACCGTGACCTCGACGACGAACTCGATCGCGTCGCTCACGCGCGGTGCAAAGACGTTCACGACCATGTTCCCGTAACGGTCGGTGAGGTTCTCGACCTCCGTGCCCTGAAGCCCGACCGAAAGGTCGTGCCAGAGGCGACGCTGGTCGCCGAACCTCTCCGGCGGAATGACGATCAGCCGGTGGCTGAGATCTCGGATCGGCTCCGGGTATTCGTAGCGGAACGACTGGCGCACGCGGTACGACACGCGCCGCGCGGTGTCCCAGTCGACCGATGAAGGTTCGATCGCCATCAGGCTGCCTTGTCCGCCCAAACCACCATTGACTTAAACGAGGCGGGGCCGAAAGTGGTCACCATCGCGACGTCCAGCGCGTCCCGCCCGCGGCCGATGAGCACCCGTCCCACCCGTCGGGCGTTGTTGCGAGGGTCGAAGGTCCACCACCGGTCGCCGAGGTACACCTCCATCCAGGCGGCAAAGTCCATCGGCGAATCGGGCGGCTCGACATACAGGTCGGGAAGGTAACCGAAGACGTAGCGCGCCGGGATGTTCAAAGCCCGGCAGAAGGTGATCGCAAGATGGGTGAGGTCGCGGCAGACGCCCTTTCGCTGCTCGAGCACGTCGACCGCAGTCGTGAGCGGATTGCTGGTCCCGTACTGGAATTTGATGTTGTCGTGAACCCAATCACAGATCGCCTGGACGCGGGCGACGCTGGGGTCGGTCCGGCCGAAGAGCTCCCACGCCATGCCCATGAGCTGGTCGGACAGGCAGTACCGGCTGGGCAGGGTGAAGTGAAGGAGGCCGCCCGGGACCTCTTCGACCGCCAGCTGTTCGGCTGCGGTCGCGTCCGGATCCGGCTCGTCAGGGACCGAGACGACGGCGTCATACCGCATCGACATCCCGCCCTCTGGCATGACCAGGCGCTTGACCGGGTTGCCGTAGAGGTCGGCGTACTCGTCGATCGGCACTGACGGCTCGGTGGCCCACGTCTCGGTCACAAGCTGGTGGCGGGCATCCGATCGCGGGCGCACCTGGACGGTCGCGACCGTTGCCGCGCTGACGTCATATTTGAATTCGCAGCCCACCCGTAAATCGATCGTCTTTTCAGGTTTCGGGATGGCGCAGACACTATAGCTGTGGATTTGGGCAATCTCGATTCCAACTACCAGCTCAACGGCTTCTACGACGAGATGCTTGCGGCGCCGGGGAACCCGCGACCGGCTTACCGCAGGATCTACGAAAGCCTGAACCGGCTGGGGTCAGAGGAGCTCCAGCGTCGCCACGCCCTTGCCATGGAGATGTTCCGCAACCACGGCATCACCTTCGCGGTCTACCCGGACACGCAGGGCACGGAGAAGGTGTTCCCGTTCGACGTCATTCCTCGTGTGATCGAGGCGCGCACGTGGCGGCGGCTGGAAGCGGGCCTGAAGCAGCGCCTGCAGGCCCTGAACCATTTCCTCGATGACGTTTACGGTCGAAAGCTGGTCCTGAAACAGGGCGCAGTTCCCGTGGAGACGGTGCTCAGCAGCTCGCTTTACATGCGCGAGGTCGAGGGTCTCGCCGTCCCGCACGGAATCCACTGCCACATCGCCGGCGTCGATCTCGTGCGCAACGAGAAAGGTGAGTTCTTCGTCCTGGAGGACAACCTGCGGACGCCGTCAGGGGCCTCGTACGTCCAGGCCAACCGCTACGTGATGAAGCGCATCCTGCCCGACCTGTTCGCGGGCTATCCCGTGCGGCCTGTCGAGGGCTACGTCCACGAGCTCCTGCGTCACCTTCGATGGCTGGCGCCGGCCGGAGTCGACGACCCGACCGTGGTCTTGCTCACCCCCGGCATCAACAACTCCGCCTATTACGAGCACCTCTATCTCGCCAAGCAGATGGGCGTCGAGCTCGTGGAGGGGAGCGACCTGGTCGTCGACGACGACCACGTGTTCATGCGGACGACGCGCGGGCTGCGGCCCGTGCATGTGATCTACCGGCGCCTCGATGACGAGTGGCTCGACCCGATCTTCGGCCGGCAGGAGTCACTGGTCGGCGTTGCGGGTCTGGTCAACGCGTATCGCGCCGGAAACGTTGCGATCGCCAACGCACTCGGCAACGGAGTCGCGGACGACAAGGCGGTCTACGCGCTCGTGCCGAAGCTGATCCGGTACTACCTGGGCGAGGACCCGATCCTGCCCAACGTCGAGACGTACCTCTGCGCGAACGAGTCGGATCGAAAGTACGTGCTCGAGCACCTCGAATCGCTGGTGGTCAAGACGGTCGACGCGTCCGGCGGATACGGGATGCTGATCGGGCCCGCCTCGACGAAGGAGCAGCGCGAGGAGTTCCGGCGGCGGATCGAGGCGGCGCCCAGAGCATTCATCGCCCAGCCGGTGGTGGCGCTTTCCGTGCAGCCGGTCTTCGACGGCGGCGGCCTTCGCCGCGGCCACCAGGACCTACGACCGTTCGTGCTGACCGGTCCGGACGTCTACGTGACGCCCGGTGGATTGACGCGCGTCGCGCTTACTCCCGGCTCCCTCGTCGTCAACAGCTCGCAGGGCGGCGGCAGCCGCGACACGTGGGTGATGGCGGACGACGGCTTCGAGGACATCGATGCTTAGCCGCGCGGCCACCTCGTTGACTCTGCTCGGCCGCCACCTGGAGCGGGCGGACCACCTCGCCCGGATCCTCGGCGTGCACGTCGCCCTCTCACTCGACCGGGCGGACGAGCCGGGGCCTGACTTCTGGGTCCCCTTCATGGAGCTCGCCGGATGGCCGGCGAGCGACACCGGCAAGCGGGAGCAGGTGGTGGAGATGCTGGTCGCGGGCACACTTGGGCCGTCCGTACGCGCGAGCATCGCCGCCGCGCGCCTGGCGGCGCAGGCGGTGCGGCCGTCACTTCCGACCGAGCTCTACGAGCAGGTCAACGCCCTGCACTGGCGCGTCCAGCAAGCGGTCTGGCAGCCCGACCTGTACCGATTCCTCATGGACGTGCAGATGAGCATCCGCCTGGTCGACGGGCTGCTCGAGGACACGATGTTCCACGGCGAGACGCGCGACTTCGTCCGCCTCGGCAAGTTCGTCGAGCGGGCGGCGAACGTGACCCGCGTCGTGACCCACAAGTCCGCGGAGCTCGCGGACACTCCCGAGGATGCGCTCGAGTGGACAGCGGTGTTGAAGTCGTGTTTCGCCTTCGAGTCGTACCAGTCGAAGTACGCCGGGGGAGTCACTGCAGACAGCGTCATCGAGTGCCTGCTGCTCGACCGCTCCCTGCCGCGATCGGCTCGATTCGCGACGGCCACCGCGCTCGAGTCGGTGGCGAGGATAGAGGGCAGCTCGCGGCGATCGAAGCCGCTGCGCCTGCTGAACAAGCTCAACGGCTTGTACCAGCAGGCCAACACCCAGACGATCATCGAGAACCCGCTCGATTTCTACTCCGAATGCCGCGCGGTGCTGCGGTCGCTGGAGATCGCCTTGCGCGAGACCTACTTCCACCCGAGCAAAGTGCCGGCGACCGTCGTCGGCGAGGAAGGGCGCGGCATGCCGCAGCAGCAGCAGCAGGTAGCCGGGTGAAGCTCGAGATCGTCCACAGCACCCGCTATCGCTACTCGACTCCGATCGCCGAAACCGTGATGGAGGTTCGCCTGCGGCCGATGGACGGCAACGGCCAGCGCTGCCTCGACTTCAAGCTCGAGCTGAGCCACGGCGCGCAAGCGCGCACCTACGTGGACGGCTTCGGCAACCATGTGCACTACTTCAACCTCGTGCGCCCTCACGCCGGGCTGAGCGTGGTCAGCCGGTCGACCGTCGAGACCGGGCTCGGGCCCGATCCGCATCCGGGCGAGGAGCTGGTGCAGGACTTTCTTCGGTTTCGCTCTCCCGTCAAGGACGTGGAGGGAGTGCGCTCGCTGGCGCGGCGCCATGCGGTCCAGGACTTGTCGTCCGCCGCCTCGGTCGAGCAAGCCCTCGACGAGCTGACGGCCACGATCAGCCGCGAGTTCGCGTACGACCGAACCGTGACCAACGTCTACAGCGCGGTCGATGACGTGCTGGCCCTTCGCGCCGGCGTGTGCCAGGACTTCGCCCACCTCTTCATCGCGGTCGCGCGCGCGATGGGCGTGCCGGCGCGATACGCCAGCGGCTACATCCACCTACCCGGCGAGAAGGTCGCGCTGGCGTCACACGCGTGGGGAGAAGCGTGGGTTCCCGGCACGGGTTGGATCGGGTTCGACGCCACTCATCCCGTCCGCACCACGCCGCATCACGTGCGGCTTGCCGTGGGACGCGACTACACGGACGCGGCGCCGACCCGTGGCGTGTACGTCGGCTCGGCTGCGAGTTCCATGGCGATCAGCGTCAAGACGCACGAGGTCGAGTAGCGCGGGTGAGGACGCATGTCCTCCCCCGCGGGACCCCCTCCTGCCCAATGCGACGAACGGTGGCCGCGGTTCACGCCTGGGGACGGCCGGAATGAATCCGGCCTATCACTGCACCGCGTCCTAGAGATAGCGCCGGTGAGAGGCATAAATGAATCCGTCGGGAGGCTGCACCTCGTCCTAGAACCGTTTTCCGCGCACGTGCTCGATCGAGAACTTCGCGGTGTCGGCGATGAGCATGACCGCCATGACGCCGGCCTCGACCGGATCGCTCACCACGACGTCCGCCGCCTCCGGCACCGAGCCGGCCATGCTCGTACACAGGACGATGATCCCGGCCTCGCGGATCTCTCTCACCGCGCTCGTGATCTCTCCGCCCATCAACGCGCCCGCGAGCACGAGCGCGCGGGCTCGGTGCAGCCGAGCGACGGCGCGAACCGCATCGGCAAGCTGCTCCTCGCCGACAAGAGGGATCGTGTCCACCGAGATTCGCTCGCCGCGGATGTTGTGACGGTCGGCTTCCGAGATGGCGCCCTGCGCGACCATGCCGACCTGCGCCCCGCCGCCGATCACGATCACCCGCTTGCCGTACGTCGCCTGAAAGGTCGGCACGACGCCGACGCGAGTGACGCCGGGAACGGCCTCGAGGTCCTCGATCAGGCGCTGCTGGTCGGGCGCACCGGACACCTCGAGCTGGAGCTCGGCGAGGGCCTCACGCCGGGCACCTCCCGCGACGTAGCTGATGTTGGCGCCGAGCTTGAAGATCGCCTCGGTGATGCGATAGAGCACGCCGGGCTCGTCGCGGCATTCGACCAGGAGGCCGGAAACGTCTGCCATGGCGGAAAGATAACCGCTGTTCAGGCCTCCGCCGCGTAGGGCCACCGCGGCGGATCGAGGTCAACGGCTATGTCTGCGCCGCACTAGTCGGCGCGGCTGATTTTTGGCAGCCAAAGCCATATGCGCCCGGCGGTCGGTGCCCTAGCCTTCACGCAACATGCGCAAACAGCGCTTCATTGCGATCGAGATTCGCAGGGGAGGTCCCCCGACTTAGCACGCAGCTGACGTCGGTTGGACCTCCCGCCCAGCAAAGGGTCGGGAGGTTTTTTTATGTCTGTCCGGAAAGTCGTCGTGTACGACACGACACTGCGCGATGGCGCGCAGGGTCCGGCCGTCTCGTTTTCCGCCGACGACAAGGAGCGAATCGCGCGCCTTCTGGACGGCCTGTCCTTCGACTACGTGGAGGGCGGGTTCCCGGGCTCGAACCCGAAGGACGAGGAGCTGTTCTCGCGGCTGGCGGAAAAGCCCCTGCGGCATGCGCGGCTCGCCGCATTCGGCGCCACGCGGCGCGCCGGTGGCCGGTGCGAGGATGACGCCAACCTGCAAGCCCTGGCCGCCAGCGCGGCTCCTGTCTGGACGCTCGTCGGCAAGAGCGACGTCTGGCAGGTGACGACGGTGCTGCAGACCACCAACAACGAGAACCTGGCGATGGTCGAGGAGTCCGTCGCGTACGGCGTCAGTCTCGGCCGCGAGGTCGTCTTCGACGCCGAGCATTTCTTCGACGGCTACGCGCGCGATGCCGAATACGCCGTCGAGGTCTGCCTCGCCGCGGCTCGCGCCGGCGCAAGCTGGGTCGTCCTGTGCGACACCAACGGCGGAAGCCAGCCGGCCGCGATCCGGCGGGGCGTCGAGGATCTCGTCGCAGCGCTGGCCGCTCAAGACGGCCGGGGTCGAGTCGGCATCCATACGCACAACGACTGCGAGCTCGCCGTCGCCAACTCGATCGAGGGGGTGATGGCGGGAGCGGACATGGTGCAGGGGACGATCAACGGATACGGCGAGCGCTGCGGCAACGCAAACCTCGTCTCCGTGGTGTCGAACCTCGTGCTCAAGCTCGGCCTGGACGCGCTGCCTGAAAGCTCGATCCAGCAGTTCAGCGAGCTGTCGCGCACCGTCGCCGAGCTCGCCAACCTCGCGCTGCCACTCCAGCAGCCGTTCGTCGGCCACGGCGCCTTCGCGCACAAGGGCGGGCAGCACGTCGCCGCCGTGCTGCGCCACAAGGACGCATACCAGCACATCGATCCGGCGCTCGTGGGCAACGAGGCGCGTGTGCTCGTCTCCGAGCAGTCGGGCCGCGGCAACATCCTCGCCAAGGCGCGCGAGTTCGGGCTCGAGCTCGACCGTGACGACCCACAGACTCGATGGCTGGTCAACCACCTGAAGGAGCTCGAGCACCAGGGCTACGCGTACGAGGCCGCCGACGCGTCATTCGAGATGCTCGTCCGCCGTTTGCAGCCCGGCTACGCCGCGCCGTGGACGGTCGCGGACTTCACCACGCAAGTGCGCAAGAACGGCGGGTCCGTGCATGCCGAAGCGACCGTCAAGGTCGAGGTCGCAGGCACGACGTATCACACCGCGGCGTCGGGCAACGGACCGGTCAACGCGCTCGATGCGGCGCTGCGCAAGGCGTTGAGCCCGCGATTTCCTGCGCTCGACACCGTGAGCCTGCACGATTACAAGGTGCGAATCCTGAACGGAGACGCCGGCACCGGCGCCACGACCCGCGTGCTGGTCGAGTCGGGTCAGGGCACGAGGCGGTGGACGACGGTCGGATGCTCCACCAACATCATCGAGGCCTCGCTGCTCGCGTTGATCGACTCGCTCGAATACGCCATCCTGTTGCCCGCTGAGTAGAGACACCGCCCGTCAGGAGATTCCGCCCGAGCTCAGACGGGACGTGCGCCTGCTCGGAGAGCTGCTCGGCAGGGCGATCGCGGAAGGCGGCGGCGCCAGGCTGCTGCGCGACGTCGAAAAGCTGCGCGGCCTGGTCATCCGCGCTCGCGGCGAGGACCGATTCGAGCGCCTGGCCGAAAAGCTCGTCGCCTCCTGGCCGCTCGAGCGAGCGGAGATGGTGGCGCGCGCGTTCACGTGCTACTTCCACCTGGCGAACCTGGCCGAAGAGCATCATCGCGCGCGCGTGATTCGCGAGCGCGACCACGGACCCGAGCCGCTGCCCGAATCGCTTGCGGCAACGGTCCGCGAGCTCAGGCCACGACTCGGCCCCAACCGCCTCCACGCGCTTATCGCATCGCTCGAGGTCCATCCCGTCTTCACGGCGCACCCCACCGAGGCGAGGCGCCGCGCGGTGGTGACCGCGATCCGCCGCGCCGGCGAGCAGCTGGAGCGGCTCGACGATCCCCGGATCTCCGGCACCGAGCGCGCCGAGGCCGAGCGGCGGCTGAGCGAGGAGATCGAATCGCTGTGGCGCACGGCGCAGGTGCGCGCCACCCAGGTGCGGCCGCTGGACGAGGTGAGGTCGTTCATGGCGGTCTTCGACGAGACGCTGTTCCGCATGGTCCCTGACGTGATCCGCGCGATGGACGCCGCCCTCGGCGCCGAGGCCCGCTCTTTTCTCCGGTTTGGGAGCTGGATCGGAGGCGACCGCGACGGCAACCCCGCAGTCACGGCGGACGTGACCGCGGAGGCGATGGCGATCCAGTCAGAGCACGCGCTCCTCGCGCTGGAGGCGGTCGCGAATCGCATCGGCCGGGCGCTGACGGTCGACACCGCGACGACGCCGCCGTCGCGTGCGCTGCGCCGCCGGCTGCGACGCGCGTCGGCGGAGCCGCACCGCGAGTTCCTCCTCGCCGTGGCGCGGAGGATTCGCGCCACGCGTCTGGGTGAGAAGCCCCTCGCCTATCGCTCGGCGGGCGACCTGATCGACGACATTCGTGTCGTCCGCGACTCCCTGGCCGAAGCCGGCGCGGCCCAGATGGCCCACGGCGAGATCCAGCACCTGGTGTGGCAGGCCGAGACGTTCGGCTTCCACCTCGCCGAGCTCGAGGTCCGGCAGCACAGCAAGGTCCACGCGCTCGCGCTTTCGGAGCTACGGTCGCGCGGCGAGCGCTCCGACGCCACGCAAGAGGTGCTGGACACCCTCGGCGTCATCGCATCCCTGCAGGACCGCTTCGGCGCCACCAGCTGCCGGCGATACGTGGTCAGCTACGCCCGAAGCGCGGACGACGTCGCTGCCGTGTACGAGCTGGCGTCGCGAGCGACGGGCCGCAAGACGCCGGTGCTCGATGTGGTCCCCCTGTTCGAGACTCTCGACGACCTCGCCCGCGCGACCGGCGTGATGGACAAGGTCATACGTTTGGAGCCGGTGCGCAAGAGACTGGCCGCGAACGATCGGCGCCTCGAGGTGATGCTCGGCTATTCGGACTCCGCCAAGGAGGCGGGTCCGCTGTCGGCGACGCTGGCCCTGCACGACGCGCAGGCGGCGCTGACGGCTTGGGCGAGACGGAATCGCATCCACCTCACCCTGTTTCACGGCCGGGGCGGAGCGCTCGGCCGCGGCGGCGGTCCCGCCAACCGGGCAGTGCGCGCCCAGGCCCCGGGCTCCGTCGCCGGCCACTTCAAGGTCACAGAGCAGGGCGAGGTGATCTTTGCGCGGTACGGCAATCGGTCGATCGCCCGCCGCCACATCGAGCAGGTGACCTCGGCGGTGCTCGAGGCGTCGGTCCCGCGTCCCGCGGGCAGCGACCCGGCGCGCGGATTTCGCGAGCTCGCCTCCGCCATCGACCGGCCGTCGCGCGAGGCTTACCGCAGGCTGGTCGACGCCCCCGGTTTCGAGCGTTGGTTTCTGCAGGTGAGCCCCATCGATGAGCTCGGCCGCCTTCGCATCGCGTCGAGACCGGCGCGGCGTGCGGCGGGCCGCAGCCTGGAAGACCTGCGCGCGATCCCGTGGGTGTTCGCCTGGTCGCAGATGCGGCTGAACCTCCCGGGCTGGTACGGCATCGGCAGCGGGCTCGCCGCCGCGCCCCTCGACGAGCTGCGACGCGCCTACGCGGAATGGCCGCTGTTCAACGCCACGCTCGACAACGCGGAGATGAGCCTGGCCAAAACCGACCGCCGCATCGCGGAGCGCTACCTGGCCCTCGGCGACCGGCCCGACCTCGCCGCCATGGTGCTTCGCGAGTACGACCTCACGATGGAATGGGTGCTCGCGGTGACGGGGCACCGGCGGCTGCTCGAGGACCGAAGGGTCCTCTCGTGGGCCATCGAGCTGCGCAACCCGTACGTCGACGCGCTGTCGCACCTGCAGCTTCGAGGCCTGCGCGCGATGCGCGATCGCGGGACCTCACGCGCCGACCGCGCGAGGGCCGAGCGGGTCTTTCAGCTCACGGTCAACGGCGTGGCGGCCGGGCTCCAGAACACCGGCTAGAGGGTCAGGCGGCCCCCAGGTTCTGCAGGTCAGGCAGCTCGCTCGCGAGCAGCTCCACTGTTTCCGGGTCCCACTGCGTCCCGGCGCCGGCGTGGAGCACGGCAAGCGCTTCCTCCGTCGTTCGCCGCATGCGGTACGGCCGGTCGTTCACGAGCGCGTCGAATGCGTCGCAGACCGAAACGATCCGCGCCGCGCGTGGGATCTCGCGAGCTCTCAGGCCGTCCGGATAGCCGGAGCCGTCGAAGCGTTCGTGATGGTGGCGGATGATCGGCAGCAGGCCGGATGTCGAGCGCAGCGGCTTCACGATCGACTCACCGATCGCCACGTGCGCCTGCATCTGCGGAAGCTCGATCGGATCCAGGGGACCCGGCTTGTGCAGGATCGAGTCGGACACGCCGATCTTGCCGATGTCGTGGATGATGCCTCCCCGATACAGGGTGTCGAGCGTTTGCTCGGGCAGGCCCAGCTTCTGGCCGAGCAACCGGGCGGACTCGCCGACCCGATGTGTGTGGCGTTCGGTGAACAAGTCTTTCGCCTCGACCGCGGTCGCAAGCGAGAAGATCACGTGCTCAGCCCCGTCGAGGGTGTTGTACAGCTCTTTCAGGCGAAGCGCGGAGCGCACCCTGGCGATCAGCTCGGCGCCCTCGACCGGCTTGGCCATGAAGTCGTCCGCCCCCGCTTCGAGCGCCATCACCCGGTGCGTCGTCTGGCTGAGCCCTGTGATCATCACCACGGGCAAGAGCCTGCCGCCAGGCATTGCCTTGATCCGCCGGCACACCTCATACCCGTCCATGCGAGGCATCCGGACGTCGAGGAGGACCAGGTCAGGCGGTGCGACGTGGATCATCTCCAGCGCCGTCACGCCGTCGGGCGCCTCCCTCACCTCGCACTCGATAGTCGAGAGAAAGGTCGCGATCAGGGCGCGGTTGGCCGCGCCGTCGTCGACCACCAGGACCACTGCCATCAGCCGTTCCTATTGTCGACCCAGAGTAGGGGTCAGTCGCAAGTAGAAACGCCTGTCGCTGGCGCCGCCCGAACGGCTTCAGGCCGTGGCGGAGCGAGCGCCTTCTGCGGCCACCACGCGGTGCCCCAACGCGGCGAGGGCCAGCTTCAGCTGACGGTTGGCGGCGAGGATGTCGCCTCGCCCTTCCAGGATCTCGGCGTAGGCGACGCGGTACGACGCCATCCGGCCGCGACGCTCCCGCTCTTCCGGCCCGCTCAGCGCAGCCGCGAACTCGGCGTCCACTGCCTGGTCATCGCCCTCCGCCTGCGCGGCCTGAGCCAACCAGTAGTGCGCGTCGGACTCGGTCGCGGTCTCGCCCAGCCGCTCGGCCAGAGCAAGGGACTGTTCGGCCCATTCTCGAGTGGCGCCGGTGTCGCGCTTGGCCAGTGCGATCTCGGCCATGCTGAGCATGAACTGGGCCTTGTTCGTCTCGACGCCTGACTGCTCGAAGATGGCGAGCGCCTTCTCGACGTGCGCCCGGCCCGCGAAGGCGTCGCCCCCGCGCAGCAGCAGCATGCCGAGGTTGTTCTCGGACCGGGCGAGCGAGATCCGGTCGTTCAGCGTCTGGTGGATCGTCAGGGCCTTCTGCGCGAAGCGGCCCGCCTGGTCGAACTGGCCCATCTCCTCGTACGCGAGGCTGAGCCCGCTGAATAGCAGCGACAGGCGGTGCAGGTCCTGGACCACGTCGGCGGCTTCGATCGCCTGCTCGTAGCAGCTGATGGCCTCCTGCCACTCGCGGCTCTGGATGTGGGCGTGCCCGAGCACGCTCAGGAGGAATGCCTCCGTCTGCCGCGGCACCGGCTTCAACGAGCGGACCGTGGCAAGGGCGCCTTCCGCAATGCGCACCGCGCCGGGGTCCTCCATCAGGTAGGCGGCCGAAGCCTCGTGGCCGAGACACTCGCCGACCATCTGCAGGTCGCCCACCTGCTCGAAATGCGCCCGTGCCGTTGCGGCGAGACGGCGGCCCATCACCGGATGCGCGAGCCGCAGGTGCGCCATCGACATCAAGAGCGTGATGCGCGCCTCGGTGTCGGGATCGGGCTGCTGGCTGATGGCGGTCTTGCCGACCTCGATGACGGCGGCGTTGTCACCCGTGACGAGCAGCCTTTCCACCTCCGAGATCCGGATCGTGGCGCGCTGCGCGGACGGGTCGACTTCGAGGAAGAAGTCGAGCGGACGCCCGGTCCGCTCAGCAATGAGCTCGAGGGTCTCGCGAGAGGGCTTGGCCTTGCCCGTCTCGACGAAGTAGATGGCGGTCCGGCTGATGTCGTCGCGGGCCACCTGGCCCAGGCTGAGGCCCGCTTCGATGCGCGCTTGCTTGACTGATCCGGGTCGAATGGAAACGCCTCGCCGCCGGCCGCGACGCCGGTTGATTCGGGACCCGCCGGGGTCGCTCAGGTGTGCAGCGACATCAGGCACGCGGCCAGCTTAACGCACGACCGAATGACTTTACAGGTCTTACATAAACAAAACCTATTGGCTCAGCAACAGGGAGGCACGCCGCCGGCCGAGACGGTGGCCGCCAGCGTCAGCATTGCCGAAGTCGCCATGATGGCGGCGAGCAGCAGCTTGCGCATTCAAACATCACCTCCTTTGCCATACCGGCCGAGACTGAAAGGAACCCCGCGTTTAATCGACTGAGGGCCGCGCGTACAGCAACCACCGGCCGGCCGCAAAACGAACTGCGCCCGTGGCAAGCGCCGCCAACTTCACCGCACCCACCGCGACCACCAGGGCGCCGGCGCCCACAGCCAACGCGCCCGCCAGACCGCGTCCAGGCCCGAGCGCGACCAGGGCCGGCAGCACAGCCAGCGCCACGGCGACGCCGATCGCTGCGAGAGAGGCCATGGCTCTAGTCGGGCTTGCGAGCGCCCGTTTCGCCGCTTCTTCCTTCCCTGGTTCCGCCGGGATCGCAGTCCTCCAGTTAGCCGTGCTCCACACCCTGGCGGCTGTGCTACAAGTAACTGCCCCGCCATGTTAAATGAAAATCAAGCTCACTTAACAGGGCGATTTTTGGAATTGGGGCTCGAGTTTGAGTAGTCGGGCCTACGCTCCACGTGTGCAGCAGCCTGCGGCGCTGACCCTCTACCGCCGGCCGGTCACCGTGACCGGGCTTGGAATCCAGGGATGGCGTCCTTTTGCAGTCGCTGCCGCAGCCGCCGCCGTCGTGTCGATCGCGTTCACCGCCTGGACGGCGAATCGGTGGATCAGCGACAGCTTCACCATCGGCCTGGACGACATCGGTGAGGCGGTCGCCGCCCTGATCGCGGCGGGAAGCTGCGCCTACGCCGCGGTCCGCAACACGGGACGCGCCCGCATGGCTTGGTCGTTCTTTGCGGCCTCGGCCGCCAGCTGGGGCGTCGGCGAGTTGATCTGGTCCTGGAACGAGGTCGTGCTGGGCCAGCCCCTTCCATTCCCGTCGATCGCGGATGCGGGATTTCTCCTGGCGATCCCGCTGGCGATCCTGGGCGTCTTCGCCTTCACCTCCGCCCCATCGCGACTGGCCACCCGAGGCGAGACGGTGCTCGCCGGGGCGATCGTGGCCCTCTCGCTGCTGTTCGTCGCCTGGGCCTTCGGGCTCAACCATGTGTACGACTCGTCGTCAGCGTCCCCGACGGCCCAGATCATCGGACTGGCATACCCGGTCGGCGACATCGTCACCGCCACCGTGCTGGTCGTGGCGCTGCGCCGGGCGAGACGAGGTGAGGTCGGGCGGATGCTGCTCCTCCTCGGAGGCCTCGCTGCCAACGCCCTCGCCGACAGCGCGTTCGCGTACCTCACTGCAAACGGCACCTACGGATCCCTGGGAAGCGTGCTCGACGCCGGCTGGGTGATCGGCTATCTGCTGATCGCACTCGCGCCGGTCTGGCCGGCGGGCGGCGCGACCGAGCGCAGAGCGGAGGGTCCCATCGAGCTGTGGCAGCTCGCGCTCCCATGGCTTGCGGTGCTCGCGGGCGCCATCACGGCGATCCGCCTTGCGCTCATCGATCAGAGCCTCGACCGCTTTGGCACGGTGCTGGCCGGCGGCATCGGCGTCCTCCTGGTGGTCAACCAGGTCCTGACCCACCGCGACTCCCTCGACCTGCTGCAGAAGAGCCGGCTCGCCGAAGGCCAGCTGGCCCGGCGAAACGACCTGCTGAACGAGATCGTCAACCACGCGCCGCTCGGCATCGCGCGCGTTGGGCCGGACATGAAAATCATCGACGTGAACCCCCGCATGGCGGCGCTGCTGCGCATGGACCCACAGAAGATGGTCGGCACCGCGGTCGCCGGGTACCTGCATCCCGAAGAGTTCGAGCGCGTGTACGAGGTCTTTCAGCCTCTCTGGAAAGGTGCCGTCGACACGGTGGAGTCAGACAGCCACGCGATCCGGTCGGACGGTTCCGAAGTCTGGCTGCACTGGAGCGCAACCGGCGTGCGCAACGCTGGTCGCCGGATCGACTACTTCATTGCGATGTACGAGGACACCGACGCGGAGCACGCCGCCAACGAGGCGGCGGCCGCTCACCTGGCCGGACTCGAGCGCCTGAACCGCCTGAAGAGCGAGTTCGTGTCCCTCGTGAGCCACGAGTTCCGGACTGCGCTCGTCGGCATCACGGGGTTCAGCGAGATGATCCGGGACGAAGACGTCTCGATGGAAGAGGCCAAGACCTACGCCGGCGACATCAACAAGGACGCCGGGCGGCTGAACCGCATGATCAACGACATGCTCGACCTCGACCGCATCGAGGCGGGTCGCCTGACCCTCCATCCGCAGGCGGTCGACCTGAACAGCCTGATCGGCGACGCCGTCGAGCGGGCCCGTGCATCGAGCGACAAGCACAAAATCGTGTCCGAGCTCGACCCACGTCATCCCGTCGTGCAGTGCGACCCCGACCGCATCGCGCAGGTCATGGCCAACCTGCTCAGCAACGCCATCAAGTACTCACCGAGCGGCGGCGAGATCACGGTCAGCAGCCACTCGGAGGACGGACACGTCGATGTGAGCGTCCGCGACCACGGGCTTGGCATCGCACCGGAGTTTCTCCAGCGCCTCTTCAGCCGCTACGAGCGATACGAGAAGACGAACAACAAGATTCTCGGCACCGGGCTGGGGCTTGCGATCGTCCGTCAGATCATCGAGATGCACGGCGGCCAGATCGGCGTCGACACCGAGCTCGGGAAAGGCTCGGACTTTCACTTCACGCTGCCGGCTGTAAAGCCTGCGGAGCTGGTTTCCTCCGCTCCAGAAACTCAGTAACCAGCGACTAGAAGTGCCCCGCACCCTCCTCCAGGGTCGGGCTCCTCAGTCTTCCAGATAGGGACGGATCATCTTGCCGAGGTCTTCGAGCTTCTTGAGCGCGGCGTCGCGGCCGTCGGGCGGGACGTACCAGATCAGCCGGTCGATCCCGACCTTCGCGAGCCGCTCGATCTCCTCGGCCGTCGCCCTGGGGTAGTAGGTGACCGGGATCGGCTCCCGCCCCGCTTCCGTCGCCATCCGCTGCAGCTCGGGGATTCGCTCGACAACCTCACCGCGGTTCGGCATCCAGCCGTCGCCGTACCGGACCACTCGCTCGAGGATCTTCGGCCCGCTGCCGCCGAGGATGATCGGCGGGTGCGGCCGCTGCACCGGCTTCGGCCACGACCACATCGGGCCGAAGTCGACCAGGTCGCCGTGGTACTCGGCGACGTCGTTCGCCCAGATGGTCTTGATCGCCTCGGTCCGCTCGCGAAGCAGCTTCCACCGAGTGCTGAAGTCCGTTCCGTGGTCGGTCATCTCCTCGCGGTTCCATCCGCCGCCGATGCCGAACAGGAACCGGCCGTCGGAGATGTGATCGAGGCTGGCGCCTTCTTTCGCCGTATGGATGGGATCGCGCTCGATGAGAAGGCAGATCCCGGTGGCGACTCGAATCGTCTTGCTGGCGAGGGCGGCAGCGGTGAGCGCGACGAAAGGATCCATCGTGTGCCAGTAGTGCTTTGGCAGCTCGGCGCCGCCAGGCCATGGAGTCTCGCGGCTGGTCGGGATGTGTGAGTGTTCCGCGACCCACAGCGACTCGAAGCCCAGCTGTTCTGCGGCGGGTGCCAACTCGGTCATCGAGATCGCGTAGTCCGTCGGGAAGATCGCGACGCCGAACTTCACCCTTTTATGTTGAAGGAAGCGCTAGAACGCGAGCACGGGCCTCCGGCTGGACACCTTGAAGTCGAGCGCGTTGAACAGCGCTTGCACGGCCTTCGCATCCAGGCGCGATTTCGCCTCTTCGCCGAGCACGCGTCGCGCCTCGAAATCAGAGCACGCCTTGCGATAAGGCCGGTCTGAGGTCAACGCGTCATAGGTGTCCGCCACGGCGACGATGCGCGCCTCGATCGGGATGGCTTCCGCTTTGAGGCCGTAGGGGTAGCCGCTGCCGTCCAGCCTCTCGTGGTGGTAGAGGACGGCCAGCACCTCGCGGCTCGACTGACCCGCGCGGTCGAGCAGCGTCAGGCCCATCTCAGGGTGCGTGCGCATCAGGCTCCATTCGGCCTCGTCCAGGGCCGAGTGCTTGCCCAGCACCGTGTCCGGGATGCCGAGCTTGCCGATGTCGTGCATGAGCCCGGCCCTCGCGAGCACGCGGAGCTCGTAGGCGCTCATCGACATCTGGCGGCCGATGTGGACGCACAGCCGGGCGACGCGCAGGTTGTGGGCCCGCGCCTCGCGGTCCTTGACCTTGAGTCCGAGCGCCACCAGGACGTCGAACCAGCTTCTTATCTGCTGCTGTACCGGCGGATGTACGAGCAACTTGGTTCCTCCAGGGCGTAGCGGTTCCGCTAGCCCTTAAAAAACGTTCAGTAGCTCAACGGTCGGAAGCGGCCTGCTGGTCGCCCGGATCGGGCTACCTTTCGTAGCCTGAGCCGGCCGGCGGTAGTCTAGTCCCGCCTTGAGCGATCAGCCCGTTACGGCGGCGGTCGGCCAGGTCTCCGCCGACGGCCAGTTTCGCTGGGACGGTGTGCAGTGGGTGCCGATCCCACGCGGGGCACGCGAGTCGACTCCGTGGACGCGGCCGATGCAGATTGCGACTGCGGCGGTCTTCGGTCTCGGGGCGATCTATTCCGTGGTCATCTCGTTTGCTTACATCAACCGCGATTCGATGCTGCGCGCGATGCAGGCCCAGGGACAGCGGTTCCCCTCTGGGACGGATGTCGACACGATCGTCAACGCGGCTGTCGTGTTCTCGCTTGGATTCCTCGTCTTCATCTCCGTCTGTGAGCTGGTCATCGCGCTGGGCAGCTACCTCGGATGGCGGTGGATGTTCTGGATCGCGCTTGTCCTCCTTGCTCTGAGCGGACTGAGCGGACTGACCAACCTGTCGACCTTCGCACGGCCCGAGACATCGCCGATTCCGCTCTGGGCGGTGGCGATCAGCGAGGTGTTCGCGCTGGCGAGCCTGGGCTTGTTGGTCTGGCTCTTGATCGGGGCGATCAAGTTCGGGCCCTGGGCGATGAAGAAGCCCGGCGTCTAGGGCTCCGCGAACTCCAGGCAGCGCGTCCCCGTCAGGTCGACCCAGTAGCGACCATTCCCACGGACGATCCGCATCAGGACCTGCCCGCACGATGGGCATCGCACGACGGTGCCGGGCGCATGTACGTAGACGTGCACTCGGCCCACCTCGTTCACCGCGCCGCAAGACGCGCACGTGCCCACCGCGTTGGTCATCTCCATCGCGAAGATCTCGCGCAGGAGGCCTCCAATCGCGTTGCCGTCAAGTCTCATCTCGGATGTCTGCATGCTCATCCTCCAGTTGCTCCGAACCTCTCGGTCTTGACCCACAACGGGTCGTAACCCGAGGCGACCAGCAGGTCTGCGGCCGCCTCGACGAAGGAGGTCGGACCGCAGACAAACACGGCGGGCGTCTGCTCCTTCGGCCAGGCGACCTCTTTGACCATCGCGCTGTCGATGCGCCTCGTGTACCCCGTCCAGCCGGCCGGCTTGTCGCGCGTCAACGTGTGATGCACGGCCAGCCCGTCGTTCGCGGACGCCAGGCGGTCCAGCTCGGCGCGATAGATGATGTCCGCAAGGGTCCGCGACGAGTAGAGGAGACGGGCGGGCGTCTTGCGCTCGCCCCTCGCGCGGTGGCGAAGCATCGCCATGAGCGGCACTACCCCTGATCCTCCGGCGACGAGAAGGAGCGGACGGTCATCGCCGGCCCGCCAGACGAAATGGCCGCCGATCGGCCCGCGCAGCTCGAGCTTGTCGCCGAAACGCAGCTCGCCGACCAGGTAGGGCGAAACCTCACCGTCGTCCAGCCGCTCGACCGTGATCTCCAGGCGATCGTCTTCCGGGGGAGATGCGATCGAGTAGCTCCGCTCGGCCTGATAGCCATCGTCCGCCGTGAGCCGCACGTCGATGTGCTGGCCCGCCAGGTGGCCGGCCCAGTCAGGGACGTCTAGGTAGAGGCTGGAGACGCGTGAGGTTTCCCGGGCGATCTCGGCGACCTCGCCGAGCTGCCAGGTCAGTCGCCCCAGTAGCGCTGCTCGAGCCAAGGGTCCCCGCGGATGTGATAGCCGTTCGATTCCCAGAAGCCCGGGTGCTCCTCTTTCTGCAGCCTGATCCCCCGCACCCACTTCGCGCTCTTCCAGAAATAGAGATGCGGTACGAGGAGGCGCGCCGGGCCGCCGTGCTCCGGGTGCAGTGGCTGCCCGTCGAACTCATATGCGACCCAAGCTTTGCCCCCGGTGATGTCGTCGAGCGTCAGGTTCGTGGTGTAGCCGCCGTCTGAGAAGACTGTCGTGAAGTCGGCCGCCGTGTCCACACCTTCCATCAGCGTGTCCACAGACACGGCTTTCCAGCTCGTGTCGAGCTTCGACCACTTGGTGACGCAGTGGATGTCCTTGGTCACCGTCTCCGCCGGCAGGGCGAGAAACTCTTTCCAGCTCCATCGCTTGGCCTGGTCGATCTCGCCCTCGACGGCGAAGGTCCACTGGTCGAGGTTCACGCGTGGCGTGGGCCCCGCCGAGAGTACGGGGAAATCGGTGACCACATACTGGCCCGGAGGCACAAGCGAGGTGGTCGCGACATCCCGGCGCCTGCCCTTGAAGCCGCGAGAGATGAACCCCATCCCGCGGCCATTGTCGGGCTTTTGCTATTTCGCTCGCATGCGGTTGCAACGTGGCGGGGAGGGACGGCGTCCTGCCTGCCCATCAGAACGAGACCCGCGTCAGCCTCCACAGGCGGCCGGGCGGAAAGAGCGGGTCCGCAGTAACCAGCGGCACGTAGAGGTCGTAGTCGCCCAGCGTCACATGCTCGGTGCCTTCGGGCGATCGCGACGCCAGCGGCTGGTCGAGGATGAGCGCCTTCGCATCGAGCCGCTGGCGCAGCACCATCCCAGGCCATTCCGCGAGGTCGACGTCCACGCTCGAGACGAGGTCCGACTCCTCTCCCCAGGGCGTCGTGTAGTGGGCGACGGCCTGGTCGCGCGCGATCGTGCGTTTCACGTGCAGGACAGACGTCATCGCCGCGATCAGCGTCTTCGCGCTCGTGAACGCGATGTCGAGAGTCGGCTGGCCCATCACGCAGCCGTAGACCACGATGGTGTGCCCGTCGACCACCGCGTTTGCGGCATAGAGGAAGTTGGCGCCGCTGTTGAGACCCGAACCGGTCTTGATGCCGACGATGCCGTTCTGGCCGAGGATGCCGTTGACGTTGTAGACCGTGCCCGCAAGCGGCAGGTCGACCTGGCCGAGGGCGACGATCTGCGCGAAGACCGGGTTATCCATGGCGACCATGCCCAGGGTCACGAGGTCGGAGGGGGTGCTGAGGCTGTTCGTCGATGCGCCGCTCGTGTCGGCGAACCTGGTGTGTGTGAGGTGCAGCGCCGCGGCGCGCGTGTTCATCTTCGCGACGAACGAGTCGATCGAACCAGAGTCCCAGCGAGCGACCGTCTCGGCCAGGTTGTTGGCCGACGGGACGAGCATCCCCTGCAGGACCTGGAGCAATGTCAGCTGCTCGCCCGACTCCACGCGCACGACCGACTGTTTGTCCTGGAGGTCCGTCGCGTAATACCGCACGTCGGCGTCCGAGATCGTTAACACCGGCCCGCTGTCGCCCTTCTTGAGCTTGCTGTCCTCGAGGACGACCAGCGCGGTCATCACCTTGGTCACGCTTGCGGCGGGGATCGCCTGCTCGTTGCCTGAGCTCGCCACGAGCCCCAGCCCCGAAACCCCCACGGCCGCCGACCCGCGCGCCGGCCACGGCAGGCTCGGGGAGGCGCCCGGGACTACCTCGGATGTCATCAGGAGGTGGGTCGGCGCGACCGCCGGGATGGGTCGAAGGTAGTTCACCGCCGCCGCCGCGACGACGATCAGAAGCAGCGCGACCCCCACTCGCAACCGCATCGGGGAAACGTTAAACGAGGAGGCGACGAAGAGGTTCTGAGAGGCGGACTCCGACGTAGGTGACGAACGCGAGCGACGTGATGAAGAAGCTGACCGGGTGAGGCGAGAAGTAGGCGATGCTGAGGCCGAGCCACGTGAACACGAGCGCGAGGGCAACCCCGATCCCAATGGCATATGGAGGATGGCTCGTGAACCGGACCGCGATCGCCGCGGGTGTGACTATGAGGGCGAAGAGCAGGAGCACGCCGACGACCTGCACCGCCTCGGTCACCGCCACGGCGAGGATCGCCATGAACCCAACGGACAGCGCGGTCACCGGCACGCCCTTCGCGCTCGCGAGGTCTTCGTCCACCGAGGAGAAGAGCAGCGGCCGGTACACGATGACCAGGGCGGCGATCGTGACGAGCCCCGCGATCAGCGTGACGAGGACGTCGGCCTGGCTGATGCCGAGGATCTCGCCGAACAGAAGGGCGTAAGCCTCGGTTGCGTATCCGCGGTATAGCGAGATGAAGAGCACGCCCAGGCCGAGCGTCCACGCGAGGACGATGCCGATCGTCACGTCGCGACCCCGCAACCGATTGCCCAGCACTCCGATGGCGGCGCCGCTCCCCAGCGTGAATGCGAGCAGGCCTACCACCGGGCTCAGGCCGGCCACGACCGCACCCGCCGCGCCGGCAAAGCCGATGTGCGACAGCGCGTGCGCTGCGAAAGCCGAACCGCGCAGGACGACGAAGTAGCCGATCGCGCCCGCCACGACGGCCACCACGGTCCCCGCCTCGAACGCGTGGACCATGAAGTCGTAGTGAAAGAGCATGGCGATGTCCTGGAATAGGTTCCAGGTCGGCGTGGGATTCGCGATGGTGAGGGGAACTGCCGCCTCAAGCGTGCGGATGGCTGGTCTCCTCCTCGAGCCCGGCCACGAAGACGCGACCGTGGCTGTCGCGGATCACCTCGACGGGCGCCGAGTAGATCGCGGAGAGCCGCTCGGTGGTGATGATCTCGTTCGGCGTTCCTGTGGCGACCTTTCCCGCGGCCACGTACAGGACCTGGTCGATGTGGGCCAGCAGCGGGTTGACGTCATGCGCGATCAACAGAACCGTCAGGTTGCGGCGCCGGGCCACGTCGCGGATGAGCTGCACGATGGCCAGCTGGTTGCGGACGTCGAGATAGGAGAGTGGCTCGTCCATCAGAAGCAGGCGCGGATCGCCGACCAGCGCCTGGGCGAGGAGCAAGCGCTGCTGCTCGCCTCCGGACAGGCGGCCCAGCGGGCGATCCGCATATTCGCTCGCGCCCACCGCATCGATGGACGCCAGCGCGGCGGCCGCCTGCGCACGTCCGCCAAGCCTTACTCCCCAGCGCCAACCATCGACGCCCAGGTCGACGAAGTCGCGACCTCGGATCGAGAGCTCAATGTCGAACGCGGGACGCTGTGGGATGTAGCCGATCTTCGGGTCCCCGCGGCGGGGCTGCCGTCCGAAGACCTCCAGCCTGCCCGCCTCGGGCGGCAGCAGGCCGAGGATCATCCGGATCAGAGTCGTTTTCCCGGAGCCGTTCGGTCCGAGGACGGCGGTGAACGAGCCATCCTCGATCGTGAAGGAGGCGCCGGCCCAGACCTGGCGCCCGGAGTAGGCGGCGGCGAGATTATCGGCAGCGATCGCGGCGGTCACGCGCTCGACTGCAGCGCGGCATCGAGTGACTTCAGCTGCTTCAGCTGCCAGTCCTGGAAGGTCAGGCCCGTGGGGTCGATCGTCTCCGAGATGCCGACGGTGGGTATGTGCCGCGCAGCGGCGAGCGACTTCAGGTTGGTGGTCACGGCGGTCGACGTCTGCAGGTTGTAGACGAGCGCCTTGATCCTGTCCTGCGCGATCTGGTCGTGGAAGATGGCCACAGCTCTCGCCGGCGGGTCGGTGCCTTGGGCCACCGCCTCCATGAACTCGGCCGGCGTCGTGAGGTTCAGCCCGAGCGCATCGGCCATGTACGCGAAGGTGCTCTCGGTGGCGCCGATCGGCGTACCCGAGCGTTGCCGTTTGATCGTGGCGATCTCCTGGGTGTACGGCTCGAGGGCGATGGTGAGCTCGGCGCGCCTCTGGTCGAAGTAGGCGGTGTCCGCGGCGTCGATGCGACGGTAGTCTTCAGAGATCCCGTCCGCCACCTGGGTGAGGAATGCGGGGTTGTACCAGAAGTGCGGGTTGTCGCCCTGCTTCTTCCCCACCAGGACCGATACGTCGAGCACGGTCCGACGAGTGGACGGGTTGGCGTCGAGGAGCTTTTGGCCCCAGGTGTCGTAACCCGCGCCGTTGAGGATCACGAGCCGCGCCTCGGCGAAGGCCCGGGCGTCGTTGGGGCTTGACTCGTACTCGTGGGGATCCGCCTTGGGGTCGGTGACCACGCTCTGCACGCTGACCATGGAGCCGCCCAGCTGGGCGGCGATGCTGCCCCAGAAGCTCTCTGCCGCGACGACGTCGATGGAGGCGGGCGGCGTCACGGAGACGCTCCCGCAAGCCGTGAAGAGCAGGATCGCTCCCGCCGGCACCACCCGCCACATGTTGCAAGAGCATTGCACAAGTTAATTGCGCAAGTCAAGTGCGCGTAGACTGGGCGGCGTGGCGCGGCCCAGCCCCGTCAGCGACCAGGTCCGGACGCTCCTCACCGCCGAGGAGAAGCACCTCTGGTCGATCGACGAGCTCCACGAAGCGGTCGTGCAATCCCTCGGCGCGGCTGACTACTCCACCGTTTTCCGAGCTGTCAGCGGTATGGAGAAGGAGGGCTTGATCCAGCGCATCGACCTGGGCGACGGCAAGGTCCACTACGAGCTGTCCGAGGAGCACCACGAGCACATCCGCTGCGAGTCGTGCGGCAGGGTGGTCGAGGTCCCCGGCTGCGTCCTCGAGGACGCGGAGCGCTCGGTCAAGAAGAGCACCGGGTTTGTGGTCACGAGCCATCAGCTGCTCTTCACCGGCGTGTGCCCGGACTGCGCAGGCGGAGCAGGTCCGCGACAGGCAGCAGCAAGCCCCCCTGCACGATGAGCGAAAGCACGACCATCCCGTAAGCGAGGACCGAAACGTTCGGGTCCACCTGCGGGTAGGCCGCCACCGAAAGGGCGAGCGCCACCCCGAGCGCCCCCCGCAGGCCACCCCACATGGTCATGTGGCGCCAGGCCCACGGGATGTTTCGGCCTCGGAGGTCGACGGCGCTGAGCAGCCCGTAGACCATGATCAGCCGCGCCAGGAACATCACCAGGTAGGCGGCCAGGACCAGGCCGGCCACCGCAAGGAGACGCTGCGTAGGCAGCGCGATGCCCACGATCAGGAACAGCACCGCGTTGAGGACGAATGCGAGCAGGCCCCAGAAGCCGTGCAGCTGGGTGCCCTGCAGTCGACCGGTGCGGCTCCCGTAGCGGGCTACCGCAATGCCGGCTGCAACCACGGCCACCACCCCTGACGCGTGGACGAGGTCGGCTGCCAGGTACGAACCGTAGGCGAGGACGAGAGTGATCAGGATCTCCAGCTCTGCCTCTCGGACCAGGCGCAAGAAGAAGACCGCGGCGACGCCGGCGCCGAGCCCGATCGCGATGCCGACGCCGGTGACGAACAGGAAGCGAACCCCGGCGTCGGCCCCAGACGGGTGGCCGGTGAGGATCGTGCCGAGCACCGCCGCGAAGACGGCCACTCCCGTGCCGTCGTTGAAGAGGCTCTCGCCGTCGAGCACCGCCTCCAGCCCGCGCGGGGCGCCGACCCGGCGCAGCAGGTTCACGACCGCGATCGGGTCCGTCGCGGAGACGATCGCGCCGAGGAGGAACGCGGCCGCCCAGTCGAGGCCGAGGACGGCATGCGCGGGAACGCCGATGAGCACCACCGTGGCGAAGACTCCGACGGTGGCCAGCAAGCTGATCGGCACGAATCGCCGCCACATCTCCTCGAGGTCGAGCGAGAGCGAAGCTTCGAAGACGAGGCCTGGGACGAAGGCAAGCAGGATGAGGTCGGGGCCGATCGGGGGCAAGCGCAGTCCCCCGATCTCCGGAGCGACCAGCCCGATGAGAATCCCTCCCACCGCAAGCAGCACCGGGTAAGGAACCGTCGGCGTGTTGCGCGACGCCAGGCGCAGAGCGGTCGCCGCTCCGCCGAGAAGGATGAGGAAGAAGAGAAAGCTCTGGGCGGTGCTCACTCGGGCAGCGATCGACCTCCTGCCGACCAGCCTTCCCGGCACACCACGAAATCCGGCGGTTCAGCCGAACCGTGCGGGGAATTCTACTTTTCGGAAGCCCTAATCTGGCCTGTCAGTGAAGGCGCTCGTCAAAACAAAAGCCGCGCCGGGCCTGTGGCTCGATGACGTCCCCGAACCCCGGCCCGGCCCGGGTGAGGTCCTGATCCGTGTTCTCCGCACCGGAATCTGCGGCACCGACCTTCACATCGACGCGTGGAACGAGTGGGCGCAGCACACGATCAAGCCGCCGCTGGTCGTCGGCCACGAGTTCGTCGGTGAGGTCGTCGAGCTCGGCGAAGACGTGGCGTCGGTCTACCCAGGCGAGATCGTGGGCGCGGAAGGCCACATCACGTGCGGCCGCTGCCGCAACTGCCTGGCCGGCAGGCGGGCGCTGTGCGCCAACACCGTCGGCATCGGAGTCCACCGTGACGGCGCGTTCGCCGAGTACATCGTCATGCCCGCGGGCAACCTGTGGCCGCACCTCACGAAGATCGACCTCGACGTCGCATCGATTTTCGACCCGTTCGGCAACGCGGTCCACACCGCCACGCAATACCGCCTGGTGGCCGAAGACGTTCTGATCACCGGTGCGGGGCCGATCGGACTGATGGCGGCGATCGTTGCCCGCCACAACGGTGCGCGCTTCGTCGTGATCACTGACGTGAGCGACTACCGGCTCGAGCTCGCGCGGAGGATCGGCGTCACCATGGCCGTGGACGTCCGGCAGAAGAAGCTGCATGAGGTCCAGGACGAGCTGGGCATGAAGGAGGGATTCGACGTTGCCTTCGAGATGTCAGGCGTGCCCAGCGCGATGCGCGACATGATCGACAACATGGCGCACGGCGGCCGCATCGGGATGCTCGGGCTGCCGGACCATGAGTTCGCCATCGACTGGTCGCAGGTCGTGTTCAAGATGCTCACCGTCCGGGGCGTGTACGGGCGCCAGATCTTCGAGACCTGGTACCAGATGTCGGTCTTCGTGCAGAGCGGCCTCGACATCTCGCCGGTGATCACCCATCGGTTTCCTTACCAGCAGTACCACGAAGCTTTCGACGTCGCCCATTCGGGGCTGTGCGGCAAAGTCGTTCTTGATTGGAGCCTGTGATGTTCGAACGCATGCGATCGCACCTCACCCAGCAGTTGCAGGAGATCCGGGAGGCAGGGCTTGAAAAGCCTGAGCGTGTGATCGAGTCACCGCAGGGCGCGACCGTCGCCGTGATGGAGCGCGATGTGCTCAACCTTTGCGCCAACAACTACCTGGGCCTCGCCGACCATCCGGAGGTGATCGCCGCCGCCAAGGAGGCGCTCGACCGCTGGGGGTACGGCATGGCATCGGTGCGGTTCATCTGCGGCACGCAGGAGGTGCACAAGGAGCTCGAGAACGAGCTGACAGAGTTCCTCGGCACCGAGGACACCATCCTCTACTCCTCATGCTTCGACGCGAACGGAGGCATCTTCGAGGCACTGCTCGACGAGCGCGACGCCGTCATCTCGGACGCACTCAACCACGCGAGCATCATCGACGGCATCCGGCTGTGCAAAGCGAAGCGATACCGGTACGCCAACCGGGACATGGCCGACCTGGAGAAGCAGCTGGAGGAGAGCGCCGACGCGCGCTTTCGGATGGTGGTCACCGACGGGGTCTTCTCGATGGACGGCTACATGGCGCCACTGCCAGAGATCGTTGAGCTCGCCGATCGCCACGACGCGATGGTCATGGTCGACGACTCGCACGCGGTCGGGTTCATCGGCGCGAACGGCCGCGGCACGCAGGAGCATCACGGCGTCATGGGCCGCATCGACGCGATCACCGGGACGTTGGGCAAGGCGCTAGGCGGGGCCAGCGGCGGCTACGTCTCGGGCCGCAAGGAGCTGGTGGCGATGCTCCGCCAGCGCTCGCGGCCTTACCTGTTCTCGAACTCCGTGGCGCCGCCGATCGTGGCGGCAAGCCTCAAGGTGCTCGAGCTCCTGCGCACCGCGAGCGACCTCAGGCTGCGCCTGGCCGAGAACACGAAGTTCTTCCGCGCCCGCATGACCGAGGAGGAGTTCGACATCCTCCCCGGCGACCACCCGATCGTCCCCGTGATGATCGGCGACGCGGCGCTGGCCGGCCGGATGGCCGGGGCGATGCTCGACCGGGGCGTATACGTGGTCGGGTTCTCGTACCCGGTCGTGCCGCAGGGCAAGGCGCGGATCCGGACCCAGGTCTCGGCCGCGCACTCACGCGACGATCTCGAACGCGCAGTCCGCGCCTTCGTCGATACGCGCCAGGAGCTGGCCCAGTAGCGCGAGCCCGAAAGGCGTTTTCGGGATACACATGAGCGAGCACGAGTTGATGCTGCTCCAGGTTGGCGAGGTTCTCTCCAGGGTCGCGCGTCCGCACCGGTGCGACGATGTGCTGCCGGTCGAAGTTCGCGCGGCTCTCTGGCAGCTCGGCTTCCCGTGCGACGAGCTCACCCCGCGGGAGGAGATCGTCGCGAGGCTCTGGGCGAAGAAGCGGAGCCTGCTCAGCGCGCTGCGGGCGGACTCGGGCGGTCCCGGGTTCGCGCCCCCAGGCGCGGCCTAAGCGTCGGTCCGGACTTCGGTTCCGTCCTGCGCCCAGCGCGTGTGGTACGCGCCCTCGCGGTCGACGCGGTGGTACGTGTGCGACCCGAAATAGTCGCGTAGGCCCTGGATGAGGTTGGCCGGCCCCCGGGCGCGACGGTACCCGTCGTAGTAGGCAAGGGAGGAAGCGAAGGCCGGGATCGGGATGCCCTGGTCCACCGCGGTGTTCACCACCCGTCGCCAGGCTGACTGCGCGCCGGCGAGGGCTTCCTGGAAGAAGGGCGCCAGCATCAGGCTCGGCAGGCTCGAGTCCTCCTCGTACGCGTCCTTGATCCGGTCCAGGAACTTGGCGCGGATGATGCAGCCGCCACGCCAGATCGTCGCCAGCGCACCGAGGTCGAGGTCCCAGTGGAACTCCCTCGAGCCGGCCGCCATGTGCTCGAAGCCCTGGGCGTAGGCCACGATCTTCGAGGCATATAGAGCCTCCTGGATGTCCTCCACGAGGCCGACTGTGGCCTTCTCGGACGTCGGGCCTCTCAGGATGCCGGAGGCTTTCACGCGTTGAGCCTTCTCGCTCGAGAGTATGCGGGCGAAGACCGCTTCGGTGATGCCGGTCAGCGGCACGCCCAGCTCGAGGGCGGACTGGCTGGTCCAGCGCCCGGTTCCCTTCTGCTCGGCCTCGTCTTCGATCGCGTCGACGAGCGAACCGCTCGAACCGTCGTCGTGCTTGGCGAGCACGTATGAGGTGATCTCGATCAGGTACGACTGCAGCCGCCCCTCGTTCCAGGCGCGAAAGACCGCGGCCAGCTGGTCCGGCGAAAGGCCGGCTGCGTGGCGGAGCAGGTCGTACGACTCGGCGATGAGCTGGATGTCCGCGTACTCGATCCCGTTGTGCACCATCTTCACGAAGTGGCCCGCGCCGTCCGGACCGATGTAGGTGCAGCAGGGCACACCGTCGACCTTCGCCGCGATCGCGGTCAGCATGTTTTCGACGCGCGCGTACGACTCGCGCGCGCCTCCGGGCATCAGACTCGGTCCGTGCAGCGCGCCCTCCTCCCCGCCCGACACCCCGCATCCCATGAACCCGAAACCGAGCTTCTCGAGCGCCGCGGCTCGTCGCTGTGTGTCCTGGAAGAAGGAGTTGCCGCCGTCGATGATGATGTCGCCCGGCTCGAGGACCCCGGTCAACGAATCGATCACCGCGTCGACGGCTCGGCCGGCATCCACCAGCACCGCGACCGCGCGCGGAGGCTTCAGCGCGCGGGCGAGCTCCTCGACGGTTGCGGCCGCCGTGAAATTGCCCTCTCCGCCGTGCTGGGCGATGAACTCTTCAGTGCGGTGATGGGTCCGGTTGTAGACGGCGACGTGGACGCCGTGCGAGGCGAGATTGCGCGCGAGGCCGCCCCCGATCGTGCCCAGACCGATGACCCCCATCTCCATCTCGGCCACGCTCCAACGTTAACCATCCGAGGAGTCGCATGCGACAGGCCGACAAGCTGCTGATCCTCAGCCGCCGCGCGGGGTCGATGACCCCCGCGGTTGAGTCGCGCCTGCGGGAGGCGTTCGCGGGCCACCGCGTCATCTACTTCAACGCGCGGCGTGACTTCGAGCCGCTGATCACGAGCAAGGCGCAGGTGGTGATCGCCGGTGGGGACGGCACCGTCGAGCACGTCGTGCGCAAGCTGGCGGACTCGCAGCATCCGCTCGGCATCATTCCGATGGGGTCGTTCAACAACTTTGCGCACGCGCTCGGCCTGCCGGATGACCTGAATCGAGCGATCAGGGTCATCGAGCAGGGGCATGCGCGGGCGATCACCCTGGGCCGCGTCAACAGGATGGTGTTTCTCGAGGCGTGCGCGGTCGGTTTGTTTGGCGAGGCGATCGTCCTCGGGGATGCCGCGAAGGATCTGCACTTCGGCGATGTGGTGACGAGGCTGAGGGAGGTGATCGAGGCGCGACCGTTCGAGTACGAGCTGTCGGGTGACTTTCGCGAAAGGGGCACCGCGATGTCGCTGGTGTTCAGCAACACGTCGGCGATCGGGATTCAGCTTCCGATCGGAGATTCGAATCCCAGCGAGCCCTACCTGGACTTCTCGGCAGAGGCCGGGCAGTCGCATGCGGACATCGTCGGGAGGGCGCTGGCGTCGGCGTTGCTCGACAGGCACCGGGAGGGGTCGGGGCGGATCGTGCGGTTCAAGAGGCTCAGGGTGCGGACTCGGCCGAGGGTGAGGGTGTATGCGGACAATCAGG
>WNGD01000645.1_pt1 | contig 57062 bp, 57 predicted proteins | sample 5400671 | NCBI WGS metagenome assembly WNGD01 (sample SAMN13153369, study PRJNA577476) | soil metagenome | isolation source: 40 cm soil or saprolite under grassland replicate 2 | place: USA:California | collected 2016-06-15 | reverse complement strand
TGCCATCGAACAGGAAAACGGTGCCGAACGACTTCAGCACCGCTCTATCGACTTCGCTGGGCAATGAGTCGTTTATGGCTTGACTATCGCCCAACATTTTCCTTTTTCTTTCTTCAAAATTCGGGATGACTCATGACCTGAGCGAGCCGCGGCAGGCGGCGAGGAGTCAGAAAGAGACGACCTGAAGAGTTACCTGAAATCCTACTTTCCATTCCCCTTTGTTCCTGTTGCTGGTGGTTGCTGTCCACTGACAATAATGTTGGTATACTGCGTCTGTAATATGCTGCCCTGTGTCGTAATCGAGCCATTATCGCTAACCAATGGGATTGCGGTATTGGTGCAGGAATATTGCATCGAGGCGAGGATGCGGTTGGCGGCCAGCGTTTGCAGCGCCTTCGCTGTCCAGGTACTCATAAATGTACTATCATTGTTCTTGCCATCATTAGGAACAGCGTTTGGTGCGTAGTTCCACTCAGTAATCATGATTGGTAGCGCGTTCCCTATTATATTGACCATTGTGGCGCGTGCATCGGCTATGTGGCTGGTCCAGAGATCGATCTTTGAGATACACTCATCCGCAGGCGCGTGATCGTCGCAGGTATACTCGTGCCAGCTTATCTCATCGGGGCGAGGCTGGGCATTCTGTAAAAAAGTTGCGAGGTAGTTGTGATTATACTTATAATTGATAGGCCCAATAAAATGCCCATTCTGCGCAACGCGTTTTAGCTGTGGAACGATACTGTTCCACGATGCTGTATAAGGATCGACTGGAACACCTAACAAATCTTCTTCGTTGCCATACTCATAATAGACGATACTATTTCCAAAAATGCTATTCATATCGTTGATGATGCGTATGTCGTCTGCCAGTACATTCTTATCTACCTGCCCCCGCAGGATGACCAGCGGCGTTGCTCCCATACTCTTGATAGTCTGCGCTGCCTGGATCTCTGTGGTTTCAGAGAGACCGGCACGGACAGGCATACGAATCATGCGCACATGTAACTGTTGCAAGGTTGCACGTGTGGTTCCAGAGTTTAAGAGCTGGTCGTTGTTATCGAAAAGTGCCATATTGGTGCCGAAGAGAAGAGGGGAGACAGAGGTATCATCGTGGGTCGGCACTTTCGTTGGTATTGCTGTTGGTGTTGACATTGGTGTTGGTGTTGTTGCAGCATGACCAGGAACGCTAATGCCAAAGGGTAATCCTTTCCCGTACAGCAGCCAGATGCTCATTGCTATTAGTAAAACAGCCAGTGTTATAGCTCCGATAGCAATAGCCTGTCGTAGCGTATGCTTACTACGATCAGGCCTGTCAGGTTTTAATGTCATTCCCAGTATCTCCTCAATTATGAGGGCGCAGAACGCCTACATTAAAAAAAGATTAACGAATTACGCTATGTTATATTTATGAAAAGCTTTCAATAAATATAACATCTGAAACTCGGCATTGCCAGTTTTGCTTGTATGTATGGGACTTTTGCCATCCAGGGTCCAGCACAAAAATTGAACTGCAGCCTGCCAGTTCAACGAACCTGTAGTATGACCTGTTCTTGATTGGGTACCAGTTCCAGCACTTCTCCGATACGCCAGAACTGAACATCTGGATCTTGTTCCGCGAGGGTCGGCCACAGGGAAGAATCGATGGCCGCGAACAGTCCACCAGATGTTTGTGGATCAAAGAGAACAGCTTGAGTTGTCGCATCAAAATTCTTATCAAGTTGGACATGAGCGCGAAGATAGCTTTCGTTGCGGCCCGTACCTCCTGGTATGCACCCGGCCTCAGCATACTGTTGAGCATGTGGCAATAACGGCAGTGCCGCATACTCGAAACGCATGCTCGTCAAACTCTGGGCGGCCATCTCCCAGGCATGTCCAAGAATGCCAAAGCCTGTAATATCTGTCACGGCATGGACACCCGGACCAGCTTGAACCAGTAGCTCGCTTGCCTTACGATTGAGGCGCGTCATCGATCCAATGGCTGCGATCATGTCTTCCTCGCTTACTTTCCCTCGTTTCTGCGCCGTCGTAAGCAAGCCTGTTCCCAGTGGTTTACTAAGGATGAGCAGGTCGCCAGCCTTTGCGCCTCCTTTTGTCAGGATATGGTCGGGATGGACGATGCCGGTGACCGCGAGTCCATACTTAGGTTCGTTGTCGGTCACTGTATGCCCGCCTGCAATCGCACTACCCGCTTGCTCAACAATCTCCATCCCTCCGCGCAGTACCTCGCTAAGGATGCTGGTATCCAGGTTATCGGGCCAGGCAACGATATTAATCGCCATAAGTACCTGTCCCCCCATAGCATAGACATCGCTAAGAGCATTCGCGGCAGCAATTGATCCGAATGTGTAAGGATCGTCAACGACGGGTGGGAAAAAATCGGCAGTACTGATAATTGCTTGCTGATCATTGACTTTGTACACCGCGGCATCATCAATGGCACCCAGTCCAACGATTAATTGTGCCGGTACATTGCGCTGTCTGAGCGGACGCAGCACCTCTGCAAGGATGCCCGCTCCAGTCTTTGCAGCACAACCTGCGCAACTGGCAAGCTCAGTCAGTCGTACGCGTTGATTCGTCGTCATTGGTAATTCTCTTCTTTCCTCTTGAAAAAATGGCCTGCATTGACCCGTAGAGGCATGCCTTGCGTGTGCCGCATCGCCCGTGGGCTTGCCTGATCGCTCGTGGATTTGCCTGACGCTCAACGGGGTTGCTCACGGGCGATGCGGCACACGCAAGGCATGCCTCTACGGGGACAACGGTTGCTCACGGGCGACGCGGCACAGGCAAGCCATGCCGCTACGGGCCGACAACTGATTATATAACAAGGCATTATAAATTTTCTGTATGTGGCAACCAGCGCGGCCAGCGCATTGAGAGCAGCAGTGGTAAGAGCCATGCCCACAATCCACGCAGATAGGCCCAGCGAAATGCGGGCAGACCCGGTAGTATGCTGGCGTAGGGTGCCCAGGCATAGAAACAATAGAGGCTGAGCAGACTAAATGCAAATAAGCGTGCTGCCAGAGGCAGACGTAAGAAGCCGGGGAGTGGCTGTTTTTGCCATCGATCACTATCGACTGCTTCGGTGAGGGCGAAGAGCGCGAAGAAAACGATGGTGTACCAGGGCCAGAACCAGGGCGTACCGATAGCGCAGTAAAGGAGCCAGGTGACAGCCATCCACCGTATCAGGCCGATTGGTGTGCGCAATCCTGTCCGTGAATTTATCGCCCGCCAGCAGCGTATAGCATAAATAAGAACGAAAATACCCAGACTGATCATACGCATAAACGACTCTGCTGGTGAGCCAATCTCGGCTGCTGGCGCTGCACCAAAAAGTGTTGCTATACTATTGTAGAAGTGGCTCAAAAACTCGCTCACAGTATTGATGTCACGATACGTGCCCGGATTGATCTGTATGACGCTCAGGATAGCGCCATGCTGCCAGAACACGGCGTAGAGCGCGACGATACTGGCAACGTATACTGATAGCATAAGGCTGGTAGTCTGGAGTCGGCGTGGTTGTCCCCACAGGTAAAGCAGGAACGTGGGGAAAAGCAAGGCGATATTGATCTTGATGCATGTCGCCGCTGCCAGCAGAAGGGCCACACCTGCATAGGTTTGATAGGCATGTATAGCATGCGTGCGTGACTGGCGTATAAGCAGCCAGATCGCAAGCAGAATAAAAGGGAGTAGTATGGTGTCGTTGTGCGCATTAACGCAAGCCTCAAACAACAGCAGAGGGTTCCAGGCAAAGGCCAATGTTGCCTGCATGCGCATACGGAGCGAGATTAATCCTTGCGCTTCCTGTAGCTGTCCAGCGATAGACCAGATCAGCAGCGTGGACAAAAGGTGTGCTCCCAATCCGAGAAGGCGTAAGGCCAGTACCATAGCTGCTACATTTGCCGTGCCGAATATGTCAGTCAACCACTGCAAAATACAGGTAATAATTGCCCACATTGGTCCATAAGCAGAAGGTTGATTCGTCCAGTAGAGATGCGCATAGACTGGATCATGAATGATGCTCTGCGGAGTCGTGCTGAGCGGGTTCAGATGATAGATGATTGCCATGCGTGCATAGATGATGTACGAGAAGATATCCTGTGAGGTAACAACAGGAATGGACACACAGATAGCACCGAGTAAGAGCGTCGATCCGACGAGATAGCGCCGCCCGATCCTTTTAGGAAGCACTCGTAGGGCAAGCAGATAAAAGAGCAAGAGCAGCAGGCATGCAATAAGTAGCAACCCAACCTCTTGCCAGCTTAATCCTATTGCGGGAGCGGGTGTGTTATGGTTGGTTAGCAGCGTTGGAGTAAGCGCCCAGCCATGGAAAAGTATGTCTGTTGGTAGTAAGAACCAGCGACTGAGTGGTACGAGTAGTGCTGTGTGGAACCAGAGACCATGTAGTGGTAATACGGCATCAAGGAAGAGAAATGCGCCCACCAGCGCGAGCAGAGCAAGAAATGCTGGCGGGTAGTCAGTCCGCGCTATATGGATATTCTGTTTGTTTAGATGGTGTTCAGTGGATGTTTTCGTTTGCAAAGCTCTACTCCTGTACTAGCAGAATACTTTACACCATGATATGCATAGAAGCAAGCCGGGCTCCTACTGAGCAAACCCTAAACTTCTCTTGAGACATTCTTGACTTTTCTCTGCTAAACTAATAATGACAAAGAGATGAAGAGGAGGCTTTTAAGAGATGGACATGTACGATCAGCCAACTGAGCCGTGGCAAGGTGGAGATATTACGCAGAAGCGGCCAACGGTGACACAAGAAGCGTTTGCAACCGTGCCTGCGACTGTTGGAACTACTCAACGTCCTCATAAGATATCACGCCGTAAGCTTTTTGGTGTTGCAACAGCAGGCGTAGCTGGAGCGGCAGCGCTCACCGCCGGCGGTTTTGTATTGGCATCAGAGTTACAGCATGGAACATGGAATCCTTTTAGTGCTGGACCAGTTGCCACGAATGCACAAATTGGACATCTATTGCGGCGCGCGGGTTTTGGCGCAACGCCTGAAGAAATAAGTACATATACGTCATTGGGCTTTAATGGTGCTGTAGACCGACTGCTTAACTATCAGCAGGTGCCCGATGATGCCATGGAGAGCCGTCTCAATGCTCTTCATCTCGATTTCTCTAGCCCACAAAATCAACAGCAGTGGTGGTTATTGCGTATGGCATGGACGCAGCGACCTCTATTAGAAAAGATGACGCTCTTCTGGCATGGCGTCCTGACGAGCAGCTATCACAAAGTGGGTGGACGAAATGCATATACGCGCATGATTACACAGAATAATTTCTTACGTACTCATGCATTTGATACTTTCGATAACATCATGCTGGGCATCACCGTCGATCCAGCTATGCTCTTTTATCTGGATCTGACAAAGAGCACGAAAAAGGCCCCCAATGAAAATTATGCACGTGAACTGATGGAACTCTTCACACTGGGGCTTGGTCACTACACTCAGCAAGATGTCTATAACGCGGCGGCTGCATTGACGGGCTGGCATGTGATCGGGAGTACCCCTACATCGCACTATCTGCTGCGTGATCACAATACGCTAACTAAAACGTACCTGGGGCAGACAGGCAACTTCGACTATAAGGACGTTATCCGTATCCTGGTCAACCATCCGGCGACGCCCTGGTTTATCTGTCGTAAGCTTTTTACCTTCTTTGTGTATGAGAATCCTACCAATGACGAGCTCAGTCCCCTGGTGGATACTTATGTGAAAAGCGGTCATAACATGGGTGCTGTCATGCGTACATTGCTGCTCTCGCCCCAGTTTTCTTCAGCGAAGGCATATCGCAGTCGTCTGAAGTCTCCCACAGAGTTCGTGGTGGGAGCCTATCGTGCACTCAATGTACAGGGCGATGGCAAAGCACTTCCAGTCATGACTACGCTCACAGGGCAGACATTGTTTGATCCTCCCAACGTAGCTGGCTGGCCGGGCGATAAAGCCAGCGCTCTCTGGCTGAATAGTGGCACATGGATGACGCGGCTCAATTACATCGATCTGCTGCTCTCTAATCGTAATCCGCGCAACACTACATACAAGCCTATCGATCTGCAAGGGATCGTGAATGCAAAGCATATTGACACCCCTGATCACTTTGTTGATTACTTTGCCTTGTTCCTGCTCGATGGTCAGCTTGCATCTGATAGACACGCTCAGATGGTCGATTACTTTACCTCGCCTGAGAGCGGCAGAGTCGTCCAGCAGATAACGCTCGCCAATAGTAAGAGTTATCCAATCAATCGTGTACGTGGCACATTGTACCTGATGATGGCGTCACCGGAATACCAACTCAACTAATTTTCAATCCCTCAAGCGGGTGGTAAAAGTAGAACTGCTCCTGCCGCCTCCACGGAGGAGAGTAGACACGCGGAACCCCTAAGAGGGCAAGTGAAGATGGACTAAGAGGTGTAATAAGATGAAATTTTCACGCAGAGCAATGATTAAAGATGGGATGCTGGTGGTATCGGCGGGTATGGTGATGCCTGCCATTTTCAGTCGCGGTGTAGCCTCCGCAAAATCGTTATCGTTGGATGGTGCGCACTTTTCACAGGCGGCAAGCGACCGAACGCTGATCGTCGTGCAAATGGCCGGTGGCAACGACGGTCTCAACACCGTAGTACCATATACCGATCCGCTCTATAGTAAGATGCGCCCCACGCTGGCAATTCCACAAAATAAGGTTTTGACGTTGGATGGTCGTCTGGGTTTTCATCCTAACCTGGCACCGCTCAAAAAGATCTGGGATGAAGGGCATCTCGCGATTGTCGAGGGTGTGGGCTATCCTAACCAGAGTCTGTCGCACTTCCAGGCCATGGATATATGGCAGACTCTGGATCTCAATGGGACAGGTAGCGAAGGCTGGTTAGGTAAGCTGGTCTCCGGTTGGGTTGACAAGGATGGGCATCCCTTTAAGGCACTGAATATCGGGACGCAGACTGCTCAGGCCCTTTCATCAATCAACGCACAGGTACCGACTCTGATAAATATACCCAGCTATCGTCTGGCGCCTGATCCGCAAGACAGCGATAAAGGCAATGCGCGTCTGCAGGCGCTTATGAAGCTCTATAATTCGTATCCACAGACGGCTCCCTATGCCGCTTTGTTGGATACAACAGCCATTGATGCCCAGCAAGGTGGTCAGCAATTGCGTGCGGCTGATGCCGCGTATCATTCGACCGTGACGTATCCCAAGGGACCTTTCGGAGATGGGCTTAAAGTTCTGGCAGAGGCTATTGTCGCCAATCTAGGCTTGCGTGTGGGCTATGTTACGCTGGGCGGTTTTGATACGCATGCCAACGAGGGACCAGTACACGGTCAACTGATGCAAATGTTGGCGGATGGTCTCTCTGCCTTCTACAACGACCTTGTACAGCATAACAAAGCCGATAATGTGGTGATTATGACCTGGTCCGAGTTTGGGAGGCGCGTAGAGGAGAACGGTAGCCTGGGCACCGATCATGGTACTGCTGCACCTATGTTTGTGCTGGGTAATCCGGTCAGCAAAGGCATCTACGGTGACCCCCCCAGCCTGAGCAACCTGGATACCTCTGGTAACCTCAAATACACCATCGATTTCCGTTCCGTTTACGCCACAGTGCTGGATCGCTGGATGGGAGCCTCGTCCAAAGACGTGCTGGGTGCTTCATTTGGTTCGCAGAATTTCTTACCCCAACCCTGACTCCCAGCTCCTTTCTGCGCAGCAAGAGTGCAACAGGTCGAGCGAATGGTCAAGGAGAGTCGGCGCCCATCGGGCAAGTGCGGTGGCGCCTGATTGACGCGTTCACACAGCAGGGCCAGGTCTCGATTGAGCACGCGGTCGTTGAACGGGCGTAATTCGATCCTCCACGAGCGTGGCGTCCTACGTGATCGGCTTGCCATTGGTTTGTGCCAGGCGAACGGCCTCTCGCTTGAACTCAGGTGTGTAGGTCTTTTGCACTTTCTGCATGATCCTTTCCCTCCTGTGGAAAGAGTACATCCGAAGCTTTCCTCCTTCCACAATTTCGGGGCAGGATCAGAGTACATGAAAGCCCGCTACACAGAGCAACACCGATGGCGAAGCAGCCTGAAAGGCATTTCCTGTATTTGCTCCTCACCTTCCATACGCCTTAACCAGCAAGAATGTGCAGAGACACGTAGTTTTCCTCCGAGGGGCACAGAGCCGCGGATAGCGCGAGAGCAGATCGGACCATCACGACGAGAAGCAAACTCCTTGCCTGTTGGCCTCCTCTTTGGTATACTTCTTGGGAGGATTGGGAGGAACAGCAGCGCCATTGGGAAGACACAGACACAGGGAAGGTCCAATGCCCAGAGTCCCGCTTCACGCGCTCATCTGGTCGAGAGACCAGGGCGGCTATGCGCTCTACACACAAGATCGGTTGGTGCAGCAGGTTCAGCCGGGAGACGAAGCCGCCTGGCTGCGGGAGGTCTCCTCCTTTGCCTTCCGGGGCGTGTGGAAGCCTGAATGTCTACCTGGAGGCGCGATCACCTGGAGGGCAGTATTGGTATGCCTACCATACCAGCCGAGGCCGCACCCGCAAGCGCTATCTCGGACGGACGGAGACCCTCTCGCTGGCACGGTTAGAGGAGACCGCCAGGGCGCTTGGGCCCGAGCCCGAGGTCGCGCGGGCGCTCGACCAGGGGATGCTGGTGCTCTCGGGCAGGCTCGCCCCACCTCGCTTGCCGAATGCGTTGGTGGAGCGGGAGCGCTTGTTGACTGCGCTCGATGACGCACTGGCGACTCCGCTGACGCTCGTCTCCGCGCCTGCTGGCTTTGGCAAAACGACGCTGCTTGCCGCCTGGGCGAACCGGCGAAAGAGCCAGATCGCCTGGCTCTCGCTGGAGGAGCTGGACAATAGCCCGCCCCGCTTCTGGGTCGCGCTGATTGACGCCTTGCGCCGCTGCCCCAGCCTGGCATCGAACATTGGGGAAAACGTGGTGGTACAGTTGCAATCGCCCCAGCCACCACCGCTTTCCTCCATCCTGACAGCCCTGCTCCATGAGTTGGAAAGCCGCGCGGCGCATCCTGCCCCCATCGTGCTCATTGTGGATGATTATCAGATCATCGAAGATCCGGCCATTCACGAGGGGATGAGCCTCTTCCTGGAGCATCTGCCTGCGAAGGTGCGTCTGATCCTTTCCAGCCGCGTGGACCCGGATCTACCCCTTGCACGGCTGCGTGCCCGCGGGCAACTGACCGAGATCCGCGCGGACGATCTGCATTTCTGCCTCGAAGAGACGAGCCAGTATCTGGGCCAGATGCTCTCCCCACCGCTCTCGGAAGAGGAGGTGCAGCGGCTACTGAGCCGCACGGAAGGCTGGATCGCGGGCCTGCACCTGGCGGCCCTCACCCTACAGAAGCGCGAGGATCGTGCGGCGTTTCTTCAGACGTTTACCGGCAGCCAGCGGTATCTGTTGGACTACGTACAGCAGGACATCCTGGCCCGTTTGCCTGAGAGCGTGCGCGATTTTCTGCTGCACAGTGCCATCCTCTCGCGCCTGGACGCCTCGGTGTGCCAGGCGGTGACCGGAGCACCCACACAAGCCGCCAGCCAGCAGATGCTCGCGTTCCTGGAGCGAGCCAACCTCTTCCTGGTGCCGCTGGATGAGGAGCGGCGCTGGTATCGGCTGCATGAACTCTTCCGCGAAGCCCTGCTCTCGGCACTGCACGCCAGTCAACCGGAACTGGTGCCGCTCTTGCACATCCGGGTCGCCCACTTTTATGAGGCACAGGGGCAGTGGGCTGAGGCTATTACCCATGCGCTTGCCGCCGCTGACTTCTCCATGGCGGCGCGACTGATGGAGCAAACTATCGAGCAGTTCTGGTTGCGTGGAGAGGTAGCGCAGATCTCGCGCTGGGTGCTGGCGTTGCCGAAGCCTCAGGTGCGCGAACACGCGCGCCTGCTGCTGACTACAGCGCTCTACCTGCTCAATACGGGTGCGCAGACAACCAGAGAGCAGCGCGAAAGGTGCTACCAGCAGGCGCGGCAACTTATGGCGCGAGTTGAAGCCGCCTTGCAGGGAGAGATCGACGAGACCGGCCCCCAGCCCTCGGCCTCCCGCGCAGATGCAGGCGCCGTCTCTCGCGTTGTTGAGAGTGAGTCCCGCGCCACTGAATATGCCCTGCTCCATCAGCGTCTGTGCCTGCTGCGCATGCAGATGGTCGTGAGAGAAGCCTCAGCCACCGGGGCCTATGCTCGCTTGAGCGCCATGCAGCAGGAGATCGAGGAGGCAAACGCCCGCTGTGAGGAGGAAGAGGCGATCTGGCAGATGGTGCCGCTTCTGGGCAGCTTCCTCCTCTACTACACGGCCCGGCAAGAGGGTGCGCGTGTTGTGCCACTGCTGCTCTCTGCCAAAGAACGGGTGAGCCGGAAAGCCTCCTGCTATGCGAGCATCAAGGTCAGACAATGGCTGGCAGAAGCGGAGGTGGAGGCGGGACAGTTGCACCTGGCCTATGAGGAGTGCCAGGCCGCCCTTGACCTGATCGAGCAGATAGAGGGCTATGCCTTGCTGAGGGGATACCCCCAGATCGTCCAAGCCGAGGTGTTGTACCAGTGGAATCGGCTGGAGGAAGCACGCAGCCGGCTGCACGCGGTCGTGCAGGACGCCGCAGCCTGGCTGCAGCTTGATTTGCTTGGGTGGGGATTCTCCGGGCTTATGCAGGTTGCACTCGCGACAGGGGATTGGTCTCTGGCCGAGCTGTCGCTGCGCGAGGTAGAACAGTTAGTACAGCGGGAGCACTATGGGGACTATCCAAACTGGCTGCCGGGGCTGCGAGCACACTGGTGGCTGGCGCAGGGACAGATGGAGGCAGCGTCCGACTGGGCGGCAGGCGTCGTCTTCCCTGAGGGGGCCTGGGAACGAGGCTCCTATGACGTTTTTCCGGCCGTGATGCGGGTGTATTTCGCACAGCACAGCTTTCGGGAGGCGGTAGCGCTGCTGGACCGCTGGAGCTTCCACCTTGATCGACCAGCCAATGTAAGGATCACCATCACGTATCTGGCCCAGTTGCTGGTGGCGCTGCACCAGGTAGGCAAGCGCGAACAAGCTCGGGTGGTCGCAGAGCGCCTCCTGGCTTTGACGGAACCGGAGAACTACCTGCGCGTGTACCTGGATGAGGGCGAACCGATGCGAGAGGCGCTCCAGGCGCTGCTCACCCCGCAGTTCCAGCAGCATGGGTGGGCTCCCTCCACTGTGGCCTACATCTCAAAGCTTCTGGCTGCCTTCGAGCAGGAGGAGCAAGGGGTGAGTACGTCCTTAGAAACGACAAAGACGCTTGGGCCTGCGCCTGCTGTTGTCCAGCAGCCATTTCCTACCGCATCCACGCTCGTTGCCTCTCTGACCCGGCGTGAGCAGGAAGTCTTACGCCTGCTGGCCGCCGGAGCCTCCAATCAGGACATTGCTAAGACCCTGGTGATCGAGCTTCCCACGGTCAAAAAACACGTCAGCAACCTGCTCGGCAAGCTGGGAGCCACCAGCCGCACCCAGGCAATTATCCGGGCGCGTGCCCTCTCACTGCTCTAACCAGATTCCTCCCAACCAGCCGCTTTCCTCCCGGCAAACCTACTCCTTTTGGCATACTTTTGACGACTGGGGAACGACTCACGTCCTGCTATGCTTTCCCCAGGATTGAAACACGCGAGATCCGCGGGAGGAAGCAGATGCACTACACCCTTCGGGTCCAAGGACACCTGGACTCGTCCTGGCAAGATCGATTTGGGGGATTGCGCCTTGAGCAGCAGGAGGGTGGCACGACCCTGCTCGAAGGCGCGCTTCCCGATCAAGCCGCGCTGCATGGGATGCTCCTCCAGATTATCCGTCTCGGTCTGGTGCTGCTCGAGCTTTCGACGCGCGAGGCGCCGGGAGGCGAGGAAGCACGAGATCGCCCGTGAAGGGAGCGTGCCTTCCGCTCGCAAGCGAAGGACACACGTTCTGCAAACAGTACGAGTTCTCAATATGAAGGAGATATCAACATGACAACTCAGGACAAGAAACGGCTGATGCTTGGGGCCACCGGCAAGCCAGGCGAGCGCATCAGGATTGGCACCGTCGCTCGAGTAGGGGCTCTGCTTTTCGTCCTCTGGGGGATATTGCATATGTGGGTCGGCTTCGCAGGCATCCAGCAATACGTGACCAGCGGCGCGCCGGGCCTGTGGGATATGCTCACTGGAGGAGCGAATGCGCCTCATGCTGCTTTCCAGCTCCCCACTGACGCCTTGACGGCCAACGCGCAAGCTCACCTGCTCCTCAATTTCTGTATCGATGTCGGCGGATACGGGGTGCTTGCGCTTGTGGTGGCCTGGTTGATCTGGGTTCGCGGCTCGTGGTCCGCGTACCTGATTGGCGTGTGCATCATCGGCCTCTCGGATCTGACGTTTCTCTTCAGCATGGTGACGCCCGGTATCGTCCAACTCAATCCCGGAACCATCGGTGGGCCGGTAATCTGGCTGATCGCTTGTCTGCTCACTCCATTGGGGGCTGCCCTCATTCAAAGCCAGCCATGATGCCAAGTAGAGCGCGCGCTGGACACCTGCCAGGGGTCCGTATCTGGAAACGACGAGCGGACCCCAGATGGTGAACGATGAGGAGGCAATCCCGTGAGTCCGAATATGTACCTCTATGAGAAAGCGCGTGAAGCGCATTCCCAGGATCTTCGACGCGAGGCGGAAAAGGAGCGGCTGCTTTCACACCTGCCTCAGTATCGTCGGAGCAGAAGCAGGCGTGCTGCTGGGAAGCTGGGGGTGTTGCTGCTCAAGCTCGGGGCCAGATTGAAGCAGTTCGAGCAATCTTAACGCAGAGGTGGAGACGGGTTCAGTGATGAGGGCCAGAAAAGAGCCTTCCGAGGACTTTACGCTTCATCTTTGTGGGCAAGGCTCTGAGGATCGAACCACGCAGAACGCGGGAGGAAGCACATGCACTACACACTTCGAGTCCAAGGACACCTGAGTCCGACCTGGCAAGACCGCTTTGGGGGACTGCGCATCGAGCAGCAGGAGACGGGCACGACGTTGCTCTCGGGGGATCTCCCAGATCTGGCCGCGCTGCATGGGGTGCTTTTACAGGTCATCCGTCTCGGTCTGGTGCTGCTCTCGCTTGAGACGAGCGAGGCACCAAGAGATGACGAGGCACGAGATCGTCCTTGAAGAAAGGAGGCGCAAAGAAAAAGATACCTGGACTTCAGCTCGTCTGGACGACCAGTCTACAGCCAGGCAAAGAGCACTTGAGCAAGTGAAGCGCGTCTTCTTCACTCAAGCGAAGAAAATCGATCTTTCACGTCTGGAATGTTTCACAACACGAGGAGGTATCGACATGATGCAACACAACAAGAAGATTCTCGTCCTTGGAGTTAGCGGCAAGCAGGGTGGGACTGTGGCTCGACATTTGCTTGCAAAAGGCTTTCGCAACGTGCAGGCATTGGTGCGCACGGCGGAAAGTCCCACCGCCGGGCTCCTCGCCGAGCAGGGGATTACGTTGGTCCTGGGCGATCTCGACGACAGCGCCTCTCTTGTGGCGGCGATGCACGATGCCTATGGTGTCTTTGCCGTCCTGCCCCTCGACCAATTCGGCCCACAGGTGGAAATCCGGCGCGGCACAAGCGTGGCCGAGGCGGCCAAAGCGGCCCAGGTGCAGCATTTCATCTACAGTTCAGCCGCCGGGGCGGATCGCAGTGAGGGCGTGGCGGACTTCTCCGCCAAATATGTCGTCGAAGAGCACATCCGCGCGCCTGGTTTGCCCGCCAGCATGGTGCGCCCGGCCGCCTTTATGGAAAACGTGCTGACCTTTGAACACCCCCGGCTGGTGGACGGGGTGGCGGTCTTCCGTGTTGCCATTCACCCGGAAACCAGGCGGCAGATGATCGCTGTCGATGACATTGGCATGATCGTCGCTGACCTGTTCGCCCGTCCTGACCACTCTATCGGCCAGACGCTCGAAATCGCTGGTGACGAACTGACCGGCCTCCAGATGGCCGACATCTACACCAAAGTGACCGGCCAGCCCGCCCGGTACGAAGAGCAGCCCATCGAGGAGGTTCAAGCGTTCAACCGGGATTTCGCCAAAATGCTCGTCTGGCAGAACGACCACTCCTTTGGGGCGGATCTCGCACAACTCCGGGCTGCCTACCCGAATCTCTCCACCTTTGAGGCATGGCTCGCCCAGCATCGCCTGGCAGTGATGCCACAATGAGAAGCAGGAGTATGGACCTGACCAAACCGGTACTGCTACCGCTCGTTTCTTTCCTCGATCTGGGATGTGCCTCCAGTTGGAACGGATATACCCGTTCCAACTGGAGGCACACCACAACAGCCTGCGGCGAGATAGTCAGATGATTTTCTGGCAGAGAAAAGGAGATCGCCATGCCACAATACCCCATAGCAAGCCATACCGTCATTCCTTCAGCTATTACAGAGCAAGCAAGAGAGCCGTCGCAGGAGCGAGCAAGCAAAACGCGACCACAGGACCATGAGCCGAAACAGCCCAACAAGTGGGCAGTCATGGGCCTTGTCGCCGTGGGCGTCTTTATGGCGACGCTCGACTCCTCGATTGTCACGATCAGCCTGCCGACCATCGCCCATACCTTCGGCGTTCCCCTGAGTGGTGCCGTCGAGTGGGTGATTATCGCGTACCTGGTGGTGGTGGCGGGAACGCTGCTGACGATTGGGCGGTTATCGGACATGATCGGGCGCAAGCCGATCTGGGCAGCCGGCCTGGTGCTGTTCACGTTGGGCTCGACCTTGTGCGGCGCGGCTGGCTCGCTTGCCATGCTGATCGCGTCGCGCGCGCTACAAGGGTTGGGGGGGGCGCTGCTGATGGCGATCAGCCCGGCCCTACTGACCAGCGCGTTCTTGCCGACGGAGCGTGGGCGCGCGCTGGGCTTCAATGCGGTCGTCGTCGCGCTCGGCACGAGTACCGGCCCGACGCTGGGCGGCATCCTGACGACGCATGTTTCCTGGCGCTGGATCTTCTATGTCAACGTGCCGCTCGGGATCGTCGGAGTGCTCGCCACGCTCTTCGTCCTGAAGGAACGAACCAGTCTAGGAAAGGGCCGATTTGATCCGCTCGGAGCAGGTTTGCTCGCTACGAGCCTGGTGGCCTTGACCGTGGGGCTGTCGTTCGGAGCGGAATGGGGCTGGGGCTCGCCCCTGCTGATGACCACGATGCTCGTGGCGGTGGCTGCCATCCTCGGACTGTCCGTGGCTGAGCAGCGCGTCGCCCATCCGATCATTGTGCTCGCGCTGCTGCGCCGCCGCGTGTTTCTCTCGGCGAATCTGAGCCTGATCCTCAGTTTCCTGGCCCTGACCGCCGTTAACTTCCTGCTGCCGTTCTACCTGGAGGAACTGCGCGGCTGGTCGACGGAACGCGCGGGGCTGCTGCTCACGGCGATCCCCGTGACGATCGCGCTGCTCGCGCCGATCAGCGGGGCGCTGGCTGATCGCATCGGCACGCGCGCGCTGGTGGCCAGCGGGTTGACCATCGCGTGCATCGGCCTGCTCTTGCTCGCGCAACTCACGGCGCAGAGTTCGCTCTTCGATATTGTCTGGCGGTTGGTGGTGATCGGCGCGGGACAGGCCCTGTTCTATTCCCCCAATAACAGCGCCTTGATGGGAGACGCACCCAGCGAACATCAGGGCAGCGCGGCTGGCTTCCTCGCCACAAGCCGGGTGATCGGGCAAAGTGTGAGTGTGGCGTTGGTCGGAGCCATCTTCACCAGCCTGGGCGGCGCGGCTGCTGGCGCGGCATTGCTTGCCAGCCATCCCCTTTCGCCTGCTCACGTGAGCAGCTTGCAGCACATGTTTTCCCACAGCTTTCAGGTGACGTTCATCGTGTGCGCGGCAGTAGCGGCAGTGGGAATCCTCGCGTCATTCGTGCGCGGCAAAGAGCAGAGGAACCTGGTCAAGAGGCAACAGACAGCTTCAGTCGAGGGAGAAATGGCCCCCGTGAATGACCGAGAGGAGATCTGACATGGTAATTCACCCGTTTACGATCCAGGTGGCTCAACCGACCCTTGACGACCTGCGCTCCCGCCTGGCACGCACGCGCTGGCCCGATGAGGTGGAAGGAGCAGGGTGGGACTATGGCACAAACCTCGCGTACCTCAAGGAACTGGTGAATTACTGGCAGCACACCTTTGACTGGCGCGCCCAGGAGGCCAGGCTCAACCACTTTGCGCAGTTCCGAACCCAGATCGATGACGTCCACATCCACTTCGTTCATGAGCGGGCGCGACAGGGGAGCGGAATCCCATTGATCTTGACCCATGGCTGGCCCAGTTCCTTCATGGAACTGCTACCACTGGTCCCTTTGCTCACTGATCCCGCGCCCTACGGGATTGACGGCCCAGCCTTTGATGTCGTCATTCCCTTGCTGCCTGGCTACGGCTGGTCTTCGCGCCCCAGCCGCCGGAGAGTGACCACCCACGACACCGCCGGTCTGTGGCACCGCCTCATGCACCGCCTCGGCTACGAGCGCTATGGAGCGCAAGGCGGCGATTTTGGAGCGGCCGTTGCTACCTTCATGGCCCTCTCTGACCCCAGGCCACTGCTCGGCATCCATCTGAGTAACCTGGAACTCGCCCCCTATACCGGCCCTGGATCACGGCCACTTTCAGAATTGGAGCGGGCGTACCTGGCGCAGTATCAACACTGGTCCGAGGTGGATGGCGGTTACAAAGCGGTCCAATCCACGAAACCCCAGACGTTGGCCTATGGGTTGAACGACTCGCCGGTGGGGTTGGCCGCCTGGATCGTGGAGAAGTTCCGCGCCTGGAGTGACTGCGGGGGCGACGTGGAGCGCCGGTTCAGCAAGGAGGACCTGCTGACCACCATTATGATCTACTGGGTCACGCAGACCATGCCGACCTCGATGCGCGACTATTTTGATAACCGGTGGTATGGAATCACGCCTGGCCCACAGGATGTCGTGACGGTGCCCACGGCGGTCGCTGTCTTCGCCCACCAATTCGTCTCCGATGGCACCCCGCCGCGTGAGTGGGTACAGCGGCTCTACACCATCTGTCAGTGAACAGAGATGCCCAGGGGGGCACACTTCGCTGCGATGGAAGAGCCCAAACTGCTTGCACGCGATATCGTGAGGTTCTTTGCGACACGGCACCAGTAGCGTGCCCGAGTGGCTGCTGGGCACGGATGCAGAACTGGAACGGCAAACACTCCGTTCGTTTGGCGTCTCTGCCCACATCATATGAGAGGGATATCGTATCCCGGCAAGATTTTTTGCAACCGATCCTGCATGGAGTTGTTCCAGGGGCGTGGTGGGGTTTCAAGAGTTGGATGTTTAACGATCAGGATTCAACCAGATTTGGTATCAGTGGGACCTGTAAACGCCAAGAGCAGAGTGAAAGAGAGGTGATGACAATGCCACTTGTAGTGACACCAGACCAACGCCAAGGACGTCAGGCAGTCAGGCGGGAGATTGTCCGGCACGTGGAGCAAGGAATGACCGCCACAGAGGCCCGAAGGCTCTGTCCTGTCCCGCTGCATCGCACAACCGTGTATCGGCTGCTCAAGCGTGTCAAGCGCGAAGGGGAGCAGGCGTTGGCTGAGCGGCGACACGGACACCCAGTCAAGCTCCGCGGGGAGGTTCTCGCCTGGATGCTGGACTATTGCCAGAGCCATCCTTTTGTCTCCAGTTCGGCTGTGCAACGCCTCGTGGCCGAGCGCTTCGGTCTCTCGGTCAGTGTCAGTCAACTCAACCGGGTACGCGCTGCTCACGGGCTGAGCCGAAAGGACCCTAAGCTCAGAAAAAAAAGCCGAAAACGGCCATCACTATTCCCTCTGGATCGAACGCCCAGGCTGGTAGCTTGCTCCTGTTGGCAGCAGCTACCGAAACCGGGCTCCTGGCACAGTTGGAGCAGGCGTTGCCACCTCCTCCAGCCCCACCGGAGCCACCACGCCTGCCTCTGGCAGCGAGCCCAGCAGTCCGCCGACGCCTGCTGCTCACGCTCCTCTTTCTGGGAGCGGTTGGCTTACATCGCACGTGGGATCTGCGCGGCTATACCGCCGATGGCCTGGCGCTGCTTACCGGACGGATGCGTGCCTATGGCTACCGCTACACCGAAGCCTTTTTGTCGCAGGTGGCTTCCGCCGATGGTGCCGACAGCTTCACCTCTGCCCTCGCGTGCTGGGCTACCCAGCTCTGGCATTCGACCGGAGAAACTGAGAGAGCTGAGCAGCCCCACACGCTGACCTGTTATGTGGATGGGCACCGCAAACCCGTTTACAGTGACGTGCTCCTCCCGCGCGGATTGATCGGGCGTCTGGGTGTGGTTCTGGGCTGCCGAGCGCTGCTGTTACTGCACGACGAGCAGGGCCACCCTCTGTTTGTGACCACCCATCGGGGAGACCAGCATCTCATCACTGGCGTCCCCACATTTCTGGCACGCTATGAGCAGCACGTGGGAAATACCCAGATCGCACGAATGATCGTGGATCGCGAGGGAATGGCCACCGAATTTCTCGCTGGCCTGCATGAGCAGGGGCGTCGTGTGGTGACGATCCTGCAGACCAATCAGTATCAGGATCTCTCCTCCTTCTCCGAGGTAGGCGCCTTTGTGCCCTTGAGTACGGATGCCCAGGGGCAGATCATTCGCGAAGTGGCTCCGGCGCGCATCACCTTATCACGCGAAGATCATCCTGACGCCCCGCTGTGCTTACAGGTGGCGCTCATTCGTGACTTGCACCGGACAGTTCCGGTTCGGCCTGATCCCGAAGAGACAGAGGTCCCGACGCGCTGGGACAGCGATCTCCCTCCCGATGAGCGGACCTGGTGGCGCGAGGACTGGCAAGCGACTGCTGCGCCAGCGCAAGAAACGACGGCCAAACTCATCCCCATTGTGACCACGCAAGAGATCCCGACCGTCGATGCGGTGGAACTCGCGCGGGCCTACATTCATCGCTGGCCAGCTCAGGAAAATATCATCAAGGATTATCTCCGGCCTCTGGGATTGGACACCAACCACGGGTTCGAAAAGCGCGCGGTGGAGAATTCGGAGGTCGCCAAACGACGAGTGCACCTGGAGCAGCGGCGAGCCCGCCTCAAACAATGGGCACAGAGCGCAGGCAAGCGCGAGGAAGAGGCCAGCCGACGACGGGAGCGACTACGAAAAACCTTCGCGAGCCGCAGCAAGGAACTCTACCAGGAACTGTGGGTGTATCAGCGTACCCTGGAAGAGCAAGAGGTGGCTGATTACGTGCTACGGCGGCAGGTCAAAGAGCGCAAAGCCGTCGCGGATGCCGAGTTGGAACAACTCCGCGTCAAAGAATGGCGGGCGTATGAACAATGCAACGCCGAGTTCCGCAAACAGGAACGTTACTGCAAAGAACAACGCGAGGTCTTACGTGCCTTAGAAGAACTGAAAGCACAGGAGAAAACCATGTATGAACTGGATCACCGTAAGGATCAAGTCATGACCGTGTGTAAAGTGGCGTTGGCGAATCTGGCAATGTGGGTGCGTGATTATTATTTTCCACCATCCTATGCACAGGCCACCTGGCGGCGGTTGCTGCCGTTTTTTCAGCCGAGACCTGGCCCTGCTGTGTGAACGCGTCAATCAGGCGCCACCGCACTTGCCCGATGGGCGCCGACTCTCCTTGACCATTCGCTCGACCTGTTGCACTCTTGCTGCGCAGAAGGTGCCCAAAATACCGTGACTCCCTGGTCATACACCCGACTATCTCTATTGGTTCTGCATCCTTGAGTGGTAAATGGACCTGCGTAGGGGTGGGGCTGGCCCCCACCCCTACGCAGGTCCAGGTGAACGCGGGTGGGGCCAGCCCCACCCCTACGGAGAGGATCGGGGAGTTTTCCCTCTCTTTCCCGCAAGGATGCAGAGCCTCCCTATTCTCCTTCAAAAGCCCCCTGGCCTGGATGAACTCGCCATCAGAGTACGCGAGATCCTGACATGAATAAGTACTACTTATTTTCTCAAAAAGAAAAATACATTATACAATATTTTCTGCATCCCTTTCGTGTTTCTCCGCGCTTTTTGGGATAAATTGCATATTTTTTGCAATTTATCCAGTGAGATAAATGTTTTCTTGCCCAAGATCCATGTTATTCCTCTTTGATTACAGCATTCCTGGGGGAGTGGCAGCAAAGATTCCTCACCCAGTGCATAATTAATATGATAATTTTTGAAATGTAGCAGGCTCACCTTGCTTATAACAATCTTGACTTTCTATTTCAAGGCTATATGGGAGGGTAAAAATAGTATATATATTCCATAGTTGTCATATTAGTTTGCCTGCTATAAATCGTGCACAAATGTCCACTACATTACTTCTCATTATAATGAGGTGGAGTCAGGCGTGCTCAAGAGCTGCTTTTGAAGCTGAAAGTACTCGATACATAGAAGTATATCGCTTCAACTCGTGACTAAAATATCCCACGAGACGCAGAAGTGTGCTTAAAATTGTATGACACATTTGGGTTTGTGACCCATTTGAGAGAGATATATCTTGTATTATCTCCCTGATTAGTTATACTACTTATTAAGTTATATTTGTATGAGCGTGTTTACCTGAGCAAGGAAAGGAGGGAACTTACCTTCACACTTATTTGAAATGAAGTTCAGGTCACCTGGTTCTATCGTCCCTGTCTGTAGCCCTCTGATCAATCATATTGAGTCGGTCACGCTTTGTCAAAGGAGGAAACACTGATGTTCCACCAGATTCTTGCCCCTGTTGCAGGGAATCTCTTCCTTTCCTTTCTCGTCGGATTGATACCAATTGCTGTTGTCCTTGTAATGCTTGGCATACTACGAAGACCTGCCTGGCAGTCGGCCCTGTCAGGATTGATTGTCGGCCTACTCATCGCTATTGGCGTATGGCAGATGCCGGTTGGACTCGCGGCCAGTTCGACATTAAACGGCATGGTTTTTGCCTTACTCCCCGTCATGTGGATTGTCTGGAACGCGATGTGGCTCTATAACATCGCGGTGCGTTCAGGCAAATTTGAACTCTTCCGTCGTTGGATGGTGTATAATGTTCCCTCGGACAAACGCATCCTCCTCATCCTGATTGGCTTCTGCTTTGGTGCGCTTATGGAAGGCATTGCTGGCTTTGGCACCCCTGTGGCGATTGGCAGTGCGCTGCTCATTGCTCTGGGTTTCCCCGCACTTGAAGCCATTACGCTGACACTAATTTTTAATACCACACCGGTCGCCTTTGGTGCGTTGGGAACACCCGTCACCACGCTGGGTGCTGTCACAGGGTTACATGTTGCATCTCTCTCGGCGATGATTGGTCGCCAACTGCCGTTCTTTAGTCTTTTCCTGCCCTTCTATGCCCTTCTCATCTTCGCGGGCTTCCGCAGCTTGAGAACGGCGTGGCCAGTTGCATTGGTGGCAGGAGGCTCATTCGCCCTGACGCAGTTTGCCGTCTCCAACTTCGTTGGGCCAGAGTTACCAGACGTGCTGGCTTCGCTCGTTTCGCTGATCTGTGTCATCGGATTCGTGCAGATCTGGAAACCACGTGATATCGATCAATACAGGGCACACTTTGCCAGTACAACAATGGGGGCAGAAGGTGCTACGGCTATTGGAGAAAAGAATGTGCCTGTCCCAGTTCCCACATCGCCGAATACCTCTGCTGCAGGTGGCAAACCCGGTGTCCGCGAGGCAGTACTTGCGTGGACGCCATGGGTAATGGTAAGCGCCGTGGTGATTGTCTGGACGTATCTCAAGGTCGCTTCGGTTGGACAACAGAGTATTCAGTGGCCGGGACTGCACAAACTCGTTTTCCTGACTCTCTACAACAAGCCCTATACTGCCCTCTATAACTTCCAACCATTGGGAACGGGCACGGCTATTTTGTTAGCTGTTGTGCTGACGACGTTGGTCGTCTTAGGGACAGGCTCAAGTCCGAAAGTGATTGTGGTGGCACTGGCAGATACCTGGAAACAGCTTCGCTTTGCAATCGTCACTGTCATGCTTATCATAGGCCTGGCCTACCTCTTCAACTATTCTGGGATGGCCTATACTTTAGGCCTGGCGATCTCGAAAGTAGGCTTGATCTTCCCCTTCTTCTCGGTCTTTCTGGGCTGGATTGCCTGTTTCCTGAGTGGAAGTGACACGTCGAGCAATGCGCTCTTCGGCAACCTGCAGGTCGTTGCGGCAGGGCAACTCCATCTCAGCCCGGTCTTGATGGCTGCGACGAACTCCTCGGGTGCAGTGATGAGCAAAATGATCTCGCCGCAAACCGTGACCACAGGTGTTTCAACCAGCTCCCTGGTCGGGAAAGAAGGTCTGGTCGTAGCGCGAACCTTTAAGCATAGCCTCTTCCTGGCTGCGTTGCTAGGACTGTTGGTGATGGCGCAGCAATACCTGATCCCGTGGATTATTCCACACTGAGAGCGTATGAGCACTTCTTCAGAAGTGACAGAAGCTCGGTTCCTATGAATGTCGTTGCTTGACTTCGACACAATCGGGAAGGAACATTGATATGTCTCTGTTGCTCTACAAGTTGACGGACACGGCCTTCATTGAAGAGCAGCAGGCGCACGCAATGCGCCTTCCGCATTCTTAAGAAAACGTACCAGGCCCATATTCATGTGTTAACTCACGGTTTGTGTTATCACCGGTTGAACCGGAAAAAAGAAGGAGGCAGAGCATTGGGCCATCCAACCTGTGCTGATCTTTATGAGTAAACTGATAATGATGATCGACGACTCTCTCACGGTCAGGAAAATTATCGAGGTTGCCTTGACACGTGAAGGACTGAATGTGGTTTGTTACCCGGATGGCATTGAAGCCCTGCGAGCGGTGACTGATCGACAGCTTGACCACATTCCAGATCTGGTGCTTCTAGATCTCGGTTTGCCCAAGATGAACGGATTTGAGATCTTACGCTACTTGCGATCCAAACCGCAGTGGAATCAGACGGTCATCGTGATCCTCTCCCGGCATGATGGGATCATTAATCGTCTCAAAGCACGCCTGGCAGGAGCGCAGGCCTACCTGACCAAACCGTTCACAACGCAGGTGCTCGTCGATACGGTCAAGACGAACCTGCACCTATCCACTTCGGTTCTCCTCTGAACGCAACGAGTGGCGGTGCTGGTAAAGCACTAGCCTCTCGGAACTATAATATATTTGGGATCATCCATATTAAAGATCAGGAGCAAAGAAACGTTATGTCTCAAATAGATAGTAAGCACCCTACAAATCCGAATGGCACACGCACAACACTATGGGTACTCGTCGTTGCAATCGTTGGTGTAGTTATATTATTTATGTTCTATAGCCATCTGCCCCGGGCAAATACAGATGCCGGTACAACTAGTGACCTTGTCACGCCTACCCCTCAAATGACGAACCCTGTCAGCGCTATCACACTTAATCGCGTTGTGAACGTAGATGGTGTGGATATCACTATAATGCAGGTACAGCAGGCAGCAGGCTTTACTGATGTTAGCCAGCATTCGAGTCCATATACACTGCGTATTTATATACAGACCCACAATGGCGGCCAGGAACCGATTGGCATAAATTTTACAACAAATGCACGCTTGCTTCTTCCAGATGGGAAAGCAGTTGCTCCCAGGTTGATATCGGTGTCGCCTGTAACAATGCCAAAATCGACACAGGTAGGATACCTGGATTTTCCTTTACAGAATAAGGCGCAGATTTCTGATATGGTATTGCGTTTCGATAACAATACGACCGTATCTTTTGCCACAAGGTAAGAGCTCCTTATTCAGACAGAAACGAAGCTATCGCTTCTACGGCTTCGCCGTCATCTGTCTGAAAGGAAGTAAGAGCCTGTTATTCTTCGTTGGGGGCCCCGATATGCTCGACGCGATGCTGAACATCTTCAATCGCCTGTAACCAGGATGAACGTTCAGTATCATCTGTTGTCGCGGCATTCTGTACCAGCTCTTCTAATGTCAGATAGTATTCGACCAATACCCGTTCGCCGCTAGTAGTATGTGCAATACATTCTTCCAATAGGGCCTCTGCCTCTTCATATGCATTTATACGCTGCTGGGCAGCAAGTAGCGCTTGCTGCTTGTGCTGCAGGCGTAATGTCTGTTCCTGGCGCGCGCGGCGGCGTAATCGTGTCTCTTGTGGCTCCTCTTGTAACGCCTGTTGCAAGCTAAGAGCGGCCTCGCCTATCTCAACGCTCGTCTCATTTTGACGACGTGTCAGCCATGCACGTATAGCATGTAAGCGTACAAGATTACTGGCGCTCTCCGGCAGGCGCAGGTTATCGTCTGAGAGCAGTTCATCGCTGCCGGTTTCCGTCGTTTTTTCTAAGAATTCATCATCAAAGTTCATTTCCGAGCTGTTTCCTCACATGTTTGCCGCTACTTTGTCAGCGACTTTTATGCTGACAGATAACTGCTCTTATCATATCATCAGTGTCATCCTCTGCCATTAAACTACTCAAACGTCCCCGTAGAGGCATGCCTTGCGTGTGCCGGGTGTGCCGGATATGCCGAGTGAGCGAGCAGAGTGCATGGCAGGCCACCCGGCACACGCAAGGCATGCCTCTACGGGTCAACGCGACGACGTTTGAATAGCCCTATCATGAGAAAGAAGAAGGGTTAACGGATGAGGTTTTTTAGATATTGAGATGGCATCTCAATATTGATAGCAAAACCTCTTGCTTTTGGCTCCACTGTATGGCATAGTATCAGCACTACATGATACTTTGTATCATTAGTAAAGAGAATATCGTGGAGTTAGTGTATGAAAATTACATTTGTCGGAAAAGGTGGAAGTGGTAAGACGACAATGTCTGCTCTTTTCTGCCAATATCTGGCTTCGCTTAGTTGTCCTGTGATGGCCTTTGATGCTGACATTAACCAGCATTTGGGAGAAACATTGGGTCTCTCCGAAGAAGCAGTGGCCCGGGTTCCTTCACTAGGGCTAGAAATGGAGCGAATCAAGGAGTATCTGCGGGGAAGCAATCCCAGGATTGCCTCAGCGACGGTCATGACCAAGACGACACCTCCGGGACGAGGCTCACGTTTGTGGTCTGTACATGAAGCAAACCCGCTTATGTCGTATTTCAGTTACCCTGTTCAAGGGGTGACGTTGCTCGTGACAGGGCCTTTCAGCGAGCACGATTTAGGACTCAAGTGCTATCACTCCAAAGTTGGAGCCGTCGAACTGTTGCTGAATCACTGTGTTGACACACCTGATGAATACCTGGTCGTGGATATGACGGCAGGGGCTGACACATTTGCCTCCGGGCTCTTCACCAGGTTTGACCTGACCTTTCTGATTGTCGAACCAACCCGGAAGTCGCTTAGCGTCTATCAGCAGTACAAAGCGTATGCACGGGACTATGCAGTGAATTTGAAGGTCATCGGGAACAAGTTCGAAACGGAAGATGACATTGCATTTGTAAAGGAGCAGGTTTGGGATGACTTGCTTACCTGGATAGGGCGGTCTGCGTATATTCGTGCTAGCGAGAAGGGAAGCGGATTGCCATTTTCTTCCCTCGAAACATCCAATCTGGAAGCACTGGCGACGATGAAGTCGGCTGTCGATCAATGCGAACAGAATTGGGAGAAATTCTATCAGCAAGCGGTCGAGTTTCATCGCAAGAATGCTGTGGCCTGGCTCAACGCCACGCTTGGAGAAGATGTGACGCTGCAAATCGATCCTGACTTTTCCCTGGTGAGATGGGCTCACGAGCATTCCAGGCATGCCGTCTATCCTGGAATACTCGCATAAAACGTTTGCGTATAGTTAATCGGCACAGTGTGCCAAACAAGTAAAAGGAGAAAATATTATGTCTCTTACAGTTCCACCAATGTTACTGGAACAGGCTCAAGCTGGAGAAGTACAGCAGAGCGACTTTCTGGCATGTATCAAAGACTCTTTGCCCTATGCCTGGCAGCTTATTGAAGAGTTAGCAGGTAGACTTACACAGAGCAATAGCAGCTTTGTTGATAACCAGGTTCCTCCACTCAATGAGCAGGCTCGTGGGCAACTGCTGCGTGTGCTGGCCAGTGATGCAATGCGGAGGACCTTAGAAAATCACTTTGGAGTCAGGCTTGCCTTCCAAAATTGTCATCGAGTCGCTCTCTTCCGCAAAGATCGTCTGGACCAGACATACGAAGAGTTTATTTCCTCTCGAAGTCAGATTCTCAATCAAAAACCTGAACTTGTCGATTGCTGAGTTCATGAGTCTCCCGTAGGGCCTCCTTTGCCGGCGATACCTCTCGCTTAACGAGTGCCTGGCAGACTCCTCGCGGGCTTGGCCCGCTCGCCCGGCATCCGCAAGGGATGCCACTACGAAAAGGTTGGAGCCTCAAGTGAGATGGATTGTCCCTTGCGGGGCCCTTGGTGCCAATAGCCCACAAGGCCCCCCGCAAGGGAGGCCCCTGCTGAGAAGCCAGGGAAAAAGGATTTTTTACCCTAAAACTTCTCGACCGATTTCTACGGGTTCTTCTGGTGCACGTTCCTCATCATAATCGGCGGGTGAGGTGATATCGCGTCCGCGTCGTGCTCCGATTAACTCGAAGATTGGCGTAAGGACGGCTGCTATAACCAGGTTCAAGACCAACGCCGAGATTGCTGTGTACAGCGGAATGCCGAGCACTGGATACGATGGTTTGCTGCCTGCCGCAATGAAGAGGACCGTTCCAGTGATCATTGCAGCGGCCCAACCCACGAGTAATGCCCAACGATTGAACCAGCGCGTGTAGAGACCCAGGAAGACAGAGGGCAGCGTCTGAAGTATCCAGATGCCACCAAGCAACTGGAAGAAGATTACCTGCTGCGGGTTAATCAAGACGATGAAGAGTAGTGCGCCAAACTTGACCACAAATGATGTGATCTTCGCAACCTGGGACTCCTCACGGCTGCCAGCATCTTTGCGGATATACTCTTTATAGATGTTGCGTGTGAACGTGTTTGCAGCCGCGATAGACATCACGGCTGCTGGAACCAGGGCACCAATAGAAATGGCGGCGAATGCAAAGCCCGTGAACCAGCTAGGAAAGGTCGCGTTGAAGAGCGCAGGTACAGCGCCGTTTTGATTGAAACCAGCTAACGGTTTCACTTTTGCCGCAATTGCCATGTAGCCAAGTAATGCCAGCAGTCCAAGCATCAATGAGTAGATGGGCAGGAGTGCAGCATTCCGTTTGACTACTCTCTGGCTGTTGCTGCTCAAGACACCTGTGAGAGAGTGTGGATACAGGAATAGAGCCAGCGCAGAACCAAGCGCCAGCGTCACATAGTTGAGCGACTGATTGGGTCCAATCAGGTCAGAGAACGTCTTGACGGTCAACGCTTTCTGATGAGCTGCATTGAAGATCGGGCCAAAGCCACCCAGTTTTGCCGGGATATAAATGATCGCGACCAGGAGTACAATGAAGATCATCAGATCTTTTACCAGTGCGATCATAGCCGGAGCGCGTAGTCCGCTGGTATAGGTGTAGGCTGCGAGAATGATAAACGCGATGATGAGCGGAATGTCTACGTTCAGGCCGAAGATGGGGACTGTGAGTGGGATACCCAGCGCTGCAATAGAGATCTGTATGCCAAACATTTGTAGCGCGATATAAGGCATGGTCGCCAGAATGCCGGTAAAGGCTACTGCCAGCGCAAGAGAACTGCTACCAAAGCGATCTTTGACAAAATCGGAGGCAGTCACATAACCGCGCTGCTTACACACTGTCCAGAATCTAGGCATGATGAGAAAGACAAGTGGATAGACAAGTACGGTGTAAGGAACTGCGAAAAAGCCAGTGACTGCCCCTGCCAGGAACATTGAGCCGGGTACCGCGATAAACGTATAGGCGGTATACAGGTCGCCACCAAGCAGGAACCAGGTCACTACAGTGCCGAAGCGTCGTCCTGCCAGACCCCATTCGTGGAGTAGATCAAGATCGCCGCGTCGCCAGCGTGCCGCTACAAAGCCAAGCACAGTGACGAGTAGGAAAAAGAAGACAAAAATGACAATTGCGTCCCAGTGCATCGAGATATTCTCCCTTCCTGTAGAAGTTGTGTTGTAACAGACAGGATATAGTCATGCACCTTTGCATAACTATGTTACCAGCTCGCAGTGTTTATGCTCCGGCGAAATAAACCACCGCCGTAATAATGGCTGTGATGATAATCCACAGGAGTTGGAACCAGTAGAAGAAAGGGATGCCTATAAACTCTGGTGCCCTGAAGTTATAGAAGGGAGGCCAGAGTAGCACGATGAAGGGGATAATGAGGAGCAAACGGAGCCAGCGACGGCTCTTACGCTCAGAACGAGTAACCATAAGGTGATCTCCTTTTGTCTGTAGTGTATGGAAATGACAGCTACTATGCTGTGCAAAAGGACGGTAACAAAAACTGATGGATACTCCAACCTACCTAATCCTACGGCATTTTCCATCAAATGTCAATCGAACAGCGTAAGTATTGCTGTGTTTTTTGTTAATCATTAATAGCTTGTTCGTTATCTAGAGTATAAGAAGTGTGAAAAATTGTGTATTGTATATCCCCTGAAGGGCAATGGCTCGACAGGTAATATATGTAGTTTTTCTTGTAAGATAATAGTATTATTGTTGGTACGTGGCGAGTGAGTGGAAGATATTCCCCGCTGGATGCACTTCTCCCATGGATCTGACACAGGGGATGGAATAGAGCCGATGAGTAATGAGAGTGTATTGGAAGAAGGGCAGATAATCCTTGAAGGGCGTTACCGCATTGTACAACTTCTCTATAAACGTCCACGACTCAATCTGTATCTTGGGCGGCGCCTCTCTAATCAGGCGACTGAAAAGGGAACAGGGGATGGAGAGCAGGGATCTTTAGTTGCTATTCGCGAACTGGTTCTCACAGCCCTTCCTTCACCAATACGGGCACAGGTGGAGGCCGCAGCATTTGAAGAATTTGTCTCTCCCGTCGTACTGGGCTCACCACGTTTGCCTACGCGTGGTGACAGGGTATGGTTTGAAGGTGAACGCTATTACCTCGTAATGCAGTTGTCCGACCAGAAGAATGACCTGTATACCAGTGCCCTGACGCTTGATGAACTGTTGCTGGGTCGTAGAGAGTGGCCTGTATGGCTCAGTACAGAGACTGCACTGAATTGGGGTGTCCAACTCTGCCGCATCGTAGCACGTTTGCACCGCCTGGATACGGTATTGGGATACCTGGACCCGGCAACCGTTCTGGTAAGCGGTACAGGTGCTGCCAGTTGGGCACCTGTATTACTCACCTCATGGCCTCCACCTCCACAGTGCTGGCAATCAGCGTCAATGTCCTGTTCCGAACTCTGTCGGCAGATTTTTCCTATAGCTATACTATCGAGGCATAACGCTTTTGCTGCACCGGAAATGCAGGGTGGGACATATGATGAGCGTTCAGACATCTATTCGCTTGGAGCAATTCTGTATCTGTTGCTCACTCGTTATGCGCCTATCGCGTCAATACACAGATTGCAGACAGCCCAACAGGCGATACCACATGCTCACATGGGAAAGAGTGTCAGGCCCTTCATTCCTCAACATGTTATCGCAATGGATACAAACGAGAGCCTTGAGTTAATTCCTCCTCATATCCTGTACCATCGCATATCGCCAGCGTTAGAACAAATTGTGCTACGTGCGCTGGAGCTTAACCCGGCGCGGCGCTATCCTTCGGTGTTTGCTATGGTCGAGGCGTTAGAAGCCGTGGAACTGGCAGGCATGTCAGCATATGAGAGGAAGTTGCCCGGAGGAATAAGAGCCAGAAAGATGATGATGCGGATCAGCGGGAGATCAGGCTAGGCCCTATTCGTAGATATGTTTGAGATATCGCGCTTGCTAAGGATAGTGATATAGTTACCTAGAAGCACAAGAAGTGGGTGTTCCGAAGTTGTGGCGGCTTCAGGCTCTACCCGAACCAGGAGTTCACGCGTCCAGGGGCTACTTTGAAATTGCACCAGTGGAGTGCCGAACTGATCTGTCCATGTCCGTTTTGTGCCCCAGAAATTCGCATTTTCCCACTTAAACAGACGACTATTAGTGCACTGTAAGATACCTCCCGTCCATCCACGTGTATAGGTAGCCAGCACCGGACCTGTTTCCGATGCACGGATCATCACCTGTTGTCTAAAAAAGCCTTCGCGCCTGATAGAGAAATGTCCCTCAGCAGTCACTGCATGGGCTGCTGTCGTCCAGTTACTCATATCCAATGTTGCAAGCACGGTATTTCCTGCGATAAGCTCGTACTGATTTCTAAAAGTCGCCGTAGGAACCCATAAAAGATCCTGGCCTACGAATTCGTGTATAGGCGTCATCATTCGCTGTACTCCTTTTCGGACATCAATCAAATCTTACAGCACATTTACCAGGCACTCTGGTCATGAATATATGCCATGCGTTAAATAGTACTCGTAGATAAAAGTCTTGCAACCACCGCTAGATAAGACGTTTCTCGTACCTAATTGATGAATTTAGTATACGCTACTGCAAGCGTACAGGCAAGCAGAAACTCTATAGTTGGGAAAATTTCGTGTAGTGTCGGAAGGATTCGCTGCTTTAGTTTGGTATCTCCGGTAGATAGCGGGTGGGATGGATGGTTGTTGTGTCAGTAGTCTCGCCTGCTCCACAATAGTATACAAAAAAATTGTCTATGTCATGAGTTTTGCGAGGCGTGCAGGGCGATTGAAAAGTCCCCGCATAGACCCGTAGAGGCAGGCCTTGCGTCTGCCGAGTGGGTGGACCGAGAGGGCATCGCGGGCCTGCAGGCAGACGCAAGGCCTGCCTCTACGGGTCTATTTAACGTCCTGAACTAAGAATACGTAAGGTATTGCTTACTTGTCAAGGTGAGGTTGACCCGTTTTCGTGGAGTGCTCACATGCGGAAGGTGAGCGAGGAGAAAAACGTTGCCGGGAAAAACCCTCGGCTCACATCATCCAGAGAACGTATTCAAAGGCTTCAGGAAGAAGTGAAACAGGCCGAAGTACGCAACAAGCATCTGGTCGCCCGGATTGCCCTGGTGGAAGCCAATGCAGTGCGACTCGGCATTGATCCAGAAGAATTGTACCGGCCAATGATGAAGCCGGTGCGAGCGGTTTCGCATGCTGGAAAGCCGGGAGCGAAGAGAACGACTTATGCATCAAAAAGAAGATAGATACTGGTAGCTTGTAGGTCATGGGCCTTGACAGAGCCATCTCTTTGGTTTATTACGTCATTAAGTAATGACATGTAAACTTATCAGAGGAGAAGAACGATGCCAACATTCCAGGCGCAAGCCATCGCGCTCAAAGCAAAGCTCTATCGGGGATTTGCTGATCCTTCTCGTCTCTCTATTTTGGAGACACTGCAAGAGGGACCGCTTCCCGTGAATGCGATTGTCGAGAAGACAGGCTTATCACGAACCAACGTCTCGAATCATCTCCGCTGTTTATCTGACTGTGACCTGGTGACTTCTGAGTCGCAAGGGCGCTACACCTTTTACCAATTGAGTCACCCCAAAATTGCTGACCTGTTTCGAGTCACAGAGGACATTGTTCGCGATATTGCACGCGGCATGTATGAATGTACCAACTACACCGACCAGCATCCAGGATTTGAAGCGAAAGGAGTGGATGATGAGTGCTGCAACCCCTGACGAACTGCGAACGCTGGAATTGTCGGTGAAAGGCATGGATTGTGCGGAATGTACCCACCATGTGGAACAGGCCCTCACCACGCTTCCAGGGGTCGCCTCGGCCCAGGTGTATCTCTCCTCGGAAAAGGTCGTTATCCGCTATGACCCCACACAAATCGATCTGAAGAGCTTCCGTACAGCGGTTGAAGGGGCAGGCTACTTCGTACCTGAAACAACTCCTCTCTCTCGCGAAGGAGGAACGTCCAAATCGCTGAGCAGCTTTACCCGTTCCATTCTCACCCTCTTTGGACTCGTGTTTGGGGCTGTGCTGTTGGTGGTGATCGCGGGCGAGTGGCTTGGCCTCTTTGAACGCGTGACGGACCTGATCCCCTGGTATCTTGGGTGGGGTCTCGTCGTGTTGGCGGGCTATCCCATCTTCTCGAACGTGATCAAAGCCGCCCTGCGCCGCCAGATCCTCTCTCATACCCTGATGAGTCTGGGCGTTATCGCGGCCCTTGCCGTTGGGCAGTGGCCGACTGCCGTGGTCATCGTGTTCTTCATGCGAGTGGGAGACTACGCTGAGCATTTCACCACCGAGCGCTCCCGGCAAGCCGTGAAACGCCTCACGGCCCTCTCGCCTCAGACAGCGCGAGTGGAGCGCAACGGGCGTGAGCAAGTCGTTCTCATTGCTGAGGTTGCGGTTGGAGAGATGGTCATCGTGCGCCCAGGTGAGTCCATTCCGGTTGATGGAGACGTGCTCTCCGGCCAGGCGACGGTCAACCAGGCTGCGATTACTGGTGAGTCGATGCCCGTCGAAGTGACAGAAGGAAGCAAGGTCTTTGCGGCAACCCTGGCACAACTGGGGAGTCTGCGGATATGGGTGACGCATGTTGGAGCCGATACCACCTTTGGACGAGTCATCGCGATGGTCGAGGAAGCCGAAGCCCATCGTGCTCCGGTGCAGCGGATCGCAGATCGCTTTTCAGCTTACTTCTTGCCAGTAGTTGCGACCATTGCCCTCCTCACATTGGTGGTGAGCCGCAATCCCCTCTCGGCGGCGGCGGTCCTAGTGGTTGCCTGTTCTTGCTCCTTTGCGCTGGCAACGCCCATTGCGATGCTTGCGTCTATTGGGGCAGCAGCCTCCCATGGCCTCCTCATCAAGGGAGGCAAATACCTGGAGGCGCTTGCGCGAGCGGATGTAGTGTTCATTGACAAGACGGGAACCGTGACGGCTGGCCGCCCACAGGTGACGAATATTGTGCCACTGGTAGGCGCGACCACCGAAGAGGTTCTTCTGCTCGCAGCAAGCGCTGAACGAGACTCCGAGCATCCACTGGCTGAAGCGGTCCGCCAAAAGGCGAACGCTACAGGACTGACGCTTCAAGCGGTTTCGCAGTTTGAAGCCATTCCAGGGATGGGGATTCGTGCGTGTGTCAATGGGGTGCAAGTTGCTGTTGGCAACGCTCGGATGATAAAGGCGCAGGCCCCAGATCTTCCAACTCTTGCGCTTTCGCGAGAAGGGAAAACGCTCCTCCTCGTTGAGCGGGAAGGCACACTCATCGGGATCATCGCGGTGGCCGACACGCTTCGCGAGTCAGTGAAAGGTGCCGTCGAGCACCTTCGCGCACTTGGGATTAGGAAGATTGAGCTGTTGACGGGAGACAATCGACAAACGGCAGAAGCGCTCGCCTCATCCATTGGAATTACCTACCAGGCAGAATTGTTGCCAGAAGATAAGATCCGCATCGTGAAGGAAGCGCAGGAGCAAGGTCACACCGTTGTCATGATTGGTGATGGCGTCAACGACGCACCTGCACTAGCACAAGCGGACGTGGGTATCGCGATGGGCGTGATGGGAACCGACATTGCGCTGGAAGCGGCGCATACCGCCCTCATGCGGGAGGATTGGAACCTGGTGCCTGACCTCTTTACGATTGCCCAGCGCACGATGCGTGTTGTCAAGATGAATCTGTCTTTTACCATTCTCTACAATCTCGTTGGATTGTCTCTTGCAGCATTTGGCATCTTGCCACCAATCCTGGCTGCGGCTGCCCAATCCCTGCCAGATCTCGGTATTCTTGCCAACTCCTCACGGTTGCTCCGTCAGAAGGGGCCGAACAGAACAGGACATGCCTCTGCGGTCTTACCACTGACAGTTGAGCCAACCAATGCTGTAAAGGAGATGTGCGGCTGTGGGAAAGAAGACTGTTGCAGTACCACAGAAAATACAATGCCGACTGTACAACCTCTTCCCTTTGTCCCGCGAGGAACGTGGAGGAAACCTGTATGAGTGAGAAGCAGACAGGCCATGACCATACGCACAGTATGACCAGGTGGGCCTTACGTCTCGCCTTCTTTTTGACGATATTCATTGTTGCCGCCCAGGTCGTGGGAGGGCTGTTGGCGCATTCGCTTGCGTTGCTCTCAGACGCGGGCCATGCGGCTACCGATCTCTTCGCCCTTGGTCTTGCCTGGTTTGCTGCGGCACAAGCTGAGCGTCCAGCCAATGCCCGCAAGACCTTATCTTCCTGAGTGCCTTCGGTGTGATTTTCCTGTTCAATCTGGTGGACTGGCTGGTCCTCGATTGGCTCATCATCTGTACCATTACGCCAAAGTTCGTGGTGCTTCCTGGGACACAAGGAATGGCAGGATACAAAAATTATGCAATGCACTTCAGGGGCTTCTTGATCGGAACGGCGCTCTCAGTCATCATCGGTCTCATCGTTGCAGCAATCATTATTGTTGTCTAATAATGGGAAAAAGGAACCCCGTTAAGACAGTGCGCGTGGGCTGAACTTTACGAGGGATATCCTCGACAATATCCCTCGTTTCTTTCTCAGCCAGTGGCTACTTCTATGTGCTTTGATGCACCTGGGTTCAAGGCGATCTCTCTTGTTACAGCTTTTGTGCATAATACGTGTAGAAAGAGCCCACCCCACAGAAATCCGGCTCCCACATCTGCCGGAGCATCTCATCGTAGAGGAAGTCGATCATCTCTTCCGACCTGGGCACATGCTTGAAAACAAAGGGTCTGACGAGCTGGTAGAGAGCAACAAAGTCATCCAACCAGATCTTGAACTCACGTGGCCGGTACCCAGAGAAGTCAAGTGCGTGACACTCGACCCTGGTACCCGTAAAACCCGCCTTGTAAAGCAGGTTTCCCAGACAAGCGACCACCCCCTGAGTATAACCGTCTGGTGCCAGTCCTATTCCAGCATGGTGCATGGCCTGTGAGAGCAGTTTGTTGAGTTGGTTCAGTGCGGAGGAGGTGGTGTAGGGCCATTCCCCTTCGACACTGATGAACCATCCCCCAGGCTTGAGCAGTCGGTGGAGTTCGCTGAGCAAGGGGAGCCACATCTTGCCAGGAACCCATCCCACCGCCAGGCTCAGATGAACGTAATCGTAGCTGTGAGCAGGCCACTGCTGCAATTCCGTCAAGGCGTCTAGCACTTCAAAAGAAATATTGTCCAGCAACTGTGTCCTGGCCCGTGCGGTGGCGTACTCGACCTGGGTTTGACTGAGATCAATGCCGATCACACAAGCCCGCGGCATCTCAAAAGCCACATCTAAACACCAGTCCCCCGTCCCAGAACCGATATCTAAAAGAGTTGCGTCTTCCCGTATCTCGTCCATGCCCATCGGAAATAACCCCACCACCCGGTTGACTTCTCTGGCCTGTTGGATGAGTCGTGCCGTTTCTGTTCCTGACTCGGTGTTGATGATGTAGGTCGTATCTTGTTGATCGGCCCTCAGTGTGCTCTCGTCCACGTCTCACTCCCTTGCTGTACGGTTGGTTCTTCGTTTTCTTGAACATAGATCACAATCGATACATGCTGCTCAAAGGCTACTTCTACTCCGGCCTGTCTTGCCGCCTGTGCATCTACACCCGGGCCAGCCGCGAAACGGTAGACCTCTTTTCCCGGGTTCTCTCTTATGAACCGCGCCAGATGTGCCTTGATCCTTGCTACAGACGGCTCTACAGGTGTCTTCATCGCCCGGCCCTTTCTGGTATGGAGGGCTTGACTCCCTGCTGAAAATCTGTGACGTGGTAGTATTTGCCTGCAAGAACAGAAAGTGCATGGACAAGTCTCACCTTGATCGCCTCATCGACAGGGCAACCGATCTCAAATAAATACTCCTGAACCGCCGGGACTGCTGACTGCTCCTCGATGGCTTTGATCGTGATACCTCGTGCGCGCCTGACCTGCTCAAAATCAAGAAGCGGTTTGCTCATCTGCTCGTCTCCCTCCCTTGATCGGCTGGCGACCAGATGGTGTTGGCGATGATGGAAATGGCCTGTTCTGGCCCCACGAGGTCGGCAAGCTGTTCGTGATATTTCCCGATCGCTTCCGTTTTTGCGGCGATAAAATCATGGCGGGCTGTACCACTGGCAAGCCCCAGTAATCCCTGTTGACTCGCTTGATATTCCTGATCGATTTGCCGCAGGATTCGGGCGACTTCGCTTTGTGACATGATGATTCTCTTTTCACTCCTCTTCACACGAAGTTTTTTACGGTTCAAATGCTGCTATAGAGATGGTATTTACGTCTTATCATTCTCTGTTCCTAAAGATACTCCATTTCTTCCTTCTTTAAAATGGTTTCCCTGTGCATTTTCCCTGCTCTTTTTTTGATCTTGATCTGACCTGCGCATCGCCTGAAGCGGGATCGAATGCTCGAAGCAAGCAGAGACATCTGGAAATTGATATGCTACAATAAGAGAAAAGTGGGAGACGGACGCGCTAGTGGAAAGGTGAGGGGTTGGCAATCATGACAAGAGACCTGCAACAACCCAATGAGGCGCTTCGCCATCAACGCTTACTACGGGGATGGTCGCAAGGCCGCGTGGCCCAGGAGATAGGAACGAGTGCGGAAGTGGTGAATCGGTGGGAGAGTGGCAAGAAACAAACTGGCCCGTACTATCAGGAGAAGCTCTGTGCGCTCTTCGGCAAAAACGCTGAAGAATTAGGGTTTCTGCGTCCTGTTGCTGAGGATCTCTCTCCTGGTGTTGCTGCTCAGCAATCAGGAGATACAGAGCCAGCTTCGAAACAGGACCATGAGACGCCTGATGACTGTTCCCTTCGCACTCCTGCTTCTCTCTCTGCTTCTCAACTCGGCCTGAAAGTAGAGCCAACAGAAGATCTATCTATCATGCAACTAAGCGAGCAACAGGAAACGATCCCTCAACTTGCACAGGCCATTTCACAGGGTATAATAATGGCGATACAAGAATTAGGGAGTCAAGATATGGATACATCGCGTCGTAAAGCAATCGCACAGCTATTAGGCACTGTAACTGCACTTGTAGGAGCGGACAAGGCATCACCAGCTTTCGTGACTCATCCCTTACGGGGTCATAATCATTTGTTCTCCTTTGAGCAAGAACTCGCTATTCAATGGAATCTCTATCATACAGGAGGGACGGTTCAGGCGTATCACGGATTGCATACATTCTTTAGTGGACTGAAGGACTTTACTGACAAAGCGAAAGGAAGCCTTCTCCATGGTCGAGCATTGACCTCTCTCTGTTTGGGGTATCAGCTCGAAGGCAGTCTCTACCGGGATATGATGAAATACGACGATGCTCACACCTCCTATACACAGGCATTCGAGGTAGCGAAGGAATTAGATGATTCTGAACTGAAGGCTGCCGCTTTAGCACGCAGAGGCGTGACCTACATTCAGCAAAATCAGCCAGGGGAAGCTATCGAGTATTTACAGGAAGCATATATGCTGATCGAGAAGATAGATTTGCCATTCCTGGTTGGATATATCTTTCAGGCACTTTCAGAAGCCTATGCGATAGCACAACAATCCTCTGAAAGTGAACGCAACATTGAGTTGGCGCAACAATCATTGGAGCAACGAGGAAAGGTTCCGGAACGAAGCTATTGTCAGGCGAACACCACATCAGTGACTGCACAAAAAGGAGTCAATGCAGTACACCTTCACGACTATACTTCTGCAATGACGCTTCTTGAGCAAGGGCTTGCAAACTATAACCCCTCGCTTGTTCGCGGACGCGCACGACTGAAGGCTCAGAAGGCCGAAGCAGACTATGGCCTTGGTCTGATCGATGCTTGCTGCCAGGATGCAACAGAGGCATGGATATTAGCGCGTTCTGCTGGATCAAATAAGACGTTTACGCGCTTAAGGAATCTTCAAAGAGCGTTGGTCCTCTCCCCGTGGAAGAAGGAGCAACGGGTGATTGATTTGAATTGGGTCATGGCAACATTATGATGAGAAGAATATGGACACGTTTGATTATTCTGAGCGCAGGCCTTCTCGTGCTCATCCCTTTCGCTCTTTGGAGCGCTCTGTTTCTGCGTGGACGGCGATTCGCCCGACGGGATCGCTTGCAGAGAGCAGACGCCATTATCGTGCTTGCTGGCACACGAGGAAACATCAAATTTCTCGATGGGAAAATTCGTACGGCTGTCCAGCTCTATCGAGACGGTTGGGCATCATACATTATTTGCACAGGCAAATTTAGCGTCAAGGTGACTGAGACACCGAAACTCATCCCAGTAGAAGAGTTACAACTGGCAGTCGCTGCAGGTCGTATTCAGGAAAAAGACGTGGCGAACGCCGCGAAAAAGTGGGATAGGGGACTGGGTGCTTGCTATATGGCAGATCAGGCCATCCAGATGGGAGTGCCGCAGCAAGCTGTGCTGGTTGAGGATGAGTCCTTGCATACGCGAGAGAATGCCAATAATGTTCTTTCTCTGCTGCAAGAACACCAGATGCATCGTGTTATTTTAGTCACCTCTCCTTTCCACCAGCTCCGAACGTATCTCACCTTTGCCAAAGTCCTCCAACCGTATGGAATTGAGATACGAAACTACTATGCCAATACAGGTGAATGGCACCCGGCAACGTGGTTTCTCTCAGAGGAACATCGAAAGCTCGTGAAAAGTGAAATAGAACGGATAAAGGTCTATCGAGAAAAAGGAGATATTCTTTAGTAGTGCCTATGATGAGCCTCACTACTCAATCTACTTTGTATCTGATCTCTTGTGCTAGCTCATCAGCGACGCTTGTACCTGACTTCATTCGTCAAGCGCAATCAATAGGGTGGGATGTGTATGTGATCAGCACTCCTCAAGGGACACATTTTATTGATATCAGTTTGCTAGAGAGGCTTACGGGTCATCCTGTAAGAAGTGAGTACAAGCGTCCTGAAGAGCCCGATAGAAGGGAAGAGTAAAAGACTTACCTCTGTTTTTGCTTGACAGTACGCTTGCTTACGTCTATACTTAGATCAGGCCGAAGGTTGCAACTCAAACCTCTTCTATTCTCCCCGTTTAGTCTTCGCATTCCTATCAGGAGTAACTATCATGCCGCTACCACCTTTTCTTCGTTGGCTCTCTCCATCGTCGTCGCCTCCCCACATTCCCGATGTTCCGCGTATTCAGGAGCAGATCAATCCTGCCGCCAGTGGTTCAAGTCCTACCCAGGAAGATTGGTATTGGGGTCGCATGGCGACAGGTGACGAGGAAGACTATTACTGGCGTCGCCTCTCGGATAATTGGTTCCAGAAAGATCCGATTCCCTCGACTTACCTGGAGCTGCACAACGCCTGTTACGAGGCGTACAATGCCAATCCATTGGCGTTTGCCATCGTTGAGATTACGACCAGCTTTGTTCTTGGCAAAGGTGTCACCGTCTCCGCAAGTCATCCTTCTGTACAGCAGGTGCTCATGGATTTCTGGAACGATCCCGATAATCATATGGAGATGCGTGTCTATGCTTTGTGCACCGAGCTGTCCCTCTACGGAGAGCAATTCGTTCGTTTTTATGTGAACAAAATGGATGGAAGTCTAAAGATACGGCAGGTCGATCCTTCTATTATTGACCAGATCGAGACAGATCCCGATGATATTGAGACGGTTGTGCGCTTCCACCGCCGACCTGTTGGTCCGAGTGCCACGCAGCCGGGCGATCCAGCTCCAGTCACGCCGCAGGAGCAGCAGAACTTTGAGGGCGAGTGGTTTGCCGCTGGCAGCGAGATGGTGCAATTTTGCATTAACAAAGTCTCCAATGCCAAACGAGGCAAAAGTGACCTCGCAACGCTCCTCCCCTGGTTACGGCGCTATAAAGATTGGCTGACCGATCGGGTGCGCATAAATAAGTATAAAGGCGCGTTCTTGTGGGATGTGCAGTTGCAGGGAGCCGATAAGAAAGCCATAGATCGCAAAAAAATGGAGCATACCATACCTCCCGAGCCGGGTAGTGTGATTATCCATAACGAATCCGAGCAATGGTCGGCAGTCAGACCTGAGATCAATGCGAACGAGGCCGCTGAAGATGGCAGGGCGCTTAAGTTAATGATTGCAGTTGGCGCGCAATTGCCAGAGCACTATCTCTCAGATGGTAGCAACGGTAATCGCGCGACTGCTGCTGAGATGGGTCTGCCCACGCTGCTCAAATTTCAGCGCCGCCAGTATGTAATGCGTTCATTGTTGCGTACTATTCTGGACCGTGTGTTATTGGAAGCACGCAAAGCGAAGAGACTGGTGCCAGAGATCGATATGCACTATGACATTCTTTTCCCTGAGATCGATGTTGCCGATCACCAGGCCCTGGCAGGTGCGACTCACACGCTTGTTTCTGCTCTCACGGTGGCGAAACAGCAAGGCTGGGTCAGTGATGAAACGGCGATGCGCCTGCTCTTCCAGTTTGCTGGCGAAGAAGTGGATGTACATCAGGAGCAGGCACGCGTTCGTGCAAGTGGGAAGGAGTAGTGGTATGCCACTCGATGCACGCAAGACCCAGCATCTGCTGCAAGCAGTAGTGCGTAGCTTTGCAGGACGCCAGCGAACCGTCGTTGGTGTCTATCTGGTAGGTGGCAGCTATAGCTATGCGGCACTCCAGGTTATTATGCGCTCTATGCAGGTTATTGATCCCCAGGTGTTTGATGCGGTTGGTCAGGCAGTGCCACGTAATGCCGATACAGTGATTATCGCTCCTCTGGGAACGAACTTTACAGGTGCTGTTTATATTGCAGATACAACTGTTGCAACATCGGTAGCGGTGGCCAGTGCGGCGAAATACGAGATTATTGAAGTCCTGCCCATTGGTATTGTACCCGGCGGGAGTCTCCTGCGCGTCTCGCTGCGCCGTATGCGCTGATTTATATCCCCTGGGCACCCGGCACACATGGGACGCCCGGCACACGCAAGGCCGTGCCTCTACGGGTCGATGGGGGCACCCGGCACACGCGAGGCCGTGCCTCTACGGAACGAAAGGATACCTCTATGTCTGATTTTCCCAGCAGCGAACAGGACTGCCAGCAGGATGTTCTGCAACGTATACATAGCTGGCTGTGTATGCTAGAGCAGCGTATTGCTTTGCTCTCGACTGCTCATAAGCCTGAGGATATGAAACCTGGCGAGTGTGAGCAAGCAATAACGCGACATCTTACCTTGATGTTACGCCTGTTTCAACTGCGTCAGCAATATGCCAGAGAGGGGCACAACGAGGATACGCAGCGCTTTTTAGACTCCATATTGCATGATGACGTAGATAACCCGTAATATTGCCTGGTGCATTTCCACTTGACCTTTTCGATTTTCATCGGTATACTATACCTCAGTGGAAGGGGTCAGGGACCATGTTCTTTTTCGCCCGCTTGAGGGATTGAAATTAGCCCACGCTGCAGATCAATCCCTGACCCTGGTGGGCGGCATTGTGTATTGCTTGCAGAAAGTTTCCTGCATAGGCGGGCAAGACTTCGTCGATCATCCGAAATTCGTCCCATTCATCCGAGAGGTGGTCGCGGAAGTTACGATAATCAGCTCTTGCTCTGTTCGGGTCAGGTGGTTGCGCTTCGGCCAGGCATAGAGCCAGTTGCCATACTTCGTCAGGTGTCAGATAACCGATATACGATTCAAATGGTTCACCCGGCTGATAGCCAAAAGGCATGCAACGTCGTCCACAGGTCAGGTGCTCGAATAGCGCCATAGCCCGTACCGATATTGTTGCCAGCCAGCCACGTAGATTGAGTACTGCGGGATGGCGACCAAGCGTCAAGCCTGGTAGTCTATCTTCTGCATCCTCTTCATACAGCGTAAAAGCCTCTTCGTCAGTGATATCATCGTCGTCCAGCGTGTTCAGGTCCTGCACATTGGGGACTTCTTGCTCAATCTTTGCCGGACCTTTTTTGACAATTTGCTCGTTCACCTGTTGTGCCAGCTCGTCAAGTCCTGCCGCATGAAGGAGTGAAATCAATTCTTCGCTGTTCGTCTCTAGCTCATTGGCCTGCTCCAGAGTATCTGGAGGCCCTTTCGATGCTGTTGGTGGAGGTTCTGGCTTACTTTCATGCTCTGGTAGTTGGAGCCATGGAAGACAAAACTGCTCAACTATCGCCCCCCACACAGTGCGCAATGCCTCTGAGTTCTGGTAGAGCCGTGGTGGATACTGCCGCATATAGTTATCACTGAGGGCGGTGAACAGTTCCGCTGCGCATAGTTTCTGATACTCACGTCGCGCCTGAGGACCACGCGGCAATTGTTTTACAAATGCCTGGGCGCGTGGCCAGACACAGAGATGTTTCACTGCTTCAGGTACGAACTGTTCACCCTGGGCGCTGCGAGTCTGCTCGTACAATCTGTAGATAGCGCTTTCATTTTCGTCGATGAGCCAGCGCGCAAATGCTGGCATAACGCGCTCGCAATAGACGATCCAGTCGAAACCATGTACACGAACTATCATGATGTATTCTCACAATTCTTTAGAAAAACTCCCCCTATGACATCTATCGTACATCGTGCCAACTTTCTTGCCAAGTCGTATGAGTCGATGGTACTGACTTTTATAATGAAATCAGGGCGTTATCCTTATCTGAATACAGAGGAATAGGAGTTATTGTTTGTATGTCGCAACACATACCGGGACCGGGAGAGAAAGTTCTTCCTTTCCCAGATTTTCATGACGAGCTTGATCTCTTTGCCGATGATGATTCAGCGTCATCAGACCTCTATCCACGCCGTCGGCGCATGCTGATTATTGTTTCAATAGTATTGCTGGCTCTCCTGTTAGCGACCGTGCTGGTAGTAGTGAAGCGTTGGCCTCATATCATATATCAAGCGCAACATATAACCCAGGGTGATCTTGTTCTTACTTTCAATGCGACTGGACCATTACATACCAATGCATATAATGTAAATTTTACAAATACCGGAAAACTGGCAGAAATTGATGTTAAAGTAGGGCAACAGATCAAGAAAGATCAAATTCTAGCGAAACTTGATACTACTTCGCTCCAGAATGCGCTCAATGAAGCCCAGGCAAATGTTGTAGCTGCACAGACAGCCCAGGCCAATGCTAAAGCAAATTATGATGCGACTCTATCTGCTAACAAAGCAAATGTTGACTCTGCCTGGAAAGCTCTTGAAAGTGCTAATAAACTCCTGGAGCAGGTGAAAAAGACGAAATCATCTATCATCTTTAGTATTGCTCTGGCCAGTGTCGATGCTGCCAATCAGCAGTTAGTAAATGCGCGGGCGCAGCAGACGGTCCAGAACACTGCCGCACAGGGCCTGATTAACGCTGCACAAACGGCCTTGACTACAGCTCAGGCGCAATTGATGACCGCTAAATATAATCTGAGCAATGCTGTGCTCAAGGCACCACACAATGGGATTATTGTTATGATCGATGGTATAGTTGGTGGTACGCCCGGCACTCCCTTCATCCAGGTTGTGGACCCGGCGTCTGTGCAAGTACAGGCCAATGTTGATGAGTCCAATATCGACTCGGTGGCGGTTGGTGATATAGTAAAATTTTCGCTGAATGCCTATCACGATCAATCTTTCGAGGGTAAGGTAGCAGCTATCTCGCCTCTTGGTCAGTCCATCTCAAATATCATTACCTATCCCGTACTGATCGATATTGTGACTGAGCTACCGGATAATATCCAGCTTTTCCCTGGGATGACCGCGCGGACGACCATTACTACGAATGATCGCCCCGATGCTTTGCTGGTTCCTGTCAGCGCTCTGAACTTTGCACGAGTCGCTGTCAGGCCGCGTGCGGAAACGGATCATCATAGTCTCATCAGTCAGGTCCAGATTGATCAGGCCCTTGATAAAGCGAATGATATGTTGCAAAACCTGCAACAGCATGTTTCCGACGATCAGCCAGCTCCCGCTTTTGTGCTGGAGCGTGATGGTCAGGGTAAAATCGTCATCAAGCCAATTGTGATAGGTTTGACAGATGGGAAAGTGTATGAGGTCCTGGATGGTCTTTCAGCGGATGATGTGGTGCTTGTCGGCGCGCGAACTGGTAGCGACTAGTATGCTAGCGGAGCTATTTAAATGTGTCTACGCAGAGCAATCTGCTGACTTGCCTACCGATGAGCAGGAGACCCGGCTGTGTCTAGAGGCGGCGTCTGTATTACCATCCTCAAATAGCGCAGGCAATATGCAGCCAGCAATAGTTGTGCGTGATCTTAAGAAAATGTACCAACGGGGTACAATCAGGATACCTGTCTTGCGCGGCATCTCGTTCCAGGTGCAGCGAGGCGAGTTTGTGGCTATTACGGGCGCATCTGGTGCTGGTAAGACGACGTTATTGCATGTGCTGGGTTGCTTAGCACAGCCATCGCATGGCGATTACTGGCTGGCCGGTAAGATGATGAACCGCATGACTGCTGATGAACTGGCGCTGATACGTAATCAGCATATTGGCTTTGTTTTCCAGGAGCCTGGCTTGCTGAAGCGTATGAGTGCACTCAAGAATGTTGCTCTCCCTTTGCTGTATGCTGGTTTTTCGCAGGCGGAGCAGGAACGGCGTGCTGGTAATGCTTTGCAGTTTGTCGGACTTGGTTCGCGTTTGCAACATAAACCTGCTCAACTTTCTCCTGGACAGCAACAGCGTGTTGCTCTTGCGCGTGCTCTTATCAATAGTCCTTTCCTGCTACTTGCTGATGAGCCAACTGGTAACCTGGGTACACGTAGCAGCCTGGAAATGATGGCAGTCTTACAAGTGCTCAATCAGCGGGGGTTGACCATTGTGCTGGTCACACACGAGCCTGATATCGTTCTCTATACAAAACGTCAGATTGTCTTGAATGATGGCCGTATTGTTCATGATGGACCGATTCCTGAGCGACGACTTGCTATCGATGACCTGTCACAAAACAGAGGTGCTCTTCCTGAGAACGGAGATGGAAGCGAGTGCGCCAGGGTACAGGAGGAGTTACCATGAGCGAATCTTCGTCGTCTGCCTCTTCACCTGTAGCCTTAGAAGAGTGCAAGATCGTCTCTCGGGCATCTGGTAGTTCTCCTTCAAGTAGAAAGCGGCCTAAGCGAGGGCCCAATAGTCGTATGTATGCTAATATCAGATCCGCCATAATGTCGGTCCTGCTGTATCGCCGACGCTCCGTTCTAACCATTGCTGGCATTGCCCCTGCTGCGCTGATGGCGGTAGTTGCAATCACGCTCATGCAAGGTGTTCGCGCTCTTCCCCTGGTGCCGTTGTATATGCAGGGGATGACTATTGCGTTTGCGGGCAGTGCGCTCGTTTCGTTCGTCGCTGGCGGACTTGCCAGTATGAATAGTATGCTGGTTTCGGTAGCTGAACGCACACATGAAATGAGCATGCGCCTGGTTGTTGGTGCGCGACGGCGTGACATTCGCTATCAAATATTACTGGAAGCATGGCTTTTGAGTAGTATTGGTGCCTTTTTGGGTACATCGTCTGGTCTGCTTATCAGCTTTATGCTCACTTTGCTACTTCAACTGCCATTTGTGGTTGATCCTATCCCGATTTTACTGATCGCGGGCATATCGGTAGCTATCGGCGTTATTTGTGGGATCTACCCGGCGCAGCGAGCTTCATACCTTGATCCTGGGGAGACGCTGCGTATAGAGTGATTCATCTCCAGGACCAGCGTACAGAAGTCCTGGAGATGATGTATGTTTGTATCCTGGTGCATTTCCACTTGACTTTTTCGTTTTTCATCAGTACACTGCTCCTCTGCGGAGGGTCAGAGCCAACGTTCATTTCGGCCCCGTTTGAGGGGATTGGAATCTTCCGGGCAGTGCAAAGATGCCCATTTGTGCCTGCTGCATCATGGCTTCCAGGAGTGGATCAGATTGCGGTTCCTGGTACGCCGGTGACACATCTGGCGGTGTTGTAGGTATCTCCTCTGTAGCTAAAGGATCTGATATAGGCCGTGGCTGTATGGGCGCAGAATATAAAGCTGGCTGCGGGGACTGCATACCTGTATCTGATGGAGTATGAGGCATCTCCTGGTCTGTAGTAGTCTCAATGATCTGAGGGTAGTCTATCGGTAATGGCCTGAAGTCGCTGTTTGGTGGAGGCACAGGTGCATCCAGGAAAGAGGAGTTGGAGGCCCCCATCAACGGCGAGTATTGTGCAATACCCTGCATCTCAAATGGTGTCATCGCCATATTCTCAATAGGCGCGGCGGGCGCAAACACGGTGGATTGTGCGTAATAGTTGCCAGAGTACTTTGCAGCTTCATAGCTATCCTTCCAGCCACCAGCGACCTGAGTTGGCGGAGCCTGTGGCTGGAATACACTAACTTCCTCCAATTCTTGTACGGGTTGTGCTTTGCGCCTCTTCCATACTGTCAGCCCTATTAAGCCTGTTGTTGACAGAAAAACGAGTGAGCCTACTCCCATAATGGGTCCAGTGAACGGCGCGATCATCGTCATTATCCCATCATCGGTTTTATTCGTTGCAGTGGACGTATTGCTATTAGGCGTTGTAGTAACCTGTACGATGGCAGTAGGCGGTGCTTGTTGAGCGGTTGGTGTGGGCGTTGGTACCGTGTTTGGTGTACTTTTTGGAGTTACCATCACCACTGGTGCGTTACCTCCGTTTAACGAGACCGTCGGCACTATGGTGGGTGTGGGTTTGGGCGTAGGTTTGGGCGTAGGACTGGGCGTAGGTTTGGGCGTAGGACTGGGCGTAGGGTCGGCGGTAGGGTCAGGTGTAGGGCTGACTGTAGGATCCGGTGTAAGGCTGACTGTAGGGCTGAGCGAAGGGGTTTTTTTTGGAAAAAACGTTGGTGGAAAGTTTGCGGCTTTTGCCTGTCCGCTTGCCTGCGCTACCGTCTGCGTTGCTACGACGCCAATAACTGAGAATAATAATAGCGCGAGACTTATGGCCATGACACGTATGGCCCAATGTGCAATTCCCATTGATTTTCTGTTCATAAGTCATCAACCCCCGTCACAATTATCTTTTTTCTGTATCGCGAACATCCCCGTAGAGGCATGCCTTGCGTGTGCCGGGTGTGCGTATATCTCGTGTGCGTGGACAGGGACAGAGCAGACCACGAGGACATATATCCGGTACCCATACACACCCGGCACACGCAAGGCATGCCTCTACGGGTCCACGTCCTGACATCCTATGCCCCTTTGCTTGCTCCAGATAGACTTAGTGTAGAAGGTGAACATAGCAGGCGTCAAGAAAAGGGCAAAAATGTACTATGATATGTCAACTAGAGTCTATCCTTCGACAAGTTCTATCGTTACTTCGTATGACAGTCCTGGTGTTCCTCCCACTGCCAGTGCCACCTGTTGCATATGTATATCAGAGATGGCTTCTTTGTATGTATCGAAGTGTACTGCTACAGTTGTTGCATTTATAGGATCGTTGTATTGTATTGTTGTGCCTATTGAACTCGTGTAAGTGGTACGTAAGGCGTCACGGTATTGTTGGCCTGTTAATCCTGTGGAGATGCCGTCGTAGCGCATAAGATCGTTCAGGCAGAGTACGACCATGCTCCATACGCGTTTGCCTGGTCCCAGGTCTACATAAGACAGGCCTCCATCGGCACGCACCGTGGTTTTGCGGATGCGTGGTTGTTGCATACGGTAGGTACCAGGCTTTATGAAGTAGCCGTTGCCATCCAGAATAAGTTCACAATCGACCCCAATTGTTGCCATTGGCATATTCCTCCTCTTCTAGAGTCTGTGCCAGCGTGTAGGAATATCGCCCCAGTGCACGCGTGCGCCATATGCGAAATCTCTCTGTTTCTTGACCTCTTGCAGTCGTGTTTCAAACTGCTCCATGCGTGCTTTTGTGGCTGCCAGCCAGGCGAGGGGAATCTTCATATCGTCGATGCGATCGTGTAGAGTGCCATCTTGAAAATCGAAGTTATCGTTCGTTGGAATCTGATACGCTTCCATCGCGTAAGCGCATGCGCCTAGCACAATAATGTCGCGATGCACTTCGGGGATGGTTGAACCGTTAGCATCTAATTGGTGCCTGGTGGCATAGAAGATACGTATCACCTGCGAGGTATCTTGCGGCAATTCTGCGCTTGATAGCTTTAAGGTGAAGCTCGGGGTCGTTGTTCCTGTTGGATTCTGCCCTACTCCAACTGTACCCTGGATACCCAGGTTGCCGCCACTTGCCAGAGCTGCTGTACTATCAAACAGATTGGAGTATTCTGCAAAATCGCGTTCAAACGGTGGCCAGAGCATGATTCCCGAAGTATTTACTGTGGGAACCTGTGGTCTGCTCAGCAATGTCGCATCTGGTGTATTATCACTGTAATTGCTGCTGACGTTATCTTGCAGCGTTACCAGCAGATAGAGTGTTGAACTCCCAACGAGTGTGCGATAGAGGTTACGTCCAAGCACTGTGTTGGTAGCTGTGCCGGGTATGAGGGATGTACCAGAGCTGAGAGGAATGGAGGACAGCGATACATTCTGGTTGCTGGTGCTGGTCGTCACTTGCGTGAGTGGTGATGGTGTTGTTTCTCCGCCTTGAGTAAGGAAGGTAACTGCGTATCGGTAGATGCCAACTCCCAATGCTGTACCAGCTGTTGCGCTTGCACTCATGCCTGCCGCTGGAGGCGCGAATGTTGATCCGTATGTTTGTAGGGGATAAAGCACGCGTTCAAGCCACCAGACGGGGCAGGTCGTATTCCAGGGCACCGGATAGGGATAGGTGCGCTGATGAGGCTGCGTAGGTAGATCAGCGTAGGCTATGTTCGGGTAATACTGGGAGTACCTATCGATTGCTTTGTCGATTGCCCGATCCAGGTCTGTTGTGGCCCAACGCTGGCTTGTGCTTCCCAGTGGATCAAACAGATCTTGTCGTATCGCTGTCTCAATATCTGAAAGGATCATATATGTTATGCTCCATGTAATGTGGGTGGTTGTTACAATTGGTAGGGGGCTCCTTGCGGGGGCCCAGGGAGCCGATGCAAGGGATTTCACATGACGTAACCGTGGGTATAGAGCGTTACTGTGCATGTGCCCGCGTTAGCTTTGATATCCAGTCTGCCCGCTGCATCTACCTGTAGTAAGCCCATACCCCCAAGAGTGTTGCCAGCCACAGCAAGAGCGCCTATAGTGGCATACGCGCTCATATCTGCTGCACCATGTGGAGCTAGCTGGATGTTAGCTCCCACGCTGGGACTACTAAAGTACGCTTTATACAATACACCCGTTGCTCCCTGGGGAATGCCAGAGCTGCCGCCTGTGAGTGTGTAGGTATTGGTGTTGCCAGCCGCGATCGTGTCGTTGTTGATCTGACGGTATCCTGTGACAAAGGTCGGGCGTCCAGGAACTGGCGTGGGGAAGCCGCTCGCGCCATTAGCAAATGTTGCCAGGACTACTGCATCCTGTGGGTTATGTTCATCGAAGAACAATACGGCGCACAAAGCATTCGGGACTGCCGAGGTGCCATCCAGGTGGTTTGCAACTGGTATACCCGCAAGCGCAAAAGAAGTGGCTTCAAACAGGAGAATCGAGGCGGTATAGGTTGCCGGATTGAACGATTGCAGGATGGCGCGTTTAATGATCATCACAGTTCTTTCTTGCTGTGTAGAAAAGGGTAACCCGCAGGCCACCCTCCTCATCTCAGGCATCGTTCGACATGGTACCAGGAGATTGTACATTGTCGCCACCAGAGCAGGCATGAAAACTTCCTGCCGTATAGCTGGTACCAAGCAATGTATTGAGGTTCGTCGCGATATTGGCGAATGTCTGTGTGCCGCTGGCGTCCACGCGGCAGAATGTACCATCCTGTGGGAGTGCGGCATCGCTGGCCGATTGGAAGATGCAAAGGGTACGTGGATTGAGGTAACTGCCAGCGGGTACGGTCTGCCCGCCGTTATAGCGTCCGTAGGTTAATTCTAGTATATCTAACATGTGGGTTATCCTTCCTCCTCATCGTCGTGTGAGGAACTAAAAATCCTGTCAAATTTCTATCCATGTGATCGTGCTTGCCCAACTGTTTGCGCCACTCAGATTGGAGTAGAATGCGATGCCGTTATTGGGCGGGATGACAAGCACATTGGCGTTGGGCAGCACCTGGGTCAAGGTGTTGCTGGCGCTGCCGATGCTCATACTGAGCGTGCCCGCCGGGGTCACGTTGGTATTTGTTGATGAACAGGAGGCAACGCTTGCTGTCGCGCTCCCTGCTTTATTGTTCACTGGGGAAACAGCCGTTCCGAGTGCCGGGTCGCTTGTGGTCAGATTGACCTGGTTAAAGCTATTGTTCCCGATAACGTAGGCCAGGCTGAAAATGATGAGCGTCTTGCCGCTTGCGTTTGGATTGAAGACACTGAGCCCTCCAGTAATCGCTCCTGCCGCCGTAAGCTTGCCTGTCGTGGCCGTAAAACCCTGTCCATTCGCAATCCATGCCCGGATCTGATCTTCCGTGATCACAGGATTGCTTGCCGAGAGAGTAGCCCCATTGACCTGGTTGAGGTTGATTGCCTGCTGTGTAGGGAAATTGCCGACGTTCACGGTCCCGCTGACGGGTTGGGTCGCCGGGAAGTTGTTTACGCCTATTTTCCCGCTGGCATCGATGGCCATTTTATTGGCTGGCGTTGTGGGATCGGCGATGTTGACGGTGGAACCTGCGCCACCACCACCTCCCACAGCGACGTTAACCAGCAAGTTCCCAGATGTGTCGACCTGCAACGCCTGGCCCTGCCCACCGGGTTTCTGTCCTCCAACCAGTGTTGAGCCGTCGGCGTTAGTAAATCCTGACATGAGACGTTTTGCCTTTCCTGATGCTCATTTTTAACAGTGCATTATTCATCACAGTGATATATCCCTTGCCAGATGCCCATAACACTATATTCCCCTGTATAATCCCCTGTAGTCTGTTACACACCCACCATATTCTTGTCTAACTTTATAGCTGATAGCATCCTGGGTAAAGTTCAAACCGAATAAAGGCATATCCTGCACGAAGAGCATCGGATTGACCTGTCCCCCCACAAAACCGATCTCGATGGTATCGACCTCGCGTGGGTCCGCCACCAGGAACCATTGTGTTGTGCTCGTGAGCTGCGGCGATACGATTGGTGTGACATAGCCCAGCATCGGATTGATATCATTGTTGTTGCTACCTGGAATGCCAGCGCTCTTCGTGATCACCATGCTGGCCCATTCCAGCTCTGCCGGAACCACCAGGAAGCGCGGACGCAGCCCCAGGCGTTTGCCCGCGTAGTTGGTCTGCTCACGCATTGCAGTGACGCCGCTTTGCATAGCCGTTGAGGAGAGCGCTGATGTGCCAAGGTTCGTATGTGGAGCCCCGGTCGTGAAAAGAGCGCTACCATCGTAGATGGTGGGATTGTTGGACAGGAAGCCGTAGACGAACTCGGCCAATGTATAAGCGGCGGCTACTGCCAGCTTGGTCGGAATTTGCTTGACAGCTTGCAGGTCGTCATTCACGACCACTTCGCGGGAGATGGTCACAAGGTTGCCTCGTTTTTGTGGTACGTAGGTCGCTGCCGAGTCTGTCAGCGTGATGGCCGTGTACGCGCTGTCCTCCGCCACCACCGGTAGAGAGCCGAACGCGCCCAGCCTGACACGGCTCTGTTGTTTAAAATCACGGATCGGAACAATGCTGCAGAAGCGCATCCATTCAGCCGGCCATGCCTGATAATCTTTTAGCAGGCGTTTGTTCATGCTGGTTCCGAGCAGGTAGGAGAATGAGGCGGTCGTAGTATCGGCCTCTGTAATGCGGGCAATGGGAGCGCTCTCGGAGACGCGAATGTTTCCCAACGTGGAGCGGTCACTAAAACCTGCCACGCTGGAATCGCCTGTGACGCGTGCATAGGCTTCTCTGATACTGCTGAATGGTCGAATCTGCCCCATGCGGGCGCTATCAATCTCCAGGTCAAACATTCTATCGAAGGCGGCCTGAATTTTTTCGGCTTCGGTGATCATCTGTCCGATGTCGGGCTTCTCATAAGCATTGCCACGAATAAGGCCCGTTGCGGCCAGTGCTGCCAGCATCTCTTGTTGCGCTTTGAGATCGGCTTCGAATTCGCTCTGTTCAAAGATGCGTCCCTGATATCTCGCCCTGATGGTAGCTTTGACAGGCTCTGGCAAGACCGATTCTAGCAGGCGGCGCTCCAGGGTAAGCTGAGCGCGTTCTAATTGCAGTTCGTGCTTGAGTGCATTAAACTGATTCTGCTGCTCGGTTATTCGTTCCTCGGAGTGAAGTTGTGTTGCGTCGCCATCCTCGCCTGCCGCCTGTGTTTGTGGAGCTACATGAGGGATTGCTGTGAGATCGGAATTTGTGTCAGTCATGAGGGGAAGGTCTCCTTGCTGCTTGTATTGTGTGGAGATACGCTGTATATCTCCCTGGGAGGATTGCTGATCTGCTGAGTGCAGGATACGGCGGAAGGCCCCACCCGCACTCGGTTTTGTAACTACGTCGCACGAGTTGAGTGCAACAACACTGGTTACTTCTCTGACTTTGCTTGCTTCATTGAGTTGCCACTGCCCGAAGATGTCGATCGAAAGGCCGATAAGTTCTGGGTGACCCAGGGTGCAGGCTTCCTGGATGATTGACCAGAGCCAGTCGGCGCTTTCCAGGATGTGCAGGGTGGCGTCAACACGCCCGGCTGATTTCGTGCCAACAGGCACGTAGTGTGCGTCGTGGTAGAAACCGACAATATCTCTGACCGAGCGCGTCTGCTGGTCGCTGTCGTTTCTGGCGTGGTCAACATAGGCGTGTGCACCTTCGAGCAGTTGGGCGATCGCTTCAAGCGCCACTTCGTTATAGGTGAAACCATTCTTTGATTGTCCGCCCTGGATAACGGTCACGCGTACTGCGTGACCTTGAGTATCCAGGGCCTGACCTTCTATGATATGTCCGTGGATGCGGATGGGATCTTCCTGCGTCATTGCTACTGTTCCTCCGCGTCCAGGCCGCGCATAAGCAGATCCATATGCCGTGAGCGTGGAGTGTTCACACCTGTCTGATCCATGAACACCTCTGGATAAGCTTTATCATCGAGTTGCTGGTATGTCGCTCCCAGGTGCATCACCTGCAAGGCCGAGGCATCCAACTCACCTGGACGTTCCTGCATATGCGTCTGTTGCGCCAGCTCAGGATGTTGCAGATCGGGCAGCAGTGGATCGGGGGCCAGTATATCGTGTGTGATATCCAGTCCGCCTGGGCGATCATCGATGATCAGGTCTGCCACTGCTGGATCTTGCAGGGTATTGGGGAGGATAGTAAGCCCATAAGGATGATCATAGTGTGACAGGTCTGGTAGCAGTGGGTCCGCCGTGAATACAGGATACAGATCGATGCCCGGTCCGCTGAGATCATACACGGCGAGTGGTGGCACGCTTGTATCGGGAAGCGAGAATGTGGGTGCATTCGTTCCCGTTTCCGGACGAGATGGACGAGCAAGGCTGGTAGGTGCTGGCACCCCCTGTGCACCTGCCAGGTTGAGATCGTAAAAAGGGATATCCGGATCTATACCCATCATATGTGTGTCTCTGAGAACAGCGTCATGGTCGAGGTCGTCTTGCACGAGGGTCTCCTGTCATGATGTATTTGTGACTGTAGTAAAGAGGACGAAAGAGGGGAATGGATGTTATTTGGAGCTTACACCTGTCTTATTGCGTAATGCTATGATTTCTTGCCCGACCCACATGTGTACGATCTTGTTTTCCTGTGGCAGGTATTCCAGCACACATTTCCTGAAGACCTGCTGTTGACCAGAACCAAGACGCGGGTTGCTGTACTCGAGTTGACCCATGTGATGTTCTGCTTCCATGGGCCAGTTATCTGCTTCCCAGCCGCCAGGAAATGTTAAAACGTGGTTGCGGAATCCCAGTACAATCGGGAATTTTTTGTCAGGAGCGTAGAGAGTCTTCCCATCGTCGCTCCAACCAGCAGGTACGGAATCTGGCATAGCTATTCCTTTCGCGGGGTCTATATCCCCGACTGGACGTGATCTCCACGGTGGAACGATCGCAGTTGCCGATACCAATCCGGCTGCAAGCTGCTGTGCATCGTAACGTCGTGGTCCTGGACGTAGACTATTTGGGGGCACAATATTTGCGGAGTCGCGTGCTAAAAGATTACCGCCATCCAGTCCTGTCAGCACAATAACATGGTTGCCCGAGGGATTCCAGGGATACGGTACCCGGTCTCCCAGGTCGAGATCATGCACGCTGGTCTCCGCGACCGCGACAATGACGGGAAAACCTGAGCGCAGCCATGCGCGAATATGCTCCAGGTTCAATACAGTCCCCTGGTAATGCAGTCCAACATCGTGTAACAGGCTGTATAACTGAGGAAGCGACATCCCGGCTCTATTGTTTGCGCTGGCATCCCCGTTATAACGTGCGTAAGCGCCAAGTGCATCACTGCTAATCTGTGCAGCGGATTTTGTGGGTGCGTGGCCGAGAGGCGCTATAGATGTACACATCATCACCGCGAAAAAACCACACGCGTATGCTGTGTGAGCGCCTACAAATTGGTCGGCTTGATTGAGAGAAACAACTTCTGGCATAGGGAACCTTTCTCTTGCTGAGGTGTCATACATGTAGCAATGGTCATGAAGGACGATAAAGTGGCAAGAAACGTATCTTGTCCTGAGAGGAGATGGCATTACCGATCGGTTGCTGTTAGTAAGTATATTGAATATAAATATGCAAAGTCAAGCGTTGCTGTGTGGAAATCCGTGCACTTCCGTAGAGGCAGGCCTTGCGTCTGCCGGGTGGGTGGACCGAGGGCATGACAGGCCAGCCGGCAGACGCAAGGCCTGCCTCTACGGGTCATTGTAAAGTAATGTGAAACCTGAGCGCATACTATACGTATATAAAAGGTGGATACTCCTCTGAGGGTGTCCCTATGAACAATCTCTACGCATCTGGACGTTCTCTATGCGGCAGGAACGTCCCTTTCGCACCCAGTTTTTATGCACTTCTTAGTGGCAAATGTCATCGTTGTAGCGCGATTAGATAAAAAATGTTACCCCCATTTTTACTAGTCTGCTGCGTTCTTCATTTAGGATCTCACTGTAACTTCGGCAACACCCCTGACGTATAGCATATGACGTATAGCATATAGAGAGGGCATTGCTTAATCGCTTGCTCGTGAAGGAGAAACCTCTATGCTAACTAATGGCGTTCTATCGGTGTTTGACAGTATCCGTCAAACACATACTGTTCTGCTAAAAAAATATACGTTACTTGCTTCGATGCATATATATGGCCCTACTTCTAATGTAGAGGGAACAGCGCCAGCGTCTGATGAATTGATGCTGCAGTCCCTTCTTGCTGTCTATGATCATAGTACAAATGCTCATGCTCAACGTATCGTGTTTTTTGCGGAGGCGGTTGCCTATCAGTTGCATCTCTCAGATGAAGAGATCTTTCTGACGAGCCTGGCTGCCCTTTTACATGATATTGGCAAAGCTGGCATCCCTGAGGGGGTCCTTAATAAACGTGGTCCTCTTGATGAACGAGAACGGCAAATTATGCGCAGCCATCCGGAGATTGGTCAGCAGATGCTCATTCTGGCTGGCGGTATCTTTACGCGCCTGTCCCCTATTGTGGTGGCACATCACGAAAACTGGAATGGTACTGGCTATCCTGCCAGATTGGCTGGGGAGGAGATCCCTCTGGCCGCACGTATTATTGCTGTTGTGGATTCTTACGATGCAATGACATATCACCGTGCCTATCATGAGCCTCAATCAGTTGCCGAGGCTTGTGCGGAACTGCAACGCTGTGCTGGCAGCCAGTATGACCCGCACGTCGTTGCAGCTTTTCTCTCCTTGCTTGAGGAACTACCTGAGCGCCATGAACAACGCTCTAAGCGTAATCCCGCAACAAATGGGACTGGATCGGCTGGCGTAGTGTTCGCAATGCCTTCACTTCAATTTGACGGATGCGTTCCCGTGTCAGCCTGAACTGATCGCTCAGTTCTTCAAGTGTGTGGCAATAACCATCGTGCAGCCCGTAGCGTAGTTCGATGATCAAGCGCTCTCTCTGGTTGAGGATCTGTAGCGCATGCGTTATCTGGTCATGCAGGGCCTGGCGTGCTACTACGTCCGCTGGGGCAACTGCATGTGTGTCTTCCAGGGTATCAGCCAGGTGATACTGTTCGTCATCAGCCAGAGGTGCATCAAGTGAAACTGGAGCCTCTGCTATGCACTGTAACTCAACTACACGCTCTTTCGGCAGGTTGATGACCTGTGCGATCTCTTCGGGACCCGGCTCGCGACCCAGGTCCTGGTATAATTGGCGGGTGACGCGCTTCATCTTATAGATAAGCTCTACCACATGTACCGGCACGTGAATGGTACGTGTGTGCTCGGCCACTGCTCTACTCATTGCCTGACGAATCCACCACGTAGCATAGGTGCTGAAACGAAAACCACGCTGAGGATCGAACTTTTGGGCGGCGCGGATCAAGCCCAGATTACCCTCTTGTATAAGGTCGAGAAGTGCAATGCCATGAGTGCTATAGCGCTTGGCGACGCTTACAACGAGGCGAAGATTCGATTCCACCATGCGTTGTTGGGCCTCTAAATCCCCATCGATCACACAGCGTGCCAGTGCCGTTTCTTGCTCGGCTGTCAATAGCGGGTAGCGCCCAATCTCCGCGAGATACTGTTTGATAGCATTATCTACCTCTTTCTCTTTTTCTGTTTCTTCTTCCTCCTCCTCACCCAGGCATTCTTCGTCATAGTTGAATGCCTGAGACGACATCTTTCTTCTGCCGCGTCGTCTGCCTCGCCCTTTTTGTGCGGTGTGTATAAAGCTCCCTTCCTCCTCATCCACGTAAGATGATTGCTCTAATATATCGTTTATAAAATTTTTCTCTGCTTTTTTTATCATTTCTCTCAAACCCCCACTCCTCATACCTCAATAATTGTTAAAAGGGAAAGTGCCGCTTATGCATGTATTTTGTCGCTGACAGTATACATTTTACAGCATAGAGCCTGAAAAAGGCTCAAAGTTATCCCTTTATCTTTTTACTTGCAAGATATATGCCAATGTGGAAGTGCAGGTATACATCTTCCTTTTCGGTGTATTACTCTTGTGTTTATGCTGCTTTTTAGCATCTTGTGTGCTATTTTTATCTGTAAATACTGTTTTTTTACCTGTAAATTTTTTACAGTCGCTATGGATATTTCCGCAGTTACTGCTGCATTCTGGGGATAGAATGCGCTTCGCCGGGCAACAAAAAAGGCTGAGCGCAACGTTTATTTGCACTAGATGCGCCTTTTAGGGATTGA
>WNGD01000963.1_pt1 | contig 57135 bp, 65 predicted proteins | sample 5400671 | NCBI WGS metagenome assembly WNGD01 (sample SAMN13153369, study PRJNA577476) | soil metagenome | isolation source: 40 cm soil or saprolite under grassland replicate 2 | place: USA:California | collected 2016-06-15 | reverse complement strand
TCTCCCGTGCGACCAGGCCGACCTCCTCCAGACGGCGGAGGTGCGGCCTGAGGGTGTTCGGATGCAGCGACAGGCGGGTCGCCAGCTCGCGGACGGCGACCGGGCGCCCGGAGAGCCGGAGGTACCGGTACAGGCGGTAGCGCGTGTCCTCCGCGAGTGCCTTGTGTACCTCGATCGCGAGCGGCTCCGGCATGGGGGCTCCCCGGTCGTAGACTGGGTTTGCACGGTACGCACCGTGCATATGTTGGAATCGTACCTGGGAGACGAACGCCGATGGTGACCGAAGAGCAGATCCGCGAGGCACTCCGAGGCGTTCGGGATCCCGAGATCGGCAAACCGATCGAAGACATCGGGATGCTGCAGCGGATCGAGATCGAGGACGGCCTGGTTCGGGTCCACGTCCTGCTGACGATCGAAGGCTGCCCGTTGCGCGACCGCATCACGACCGACGTCACCGCGGCCGTTCAGCCGGTGGCCGGCGTCGAGCGCGTCGAGGTCTCCCTGACCCCGATGAGCGACGAGCAGCGCCAAGCGCTCGTCGGGCAGCTCCGCGGTGCCCCGGCGGGGCAAGCCCCTCCCCCGTCGAAGATCTCGTTCCCGCCGGAGACCGCGCTGATCGCGATCGCCTCGGGCAAGGGCGGGGTCGGGAAGTCGAGCGTCGCCGTGAACCTCGCGTGCGTCCTCGCGGCCGAGGGTGCGAACGTCGGGATCCTCGATGCCGACGTGTGGGGCTTCAGCGTGCCTCGGATGATCGGCGCCGAGGGAAAGCCCGTCGGGTTCGACAACATGATCATGCCGCTCGAGTCCCACGGCGTGAAGGTGATCTCGATGGGCCACTTCGTGCCGGAGGAGACGCCGGTGATCTGGCGCGGCCCCATGCTGCACAAGGCGATCGAGCAGTTCCTCGGTGACGTCTACTGGGGCGACCTCGACTTCCTGCTCTGCGATCTTCCGCCGGGCACGGGCGACGTCAGCATCTCGCTCGCTTCGTTCATCCCGGGCGCATCCATGGTCGTCGTCACCACGCCGCAGGAGGCCGCTCGGAAGGTCGCGGAGCGCGCGGGCAAGATGGCCGAACGGACCAACCTGCGACCGATCGGCGTGATCGAGAACATGTCGTACTACGTGTGCCCGCATTGCGGCGAGCGCGAGTCCTTGTTCGGGGAAGGGGGCGGCCGGCTCGCGGCCGACACGCTCGCCGTTCCGTTGCTCGCACAGGTGCCCCTCGTGCCCGCGCTGCGCGAGGGGGCGGACGCGGGCGCCCCGATCGTGTTGCGCGATCCGTCATCCCCGGCCTCCGAGGCGCTGCGCGAGGCGGCCGACGCGGTCCGCAAGGCGACGAAGTCCAAGATCGGGAAGCCCCTGTCGTTGATGGCTCGATGACGACCCCGTCCGACGTGCTGCGCTCGATGTTCGGGCACCACGTGTGGGCGACGACCCGGCTGATCGATGCGTTGGCGCAGCTGGATCCGGTGCATCTCGACGCGAGGATCGAAGGCACCTACGGATCGACGATGCAGACGCTGACGCATCTGGTCGACGCCGACGAACGGTACGTGCGACGTCTCACGACGCCGACCTTGGCCTCGAGCGAGGGTGCGGAGACCCGGCCGCTCGCCGACCTACGGACGGAGATGCGCGAGCACGGCGGCCGCTGGGCGGGGATGTTGGACGCGCTGGAGCGGGGCGCCCTGCACGCTGCCGTCATCGGGAAGTCGGACTACCCGGACACCGATCCCGCCGAAAGCATGCTGCTCCTCCAGGCGATCCACCACGGCAACGACCACCGGACGCAGGTCTGCTCGACGTTGGGGGCGTCGGGCCTGGACGTCCCGGATCTGGACGGGTGGGAGTACTGGGCCTCCGAACGACGGTGAGCCCCGCGGGCGTCCCCGGACGTTCGGAACGCATTCAGGCGGCCTCGGTGGGGGACGGCTGCGCCGCACCGGTTGGATCGTCGCGTGTCCGGACCCTCCCCGGCGTGGTCGGCCCCGGCCCCTTGGTCACCGCCCGAACGATCAACAGCGCGATGCTCACCACCACCACGGTGAGCGCCGTCCATTGCGAGCCCGTCAGCGGGCCGAAGCGCTTGTCGATCCGCAGGAAGTCCTCGAGCAGCCGAGCGCACCCGTACCAGACCGCGAACGCGAGGGTTGCCGTCCCCTCACGCCGGGGCCCGCGGGTGAACCACCAGAGGAACCCGAACAGTGCCCACGCGATCAACATGTCGTACATCGCCGTTTGATGGACGCCGACGCCCGTGGCGATCGTCTCGAGCCCGGCGTGGAGCTCGGTGCTGCCACGCTTGATGATCTCGATCTTGTTGCCTTGCAATTGGGCTTGGCAGCTCGTGGCGTTGCAGACGAACGGCGGCGCCAGCCTCCCGCCGTGGTAGGTCCAGGCCAACAGCCAGGACGTCGGCTTGCCCAGGTGATCGCCGATGATGAGATCGCCGATCCGTCCGATCGCGATCCCGAGGGCGAGCGGTGCCGTCAGCGCGTCGGCGACCTGGAAGAACCGAAGTCCGAACCGGCGGATGTTGACCGCGTTCGCGATCGTCGCTCCCGCGATGCCTCCGAGGAGCGAGATCCCGCCCTTCCAGACGTAGAGCCACTCGAGGGGTGAGGCGAAATCGGAGACGTGGGCGATCACGTAGGCGGCGCGAGCACCGACGATCGCGCCGATCAGCGACCAGAACACGATCGAGTTGACCGCGTCGACGGAGATCCCGCGACGCGCCGCCAGTCGCCCGAACAGCCACGCTCCGGTCGCGAAGCCGATGGCGATGAACACGCCGTGGGGTGAGAAACCGAGAACGCGGTCGACGACCGGCCAGCCGACCGAGGCGAGCGAGGGACTCATCGCGCCGAGCGTAGCAGCGGGCTCACGAACGACCGCGGGGCCACAGGCGCGCCATCGCACGTCCGAAGAGCAGCCCGCTCGCCACGTCGCTCGGATAGTGCACGCCGAGGTACACGCGCGACGTGGCGACGCCGAGGTCCAGCCCCGTGAAGGCCGTTCGGGCGGCCGCGCCCGATCGCAGCTCCCGGGTCGCCACCCGGGTGAAGGTCGTGAGCACCGCCGGATGGGACGACGGCCACGAGCTCCCCTTCGGTCGTGCGATCATGAGCCGGGTCGCCGTCGGATCGATGTCGGATGGCCGTGGCCGGACGACGACCCGCTTGATCCCTTGCAGCGCCAGCCAGGTGACGCCGGCCGCGCCGAGGGCGCGGAAGGCCGCTCGGCGCCGGCCGGCGGCCAACAGCACCCCGGCGGCCGCCCCCGCCGCGTAGAGGGACCCGAGCTCGGTGATGCCCGCGAACACGCGATCGGCCTCCGGGCCGTGGTCGCGGTTCACCAGCGCGAAGAGCTCCCGGTCGACATCGGGGCCGTCCTCCCCCTTCGACGCCCCAAGCCCGATGGCGCAGGCGCCCGCGGCCAGCGCGCCCGCCCACACGAACCTCGTCGCGCCCATGGCGATCGATGATGCATGATGTCGAGCGGAAGCGTCAGACCGGCGGGGGCAACGACGTGAACGAGCGCGAGGACATCGGCGACGGCGACCGCCGCGGGAACGACGGTGACGGCGGCTGGGTCGAGCGGCGTGAGGGGCCGAGCGTGAAGCTGATCGTGGTAGGCGTCCTCTGCGTGCTCCTCGTCGTGTTCCTGCTGCAGAACGCCGAGACGACGAAGATCGCGTTCCTGTTCCTGGACGGGACGTACCCGCTCTGGTCGCTGCTCGTCGTCGGGGCCGCGCTCGGCTTCGCCGCCGGGTGGCTGCTGGCGGCGGCCCGCGGTCGTCGTCGCCTCCAGCGCCGTCCGCAGGACGATCGCTAACGGGCTCCGGCCCGCGCTTCGATCTCTCGTTTCTGCGCGAGCGTGCCTCGTTTCAACGCGTACTGGGCGGAGCCGACCGCGTTGACGCTCGCGGCCGCGAACGCACCGAGCGGCCCACGGAACACGTAGTCGATCTGATGGCGCAACACGCTCCGGTCGAACGGGAGCGAGGCGATGGACGTCGTCACGGTGGCGTTCAGCACGCCGCCGAGATTGATCTTCGCTCGCCACGGCGGTTCCCACTCGAGGACCTCGCACGGGACCGAGGCCCGCACGCCCATGAAGCCCATCACGGCCGAATACGTGGAGCCCTGCCGGAGTCCCCCCTCGGGGACCTTCACCGCGACGATGTGCCGGTCCCAGTGCGGCAGGTTCCGCGGGTCGCTCGTGACCTCCCACACGGCCTCGGGAGGCGCATCGATCTCGACCGAATACTCGGCGGTCGTCATCCAGGGGTCGTGCTTCCGCTCGTCCAGCCCTTCCACCACACGACGCGGCGAGGGGTGATGCGCACGAGCGCGTCGGCAGACGGTGCGAGCCCCTGGACGATCGCTCGCATCGTCTTGGCGCCCGAACCGATGCTCCCCTCCACGAAGAACTCGGCCACCCCTTGGAACATCGCGCCGACCATGTCGCGGGCACGCCAGGCCGACGGACTGTCGACGGTGAGCGCGACCGTCGCATCACGATCCGCCGCTGCGATCGCGAGGGTTTGGGCCGGGAGCGCCGCGTACAGCGTGTTGGCTTCGGCGCGCCAGCGGATCGGGAGCACGACCGGGCCACGCTCGCCGGCCACGGCCAGCGCACCACGACCGTCCCGGCCGATCTGCGAGACCACGTCGTCCGGCAGCACGGCCAGGGGGTCGCCGCCCGTCGAGGAGCGCCGGAAGGTCGTGTGCGAAACCGCCTCCCCACCCCAGCGGCCGCGACCCTCCTGCACCCCCTCGTCATCGAGCAGCGCCGTGCGTTCCAGGTCGACGCCGACGAAGACCCGCCCGGGAGGGGTCCAGGCGAACGGCACCTGGCGCGCGTCGAAGGCATAGCCCGCGAAGAAGCGTGCGTTCTTCCGGCTGAACCCTGCCGTCGCGCGCGCGATCGAGGTCGCGCCCGCGACGGCGGCCCCCCAGGTCCGCTTGTCGAGCGCGTCGTAGGTCTTCACGGTCCCCGTGAAGGCCACGGACAGATCTCCGTCCCGGATCAGCCCGGCGGTCGATGGGTCGACGCGCCACGCCCTGGCCTTCACCGACCGGCGCGAGGTCGTCAACCAGATCCTCGCGCCGCTGTAGGCGAACACGAGCGGGGTGCAGTGCGGGCCGTTCGGTGTCGGGGCGGCGACCGCACAGAACTGGCCATCCTCCAGCACCCGCTGGACGGCCGTCGACACGAAGCTCACGCCGGCACCTCCCGGCCGACCCTCGGGGGAAGCACCAGCATCAGTCCGGTCCACAGGATGTGGCTCCCGAGCGGTGCCGCGAGCCCGCCCGACCACCACGCGAGCGCTCCCCAGACCGCACCGCCGACGACCGCCCCGGCCACGATCGGAAGCGACCGCGACGGGAGGTTGCCGAGCACGTACAGCAGCAGCACGGCGACCGCGGCGCCGCCGGCACCGACCGGCGTCCCCCACAGCGTCCGCTGGACGAGCCCTCGATAGAAGATCTCCTCCGCAGGGACCGAGACCAGCAACGAGAGGACGAGGGCCGCCCGGACGGGTTCCTCGGCCGCCTCCCGATAGGCCTCCTCGACGTGACGAGCGAAGGGCCCCCAATGGGAGGCGATCGCGACGAACACCCGGGTCCCGAGGAACAACGCGAGGCCGCTGGCGAGACCCACCGAGAGCGCCACACCCACGCCGGTCGTCCGTGCCGGCGCCGGCATCAGCAGCAAGGCCGCGATCCCCATCGCACCGAGCACGAAGGGCATCAGCTGCCAGACGGTCACGCGGCCGGAGGAGATCCTCCACCATGCGACCATCTGGGCGACGATCCCGACGACGATGACGGTTGCTCGCACGGCTATCCTGGGAGGAACCTCGTCTTCACGGCGATCTCTGCGGTGAACGCGGTCACGACCGCAAGGTAGTAGAAGCCCGTGGCGGATCGCACGGCCGAGGCGCGCTCGCCCCGCAACGCGGCTCGGACCACGACCGCGATCAGCAACGTCGCCGCCGCCATCCCGAGGGCGATCCAGGGTGAGAGGGCCCCGGCCGTGAGCAACGGATTGAGCTGCGCGGAAGAGGGGATCCCTCCGAACCCACTCGTCACGATCGCGATGATCTCGACCCCGCTGGCGACGATGAGCGCCAGCGTGGCGCGGCCGATCGGCCGCCGCGTGAGCTTGCGGTCGGTCAGGTACCAATGGCCGAGGAACAACCCGTGGTACGCGGCGCCGAGGAAGGCTGCACCCGCCCCGAGCTGGAACAGCGACACGGCGTAGCCTTGCCGTCCCGTCGCGGCCATCACGGTGAGCACCGCGAGCGCCACCGGGACCGAGACCAGGCCGACGACCCGGCCCAGGGTCGGCCGGCGCAGGAGGAAGCCCACCGCGGCGAGCGTCCCGAGCACCGCGACCGCGAGCGCGAGCCGGGTCACCCACCCTCCCGCGGTGTCGCCGGCCACGGCGCCCGAGGACGCCGCGAACCATGCGGGCCACGCGAACAACAGCGTCGTGAGCACGCTCCACAGGGTGAAGTACGACCGCTTCGTCTCGGTCCAGAGCGGCGAGACCCAGGTGAAGGTGCCGGCACCCGCGACCGTCTCACCGAGCACGAGCGCCAGGACGCCGGCGACCCCCCTCACGCGCTCGACCCTGCGACGGACCCCGACATCGCGGCACAGGGTAGCGGGCGCCGAACGGCCGGAGGACGTCCGGCGCCGCTCACAGCGTCCCCCGGTACCCTTGCTCCCTCATGGATGACTGGCGGTCGTACGACGACGTGGCGCTCACCTACGAACGCGTCCACGCCCCACGCTTCGCCGAGCCCGCGCGCGATCTGCTCGCGCTGGCCGGCGTTCACGCCGGCCAGCGCGTGCTGGACGTCGGCACCGGCACCGGCGTCGCCGCGGAGGCCGCCCACGACCTCGGCGTCGACGCCTTCGGCGTCGACGCCTCGCTCGGGATGCTCCAGATGGCCCACGCGGTCCATCCCGATCTCCGACTCGCTGCCGCCGAGGCGATCGACCTGCCCTTCCGCGACGGGGCGTTCGACGCCGTCGTCGGGACGTTCGTGCTGGCCCATTTCGCCAAGGTGGACACCGCGCTGTACGACATCGTCCGGGTCACCAAGACCGGCGGCACCGTCGGGTTCACCTCGTGGGCCGATGGCCGCGACGCGTTCAGCGACACGTGGCTGGAGCTGGTGACCGACGTGGTCCCGAAGGAGCTGCTCGAGCCTTCGATCGCCAAGGCGATCCCGAACCACGACCGGTTCTCGAAGCGCCAGGAGGTCGAGCAGGCGTTGCACGACGCGGGGCTCCGGCATGTCCGCACCGAGCCCGCGCGGTACGAGTGGAGCTACTCGCTCGACGACTACCTCGACGGGCTCGGGGTCTGGGCGGTGGGCCGTTTCGCGAAGGAGATGCTCGGAGACGCGGGGTGGTCGAGCTTCCGCGAACGCGCCCGGAAGGTCTTCGCCGACCGGTTCCCCGATCCGCTGCACGATCGGCGCGACGTGCTGCTGGCGATCGGCATCAAGGAGTAGCGCCGCGCCGGGCAGCTCGACGCTGCCGGCGCGGCCCGGTTTGCCATGCGCGCCGCGCGGGAACGTCTCCTCTGGGAGAGCCGAGGGAGCGATGGCGAGGAACGACCGGCTCCGGCGGTACCGCGAGAAGCGGAACCTCGCGCGCTCGGGTGAACCCGCAGGCGGACGGCGGCGATCCCGGCCGCGGTTCGTGATCCAGCAGCACGACGCGACCACGATGCACTACGACTTCCGCCTGGAAGTGGGCGGCGTCCTCAAGTCGTGGGCCGTCCCCAAGGGCCCATCGACGGATCCCCGCGAGAAGCGGCTCGCCATGCCGACCGAGGACCATCCTCTGGACTACGCGAGGTTCGAAGGCGTGATCCCCGAAGGCGAGTACGGTGCGGGTCCCGTGATCGTGTGGGATGCGGGCACCTACCGGAACCAGACCCACATCGACGGCGAAGCCGTCCCGGTCGATCGAGCGGTCGAGGACGGGCATCTCTCGGTGTGGCTCGATGGACGCAAGGTGTCCGGCGGGTATGCCCTCACCAGGATCGGGGCGCGCGGGCGTCCCCGCTGGCTGCTCGTGAAGGAAGCCGACGAACGTGCGGACGCACGCCGCAAGCCCGTGCGCAGCCGGCCGGAGTCCGTGCTCTCCGGTCGGACGATCCAGCAGGTGGCGGGCGAGCAGGGACACCGATGAGCGACATCATCGGATCGATCCCCGCGAGAGATCGAACCGCCCTGCTGCCGTCGAAGCAGCCGTCATGGACCGAACCGATGCTCGCGACGCTCACCGAGGAACGCTTCTCCGACCCGGCGTGGATCTTCGAACCGAAGTTCGACGGTGTCCGGTGCTTGGTGTTCCGCACCCCCGCCGACGTCCGGCTGCTGTCTCGGAACCGGAAGCGACTGAACGACCATTACCCGGAGCTCGAGGAGGCGTTCGAGCTCCAGCCGTCGGACCGGTTCGTGGTCGACGGCGAGATCGTCGCCTTCGAGGGGAAGCGAACGAGCTTCGCCCGCCTGCAGCGGCGGATGCAGATCGCGGACCCCCAACGTGCTCGCGCGAGCGGCGTGAGGGTGTTCCTCTACCTGTTCGACATCCTGCACGCGGACGGGTACGACCTCACCGGACTGCCGTTGCGGACCCGGAAGCGGGCGCTCCGGTACGCGCTCGAGTTCCGCGATCCCCTCCGGTACAGTCCGCACCGCAACGAGCGCGGCGAAGCCTACTTCCGCGAGGCGTGCGCTCGAGGCTGGGAGGGCTTGATCGCGAAGCGCGCGGACGCTCCGTACCGCCACGCGCGGTCCGGCGACTGGCTGAAGTTCAAGTGCATCAACGAGCAGGAGTTCGTGATCGGCGGCTACACGGACCCGAAGGGTTCACGGCACGGGTTCGGGGCGCTGCTGATCGGCTACCACCGAGACGGAGAGCTCAGGTTCGCCGGGAAGGTCGGAACCGGGTTCGACGATGCGACGCTCGAGCGGCTCGGGCGCCACCTCGCGAGGATCGAGCGGGAGCGGCCGCCGTTCGCTACGGGACCGCTGCCCCGCCGCGCGGTCCACTGGGTCGAGCCCGAGTTGGTCGCCCAGGTGGCGTTCACGGAATGGACCCGCGACGGCCAGCTGCGCCATCCACGGTTCCGCGGTCTGCGCGACGACAAGCCCGCACGTGAGGTCGTCCGGGAGGGAGCGACGTGAGCGGACGACACCCGATCCGGGTCGGGCGACGCACGTTCGAGGTCTCCAACCTGCAGAAGGTCTTGTTCCCGGACGATGGCATCACGAAGGGCGAGCTGATCGAGTACTACACGCGCGTCGCCGAGCCGATGCTCCCGCACGTCACGCAGCGTCCCGCCGCCATGGAGCGATACCCGGACGGCATCCGCGGGCCTCGCATCTTCCACAAGGACGTCCCCGACCACTTCCCGGACTGGATCGAACGCGTCCGCGTCCGGAAGGCGGGCGGATCGCTCCACCAGGTGGTCTGCTCCGAAGCGGCAACCCTCGCGTACCTCGCGAACCAGGCGTGCATCACGCCGCACGTGTTCCTGTCGCGGATCGATCGCATCGACGAACCGGATCAGATGATCTTCGACCTCGACCCGCCGGGCGAGGGGTTCGACGACGCCCGGAGGGTGGCGCTCTCGTTGCGCAGCCTCCTCGACGAGCTCGCGCTGCCGTCGTTCGTCAAGACCACCGGGGGCAAGGGGCTGCACGTCATGGTCCCGCTGGATCGCAGCGCCGGGTTCGACGAGGTGCGGGCCTTCGCGCGCGACGTCGCCGACGTGCTGATCGAGCGGGCCCCGGACAACCTGACCCGAGAGCCGCGGAAGGAGCGTCGTCGCGGGCGCCTGTTCCTCGACGTGATGCGGAACGCCTACGCGCAAACGGTGGCCCCGGCGTACGCCGTGCGGGCACGACCCACAGCGCCGGTCGCGATGCCGCTCGACTGGAACGAGGTGGAAGATCGGTCCCTTCGGCCGTCGCGATTCACGATGTCGACGATCGGCGCGAGGCTCGAGCGCGACGGCGATCCGTGGCGAGGGTTCCGGCGCAGGAGCAGATCCCTGCGCTCGGCACGTGGCCGGCTCGACCGGCTCCGTCGGGAGGGTTCGGACATGCCCCGGCGAGCCGTTCGATGATGCGTGGCGTGGGAGCGGCGGTGGGACCGACGACGCCCTATCGGCCGAGGTGCGGCTTGAGCGTGGCGTAGATGGCCATCGCGTGGCCATGGCCGAGCCCGAAGTCCTCCTTGAGCCACGCGACGATCTGGCCAGCCTTCACGTCCGGCGTCATCAGGCCCTTCGCTCGGGCGAGCCGTTGGAAGTCCGCCGGCGTCTTCCCGGTCTTCGCCTGGATGTTGTCGATGTACGCCTGGAAGGTCATGGCTCCTGCTTTTCCCCTTTCCCGAAGGGACGACTCGCGTGGGATCCGGAACTCATCGGCCACTCCGGCGTCAGCTCAGATCCAGGACGCGGTACTCCTCGGCGTGCTCGACGCCGATCGTCTCCCCCGCCCGGAGCGCGTCCTTGCGGAGGAACTCGTCGAAGAAGCGGATCCCCTCGGTGAGCTGGCTCGCGTGTCGGGCAAGCGCCTGGATCTTCGCGTCGAAGAACCCGGTGACGTCCTGGGTGCGGTTGGGCTCGTTCGACCAGCCGAGCCACACGTCGTAGACGTCCTGCGTCTGGAGGCCCTCACCGAGCTGCTCGCTGAAGAAGTGAGGGTTGCCGCTGCCGGGGAAGCAGCTGTCGAGCGCGATCCATCCGGCCGTCCGATGATCGGAGTGGTTGTAGTAGCGGTTCTCGAAGAAGACCGCGGTCGGATCGCAGCTGACCACCGTTTCGGCGCGGACCTCGCGGATCCGGCGGGTGGCCGCCTCGCGGACGATGCTCGTGTTCTCGAGCTCGCCGTCGTGCGTCGAGAGCACGCGGACGCTCGCGAGCCCCAGCACCTCGGCGGCGGCCTCGGTCTCTTCCCGCCGCGTCGCCGTGAGCTCCTCACGGCTCGCCGTCGGATCGCCGGAACCCCGGTCGCCGTTCGTGAGGATCAACAGGTGGACCTCGCGCCCGGTCCCGGCCCATCGTGCCATCGCGCCGCCGGCGCAGATCTCGGCATCGTCCGGATGCGCGAACACGGCCAGGACCGGACCGGTCTTCGGGGTGGGCTCGGCGTCCTCCGGCATGGTTCGTTACCGCTTCCGGACAGCCGCCGCGCGCTCCTGGAGGAACCGGACCAGCGTCCGGACGGGCATCCCCGTCCCGCCGGCCGGCCCGAGGTCGTTCCCGTGCTCGGAGAAGGCGGGACCGGCGATGGGCCACCTTCGAGTCGATCAGCGTCCGGTAGTCCGCGAACAGCGGCAGTTGCCAGATCGGCTCGCCGGTCGCCGCGCCGGCGCGGATCAGCTCTCCCGCCACCTCGTCGCTCGTCCCGATCGCGCCCCCGACGTCGGTGCCGAGCGCGATCATGCACGCGCCGGTCAGCGTGGCGGTGTCCACGATGCACACCGGGTCCTTCTCAGCGAGGTATGCGAGCGCGTCCGCGAGGACCAGCCGGCCCTCGGCGTCGGTATTGAGCACCTCGGAGGTCGTGCCGCCGCGATGGGTGATCACATCACCCGGCTTCTGCGCCGAGCCGCTCGGCATGTTCTCCGAACACGGGATCGCCGCGATCACGTTGGTCTTGACCTTGAGACGGGCGATCGCCTTCATCGTGCCGAGGATCGACGCGGCGCCCCCCATGTCCATCTTCATCGTCTCCATGCCGGCCGCATCCTTGATCGAGAGCCCGCCGGAATCGAAGGCGATCCCCTTGCCCGTGAGCGCGATCGGGGCCGTCCGCGCACCGGCGCCGCGGTAGGTGAGCTCGATCATCCGTGGCGGGTTGACCGAGCCCTTCCCCACGCCGAGGATCCCGCCGAAGCCCCCCTGCGCGAGCTGCGTCTCGTTCCAGATCGTGCAGGTCAGACCCACCTCCTTCGCCATCGCCTTCGCCGACTTGGCGATCTCGGCCGGCGGCAGGTCTCCCGCCGGCGTGTTAACGAGGTCGCGCGCCCACCCAACCGCATCCACGAGCACGTCCGCTCGCGTGACCGCGTCCCGCGCCGCGCGGGCGTCCCACTTCGCGGCGCCGACGATGGTCACGGTCTCGAGCGAGCCGTCGTCGTCCTTCGAGGTCGTCTTGTACCGACGGAACCGGTAGGCGCCGAGCCCGAGACCTTCGGCGGCGGCCTGGACGGCTTCGGTCGCCTGTCGCGCGCCGAACGCGAGGGGGAACGTCGTCGCGGCCGACCCGAAGCGCCTCGCCGTTCCCGCCGCACGACCGAGCGCGCGCCGCATCGCCGTGATATCGAACTCGGCCTTCGGGCCCACCCCGACCAGGAGCGCGGCGCCCGCTGCGAAGCCGCCCCCGTCCCGACCCGTCACCAGAAGGGTCTCGCCCTTCTTGCCGGTCAGCTTCGCCGCCGCGAACGCATCCCGGAGCCCCGTCTCCCGGACACCGGGGCCGGGATCTCCGCCCTCGAACACGGGCAGGATCAGGAGGCTGGCCTCGACATCGGCCGGGGACTCGGTCGAGAACGCATACGTGGTCACGGATCGATCCTCCTCGTCGTTGACGCGGACCCGGGCGGGTGAGCGGTTGGTCAGTCTAGTGGGAGGCCGGGAACCGGCGAGACGGTGGGTCACGCCGCTAGGCTGATGCCCCCGATGAGGCGAACGCCGTGAACACGCGACGGGTCACCGACCTCGTGCACTTCGAGGACGACGCTGCGCGTACCGAGGTCCTGTACGAGACCCCGCAACTGTTCTCGCAGGTCGTGTGTGTTCAGGGGTCGCAGGGGATCGGCCCGATGTCGGATGCGAGCTCGGACGGATTCCTCGTGGTCCTTGCAGGTGAGATCGCCACGCAGATCGGCAAGGCTCGCGGGCGCATGCGGCAGTGGGAGTCGGCGCTCGTCCCGGCAGGCGAAGAGCTCACCCTGCGGAACGCCTCCGAGGAGCCGTCGGTGGTGCTCCTGGTGCTCGCGCCGCCGCCCGCCTAGCCCGCCTCGGGCTCTGGGGGACGGCGGGGCAGGATCGCGAGGGCCAGGACGAACGCGGCCGCGAACCCGGGGATGCTTCCACCGAGCGCCGAATCGCCGATCAACGGGAACGGCAGCCCGAGCCAGCCGTGCACGACACGCTCGAAGCCGGAGGTCCACCCGGCGACGAGGGTCGTCGGCGCGCACCACTGGAAGACGACGAAGCCCACGACCCAGGGCAGGACGGCCCGCCACCGGATCCCCGCGGGCGTGTCGTCGAAGAGCGCCCGCTCACCGAACCGACCGTGCGCACGGAGCCCCCAGTCGGCCAGGAACACCGCGAACAAGGGGACGAACACCGACCCGATCAGCAGCAGGAAGCCCTCGAGCGTCGCGGCCGCGCCGCTCCCGATCGCTGCCGCGATCGCGAGCCCCGCGGCCGCGACCCCGACGATCAGCCCTCGCTGCGACCACGCCGGCCGCGCGTTCTGCACCGTGACCGCGGCGGAATAGACGTTCGCCATCGCCTGGTCCGACTCGCCGACGAGGAGCGCCAGCAGCACCACGCCGCCGCCGGCCGCGGCGGCGATCTTCGTGCCCAGGTCCAGCACGTCGGTCCCCGACCCCGCAGCCAGCACGAGCAGCGCGCCGAGCAGGTAGAACCAGACGTTCCCGATCGCGTAGCCGGTCGCCGTACCCGCGAACGCCGCTCGCGGCTCCCGCCCGAACCGGGAGTAGTCGGCGACGAGCGGCAGCCACGAGATCGGCATCGCGATCACGAGGTCGACGCCTAACCAGAAGGGCAGCCCGCCGACACCCGGGCGCGACCAGATGGCGCCGAGATCCGCCCCGGCCAGGACCTTCACGGTGATCCACACGGCCACCGCCGCCACGATCCACACCCCGAACCGCTCCAGCCACCGGCGCACGGTGAAGATCGGGCCGGCGAGCGCGAGCGCCGTGCACACGAGGGCGACCACCACCGTCCACAGGAACGTCGCGTCGAGCCCGAACAGATCGACCGAGACGGCGTTCGCGATCCGCCCCATCGCCCAGAACTCGAAGGCCGTCCACCCGATCAATTGGACGAGGTTGGCGAGCGAGGGCACGTAGGACCCGCGCCGCCCGAGCACCGGCCGGAAGAGCACCATCGACGGGACACCGTCGCGGGCGCCGGCGGCGGCGACGAGCCCCAGCGGGACGCACCCGATCGCGGTCCCGATCACGATCGCGAGCGTCGCCATCGGCAGCCCGAGCCCCGGGACGAGGAGCGCCCCGCTCACGAGGACGAGGAGCCCGATCGACAGGTCGCCCCAGAGCACGGCCAGATCGAGCCCCGTGAAGCGTCGGAGCGCCTTCGGGACGGGTCGGATCCCCCAGTTCGGCGCCTCGCGCTCGAGGGCGGCCTCGAGCCGTTCGGTTACCGATGGGATCGGTTCCGCGGGTGCGGTCGGTGTCATGAGCTCCCTCCGCCGGTCCTGACCGGATCAGGTTCGAAGGGTCGCCGGCTCCGCAACCGGCCTCTCAGCCCGGTCCCACCGGGCTCCCCTGCTTGCGTTCCACGCTAGCACGGGGTCGAGCGATCACCGCCGTCCCGGACCGGATGCGATCACCGCTCGCCGGAGTCCGCCGGCCGCCCGCCGCATCAGCCGCCCGCCGCATCAGCCGCCGGAGCACGGGCGCGTACAGCCGTGCGGCCGCCTCGCCGACCACCGGGACCCGCAGGCGGATCGTCTCGATCCAGATGAACCGCGTGCCCCCGGGTTCGGGCGCGAGCGTCCAGGTGCCCTCGCCGGCGACGAGGCCCCCGTGCCGCAGGACGAGCCGTCGTGGCGGCTCCCACCCGATCACCTCCATCGGCTCGGTGAAGGCGGGGAGCCCGAGGAGCCGGGTGCGCACCGCGAGCCGGACGCCGACGCCCTCCCGCTCCGCCGACACCACGTCGACGCGATCCGCATCGAGCATCCAAGCCGCCTGGTGCTCCCAATCGAGCAGGATCGCCCAGGCCTCTTCGGGAGGACACGGGAGCGATGTTTCGACCCGGACGAGCACGGTCACACGAGCGGGCCGGTCACGGCTTCGACCGCAGCAACGAGGGTGCCGTCGTGCACGAGCTCGACCGCCGCCTCGATGTCCGGTCCGAACTCCCGGTCGTGGCCGACGAAGGGGACGCGACGCCGGACGGCATGCACCGCGGCCAGGGTCGCCGGCCCCGGTTCGAGAGGGGCGCGCAGATCCAGCGCCTGCGCGGCGGCGAGCGCCTCGAGCGCGAGCACGGTCTCGGCGTTCGTCACGATCTCGCGCGCGTGACGTGCGCTCGTCATCCCCATGCTCACGTGATCCTCCTGGCCGGCGCTCGACGGGATCGAATCGACGGATGCCGGATGCGCGAGCGACTTGCATTCGGACACGACGGAGGCGGCGGTGTACTGGATCAGCATGAACCCGCTGTTGAGGCCGCTCTCGGGGACCAGGAACGGCGGGAGGCCGTTGGAGGTCTTCGGGTCGAGGAGCCGGTAGAGACGCCGATCGCTGATGGACGCCAGCGACACCAACGACAGCGCGAGCGCATCCATCGCGACGGCGACCGGCATCCCGTGGAAGTTGCCGCCGCTTCGGACGTCGTCGTCCTCGACCAGGACGATCGGGTTGTCGCTCACGCTGTTCGCCTCGATCGACAGCACCTCACGCACGTGCCGACAGGTGTCCCGCGTGGCGCCGTGGACCTGCGGGGCGCACCGCAGCGAATAGGCGTCCTGCACGAGGTGCGGGGACGCTCGGTGCGACTCCCGGATCGGTGAGCCGTCCAGCAGGGCGCGGAGGTTCGTCGCGCTGGCCGCCTGCCCGGGGTGCGGTCGGAGCCGCTGGAGCCGCTCGTCGAAGGGGGCGTCGGTCCCGAGCGACGCTTCGATCGTCATCGCGGCGACCACGTCCGCCGCTCGAGCGAGGCCCTCGGCACGAACCAGCGCGAGGGTGCCGATCGCGAGCATCCCCTGGGTCCCGTTGACGAGCGCGAGCCCTTCCTTCGCCTGGAGCTCGAGCGGATGCAAGCCCGCTCGAGCGAGGCCGTCGGCCGCCGCCTCCGTCGCGCCCCCGCTCGTGAGCAGCCGGCCGAGCCCGATCAGCGGCAAGGCCAGCCCGGCGAGCGGCGCGAGGTCACCCGACGCCCCGAGCGAGCCCTGCTCGGGGACCGCCGGGACGACGTCGCGGTTCAGCATCTCGACCATCAACTCGATGACCTCCGCCCGCACGCCCGAATGCCCGAGCGCGAGCACGTGCGCACGGAGCAGGAGCATCGCGCGCGCCTCCTCGCGCGACAGCGGTCGTCCGACCGCGGTCGCGTGGGAGGTGACGATGCCGCGCTGCAGCGCCGAGGTCTGTTCCGGGGCGATCCGCGTATCGGCGAGCGCGCCGAAGCCTGTCGTGACGCCGTACATCGTCCGGCCGCCGGCGACGGCGCGCTCGACCACCTCGCGCGCGGCGCGCACGCGTTCGCGGGCGGGGCCCGCGAACGCCACATCCGCGCCGCGCGCCACCGCGACGACATCCTCGAGCGTTAGCGGCTCCCCGACCGATACCGGCACGGCGGCAAGGCTACGGGCGGGGCGGCCGGCGGGCAAACGTCGCCGTTATGCTCCGGCCGAGGAGGTGCGAGGGATGCTCCACGGCGAATACGTCGCGCTCCGGGCGGTGGAGCGCGAGGATCTCCCGGTGCTGCACGAGCTCCTGGACGACGACCTCGAGCTGATGACGCGCGCCTCCGACATGCCGGCGCGCCCCGCCTCCCTCGCCGAGCTCGAGCATCGGTTCGACGAGCGGCTCGAGGAGTCCGATCCTCGGACGATGCGCTTCGTGATCGAGGTCGACGACGAGCTGATCGGCGAATGCGAGCTCCATTTCATCGATCACTTCCAGCGGACGTGTCACCTGGGGATCACCCTCGGACGGGCGTACTGGTCCAAGGGGTTCGGCCAGGATGCCGTCCGGGCCCTCGTCGACTTCGCCTTCCGCGACCTGGCGATGCGCAAGGTCGGCCTGGAAGTCCTCGCCGACGATGAACGGGCGGTGGGTGCGTACACGAAAGCCGGCTTCGTCGAGGAGGGCCGGCTCCGCGCCCACGCCTGGTTCGACGGTGGGGTCCACGACACGCTCGTGATGGGGATCCTCCGCGAGGAATGGAGGTCCGGCCACCACCACTAGGCACTAGGCACCGGCGGTCGACCGGTGGGACAGACGGGGGATATCGAGTCCACGCGGCCGGGCGATTGCATGGGGCATCGTCGGTGGGTACGGTTCGCAGGTCGTGCGCAGCTTCCCCCTCGCCGATACCGCGATGTCCCGGTCACCCCAACGCATCCGCGTTCTGGTGGCGGATGACGAGCCTGCCCTCCGGGGTGCCCTCGCCGAGCTCCTCGCGCAGGAGGACCGGATCTTCTTCGTGGGAGCTGCCGCCGACGCCGACGAGGCGATCGCCCTCGCCGAACGGGAGCAGCCCGACGTCGCCCTGCTGGACGTCAAGATGCCCGCGGGCGGCGGCCCCCGGGCGGCTCGAGAGATCCAGCGGCTGTCCCCGGCGACCCGGGTCATCGCCCTGTCCGCGTTCGAGGACCGCCCGACGGTGCTCGAGATGCTCCGCGCCGGCTGTGTCGGCTACCTCGTCAAAGGGACCGCGGCCGAGGACATCGTGGGCTCGATCCGCCGCGTGGCGCAGGGCGGCACGAGCCTCTCCGACGAGGTCGTCGGGGGCATCGTGCACGAGCTCTCGTCCCAGCTCCGTCGCGAGGAGATCGAGAAGGAGCAGATCGAAGCTCGCCGCGACGAGATCCTGCGGTTCATCGATGGCGAGGGCATGTCCATGGCCTTCCAGCCGATCGTCAACCTCGAGGACCACGACGTGATCGGGGTCGAGGCGCTCGCGCGGTTCCGATCCTTCCCCATGCGCCGGCCCGACGAGTGGTTCGCCGAAGCCCGCGCCCTCGACCTGGGCGTCCAGCTCGAGCTCTCGACGATCCGGAAGGCCGCGCTCGGGCTCCCCAAGCTGCCGCCCCGCTCCTACCTGTCGGTCAACTGTTCCCACCGCGCCGCGCGCTCCCCCGAGCTGGCGCCGATCCTCGAGCCGGTCGCTGAGCGCATGGTCGTCGAGATCACCGAGCACGAAGCCGTCGATGACTACGAGGAGCTCGCCCGCTGGCTAGCACCGCTCCGCGCGCTCGGCGTGCGGATCGCGATCGACGACGCCGGCGCAGGCTACGCCAGCTTGCGCCACACCCTGCAGATCGCACCCGACATCGTGAAGGTCGACATCTCGCTCACCCGGTCGATCGACGGGGACCGCGGCAAGCGCGCGCTCGCGAAGGCCCTGATCTCCTTCGCCCAGGAGATGGACATGACGATCGTCGCCGAGGGGATCGAGACCGACGCCGAGCTGCAGACGCTCCTCGAGCTCGGCGTGCGATACGGGCAGGGCTACTTCCTGGCCCAGCCGGGCACGCTCCCCGGCGCTTGACCTCCAGGCTCAGGTCGTCCGGCGATCGATCGCCCAGGACGACCCCGGGGTGGATTTCGTGAAGTTCTTCATCTCCGTCGCGACCGCGACGACCTCGGCGAAGTGCGCGAAGCGCCGGCGTTGTGTGCTCGCGATCCCGATCGAGATCGTCAGCGGCGGGAACCGCTGCTGCTCCCCGCGCCGGTTCAGCACCTCGATCCACCCACGCTCGCGGTCGCCCTCGTCGTAATACTCGGGTGAACGATCGTCGAAGCGCTGGACGATGGTGTCCGCGACGAGCGCCGCCGCCGACGGCGGCACGACGAGGACGAAATCATCTCCCCCGAGATGACCGACGAAGGCGTCCCCCGGGACGAGCTCCTCGAGCACGTCCTCCATCGTCCGCGCGAGCTCCTGGATCACCTGATCCCCGCGCGCGAACCCGTAGTGGTCGTTGAACGCCTTGAACTGGTCGAGGTCGGCGTAGAGCAACGCGAACTCGTTCCCCGAGGAGACGCGGTCTTCGATCTCCTCCTGGATCCGGACGTTCCCCGGCAATCCGGTCAGCGGGGACTCGTCCTTCATCTCCTTCGACCGGCGGAGGACGCCGCGCACCCTCGCGAGGAGCTCCGGCGTATCGAACGGCTTGACGATGTAGTCGTCGGCCCCGATCGCGAATCCCTCGAGCTTGTCCGCGGAGAGCCCGCGGGCGGTGAGGATGATCACGGAGACCGCCGCGGTCCGGGGGTCCTGGCGAAGCAGGCGGGTCAGCTCGAACCCGTCCACGTGGGGCATCATCACGTCGGTGATGACGAGGTCCGGCGCGTCCTGCTGGACCAGCTGGATCGCCTGCTCCCCGTCATTCGCGACCCGAACCCGATACCCCGCGGCCGCCAGCTCGATCTCGAGGAGTCGGGCGATGAACGGATCGTCGTCGACCACGAGCAGTTTCTCTCCGCCCGGGTCCGGTCCGCGCTCTCCGTCGCTCACGTCGACACGCACATCCTCGGCAGCTCCCTCTCGATCGGCGCTCGGTCCCACCGACGCATCGGCAGCTTACCGTCCCCACCCGGAGGGGTCGCGGAGGCGCCGGAAAGGGGACGGCAACACCGGCGCCGTGGGACGATGGGTGCCTCGCAGCGCGTGAAGGGGTTCCTCGACGATGCAGGTGCTCGATACGTTCCTCGATGCGATGGGCGACACCCCACTCGTCCGCCTCCGCGGCGTGACGCGGGGGCTACGTCCGACGGTGCTCGCCAAGCTCGAGATGCTCAACCCGGGCGGGTCGGTGAAGGACCGCATCGGGATCCGGATGATCGAGGCGGCCGAACGCGAGGGGAAGCTCCGTCCCGGCGGCACGATCGTGGAGCCGACGTCGGGGAACACGGGTCACGGGCTGGCGATCGCGGCGGCGGTCAAGGGCTACGACTGCATCTTCGTGATGCCGGACAAGATGAGCCAGGAGAAGATCGCGCTCCTCCGAGCGTACGGGGCGGAGGTCGTGATCTGCCCGACCGCGGTGGCGCGCGAGTCGCCAGAGTCCTACTACTCGGTGGCCGACCGGCTGGCTTCGGAGATCCCGGGCGCGTTCCAACCGAACCAGTACTTCAATCCCGTCAACCCGCAGACGCACGAGGAGACGACCGGTCCCGAGATCTGGCGACAGACCGACGGGACGATCGACGTGTTCGTGGCCGGGGTCGGGACCGGCGGCACGATCACCGGCGTCGCCCGTTTCCTCAAGCGGATGAAGCCGTCGGTCACGATCGTGGGCGCCGACACGGAGGGGTCGGTGTACACGGGGGACACCCCCCGGCCGTACCTGACCGAAGGGATCGGAGAGGACTTCTGGCCCGACACCTTCGATCCTGCCCTCGTCGATCGATGGGTGCGGGTTCCCGACCGTGAGGCGTTCCTGACCGCGCGTGCCGTGACCCGCCAGGAGGGGATCCTGATCGGCGGCTCGGGTGGCTCGGCCGTTGCCGCCGCCCTCACGGTCGCACGCGACCACGACGAGGGCGCGACGATCGTCGTCCTGCTCCCTGATACCGGCCGTCAGTACCTTTCGAAGCTCTTCTCAGATTCGTGGATGCGTCAGTACGGCTTCCTCGAGGGACCGGAGGTGATCCGGGTCGAGCAGGTGCTCGGCGTCAAGGGCGGCGAGCTGCCCGCCGTGATCACCGTCCTCGCGCATGACAAGGTGCGCCAGGCCGTCGACGTGTTGCAGACGCACAGCATCTCGCAAGCGCCGGTCGTCCGCGAGGGATCGACCGACGTCGCGCAGTTCGTCGGATCGATCCGTGACCGTGAGCTGCTCGAGCGGGTGTTCCGCGACCCGGACGCGCTGCAGGCCGACGTCGCCTCGGTCATGGCGCCGCCGATCCCCGTCGTCGAGTGGGACGCGGCGGTCGACGACGCGTTCGAGGAGCTCGAGCGAGCCCCGGCCGTACTCGTGGCGAAGGCCGGCCAGGTCCTCGGCGTCCTGACCAGGAGCGACCTGTTGGACTTCCTCGCACACCGTCGGCAGGCGCCTTCGCGCCAAGGCCCGATCTAGGTAGTGCTCGCGCTCGGGATCGACGTCGGCGCGCCGCGCAAGGGGTTGGACCTGGTCCTGCTGGACGGCGGCCGCGAGCCGGTGCGGGTCGTCTCGAAGGTCGGGATCGACCGCCTCGGGCTCCTGATCGGCGAGCTCAAGCCCGACGTGATCGCGATCGACGCGCCGCCCGCGTGGGCCCCGAACGGATCGTCGCGCCTGACGGAGCGGCTGCTCGCGCAGTGCAACATCCACGCGTTCAACACCCCGTCGGCGCGCGAAGGGTCCGGCCATCCGTTCTACGCGTGGATGGAATCCGGCTTCCAGGTGTTCGCGGTGGTGGCCGCGCGAGGCTACCCACGCTACCGGGCGGGAGGCCCGCGGGGTACTGCGATGGAGGTGTTCCCCCACGGCAGCGCGGCGGTCCTCGCGGGCTGTCTCCCACCGAGGGGCGCGAAGAAGAAGCCGTGGCGCGAACGGATCCTGGCGGCCCAGGGTGTCCCCACCGCGGACCTGACGACCGCCGACCGGATCGACGCTGCCCTCTGTGCGCTGACCGGCCTGCTCGCGCTCGAGGGGAAGCGATCGGCACCGGGTGACCCCAAGGAAGGGGTGATCGTGCTCCCCGCAGCATCGCTCCCCGCGCGGCCCTTCCGCCCGGCGCCCGCCGAGGCGCACGACGAGGCCACGCTGCCGCTGTTCCGCGAGTGCGCATGCGGCGACCCTGCGTGTCACGAGCTCACGCGGACCGAGTTCGCGCCGGGGCACGACGCGAAGCGGAAGTCGCGGTTATGGGCGAGCGCCCGCACCGGCACGCTCGCGGTCGAGGAGCTGAGGAGACGCGGATGGGTGATCCCACCGGAGATGCGATGAGGTTCGAGACGGCCGCGATCCACGCGGGCCAGGACCCCGAGCCGGTGTACGGCTCGGTCAACGTGCCGATCTATCAGACGTCCACGTACGTGCAGGAGGAGGTCGGCACGCCGAAGGTGTGGGACTACGCGCGCGGCGGGAACCCGACGCGCGCCGCCTTCGAAGCAGCGCTCGCCGCCCTCGAGGGTGGCGAACGCTGCTTCGCGTTCGCGAGCGGGATGGCGGCGGAGACGACCCTGCTCCTGACGCTCCGTCCGGGTGATCACGTCCTGTTGGCCGACGATGTCTACGGCGGGACCTACCGGCTGCTCTCGAAGGTGCTCGGCCCCTGGGGGCTCGCGTTCGACACGTGTGACATGACCGACCCGCGATCGGTCGAGGCCGCACTTCGGGCGAACACCCGGATCGTCTGGGTGGAGACCCCGTCGAACCCCTTGCTCAAGATCGTCGACATCGCGGCGGTGTCGTCGGCCGCGCACGCGGGCGGGGCGAAGGTCGTCGTCGACAACACGTTCGCGACGCCCGCCGCGCAGCGTCCGCTCGCGCTCGGCGCCGACGTGGTCGTGCACAGCGTCACGAAGTTCATCGGGGGTCACTCGGATCTGATCGGTGGCGCGCTCGTCGCGAGCGACGCCGACCTGGTCGAGCCGGTCGCCTTCCTCGTGAACGCGGTCGGCGCCGTGCCGGGCCCGATGGACTGCTACCTCGCGCTCCGCGGGCTGAAAACCCTCGCGATGCGGATGGAACGTCATGCGGCGTCGGCGGGCGCGATCGCCGCGTTCCTCGACTCCCATCCGAAGGTCAACCAGGTGTACTATCCGGGCCTGCCGGGCCATCCGGGACACGACCTCGCCGCGCGACAGATGACGGGGTTCGGGGGCGTCGTCTCGTTCACGGTCGGCTCGGCGGTCGAAGCGCTCGAGGTCGCGCGGCGTACCGAGCTGTTCTTTCTGGCGGAGTCGCTCGGTGGCGTCGAGTCGCTGATCGAGGTCCCCGGTCCGATGACCCATGCAAGCGTCGCGGGGTCGCCGATCGAGGTGTCGCCCGAGCTGATCCGCCTCTCCGTCGGCGTGGAGCATCCCGACGATCTGATCGAGGACCTCGGTCGCGCGCTGGGGTGACGTGAAGCGCCGGTCCGCGGCCCTCGTGTCGGGGATGCTGGTGCTCTCGTTCGCCCATGCTCCCGCGCGCGCCGAGGTACCCGCGGCGACGCCGTCGCGCTTCCTCCGGGCCGACCACCCCGTGAGCATGGCGTGGACACCCGACGGCACGCGGCTCTTCTTCGACGAGCAGTTGACGGGAAACATCCGCGTCACGACGGGCGACGGCACCGTGCTCCCCGAGCCGTTCGCGCATCTCGACGTCGACGTGTCTTCCGAGACCGGACTCCTCGGCGTCGCCGTGGACCCCGGGTTCCCCACGCAGCCGTGGATCTACGTCTACTACTCCGATCCCGCGCTCGGAGTGAACCGCTTGGTGCGGTCCCGCGCCGACGGTGACGTCGCCACGGGACCACCCCAGGTCCTGCTCGAGGGTCTCGGGTCGCAGAACCGCTACCACAACGGGGGTGCGCTCGTGTTCGGCGCCGACGGCATGCTCAACGTGACCGTCGGCGAATCGCACGAACCGTCGTTCGCGCAGGACCCGAACTCGATCGGCGGGAAGGTACTCCGCCTGATGTCCGACGGCGGGGTCCCGCCGGACAACCCGATCCCCGGCAACCCGCTGTTCACGCTGGGGCACCGCAACTCGTTCGGGATCTGCGTGGACCCGGCGACCGGCGACCTGTGGGAGACCGAGAACGGACCGACGAGCGATGACGAGATCAACCTGCTCCGGGCGGGCGGCAACTACGGCTAGCCCGGCGTGATGGGCGACGGCGGACCCGAGGGGACGATCGATCCAGTGATCGACCACGTCCAGGAGATCGCACCGACCGGCTGCGCGGTCTGGCGCGGTGCCCTCTACTACGGTTCCTACGTCGATGGCGCGATCCGCCGGCTCGACCTGCCGCAGGGGACGGATCCTCGGCCGGTCGCGGTGAGCGTCCTCGGGTAGCCGGTATTCGACCTCACCGTCGGCCCCGACGACCGGCTGTACATCTCCTCACCGAGCGGCATCTGGCGCCTCGACGCTCCGCCGGCCGGGACCGTCTCGGTGCCTCCATCGACGCGGACGTCTCGGCGGTACCCGTGGTGGGGCTGGTTCGCGCTCGCCGGGGCGGTGGCGCTCGTCGTGGTGCTGATCCTGCGGCTCAGCGCTGAACGGCCGGCTAGACCTTCGGCCGTTTGAGGTACGCGATCGTCGATGTCCCGCCCATCGGCGTGGGCTGGGCCACGACGTCGACGAGCTCCCATCCGTCGTCACCGAAGTTGTTCAGGATCTCCCCCGGGTTGTGCTCAAGCAGGGGCGCGACGAAGTACTCCCACGCGGTCATCTACAGCTCCTCTCCCATCAATCGGGCACGAACGTGCCTGATGCAGACGCCCATGATGACGTCGAGGCCGCCCTCCGTCGCGATGCGCTCGGCTTCTTCGCTCACGATGTCCTCCTGGAGCCACAGCACGCGGGCGCCCACCTCGACCGCCTGCCGCGCGATCTCCGGAGTGGCTTCCGCGCGGCGGAAGACATCGACGACCTCGATCCGGACATCGTTGGGGATGTCTGCGAGCGACGGGTACGCCCGCTCGTCGAGGACCTCGGTCTCGTGCGGGTTGACCGGCACGATCCGGTATCCGTGCTCCTGGAGGTATCGCGCCACCTGATACGAAGGACGTCGTGGATCGGAGGAGAGTCCGACGACGGCAACCGTGTGGACCGCGCCGAGCAACGCCCGGAGCTCGCGGTCCTCCGGGCTCAGCTCATCGTCAGCCATGGCGCCGTCCTCCCCGCGAGCTCGAGGAACGCGTGCAGCATGAACCCGGTTGCGCCCCAGATCGTCGCGTCATCCGTCTCGTACCACCATCCCTTCCAGGCTCGCCCGCGCTCGCGGTGGAGCTCGCGTTCCTCCTCCAGGAGTGCGAGCGTCCTCGTCGGGACGGTCAGGACGCGCGCGATCTCCGCGCGACTCTCGCGGAGCGTGGGGAGCGCTCGGACGGCCGCGACGAAGGGCGTCACGAGGATCCCGGACACGAACGTGTGGATCGGCGGGAGCGCGCCGAGCACGTCGGGCAGCGCGGGGTCGAGACCGATCTCTTCGTGCGTCTCGCGAAGGGCGGTCGCGACGAGCGCGTCGTCGTCCGGCTCCGCGAGCCCACCCGGGAACGACACCTCGCCCGGGTGGCGGCTGAGGTGTGCCGCTCGCTCCGTGAACAGCAGCGAAGGCTCGGGCTCTTCGATCAGCAACGTGAGCACGGCGGCAAGCCGCTCGCCGGGGTCGGGCTCCGGGTGCGGATCCGCGTCGAGCCCCTCGCGCAGCGCCGAGCGATGATCCGTGAGCGCCATGTCCTCATCGTAGGAGACGGGACTCCGAACGCCGCCCTGATGGCCGGGCCGAGGACGACTGGTAGCGTGCCCGGCGTGACGGAGCTCGACGATGTCCGTTCCCCCGCCGCCGATGCGGCGGCGGCATCGGTCGACGCCGACGAGCTGCTGGCCTACGCGCGCGCGCTGATCGGCGCGCCCTCGGAGAACCCGGGTGGCACCGAGGATGCGGCCGCCTCGGTGGCCGCGGACATCCTGACGAGGCTCGGCGCGACACCGGAGATCGTCCGGGGCGAGGGCGGACGTCCGTCGGTCGTCGCCCGGTTCGGCGATCGCGAGCGCCCCTCGCTCGCATGGAACGGACACCTGGACACCGTTCCGGCGGGCTCGCCCGGCGCGTGGACGAGCCCGCCGTTCGCCGGGGAGATCGGTGACGGGAAGCTGCTCGGTCGCGGGCGATCGCGGCCGCGCTCGCGAGCGCGGCCGCGATCGCCCGCGTCGGCGTCCCGCTGGGCGGATCGCTGTGGTTCCACCTGGCGGCCGACGAGGAGCTGGCGGGGATCCACGGCACGAAGATGCTTTGGGAGCGCGGGATGCTCGACCAGGACGCCGCGATCGTCGGCGAGCCGACCGAGCTCGAGCCGGGCGTGGCCGAACGAGGGGGGGCGTGGATCACGGCGACCGCGCAGGGGAAGGCCGCGCACGGGTCCCAACCCCACCGGGGCGTGAACGCGATCACGTCGATGGCGCGTCTCATCCTGCGTCTCGAGGAGGCGCTGCCGAACCTGACGCATCCCCTGATCGGCGGCCCGACCGTCAACGCGGCCCTGATCGAGGGCGGCAGCGCCCCGAACGTCGTGCCCGACCGCTGCGTCGTCGACATCGACCGGCGCCTGCTCCCTGGCGAGGACGACCCCGCAGCCGTGCTGGCACCGTTCGCACGACTCGTGGACGAGATCCGAGCCGCCCATCCTGAGGTCCGGATCGACCTCGCGATCCGGGAGTGGACCGACGCGGCCGAAGCGGACCCGGACGAGCGCATCGTCCGGCTCGCACGCGCGGCGGTCGCCGAGGTCGACGGCGGGCTTCCGGCCGCCGTCGGCTTCAGCGGCATCACCGACGCTCGCTATTACCTCAACCAGGCGAAGATCCCGACGGTGATCCTGGGACCCGGCTCGATCACGGTGGCGCACACCGCCGACGAATGGGTCGGCGTGGACGAGCTCGTCGCCGCCGCCCGCGTCTACGCCCGGATGTTCGTCGGGTTCCTCGGGATCTGAGCGCGGGTGATGGGTGGACCGACTACGGGGAGGTGAACGGCTCCAACGCGTGGCTGAAATCCCAGGTCCCCTGGGCGATCCCGGAGCAATCGTTCGCCCCCGTCGAACCGGGACATCCGCCGTTGTCGCGCTGGATCGCCCACATCGAAAGCGTGCTCATCCCGGCCGTGGTCGCGAAGTCCAGCAGGTGCTGGGCGTCGCTGAGGTCGGTGACCTCGGTACGCCGAGGGTAATCGTCGAGCCCGTTCATGATCGTCGCGCCCTGCATCGCCCACAGCTGTGCGGGCGTCTTGGCGGGAAGCAAGGAGTGCAGCTGCGCGTGTAGGCCGTTGGACGCGCTCACGGCCGCCCCGCCCATGTCGGTGGTGACCCGGTCGTAGTAGTCGAAGACCATCGGGTTCACGATGTCGATCCGGACCCCGTTCGCGACCGCGTTCTGGAGCACGGCGAGCCCACTCGGTTCGAGGCCGTCCGCCGAGGTCGGAAGCGTGTACTGGATCTGCACGGTGCGACCGTGTGTCGCCGCCCAATCCTGGAGCAACGCGATCGCCTGGTTGCGCCGGTCGATCCCGGCCGTCCTCGTGAGCGAACGACCCTCGATGTCCATATCGAGGCGGGTGACGTCGTAGCTCGTCACGACCTGTTCGTACGCCGACGCGATCGCCGCCGGATCCTTGCACGAATCGCCGATCTCGGTCCCGCCCTGGTCGGCGCTCCAGCCGCCGAACGACGGGATCACGTCGCCGCCCAGGTCACGGAGAGACACGATGTCCGTGAGGTACCGCCCGGCTCCCACGGTCTGGCTCCTCGATCCGTTCCACGCGAGCGTGCACGACGTCTTGCCGAGGGTCTCCAGGAACGCGAGCGTGAAGTATCGCGCCCCCGACTGCTGCGCGATCGTCGTGATCGCATCGGAGGTCCAGGTCTCGAAGTAGGGCGCGTACACGCGGGCCGGGATCGGCGCGGCTGCGGTCGCTGCGCTCGAGCCAGAGATCGCGGGACCGACCAAGGCTGCGACCGCGACCAGCATCACGAGGGTTGCGCGGGGCCGCTGCATCGGAGCAAGGGTGCCAAACATCCCCCGGATCAGGCAACCGCGCTCGTCCCGCCGCGATGCGGCCGTTGGTCCGTTCCTCGGCTCATCCCGGTCCGCCGTCGGTCGAACGCGCTACGACAGCCGTAGCCCGGCTTACCTAACCCGTCCAACCCTTTGACCAGTGCCTTCCGACGGCGCAAGATGACGGGGATCGGGGCAGTCCGGGGGTGCCCAACGTGCACGACGATCGGATCAGAAGGAACGAGCCACTGCGCCACGATGTCGCTGACCCATCACCGGTGATCAGGGTCGTGCTGGCCGAGCTCGACTCGCCGGGCCCACTCCATTATCTGATCGAGGGCGAGGGGTTCCAGGTCGTCGGTTGCGCCTCGAACGACGTGGATCTGGCCCGCGTCCTCGCGCACACGCAACCGGACGTCATCGTCCTCGACGCCGACATCAGTGCAACCTCCGCGCCGGTGGCTCGTCAGAAGGCTCCGTCGTCGGAGCTGATCGTCCTGTGGCCCGACGGCGTTCAGCTGCCGTCGGGGGCCGGGCGGGTGCACCCTCGTCTCATGTATGAGGACCTGGGTCCGGCGATCCGTCGAGCCGCCGACGATCGGCGGAACAGGCATCGAAGGGTCGTCGAGCTCGCCGACGACGATGCCGATGCCCGGACCGAGCCGCCCGCATCCGTCGACGTCCCGAGCTCCACGGCGCAACGCACGAGCACCCGCATCCTGGTGGGCACGACGGCGCTGATCGCGCTCATCGTTTTGACGATGGGCGCGTCGTTCGCCCTCGAAGGGCGGAACCCATCTCCCCAACCCACCGCCGCCCGAAGCGTGGCGACCTCCCGGAGCGCGACCCCGGGACCCCCATCCAGTGCCACGAGCACTCCGGGCGGCACCGGCGGCGCCCCGGCTTCCGTCCACATCAGGTGCGCATCCGGACCGCAGACCGACCTGCGGACCGCGAGCGAACATGCGGCCACCGATGCGCACGGAGCACCTCCGACGTGTCCGGGCAAGGGCCAGGACAGCGCCCACCGGTCCCCCCAGCAGCACGGCAACGACAGGGGGAACGGTCACGCAACCGGGGCCGGCAACGCTCCGGGGAGCGCGAAGGGCAGCGGGAACGCGCAGGCTCGGGGCGGCGGCAGCGCGAACGCCCCGGGCGGCGGCAGCGCGAACACGAAGGGCAGCGCCGGTGCGAACGGCACGGGCAGTGACCGCGGCGCGCACGATCCGACCGTGGGGCACCCACCCGGGCCGCCCACGACGCCGGGCGCACGGCGCCGCGGTCCCCCGGGCTGAGACGGACGTCAGTCGTCGTCCGCGCGCCGGAGGCGCTTGGTCTCCGAGCGTCGGCGCTTCGCCGCGATCCGGCGCTCGACCGCGCGGCGACTCGGTCGTGTCGGACGGCGCCGAGGCGGGGGAGGCGCCACCGCGGCGGCGAGGATCTCGGCCATCCGCTCCAGGGCGGCCTCCCGGTTGCGGAGCTGCGATCGCTCCTCGGAAGCCCTGACCGTGAGCACGCCGTCGACGAGCCGGCCGGCCAGTCGCTCCAGTGCGCGCTTGCGCTGCACCGGACCCAGGGCGGTCGTGTTCGCCACATCGACGCTCAACTCGACCCGCGAATCGGCGGTGTTGACGGACTGGCCTCCGGGGCCCGACGCGTGAGTGAACCGCCAGCGCAACTCGCGCTCCGGCACGAGGATCGAGCGGCTCACCCGGAGGGGACCGACCATGCGGGCAGTATGGCCCCGGCCTCGCCGTGATCGGTGCCTCTCCGTATCATCGCGGCGTGAGCGGGGATCCGGAGCAGCCGAGACCGGTCGACGTCGGTGCCGGCCGCCTCGAGGCCTTCAGCGACGCGGTCATGGCGGTCATCATCACGATCTTGGCGCTCGAGCTCAGGCCGCCACAAGGCTCATCGCTGAAGGACGTGTACGACCAGCTGCCGAGCCTGTTCATCTACGTCCTGAGCTTCGTGTTCATCGCGATCTATTGGAACAACCACCACCACCTCTTGCGCGCGACGACGCGGATCAGCGGCGCCGTGATGTGGGCGAACATGCTCCTGCTGTTCTGGTTGTCCTTGATCCCGGTGGTCACGGAGTGGCTCCACGACTTCTACCGTGAGCCGCTCCCGGCGGCCTCCTTCGGCATCGTCGCCCTCGCTGCGGCCTTGTCGTACTCGGCGCTCGTTCGCGCGATCATCCGGGCGAACGGACCTGATTCGCTGGTGGGGACGGCCATCTCCTCGGACCTCAAGGGAACCCTCTCGCTGGTGCTCTACGCGGCCGGCGTGGGTTTGGCCAGCGTCAGCGTCTGGATCGCGTATCTCCTCTACGCGGCCGTCGCCGTGATGTGGTTGATCCCGGACCGGCGGTTCACGCGCGGCGCGGATCGACGCTAGGGAGCGGCTCGAGGCCGTACAGGCGTCGAGCCGCGGGCGACATCCGCGCGGCTTCGGCTTCGGAGATGACGGAGGCTCGCTGCGGGACGGAGCGCTCGCGCCGGCGCCGACGAGCCCGACGGGGCTCGGGTTCCAGCGGCGCGGGCCGCGGCACGTGCGCGTGCCGGACTCTCGGCGGTTCGGCCAGGTCCAGCTCGGCGGGGTTGGCCCTGATCACCTGGTCGTGAACGGCCGCATCGACCAGTCCCGAAAGGACCGAGGAGGGTGGTGGAGCGACCTCGTCGGGCTCCCAGGGGTAGCGGTGCGGGGGCGACCCCGCTCCGGTCAGGCGTCGCTCCTCCTCGTCACGACGCTCGAACTCGGCGGCGAAACGCTCTGCGCCCCACCGCGTCGCCTCGCGGTGCGCGTACGCGAGCAACGCAGCCTCGAGCTCCTCGTCCACCCGATCGGCCTCGGGCTCGGGTCCTTCGACCCACGCCGCACGAAGCTCGTCGACCCGATCCGCCCCCTCGGTCCGCACGGCTCAGGTATCGGCATGACCACCTCGTCAACTTCAGTGCGACCTCGAGATCGCGTTTCGAGGATCGCTTCACGATCCCCGGCTCCGTCGCCCGCGCCCGCCGCTCGACTAAGGTCGGCGCGAGATGCGCGGACCGACACGGGGTGCGTGATGGCGGAGATGGTGACCGTCCAGGGGCAACGGTTCCTGAAACGGAACCCCTTGGGCGTTCTCGGGCTGTCGGTGATCACGCTCGGGATCTACTTCTTCTACTGGTACTACCAGATCAACGACGAGCTCCGTCGGTTCGAGCACGATGAGACGATCAGCCCGGTGCGCTCGCTGATGGCGATCCTCTTCGGGTGGATCATCATCGTGCCGCCGTTCCTCGCGATGTACAACACGGCCAAGCACGTGCAGGCGGTCGAGCAGCGCCTCGCGATCCAGCCGCAGCTCGAGCCCGCCCTCGCCATCGTCATCATGCTGTTCGTCTCGGTCGGGAACGGCGTCTACATCCAGGAGCATCTCAACCGGATCTGGGACCGCGCCGCCGGTGCGGCGGTTCCCTCGCTTCCGGTCGACCCGTCGGTTCCACCCGCCATGCCGGACGCCCCGACGGGCTAGGGCTCGAGCGCTCAGAGGACCCGAACGTCGCGGTCGTGGAGCAACGATCGGAGCATCATCGCGTCGCGCGGCGCCGCGGCGTGCGCGTCGTTGTTGAAGTAGACGAACACCTCCTTCGCCGGCAACGCAGCGATCCGGTCGGCCCAGACGCGGAGCTTGGCGCGCCGGTACCCGGACCCTGACCGCGTGCCCTGGTGGAAGCGAACGTAGGACCAGCCGCCGGTCACGACCGGATCGATCCTGGCGCCGGGGCGGTCGGCGAGCACGAACGCCGACCTCGAACGATCCAAGAGCGCGAACACCTCATCGGTCAGCCACGACCGGTGCCGGAACTCGACCGCGACGCGGCAACGTCGGCCGAAGGCCTGGAGCGTCTCCGCAAGCCGGTCGGGCGCCGCGGGAAGGTTCGGGGGAAGTTGGAGCAACACCGGCCCGAGCCTCGGGCCCAACCACTTCGCCCTCGAGACGAACAGATCGACCGGTTCGCGCGGCTCGCGGAGGCGACGGACGTGCGTGAGGTACCGGCTCGCCTTCACGGCCATCACGAACCCGGCCGGCGTCTCCCGCTTCCAGCGGTCGAACGTTGCCGCCTCCGGCAGCCGGTAGAAGGTGTTGTTGACCTCGACGGTCGAGAACACGGACGCGTAGTGGCCGAGCCATCGCGCCGTCGGCACGTCGGCGGGGTAGAAGGCGTCGCGCCAATCCGCGTACTGCCAGCCGCTCGTCCCGATGAAGACGGAGGGCGTCATATGCGGGCGGCTCGCCGACGGAGCGTCTTCGCTTCGTCGGCGAGTCGCCGTGCCTCGGCCTCGGCTGCTTCCGCCGAGGCCGAGGCCTCGCGGGCCTTCGCGCGGAGCTGTTCGGCGCGATGCGCCGCCCGCTCGGCCTCACGCTCTGCGGCGGCCGCCGCCCGTTCGGCCTCCTTCGCCTCCCGCCTTCGATCCGCCTCGCTGGTGGCCTCGTCCTCGCCGGCTCCGTCGCCACCCTGGAGCAGCTGGAACCCCCCCGCCGACCCGAGGCCGGACCCCGGCGCCGCCTCGCGCTCGAGCGTGCCGTCGCGGAGCCGACCCCCGAGCTCCGGGTCGACGGAGGCGGCCTCCAGCGTGAGGACGATCGCGTCCCGGTGCGCGCCGGCCCGAGGGCCGAGGGCCGCGAGGGCGGCCTCCGCCAACGCGGCCACCTTCGTCCGGCGTGCCTGCGTTGCGGTCCGAAGGTCCTGAGCGCCTTTGCCCGACATCGCCGCGACCTGCGCCTTCCGCAGGTCGTCGCCCGCACGCAGGAGATCAACGACGTCGGCCGGTCGCTCCCTGCTTGCGGTGTTCACCGCCCAGGCGACGACCGTGGGCTTCCGGAGTTTCTTGATCGCCGCCGCAAGCTCGGGTTCATCCTCGTCGGCGATGCGGCGAGCGAGGGCGTCCCGAGCCTCGATGAACCCCTCCGGCGCGAGACCGAAGAGATCCTTCGCGCGCGCGCGAGCATCGTCCTCGATGGTCACGGGAGCGATCGCTTCATGGGGCCCTCCGATCGATCCGGGCAACCGTATCGCGTTCGGTGCCTCCGGGGTGGCGGGCGAGGGCGCCGGCTCAAGCGGACGCCCCGGACCGCCGAGCTAGGCCCTCGTAGGCTCGAGGGCAACCGTCCGGGAGGGCGCGATGGCAGACGAACAGGGGACGCGAAGCGCGCGCTCGCTCGCGCGCCGGATCGGGCATGTGCTCGCCGGCGTCGCGACGCTGGTCGTGATCACGGTCGCCTCGATCGCGTTCGGCCTGCGCATCACGCCCCTGCAGTCGGTCTCGGCCCTCGGTCAGACGGTCGCCGTCGGCGCGACCACGCCGACCGCGAGCCTCCGGGGACCGGGCGAGGTCGATCTGTTCGGGCAACCCCTCCCGACGCAGGCTCGCTTCGTCGGACCCGTCCGCCCACGGCTGGTGTTGACCGACATCACGCTCAACCAGCAAGTCGCCGGTCTGTTCGCGCCCGAGACGCGGGCGGGGTCGGCCGCGGCACTCGGCGACCAGCTCGCGAGCGGCTGGAAGCGCTACTTCGCGTGGGAGATCACGTTCGTGGCCGTCGGCGCGCTGCTGCTGCTCGGGATGGTCGCCGGGTGGCGCCGGCACGTGTGGAGCTGGAGGAAGACGCTCGTGACGGTGCTCGGCGGCCTGCTCGTCGTCGAGGCCGTCAACGTGGGGCTGATCATGCTGACCGCCTCGACCGCCTCGAACGTCCTGCACGACGTGCATTCCTTGGGAGAGCTCGTCGGACGGAGCGACCAGCCGCCGCTGGCGGCGGCGCCCGGACCTCCGCTCCGCGGGGTGCAGGCGATCGTGATGGGCGATTCGACCGCGGCGGGACTCGGCGGCACGCGGTTGCCCGACCCGAGCGCGGAGGACCAGGCGTGCGGTCGGAGCGCGGACGCGTACGGGGTGCTCCTCGGCCGCGTGAACCGCTGGAGCGTCCGGAACCTCGCGTGCAGCGGGGCGACGATCCGCAGCGGCCTCCTCGGCTCGCAGACGGCCGGCGGCGTCTCGATCCCTGCCCAGCTCGCGGTGGCGAAGCGGGCGGTCGATGCCTCGGCCGTCGTGATCGGGGTCGGTGCCAACGACCTGAACTGGGGTCCGATGATCCGGTTATGCGCCGTGTCGGTCACGTGTGACGATCGAGCCTCGACCGTGTTCTTCCAACGACAGCTCTCCGCGTTCGCACGCGACTACTACGAGCTGCTCCGCCAGGTCACGGGGCTCCCGGACGATCCCAAGGTCGTCATCAACCTCTACTACGCCCCGTTCGCGCCGACCGCGGACTGTCTCACCGGGCTCACGCCGGCGAAGGTGGCCGTCCTCCTCGACAGGCTGGACGCCCTCAACGCGGTGCTCGCGGACGGGGCGAAGACCTTCGGCTACCTCTCGGTGAAGCCCGACTTCACCGGGCACGGTCTGTGCAGCGACCAGCCCTACGTCCAGGGCCTCCGGGACGCCGCCCCGTTCCATCCCAACGGTACCGGCCAGCTCGTGATCGCGCTCGCGGATGAGCGTGCGTTGCTCGGCGCGCCGTAGGCCCGTTGGACGTTGCGGGCATGGCCCGCCATCATCCGTCCGATGAGCACGCCGCAGGGAGGGATCTTCGCGCTCGGAACCTCCTCGCAGGCGTATCTGGAGTTCGACCTCCAGGAAGGCGCGGCCGAGCTCGACCTCGCGAGCGCGCTCGCCGGGCTCCGCGAACCGCGAACGACGATGGGCGGCGTCAACCTCGTGATGGGGTTCCGTCCGACGCTCTGGCGCGCGCTGCTGCCCCACGCCACCCCGGACGACCTGCGGGACTTCGACCGCGACGTGGTCGGACCCGACGGGTTCATGATGCCCGCGACGCAGCACGACGCCGTCGTCTGGCTCTCCGGCAGCGCGTACGACGTGATCTTCGACAGGTCGCTCGGCGTGATCCGGGAGCTGGGGTCGGTCGCGTCGGTCGCCGAGGAGACCGCGAGCTGGCCGTACCATCACGATCGCGATCTCACGGGGTTCGTCGACGGATCCGAGAATCCGACGCTGGTTGACGCCGCCGACATCGCGCTCGTCCCGGAGGGGAGCGCCGGAGCGGGGGGCACGATCCTGCTCCTGCAGAAGTGGCGCCACGACGCCGCGATGTGGACCTCGCTGCCGGTGGAGCGACGTGAGCGCGTGATCGGCCGGACCCTGTCGGACAGCACGGAGTTGGAGGACAAGCCCGACGATTCCCATGTCGCGCGCACGGATCAGGACGTGTTCGGGAAGATCTTCCGACGGAACACGCCGTACGGGGCCGTGCTCGATCACGGGACGATGTTCGTCGGGTTCGCAGCCGAACAACGGCCGCTCCGCACGATGCTCGAGAGCATGGCCGGGCTCACGAACGGAACGCGTGATGCCCTCACGCGCTACACGACCCCGCTCACGGGTGCGTACTACTTCGTGCCGTCGATCCGAGACCTACGCGTCGAGGGCGGCAACCAGGACTGAACCGCGAGGCTCGCTCGGGTCGTTCCCTTCATCGAACGTCGGCTCCTCGAGACGAAGCGTCCGTGCGAACGTCGTCGCGACACTGCCGAAGAGGGCGGCCATGGTCAGCCCTTGCAGCCAGTCGGCCGTTGATGCCGGTGCGATCATCTCGATGCTCCTTCGTGCGGTGTCGTGTGGGCCACGATCGGTTGGGGCAGATCGAAGCACCCGCGGCTCAACGCACGCTGGGAACGACCCCGGAAGAGGCTCAGCCTCGTAGGCTGGAGGCAGGTCGACCGACGGAGGTAAGTCATGCGAGAGAACGCGCCGGAGAACGCGAGGGAAGCCTGGAGCGAGGTCGGCGAGCGCGTCTCGTCGTGGGGTCGGCGTCTCTCCGGTCACTACCGACAGGCCGGTGGGGCCGGCCGCGAGACCGTCGAGGGGTCGCAGCGCAAGATCGAGGAGGCCGCTCGTGAGATCGGCAACGAGATCGGGCGAGCGTTCACGGCCTTCGGCGAGACGATCAATGACGACGACGCGAAGAAGGACCTGCGGCGAGCGGTGAGCTCGATCGGGGACGCGGTCACCGTCACGGTCAGCGAAGCCGGGAAGGCGGTACGGGGCCGGAGTGCCACCGGGGAGCAGCCCCAGCGACCGGATCGGGACGCCGGCGAGGGATCACCGAGCGCCGGCGGGTAGGTTCGTTCCGTGCCGCTCCTCGATCTGGCCCCGAGATCCTTCGAGGAGTACGCGGGAGCGGGAGGCGGGCACGGGCTCGCCATCGCGCTCGGCGCCTGGCCCGAGGCCGTGATCGAGGAGGTCGCGAAGAGCGGCCTCCGGGGCCGCGGCGGCGCCGGGTTCCCCACCGGTGACAAATGGCGCGCGGTCCGGTCCGTCGGCGCCGGGCCGCGGTTCGCCGTCTGCAACGCCGCCGAGGGCGAGCCGGCGACGTTCAAGGACCGGACGCTGCTCCGCACGAACCCGTACCAGGTCCTCGAGGGCCTCGCCATCGCCGCATACGCGGTCGGAGCCGAGCGTGCGTTCCTCGGCCTGAAGGAGGCGTTCGCTCCGGAGATCGAGGCGCTCGGACGGGCGTTGAAGGAGATGCAAGCCGCGGATGCGCTCGGACCGATCTCCATCGAGATCGTCCTCGGCCCGGATCTCTACCTCTTCGGAGAGGAGACCGGCCTGGAGGAGGTCATCGAGGAGCGGCCGCCGCTCCCGCGCACCGCGCGACCCTTCATCCAGGGATTGTTCGCGACCCCACCCGACGACAACCCGACGCTCGTGAACAACGTCGAGACGCTCGCCAACGTGCCGCACATCCTGCGAGAGGGCCCGGCCTGGCTGCGTGCGAACGGCACCGACCACTCCCCCGGCACCATGGTGTTCACCGTCTGCGGCGACGTGCGGCGGGAGGGAGTGTTCGAGCTTCCCCTCGGCTCGCCGATGCGCGCCCTCGTCGAGGAGGCCGGCGGCGGCGCGCCGGAGGGTCGAACGATCAAGGCGATCTTCCCGGGTGCATCGAACACGGTCATCGTTCCCGAGGAGCTCGACACGCCGATGGACTTCGACTCGATGCGCGAGGTGGGCTCGGGCCTGGGTGCGGGTGGGTTCGCGGTGTTCGACGACTCCGCATGCATCGTCCAGGCCGCGTACCGGTACTCGCGGTTCTTGTTCGTCGAATCGTGCGGGCAATGCCCCGCCTGCAAGTTCGGGACGGGGGAGGCGACCGAGGCGCTTGCCGCGCTCGAGTCGGGCCGCGGCTCCGACCGGGACGTCGAGCTCGTCCTCGTCCGTTCCCGGAGTTCCACCGACGGACAGAAATGCGCGCTCCCGACCGGCGAGAGCCTGCTGATGCAGAGCCTGGTTCAGGTGTTCGACGACGAGTTCCGCCGGCACGTGGGGACGCCGTGTCCTCTCCCGCGCGAGCTCCGATTCCACAAGATCGTCGACCGCGACGATTCGGGACGGTTCGTGTACGACGCGGACTACGTCAACAAGCAGCCGGACTGGACCTCCGCATGAAGATCGACGACCTGCTCCGCGAAGAAGAGACCGGGTGGACCGAGATCCGAGGGCTGATCGACCCGCTGTCGCCGACCCAGCAGGAGACCCCCGGCTACTTCTCGGAGGGCTGGTCGGTGAAGGACCTCCTCGGGCACCTCGGCAGCTGGCTCGCCGAGGCCGGGATCGCGCTCGAACGGATCCGAGCGGGAACCTACCGAGCCGGCGAGCTCGACATCGACGCGAAGAACGACGAGTTCCTGGAGGCGCTCCGACCGCTCACCTTGCGGGAGACCCATGCGCAGGCCGAAGCGGCGAGGGCGCACACGCTGCGCACGCTCCGGTCGCTTCCGGAGGTATCGGAGGATGCGGCGTGGTGGATCGAGAAAGCGGGACCCGCTCACTACGCCACCCATCTCCCCCGCCTCCGGGAATGGGGGGAGGAGCTCAGATCGGGAGCGCTCCCGGCCGGCGATCACGCGTGAGCCGTGATCACGCCTCCGGTCACGTTGCCGTCGATGCTCTGGGGCCAGTGGGCATCGACGTACCGCGCGGTGCCGTCCGGCAGATGACACGTCGCTCGAAAGCTCGACCCGTGCACCTGCGTCACCGTGCCTGTGCAGAGCACTCCGCTCGGCAGATACTCCATCTGGAACTCGGTGGAGACCAATCGCTGCGGTGAAACCAACAGGTCCGCGCGTACCAGAACACGCTGCGATCCCGAACCGTTGCCCGCCATCGACACGATCCCGCGCGTGACGCCGTCGTTGACGAGGATCCGCCCGTCCAACGTGTCGTTGAAGCTTGCGGCGTTCCACACCTTCGGCTGGAACCGCAGCGGCCCGCGCGCGAGTGCACCGATCGACACGACAGCGATCAGTGCCACGGCCACCGGCGCGAGGCGAAGGAGCCACTCCGACGGACGCCAGCGTCGGAGCACGCGCCACGTGATGAGGGCGTAGACCGTTCCGACTGCGACGGCATCGATCGACACGAACCAGGCCGCGCTCCGATCGGTCCCGCTCCCGAGCCCGTGCAGCGTCGCCGCGCCCCACACGACGAAGTTCACGAAGTGCGCCCGACGCCAGGATCGGTAGCTGACCCGGACGTTCCGGTAGTGGTTCGTGAACGCGAGGGCGAGGAGCAGCTCCGCGGACACGATGCCGAGTGCGGTCCAGATCGGGCGGTAGGAGGCGACCAGCGGCACGACCAGCGAGCTCAGCGAGAACGGGAGGTAGGCATCGATCGCGACCGCCGTGATGTGCAGGACCAGGAACGTGCCGACGAGGATGCCGCCGAAGCGGTGTACGTCTTCGAGGGCGAACCGAGGCCAGTGCCTCATCGACTTCTTGCCGGTCATCAGCAGCCCGATGGTGACGTTCACCGAGAGGAGGACATACGCGACCACTCCGCCGGCCCGGGCCGCGTACCAGTCGACCGGGCTCGAGGTCAGATGCACGGGGCCGCCTCGCCGACACCCAAGCGCCATGCGGCGTTGACCGTGACCTCGTCGTCGGCGGTCAGGAACCGAGCCGGGATCCCCTTCCGGTCGAGCCACGTGGGGCCCCGCTCCCCCAGCAGGAAGCCTGCCTTCGCCGCGATATCCGCTGCCAGGCACGAGGCGCCACACGCCGTGACCTGGGACCAAGGGGTCTGTGCGGGACGGGAGGTGCGGGGATCGATCAGGTGATGCTGGACGCTCCCGCCGCGGATCCACCAGCGTTTCGTGCTCCCGCTCGTCGCGAGCGCCCCTTCACGCAACGCGACGGACCCACTGCCGGGGAGCGCGACCGTGAGCTCTCCGTGGGTCGCCATGTCACCCCCCGCCGAAACGAATCCGTCGCCCGCGATGAGCGCGATCGCGTCGTCGACCGCGAGCGCCTTCACGACGCCGTTCAGATCCAGCGTGACACCCGTGTCGAGTCCCACGAAGCGTCCGAGCGCGAACACCGACCCGGAACGTGGCGAAGGCGCCCGAGGGGTCGGATCAGGTGCGAGTACCGAGGAGTCTCGCGTGTAGCCCGCAGCCTCGAGCGCTCCCCCGAGCGTGGGCCGCACCAGCCCCTCCGTCTCCTCTGCGGCTTCGAGCGCGACGCGCAGGGTCCGGGCGAAGAGCGGAGAGACCATGATCACTCGACCCGCCGACGCGTTGACCAGATTCAACTCGCTCCGTGGTAGGAACCGGCTGAAGACGACCTCGCGCTCCGCGAACAGCCGCTGGATCGCCGTACGTTCGGCCCACGTCCCGCCACCGACGAGGACCTCGCAGCCCATCGCGACGAACCGATGATCGTTCACGACACCGCCGTCGTGGCTCCCGGCGGGGCTTCCGCAGGGGCGACGACCCCCGCTTGCAACAGGTTCCGCCGGACGATCCGGACGAAGTGCGGGGATACCGCCAGGGCGGACGCGGGCTGCTTCGGATGGCCGGCGTACGACTGGCGTGCGAACACCATCGCGACGAGGAAGACGCATGTGCCGGCGCTCGCGAGGACACCCTTGGCGACGATGGCCCTCCGCCGTGCCGAAGCAAGTTCCTCGGCCTTCGGGAGCGGCGGGCTCCTGCGACGTTGCCCGGCGCGCGGCATGCTGCAGGAATCATCTCCGAGAGGGAGCGACCAGATCGCGCGCGAGGGTAAGAAGAAGGTAAGGATCCGCGCCCGGCGCGCGCTCCGGCCGTGACGTTCGTCGTTACGCGGACCGGCCCTCGGCCGGACGCTCCTCGTCGATCACGGGCTCCTGACGGCCGGCGAAGCCGATCGGCGCGTACGGGAGACGATCACGGATCTCGGCGTTCCTCCGACCTTCCGTGCGGCGCCGAGTCGTTCGTGCGGCGCTCGCGCAGCGGGGGTGGCAGTACTTGGAGGTGCTGCGCGTGGCGCTCGTCGCGCCGGCACCGTACCGCCAGACGAAGACATGCGGGCGGGCCGGAGGTCCCGGACAGTCGTCGAAGGAACACACCTTCAGCGCTCGCGCTCCCGTCAGCACGTTCGCGAACTGCATCCACAGCGTCGAGAGCAGATCCGACGGCGGCCGGTACGCGAGGCGGAGCGCGCTGCCCTCCGAGACGAGGTACGGGTGCACCGGAGGGAGCCACTCGTTCACGAGACCCGCGAGCGTGTCGGCGATCCCCTCGGGCGTGAGGTGGAGATCCAGCGACGAGGCGAAGTCGAGCGGTGCGTCCGGCTTCGAGGGATCGCGGCTGACGAGCGTCATCGAGTTGGTGCCCTCGTCCAGCTCGCACGACATGTTCATCCTCGCCGCTCCTCCGAGGATCCCGCGCACCCACCCCTCATCGGGATAGTCGACGCGCAGCTGCTCGGAGTCGCGTGGACGACTCCCCGCGGGGGTCCGCAACGCGTCGACGAGGTCCCCGATCGCCGTGTGGTCCTGGAGGAGACCCAGCAGTCCCACGGCGTAGTCCATGAGGCCGCTGAGTCGGATCCAATCCGCGAAGAGCTCCGAGTACATCGCCCCGGTTCGCATAGGGTTGTCGACGAGCAGTTGGGTCCACCCCTGCTTGCCCCGGGCCTCTGACCGTGCGGCCGCTCGGTCGATCCCCAGGCAACCCCACTCTTCGACGAGCTCGGGAACGTCTTCGCGCATCCACAGCCCGCGGAAGCGGAGGAACTCCTGTCCATCGAGCTGGAGACGCCGGCCCTCCCAGGCCTCCAACGGTTTGGGCCTCGCGCGGTTCCCCTTGACCTCGGCTTCGACCAGATGCTTCTCCAGCGGGACGGGAAGGTACTGGCGCGCGCGGGCAACCCTCCGATGTCTCATGGCCTGATCGATGGCACCCAGGCTACGGAGGTGGCCGATGGGTGGGTGTCGGGCGGCCGGGTGAAGTTGGCATCCCCGAGCCGACCGAGGAGCGGCGCACCCAGTCGTCCAGGATGCGTATCGCCTGCATCAAGAACAGCATCCATGAGGTCGAGGGCCCAGCGGTACATCGGCATCAGCCGGACAGGAACACGAGTACCGGTCGTGAACAACGGTCGCTACAGAACCACCATCAGGATCACACGATCCCGGGCGCTGACGGGATGGATGAGCCCCCGCCGAAGGCGGGGGCTCATCCCCACGGAGCGAGGCTCGCTCACGCGGCCGCGTCGATCACCCCGAACAACCCGTGGCTCTCGTCGTCGGGACCCGCCGTGAAGAACAGCGAGTTCGTCGATCCCGAAACGCCGCCGGTACCGAACTCGAGAGCCCAGAGCCCGTCGATCGTGATGGGCACGCCGCCGGCGCCGCGCAGCACACCGGCACGCTCGAAGCTGCCGTTCGCTCCCGGTGCGTACGCGTTGATCGTGCCGTCGCCGAAGTTGCCGACGAGCAAGTCGCCACTGAAACGCCCGAAGTCGGCCGGTGCCCACGCGAGCCCCCACGGCGCGTTCAACGCGTGACGGCTGGCGACGCGACCGAGGAACTGCCCCTCGGGGTCGAACATGTCCACGAACCCCAGCCCCGGCCCGGCCACCTCATCGGTCGAGGTGGGATCCTGCTTCGCGTACGTGACGAAGATGTCACCGTTGATCGCCTGGATACCGAACGGCCCGTATCCGGATGGCAGGTTCGGATCCACGAAGTCCTTCTTGTGGACACGGTTGAAGGCGGCGTCGAAGACGTCGACGCGACCGTTGACGAAGTCCGTCGCGTACAGCAGGTCGCCTTCGGTGCCCGTCGCGATCGCGAGACCCTTGTAGACGGTTCCCGCGGAGTGACGGTTGACCACGTTGAACGCCTTCGTCGACGGGGCGGGCTCCGGCACACCCGGGTTCCAGCCGCGGATCGTGCCGAACTCCGTCGCGAACAGGAACAGCGACGGACCCGAGAAGCCCTCGTGGCTCACGACGAACCCCGAGCCGCCGTTGAACACCGCGCCCGTCGGGGCGCCCGGGACCTTCACGACCAGCGGGATCGCGGCCCCCGTGCCGTCGTACAGCGTGGAGCGGTCGGTGCCGTTGTCCGCGACCCACCACGGTGTGTTCGGACCGGCGGTCAGACCCCACGCGTTGACGAGGTTCGGATCCAGGTGCGCCGCGGCACCCGGCACGTCGGACACGAGGTTCGTGACCTGATACCTGTTGGCACCGAGCGTGTCTGCGTGACCCGCAGACACGGTCGTCACCAACACACCCAAGACCATCGCGCAGAGCAGCGACAAGACGCGCTTCATCATCCATCCCTCCCAGGGCCGGCGCCCAGGGCCGGCGTCGTTCGGTACTACGGACGGCGGCCGGGGGCGGTTCAGACGGTCCTCATCGGATCGCCGCGGGCGTCGTCACCGTGCTCGATCAGGCGACGCATCCACACTCGAAGCGCCGCGATCGCCGCAAGGGTTCCGACCAACCCCGCGAAGTAGACGTACGTCAGCACGTTCGCGTGATGGAAGTCGTGCCAGGACCGCGCGACGGCGGCGAGCAGCAGGACGAGACCGATCGCGACGGTGTCGAGGACCGCGGTGGCGGCGGACGAGCGCCCGTCGGCGGCGATCGCGAACCAGGCCACGGCCGGGAGTGCTACGAACGCCGCGATCGTCCTCGCCGTCAGCGTGGTGAGCCCCCATGGCCACACGGCGACCGCTCCCTCGGGGTCGAGGTACATCCACGCGGCGATCGCGGCCAGGACCGCTCCGATGCCGACCATCGCCCGGCGGATCCGCCGCGGGAAGACCGCGTCTCGAACCTCCAACGAACCAGGATCGTGGGGTCGGTTCACGAGCCAGACGACCGGGACGAGCACGGGCGTGGCGAGGTAGACCCAGAACCAGAGTTCGAACGGGAAGGAACCGTGGCGGAACCGATCCCAATGGAGGATCGTCGTCCCGAGCATCATCCACGTGAACACGGTGATCGGCAGGAACCCCAGTCCGACCCGATGCCAGCGCCGCTCCGTGAGGACCCGGGCGAAGAAGTACAACGCGGAGCCGTACCCGGCGCCCATGAGCATGGCCGTCATCGACGGGTGGATCGTCCACGCGAATCGCCGATCGGTCTGTCCGGGGAGCACGAACAGGACGATGAAGGCCAGGACGAGGATCACGATCACCGCGGCCGCGACCACGCGGGTGACGGGAAGGATCCGGTCGTCGCGCGAGGGGAGCGAGCTCACGGGCGCAACCGTACCGTGGCTATCCTTGGGTCCGTGAGCACATCCGTCCTCGTTCTCGGTGCCGGCTTCGGTGGCCTCGAGCTCTCGACCCGCCTGTCGAAGGAGCTGGGCGACGAGGTCGACGTCACGTTGATCGATCGGGCGGACGCGTTCGTCTTCGGCTTCTCGAAGCTGGACGTGCTCTTCGGTAAGCGCGGGTCCAGGGCCGTCCGCATCCCGTACGAGGACATCACCACGCCCCACGTGCGGTTCCGGCAGGAGACCATCACCACGATCGATCCAGATGCTCGGCGTGTGGTGACCGACCTCGACACCTACCACGGCGACATCGTGGTGGTGGCGCTCGGAGCCGACTACGACCTGACGGCGACGCCGGGTCTCGCCGATGCAGGCAACGAGTTCTACACCCTGGCGGGAGCCGAGGCCCTGCGCGACCGTGTCGCGTCGTTCCACGCCGGAACGGCGATCGTCGGGGTATGCGGGTCCCCGTTCAAGTGCCCGCCGGCGCCGAGCGAAGCGGCGCTGCTGCTGGATGAGCACCTCCGCGGGCGCGGGGTCCGCGACGACGTCCGGATCCAGGTGGTGATGCCGTTCGGCGTGCCGATCCCGCCGTCGCCCGACACGTCGGCCGCGATCCTCCGAACCTTCGCCGAACGGGGCATCGAGTTCGTGCCCGATCACGTGGTCGCGTCGCTCGATCCGGCGACGAACGAGGCCGTGCTCGACGACGGAACGCGTCTCCCCTCCGACCTGTTCCTCGGCGTCCCGGTGCATCGGGCACCCGCGGTGGCGGAAACCTCCGGGATGACCGATGGGGGCTGGATCCCCGTCGATCCGCAGACGCTCGCCACCCGCTTCCCCGGCGTCTACGCGGTGGGCGACGTCACGAGCGTCGGGACGCCCAAGGCGGGGATGTTCGCCGAGGGCGCGGCGCGCGTGGTCGCGGATCAGCTGATCGCGCGGATCCGCCGAGCGAACGAGCCGCCCGGCTACGACGGGAAGGGTGCGTGCTACATCGAGTTCGGTGGCGAGGAGGTCGCGCGCGTGGACGTGGACTTCTTCTCGACGCCGGGACATCCGACCGGCACGTTCGTCCCGCCGTCGACGGACACGGCGGCAGAGAAGGCCGGCTATGCATCCAGCCGTCGCGCGCGCTGGTTCGGGGCCTGACATGCGATGGATCGCGATCGCCCTCGGCATCGGGTTGATCGCGGTCGGCGCCGTCTTCACCTTCCAGGGGTACGGGACGCTGAAGGGCAGCTTCATGACCGGCTCGCGTATGTGGTTGTGGGTCGGGGTCGCGTCCGTCGTCGCCGGCGTGGTGGTGCTCGTCATCACGTTCGTCGCCAACCGTTCCTGAAGCGGTGCGTAGGCACGACCGTCCCGGGGAAGGACCCTCGAAGGATCCGAGCAACGGAGGGCGAGCGTCATGATCGATCTCAGAACGACGGCCTCGGTCACGATCGGCGTCCCGATCGAGGACGTATGGAACGCACTGACGACACCGGACCTCATCAAGGAGTGGTTCTTCGGCGTCGACACGGAGTCGGACTGGCGGGTCGGCAGCTCGCTCGTGCACCGAGGCGAATGGCAGGGCACACCGTACGAGGACAAGGGGACGATCTCCCGATTCGAGCCGCCGACGCTCCTCATGCACAGCCACTGGAGCCCGGCCTCGGGCGTGCCGGATCGCCCGGAGCACTACCAGGAGGTCACGTTGTCGCCGTCGGAGCGCGCCGGCGAGACCACGCTGACGGTCTCGGAGACGAACAGCCCATCGGAGGAGGCGAAGGCGATCTCCGAGGAGAGCTGGAAGGTGGTCCTGGACAACCTCAAGCAGCTGCTCGAGACGTAGGGCGACCCACTCCCCGCCTCATGATCCGCGAGCGAAGAGCTTGCTCAAGCCGAGCCAGCGACGCTTCGCGTCCGGCGGGGTCGCCCAGTCCGGGTTCCGGGCTCTCCGGAGCCGCGCGGACAGGTCCGCGAGACGAACTCGGTCGACGTGGTCCGCCGGCGCGACCCGCTCGACGGAAGACGCCAGCCGCCGGGTGAGCTCGTCGTCCATCTCGTTGGCGATCCTCGGATGTTTCTCGAGGATGCGGACCAGCGTGGCGGGAGGAAGCTGCAGGACGAACATCTGAGCGGTCGCCGTGATCGTGGCCGTCCTCGGGCCACCGTCGAGCACGGCCATCTCGCCGAAGTACGAGCCGGGGCCGATCGTGTCCACCTGGGTCCCTCCGACCCACACGGCGGCGGTCCCTCTCGTGACGATGAAGAACCCCTTCCCGGTCTCGCCTTCCTTCACCAGCTCCGACCCTCGTTCGTACCCCACGCCCGACGCGGACCGGAGCACGCTCATCAGGTCACGCCTGGACAGGCCGGAGAACAGCGGGACCGCATGCAGGGTCTCGAGATGCTCGGACCGGATCCACACGAGACCGACCGCGCACGCGACGATCACCAGGAGGAAGATGACGCCCGGAACCACCCAGGCGTTCATGGAAGAACCAATCCACGAATCCATCGCGGTGCCCCCCACCCACGAGGACGCTAGACCGGTGTCCACCTGGGTGTAAATGCCGCGAGCAACGGATGACAGAACTGTCACCATGTTCGTGAGGAGATCGTGGTGCTCGACGAGAAGGAGCTCACCGAGCTCGTGTCGCGGTGCCGCCGCGTGCCGCTCACGGAGAACGAGTACGTCGCGAGCGACTTCGTGGTCGCCTTGCTGGAGACCGTGATGGACTACCAGAACCCGACGACGACGGTCCGCCGAGCGGGGAGGTACTTCGAGGACAACCGGTGGGATGAGATCCGGACGCTCGACGATCTTGAAGGGGTGCTCGCGCGCTTCCCCGCCGATCAGGGAGGCAACGACGCGCTGGCGCGGTACCTGTGGGGGTACCACCACTGGCGACGCGCGCAGGAGCTCCGCGGTCTGGTCGCATACTTCCGCGAGCGGCGCGTCACGGATCTCGCCGCGTTGAAGGAGTGGGCGGCGACGACCACCTCGGAGGACTTCATCGGCCACATCAAGGGCCTCGGGACGGCCGTCTATCACGGACTGGTGATGCGCCTGGGCGTGGAGACCGTCAAGCCGGACGTCCACATCCTTCGGTTCGTGGCGGGTGCGGTCGGCCGACCGGTGAACGAGCCCGAAGCCGTCGCAGCGCTCGAAGAGGTCGCGAAGCGCCTCGACCTCAGCCCTCGGACGCTCGACTGGTCGATCTGGGAGTACCAGCGAGCGCTGCCCACCGCCCGAGGTCGGCGCCCTCCGGCAACGCGAGCGTCCAGGTGATCGGTCGGCGAGGCATCCCTGGCGAAGCCCTCCCCGAGGAGCGTGTCGCGCGGCTCGCAACCCATCTGCAGGGACGCGAGGAAGCCTTCGTCCAACGGCTGGCCGAGCTCGTCGCGGTGGACAGCGGGACCGGTTCGGTCGGAGGCGTGAACATGGTCGTCGAGCGCTGCGCCGGATGGCTTCGCACCGACGGTTGGGCCATCGAGCGACACCCCCTCGAGGGGGCGGAGGGACCGTTCGGTGACCTCCTCATCGCGGAACAGGACGGCGGAGCCTCGGGGACCACGCTGCTGATCGGCCACACGGACACCGTCTTCTCCGACGGGACGGCCGCGGCCCGGCCGATGACGATCGACGGGGACCGCATCCTCGGTCCCGGGGTCTGCGACATGAAAGGCGGGTTGGTGTCCGGGATCCTCGCCGTCGAGGCCCTCCGGTCCACCGACACACCGTTCGGACGGGTCTTGTTCGTCCTCAACCCGGATGAGGAGGCCGGCTCGCCCGCCTCGCGACCGTTCATCAGGGAACGGGCGCGTGAGGCGGATGCGGTATTCGTCCTCGAGGCCGCGCGAGCGAGCGGCGCGGTCGTCACGGCGCGCAAGGGCATCACCGACGCTCGCATGGAGTTCGTGGGACGTGCCGCGCACGCCGGCGTCGAACCGGAGAAGGGTAGGAGCGCGGTGCTCGAGGCTGCCCACGCGACGATCGCGGTCCACGCGCTCAACGGGAGGCCGGACGATACGACCTTCAACGTCGGCGTCAGCCAGGGCGGCACCCGGGTGAACGTCGTGCCGGAGCGCGCCGTCCTGACGATCGAGATCCGATCGAGGACCGAGGCGCAGCTGACGGCCGCCGAGGAAGAGCTCGCCCGGCTCGCGGATCGGTCCGTGGTGCCCGGCGTGACGACGACCCTCGAGATGAGCCGCGAGCACGATCCGATGGAGCGGAGCGACGGGGCCGCGGCCTTGTTCGAGCTTGCACGTTCGATCGCCGGCCATCTGGGTCTGACGCTGACGGAGGCGGCAACCGGGGGCGCGTCCGACGCGAACACCACGGCCGCGATGGGGATCCCCACCCTCGACGGTCTGGGTCCCGTCGGCGGCGATGATCACTCCCCCGCCGAGTGGATCCAACGCTCGAGCATGGTGCCTCGGACCGCGATCCTCGCCGCCTTGCTCGGGTCGGTCGCGGGACGTCAGCTCGGATAGAGGCCGGACGCGGCCGGGCGCGGGCCGTCTACCATCCGCAGTCGACATGGGAGCGCCGCAGGATCGTCGTGTCCTCCTCGCGTTCCTCGCGGTGGTCGTGCTCGGCGGCACCAACCTCGTCCTCGTGGTGGTCGTGACGCGACACCTGGATCCGCTCTGGGGCGCGGCGCTGCGGTTCCTGGGGGCGGCGCTCCTCACGTCGCTCGCGGTGGGGGTCCTTCGGGCGGGGTTGCCGCGCGGTCGGGAGCTGGCCGTGTCGGCGCTCTACGGCGTGTTGGGCTTCACCCTCAGTTTCGGACTCTTCTTCTGGGGGACACGAGGCGTGCCCGCCGGCATCGCCTCGGTGATCATCGGGTCGGTACCGCTGCTCACGTTCCTGCTGGCGGTCCTCCAGCGTCTCGAACGGTTCCGCGTCCGCGGCTTGGTCGGGTCGGTCCTCGCGGTCTGCGGGATCGCGGTGATCTCGGCGAGACCTCCGTCCGGAACGTTGCCGATCCTGTCGGTGCTCGCCGTCGTCGGGGCGGCTGCCGCGGCGGCTCAATCGGCGATCACGGTCCGGAGGATCCCCGAGGCCAAGCCGCTCTCGGTGAACGCCGTCGGGATGGCGGTGGGCTCCGTGCTGTTGCTGATCGGTGCCGTCGTCACGGGGGAATCGCTCGACGCGCCGCCGTCGGTCGGCGTCGGGCTGGCGCTTGCCGTGATGATCGTGACCTCCCCGTTGCTGTTCGTGCTCTACGTGTTCGTCGTGCAGCGATGGTCGGCCTCGGCCGCGGCCTACCAGTTGGTCCTCTTCCCGCTCGTGTCGATCCCCCTGTCCGCAGTCCTGCTCGACGAACGGATCTCGGCGTCGCTCCTGCTCGGCGCGCCGCTCGTGCTGCTCGGCGTGTGGGTCGGCGCGCTCGCACCCGATCGCGGCGCGCTCGTGGCGGCCGACTAGGCTGCCTGCCGTCATGATCGCGGCCGAGCGCTTCGACCTGGTGGTGATCGGGGGCGGTGCCGCCGGGGAGAAGGGGGCCGCGCGGGCCGCGTACTTCGGGAAGCGTGTCGCGGTGGTCGAGCGTCGGAAGGAACCGGGCGGTGCGACCGTCCACACCGGAACCCTTCCTTCGAAGACCCTTCGAGAAGCAGCGCTGTTCCTGTCGGGCTACCGGCAACGTGACCTGTACGGGGTCTCCGTCGAGGTGGCTCCCCATCTGGAGATCGCCAAGCTGATCGAGCGGAAGAACGCGGTCCGCGAGTTGGAGACCGACCGCATGCTCCAGAACTTCGCGCGGCACGGGATCGAGCTCGTGCACGGGTCGGCGCGCCTCATCGACGCGCAGACCGTCGAGGTGACCGATGACGTCGGCGATCCACGCCGGATGACCACGGACGTGATCCTGATCGTGACGGGGTCGAGCCCGTTCCGGCCACCGGGGATCCCCTTCGAAGACCCCGACGTACATGACTCGGACAGCATCCTGGAGATCGACCACGTCCCCGCGTCGCTCGCGGTCCTCGGGGGCGGCGTGATGGGCTGCGAGTACGCATCCATGTTCGCCGTGTTGGGCACCGACGTGCATCTCGTCGAGCGACGATCGCCGCTCCTGCCGTTCTTGGATGGCGAGATCGTGGGGCGCATGACGGCGGGGATGAGCGACCTCGGCGTGACGTTCCACATCGGCGAGCGCGCCGACGCCGTCGCGCGACGCGACGGGGGGCTGGTCTGCACGCTCCCGTCGGGCGGGGCGATCTCCACCGAGAAGGTGCTGGTGACCGCGGGCCGCGTGGGGAACACGGCGGAACTCGGGTTGGAGGAGCTCGGCGTGGGAACCGATGACCGGGGCCGGGTCCTCGTGGACCAGGCCTTCCACACCTCGGTGCCGGGCGTCTACGCGGCCGGCGACGTGATCGGAGCGCCCGCACTCGCCACGTCATCGATGGAACAGGCGCGCGTGGCCGTCTCGCAGGCGTTCGGGTTGGTCCGCGACACGTACGTCGCCAGCCAGCTGCCGTACGGGGTGTACACGATCCCGGAGGTGAGCAGCGTGGGTCTGTCGGAGCAGGACGCCCGCGCGAACGGCATCGAGGCCGTCGTCGGACGCGCGCTCTTCCGGGACAACGCCCGGGGGGCCATCATCGGCGACCGTGATGGCATGACGAAACTGGTCTTCGACCCAGCGACGCGACGCTTGATCGGATGCCACTGCGTCGGGGAACGGGCGTGCGAGCTCGTGCACGTCGGCCACGCCGTGATGAAACTCGAAGGCACGGTCGAGACCTTCATCGAGATGGTCTTCAACTACCCGTCGCTCAGCGAGACCTACAAGTACGCCGCGTACGACGCCCTGGAGCGGCTCGGTGAGGGATAGGCCCGGAACCGGCGTCAGCGCGCCGACCCGTAGACGCCGAACGTCCCTCCCTGCGGGTCGGTGAACATGGCGATCTCGGTCTCCTCGTCCACCTTCATCGCCGGCATCACGATCGTGCCGCCGAGCCCCGCGGCCCGCTCCAGATACGTGGTGGGGTTCTCCACCGCCGCGTAGATGTCCACACGCGGTTCGCCGTCGGGCGAGCTGCCGATGCCGCCCCGCGCCCCGACGGTCGCGCCCGTGTCGAACGAACCGTGGACCGGAGCCCCGTCTTCACCCGACATGTCCCCTTCGATCGTCCACCCGAAGAGTTCCCGGTAGAAGTCCCACGCCTTCTCCGGTTCCGCGCAGCCGATCTCGACCCAATCGATAGGCGGGTTGTCACCCGCGGAGACCGGTGACCCGCTTCCGTCTCCCTTGATCAGACCGATGTGATTGCCCCACGGGTCGGAGAACACGGCGAACGTGACCATGTCGGGGATCTCGGTGACTGGCATCACGGTTCGCGCGCCCAGGGACCCGGCCTTGTCGAGGAGCGCCTGGATATCCGGGCCCTCCGCGTAGAAGATCGAGCCCGGACCGGCCTCCGCCTGTGGCGGAGGCGTGCTGACGCCTCCGTTCATGCCCCGTCCTGCGTGGGCATCGATCGTGATGTAGCCACCCTCGATCGTTTCGGTATGCCACCCGAACAGCTCCGAGTAGAACGCTGCCGTCTTCTCGGGATCCGGACCGACGATCTCGAACCACGTGATCGGGTTCCCCATCTCGCCTCCCCTCGGTCGGGCTCGCAACATCCGAACCGCTGTGCGTGCGTGGAAGTCCAGCCTACGGAACGTACGGTCATACGCCATCCGACGGTTGCGCGGAACGGGGTCGGCCGTGTACAAGGGCCGGACCAGGGTCAAGGACCCCCCGTGTTCGCGAACCGACCCGAGGAGGGAGCCATGAAGAGGTTCCGCGTCGCCGTGGTCATGGCCGTCATGCTCACGGTCGCACTCACCCTCAGCCAGGCTTCGGTCCAGGCATCTCCGAGCCGCATCATGACCCCGAAGGGGTCGAAGTTCCGGCCGCTCGCGACGTCGGTCGTCACGGCGGGTCGCGGCGACCAGACCGGCGTCCAGGACTCGAAGACGCCCTCCAAGCTGGAGTGCCGTGTCTCGGGCGATCCGTCGGCCAACGTGCTGATGGATTGCGACGGCCTCACGCCGAACAACGAGCCCAACATCGCGGTCGACCCCGCCAACCCGAACCACATGGTGGTGAGCTCGAACGACTACCAATCGTGTTGCGACGAGTGGTACACGACGTTCAACGGCGGAGCCACCTGGAAAACCGGCAACATCTCCGTCGAGGCCCCCGGGAAGAAGCGGCGTACGGGCAGCGACCCGGTCACGACGTTCGACGTCAAGCACGGTGTCGTGATCCACGCCTCCCTGAATTTCCAGAACGACGGGTGCGACGGTGACGTCGTGGTCTCGATCTCCAACGACGGCGGGATCCATTGGAACACCGTCGTGGAAGCGGCAGACGCCGGCGGTCCCACCCAGTGCGAGAACAACGGCCTGTTCAACGACAAGGAATGGATCACCACGGACAACAACCCTGCATCGCCCTTCTACGGACGCACCTACCTCACATGGACGGCGTTCCATTCGGTCAACGGCACCACGACCGCATCGCCGATCGCAGAGACCCACAGCGACGACGGCGGGATCACGTGGACCGCACCGCACGAGATCTCCGGCTCGAACCCGGCGCTCTGCACCTTCCAAGCCGGCGGCGGAGCTGCAGGACCGTGCGACGAGGACCAGTTCTCGGTCCCCACCGTCGCCCCCGACGGCACGGTCTACGTCTCGTTCATCAACGACCAGAACATGGCCCTGTGGGAGTCCGGTGAGGTCTTCGACGACCAGTACCTGGTCGTCAGGTCGACGGACGGGGGCCAGACCTGGTCCACGCCGACGATGATCGCCGGTCTCGAGGACGGGAGCAGGGACTTCCCGCGCAACGTCGACGGGCGTCAGACGCTCACGAACTACCAGCTGCGGGCCCCGATCACCGGGAATCTGGTGGCCGACCCGATGCACAACGGACGCCTGTACTTCGCGTTCTTCGACAACCGGAACGGCGTTCACGACGTCGCCAGCCCGGTCACGAACACCGACGTCTTCCTGGTCACGTCCAACGACGGAGGCTCGAGTTGGAGCTCACCCGCCCGGGTGAACGCGGCCGACTCCGGCGCCGGGAACGACCAATGGTTCCCGTGGGTGGACGTCGATCCGAGCACCGGCATCGTCGGCGTCGCGTACAACGACCGGAGCTATGACCCCACGCACGACACGTACGGGGCGACCCTCAGCGAGTCGCCGGCCGGAGGGTCCAGCTTCACCTCGCAACAGGTGAGCACGGCGGCCTCGCATCCGCGGGAGTCGGTGTTCTTCGACGCGGGCACGGCTGCGCCCGGATGCGAGACCTGCGCGCGGTTCAACGGCGACTACATCGGACTCGCGTACGGCTCGAACGGAAGGGCGAACGTCACCTGGACCGACATGCGGGATCTCTACGCGCCGCTCGGCTTGTACCTGCAGTTCATCTATTTCGCGCAGCGCTAGCGAGAACGATCGGGGGAGGGGCGGCGAACGCCGCCCCTCCCCCGCGCTAGCGCCCGCCGCGTTCTGGGAGCGTGGTCGGACCGACGTTACTCCGAAGCCACCCCACGATCGGCTTGGATGTCTCGAGGAAGGCGACCAGCCGGTCCTTCGCCCGCTTCGTGCCGAGCCACGGCCCGGCGGGCCACTCCTGCCACGTGGTGAGCCCCTTGTACCGGAGGAACTCTATCCGGGGATGGTCCTTCGGGTAGCCCTTGGGCGCGGTCTTCAGCTCACCGTGACCCGTGACGTCCACACCGGAGCCCCGCGCCTTCGCGACGCGCCTCGTCAGTTCACGTCCGGACCTGTCCGCGGCGACGGCCTCCCGATACCGCTCGAGCTGATCGGGCGCCATCTCCCACATGCCGCTGCCCGCGCCCAGCCCCCGGGCCGACAGGTGCACGTACCCATCGCCGACCGTCGCCGCGATGTTGGTCTTGTAGGGGGACTTGTCGCGGCTGAACCGGATGTCCCGGTAGGGCCGGAAGATCGTGCCCTCGCCCCAGTCCGGCTCGAGCTCGGCGAGCAACTCCTCCATCGGCGCGCGGACGAGCTCGACGTACTCCTGCTTATGAGCCTGCCAGTACGCCTTGGAGTTGTCGGCCCCCAACCTGTCGAAGAACTCGAGCGCCTCCGCCTTCCAGCCGCGGAACGTCATCGCGCCCTCCCCTCTCACCGATCTCGGCAGGAAAGCGTACCTTCACCCTCCGTTCGGAACCTCCTCGCCTGATGTTGACCCTCGCTGGGTACACCGAAAGGGTCACCGCCGGCCCACCAGGGGCCGCATGCCAGGGAGGAGGAGCCCATGACGACGCTGAACCGCCGGACATTCCTGAAGGGTGCCGGGGTGTTGGGCGCGGCCGGCCTTGCGGGCCCGGCCATCTCGAAGGACTGGGCCTTCGCGAGGGGACCGCTCGGAACGCCGCCCACGCCGATCGAGCACATCCTGATCGACTGTCAGGAGAATCGTTCCTTCGACCACTACTTCGGCTACGCGCCGTTCGCCGGAGCCTTCGGGCCGCCCGCCGGATACTCGCAGCCCAACGGCAACGGCGGCAGCCTGGAGCCCTACCGCTTCACCGAGCTGTCCACGCCCGACATCGGACACTCGTGGGGCGCCGTGCACAGCGAATGGGACTCCGGCGTGATGGACGGCTTCCTCACCACGGACGGCCTCAACGCGATGGGCTACTACACCCAGCAGGAGCTGCCCTTCTACTACAGCCTCTTCGACGAGTTCACGCTGTGCGGGAACTACTTCTGCTCGCTGCTGGGGCCCACGTGGCCGAACCGCTTCTACACGGCGGCCGGCACCTCGGGCGGGATCACGACGAACGGCATCTGGGGCTTCGGCGTCTTCGACTACCCGATCATCCTCGACCTGCTGGAGGACGCGGGCATCACCTGGAAGGTCTACAACCTCGGATGGGACAGCGTGCCGTACGGCAACACCGACAACGTCTTCGTGTTCTGGAAGCGCTGGGCGAAGGATCAACGGACGCGCGGCAGCAAGGGGGGCTACCTGAACGACCTGCGGCGCGACCGGCTCCCCCAGGTGTCGTTCCTGGTGCCGAGCTACGCGCGCGGGTGGGACGAGCACCCGCCCGCGGACGTCTCGGTCGGGATGGGGATCCAGGAGGAGCTCGTCACCGCGCTGCGGGCGTCCTCCGCGTGGGACACGTCCGCATACCTCATCACCTACGACGAGCACGGCGGATACTTCGATCACGTGGCGCCGCTGCAGGTCGATGCGTTCGGGCTCGGGATCCGCGTCCCGACCTGGGTGATCTCCCCGTTCGCGAAGCAGGGCCACATCGAGGCGACCCGGTACGACCACGTTTCGACGCTGAAGTTCATCGAGACCGTGTTCGAGTTGCCGACGCTCGCGTCGATGAACCACCTGTTCGACGTATCGACGCCGGGCGGCGCGAACTACGAGGCGGCGAACGGCGCAGCGACCGGTCCACCGGCCCCGCCACGCGATGCGCTCGGATCGATCGGCGACATGACGGAGTGCTTCACGTTCTGACAGTCGTCGAGGGCACGGGATCACTGACCGGCACGGGCAGACGGCCGACGACCATGGTTCCCCGTCCGGGCGCGCTCCGCACCTCGAGCGAGCCGCGGACCGCGTCCAGACGGTCCGCCATGCCCTGCAGGCCCGTGCCGTAGCGCGTGAGGCCCGGCTCGAAGCCGGACCCGTCGTCCTCGACCTCGAACACGAGCCGGCCGCCGCCTTCCGACAGGCGGACGACGGCGTGGCTCGCGTTCGCGTACTTCGCCACGTTCTGGAGCGCTTCCAGACAGCAGAAGTAGGCGACCGCCTCCAGCTCCTGCGGGTAGCGGCCGACGCCGTCGGCCGCTACCTCCACGGGCACGGCCCCCTTCCGCGCCTGCGCCTCGAGCGCCGCGGCGAGCCCCCTGTCGGCGAGCAGCGGCGGGTAGATGCCGCGGGCCAGGTCGCGGAGCGTCTCGAGCGCTTCCTGCGTCTCGGTCTGGATGTCGGCAAGCATCGACTTCGCCTTCTCGGGATCCCGGTCGACGAGCGTTCCGGCCAGACGCTGCTTCACCGCGAGCGCTACGAGCTGCTGCTGCGCGCCGTCGTGGAGGTTCCGCTCCAGAGCCTTCGCGCGCTCGTCCTGCGCCGTGACGATCCGGCGGCGCGACTCGCGAAGCTCCTCGATCAACCGGACGTTGCGGAGCACGAGCGCGGCCTGCGCGGCGACGTCGCTGAGCAGCTGCTCCCGGTCTGCCGCCAACGGCTCGGCCCGCGGCGTGACCACCGAGATCGCGCCCAGCAGCTCCCCCGCGTACCGCACGGGGAACGCGCGCTCGCGCTCGGGGAAGTCGAACCGCTCGGGGTCCTCGATCGGCACGGACTCAAGGGAGCCGTTCGACGGCCACGAGGCCGCGGGCCGCAGCCCGGACCCGACGCGGATCCACACCCGGGCCTGCGTGGCGCCGATGCCGTCGGCGAGGATCCTCGCCATCCTCGGCAGCACGTCTTCGGTCGAGTAGGTCTCCGATGCGCGCGCGGTGAAGTCCGTGAGGACCTCGTACGGCGTCGCGCGCTTGCCGTAGACGAGCCGGTTCGCGAGGCGCCGCGCCCGCTGGCGGACCGGCTGGAACGCGACCGCGACGAGCGCCGCGGCGATCGCGGACAACAGCGGGCTCCGCTCGTTCCCCACGAGTGCACCGATGCCGACCACCAGGCCGATGTAGACGATGGTGATGAACGCGACGAGCGTCGCGAACACGACGGTCCTGCCGATCACGACGTCGATCTCGTAGAGGCGGTACTTGAGGATCGCGCGCGCGATCGCCACGTAGAGGAACGCGAGACCGACGTCCGTGAGGATGGAGAACACCGGTGAGTTGCCGCCGAAGGGCACGCCGATCGCGAACGCGATCGCGGTCAGCCCGGCCGCGGTCGCGAACCATTTCAGCTGGAGCCGCTCGTCCCCGGCCGAGCCCTTGAACCGGACCACCGTGGATGCGAACGAGGCGAGGATCGTGAGGGGCAGCGCCACGATCGCGAAGATGAACAAGGCGACCAGCACCGTGTTCACGATCCCGCCCGTGGTGCCGTTGGAGAACGGATCGTTCCACGACGCGGTCGAGCTGATCAGCGCGATGACCTCGAGCATCCCGAACAAGGCGAACGTGAAGAGCTCGACGGGTCGCCACCTGCGCGATGGGATCTCACCGGTCGGGAACCAGAGGAACAGGAGCACCAACGCGGTGAACGGAAGCGGCCAGAGCATGTTGGTGAGCCAGCCCGCGAGGTTCCCGCCCGAGACGGATCCCGGGTGGACGCGCAGGGCGTAGGTGGCGTACGCGTTCGCGACCTGACTGATGCCGAGGATGAGTCCGACCGCCAGGAACAGCCATCCGATCCGGTTCTCCGGACGCCGGATGACGAGCAGCATCCCGAGAGCCGGCGTGCCGAGGTTCACCGCCGCGTCGAGGACGCCCGTCAGGCCCCACGACGGCACCCCGGCGGGAACGCTGGCGTGGCGGTCGACGAACAGCACGATGAGGGCAGTGATCATGAGCGCGGTCGACGCCACGGCCACGGTCACGGCCAGGCGACGGACCCTCGGGGAACTCACGGTCGTGATTGTGCCCCTGTTGGAGCTTAGGAGGGAGCCCTGCTAGCGCGAGCTCCCTCGGTAGGGCATGCACCCCCCTCTTGCGCTTCCCGGGTTGACGCGGAGGGAGCGAGGGGCAGGGCTGGAATGCCGCGAAGCCGGGACAGCTAGGACTCCGGGCGGACGGAGGATGCCTGGAACTCAGGGCGTCAGGGGATGGGCCTGGACGGTCG
>WNGD01001797.1_pt1 | contig 57142 bp, 47 predicted proteins | sample 5400671 | NCBI WGS metagenome assembly WNGD01 (sample SAMN13153369, study PRJNA577476) | soil metagenome | isolation source: 40 cm soil or saprolite under grassland replicate 2 | place: USA:California | collected 2016-06-15 | reverse complement strand
CGTCTGAGAAAAGAGTACGGCGATATCGTGCGCTTCCGGGCTGTGGGTCCTGTCTTTGTGTATATGTTCTTCCATCCCGATGACATCGACCATATACTACGGCGCAACCAGCAGAACTACCAGAAAGGGAATGCGCTGGCCCTGTTCAAATCGGCGCTGGGCGAGGGCTTACTCACGAGCGAGGGCGATTTCTGGCTCAGACAACGTCGGCTTGCACAACCCGCATTCCATCGCCAGCGTATCGCGGCGCTTGCTCCTCTGATGACGGAAACAACTGCATCGATGCTAGAACGTTGGCAGACATTTGAGCAAGGCGAGCTGTGTTTTGATGTTTCGCAGGAAATGACCAGCCTGACGTTTCAGATCGTCGCCAGGGCGCTGTTTAGCACCAACGTTGCGGATGAAGTCGATACTGTTGGACGGGCATTCACTGTTGTTCTTGATCAACTCAACTATCACCTGAGTCACGTAGCTCTGCCTGATCGCATTCCCACCCCACGCAACCGGCGTTACCTCCAGTCACTCGGTGTGCTTGATAGGCTGGTCTATGACATTATTCAGCAACGTCGTCGTACACAGGAAGACAAAGGCGACCTGCTCTCGATGTTCCTGCTGGCGCAGGATGCGGAGACAGGGGAGCAGATGAGCGATAAACAGTTGCGCGACGAAGTTATGACCATGATGCTTGCCGGTCATGAGACCACCGCCAATACGCTGACCTGGATCTGGTACCTGTTGGCACAACATCCTGCTATCGAACAGAAACTGCACGCAGAACTGGCTTCAGCGCTTGAGGGAAGAGCGCCGACATTCGCCGATCTTGCTCGTCTTCCTTACAGCAAAATGATTATCGACGAGTCTTTGCGCCTGTATCCGGCAGCTCCCGGACTATCACGCAGAGCAATTGCCGCTGACGAAATTGGCGGCTATGCTATTGCAGGTGGCAGCGAGATCGCGATCTCGCAATATGTCACCCATCGCCATCCCGACTTCTGGGAACGGCCCGACGTGTTCGATCCCGAACGCTTCCTCCCCGAACGTTCTGCACAACGCCCTCACTTTGCCTATTTCCCCTTTGGGGGTGGGCAACGCCTCTGTATCGGCAACTCCTTCGCGCTGATGGAGGCCCAGTTGCTCCTGGCCACAATTGCACAATGCTATCGCTTGCGCCTGGTACCTGAGCATCCGGTTGTAGCCGAGCCGCTTGTTACTTTACGCCCTCGCTATGGTCTGCGGGTGACGTTAGAAAAACGTATTTGAAATGATACCCATCCTATACAGAGGAGTTTGTACTAACCTGCTCTGCCGTCCCAGGCTCGTTAATTGCAACAGGGAGTGTAAAGCAGAAGCAACTGCCATGTCCTGGTATACCCGAACTTTCCACCCACATCACTCCACCCATAGCCTCTACAAGGCGCTTACTGATGTATAGTCCAAGGCCTGTTCCACGTACAGAGCCGGAAAGATCGCGCTTAAGACGAACAAATTTCTCGAAGAGCAAAGGGATATCTTCAGCTACAATCCCTGGCCCATGATCTTTCACATAGATACCAATATGCGAGTAAGGGACCATTGCCAGAGGACTATCTGTACCGCGCAGCGCACTTACAATAATAGCCGTTTGTGTAGGAGCATACTTGAAGGCATTGGAGAGTAGATTGCGCAGCACCTGGCGCAGATATTGGGGATCTGCCCTGACGCTCAATGTCTCCGGCACCTGCACGCGCACCTCGTATTTTTCTATGGTGCGTGGATCAAACTGCATGAGCACGTCGTTTACGATCCGAGCAAGCACGACATTTTCACGCTGAGGCGGCATCATCTGTTTATCGAGATGAACGGCATCCAGTACGTTGTTCACCAGGAGTTTGAGTTCTTCACAACCACTCATGGCATGAGTGAGAAATGTTGTACGCATCGAGCTATCGAGTTGACCACCATGTACTAAGAGCAACTCCAGATAGCCATAGATCTCCGTTAATGGAGTCCGTAATTCGTGACTGACGTTGACCAGAAACTGGTCTTTGAGACGACTCAAACGCTGCTGATGCTCATAAGCACGTCTTTGTTCTGCCAGGGAACGCGCGATTGGCTGCGCAAAACGTCTTCCCGCCAACACACCGAGAAGAATAGCCAGCACAAGGACAATCGCGGCAATCCAGACAGCAATGTGCAGTTGATCGTCGGCCACTGATGTAACAGTACTGAGGGGACTGAGCACAAAATAGCTCCAAGGGACAGTATAGGTCGTCTGTCGCACTACCTGGAACATCTCATGCTGACCCGACGGAGTCATCTGAAAGTTTGCAGGTGGTTCTTTCTGCTGTTGGAACGTTGCGAGTGCGGGATTAGGGAGCACCGTAAGCCGCTTCTGGCCGGATATGCCATAGAGTTCTTCAGCGCTGATACGTTGTTGCAATGCCGGTGAGAGCGGAGCAATCGCGGTGAATACCAGCGGCGGGAGCGTCATATCTTCTATGTTGGGATGAAAACTGGTTGCGGCAATGCGCACACCATTCTCGTCTAAAATAAAGGCATAGCTGCCCTGCCCATTCGCATTTGCATCATCGTTGACGATCTGCCAGATAGCGTGGAGATCGAAGGTGTTACGCACAACGCCAACGACCGTATAGGAAGGTGTCACCACAGGAGAGTAAAGATCGATATATGCTTCATTGCTCACAGGGTTATAGAAGACATCTGAGAATAATGTCCTCTTTGTGGTTTGTAGTTGCTGCAACGCACCTGGCACAATGAAATATGATCCATGTATCTGGGGGACAGCCGGGTAATACAGGCGCAGATTCCCTTGTAGATCGAAGAGAGACCAATCATCGTAATAACTGCCTCGACCATGGCCAGTGGCAAGACCCTCACGCGCTTGCTTCTGGAAGCCTGGTGCTCCGGCAAGAAACTGCTGGATTGATGGTAAGCGACTAATGGCTTCCGTCTCCAGTATACGCTCAGCCATATAATTATCAATCAACTGAGTCCGTGTGCGTGCATCTGTCTGCATTTCTTTACTGGTCTGATCGACAAGCGATGGCCGCGAAAGCAGTACAAGCGTGACCACGGTTATCACCAGTGGTAGAATAACGGCAAGTACGAGCACTCCTGAAAGGCGTGCAGCCAACGAAAAGCGCTGTAACTGTTGTTGCGTTTTCTCCTGTTTAGACATAACGCATTCCCTACCTGCTCTTGTAAATTGCGGATTGTGCCTCGGGAGTATCAACATTGTACCTATCTATGATAACATAGCCGGTAGTGACTCTTTTCTGAATGCTCTTGCCTGCACCCGAAAGAGCTTTAATAGCATAGTCCACTGCGATCCTGCCCATTGCGGCTGGTTGTTGGGCAATAACGAGATCGACGACCCCATTCCTGAGATCAACAATGGCTTGCTCAGGAGCATCAAAACTGGCAATTTTGATCACACCCAACTTATCCGCATCCTTGACGGCCTGTGCAGCTCCTTCGGCGCTGAACAGATTCGCGCCAAAGATACCCGCAAGATCGCTCACACGGCGCAAGACAGCGGCTGTCTGTTTCCTGGCAGTAGCAACACTATCATTGTTATAGTCCACACCAACCAGTACAACGGCTCCATTGGTCGCTTCAATAGCGCTCTTGCAGCCCTGCTCACGCTGCAAAATCGTGCTGATCCCGGGCTTCACATTCTGGATATAGACCTTGCCTTTTCCGCCAAGCGCTTTAATCAGGGCAATACCTGCAATCTTGCCCCCTTCAACATTATCGGAGCCAATATAGGAGAGAGGAAATGTCACCTCACCATCGGTATAATCACCATCGCCAATATAGGTGTCCACGGAGATGACTTTGATGCCCGCATTATAGGCTCGTCTCAGCGGCTCGACCAGAGCATGCTTATCACATGCAGCAATAAGAAGCACATCGACTTTTTTCTTGATCATATCCTCCACGAGAGGGATCTGTAAGACCGCATCGAACTGGGCAGGCGCTGCAACAACGAGTGTGGCCCCGAGTTCATCGGCTTTTGCCTGCGCACCCTTCTGCATGGTGATGTAGAAAGGATCATTCTCCACACCCTGCACCAGCGCAATTACAGCATGCTTTGCAACCGGATTTGTGGTAGAAGGAATACTGACAGGATCACATGATACAAGGTATCCGCCACCCACAATAGCTGCTGTTCTTGCCAGAAATTTTCGGCGGCACAACCGTTGTGTCAGCCAATCAACATTGTCCAAGCGCGCTTCCTCCTTATAGAAGGATATTCTATCAACTCCTGGCGTTGCCCATGAAGCGAAAGCTCCGGAACCACGTTTAAGCTACTCGCCACCGATTCTATCGCACTTTCATTCAGCTCCCCCACCGTATGTCAAAGTCCGAATCATTTAGTACGTACTTAGGCAGTGTAGCAATCGGTTACGTTATTGTAGTGCATTTCTAAGCGATTGTCTACCAACAACATCGTCGTACAGGGCGCTTCAAACGTCGTCCGCGTGGACCCGTAGAGGCATGCCTTGCGTGTGCCGCGTCGCTCAGGAGAACGTCTCAGGCGCTCAAGGGTGTTGCCCTCCACGCACGCGGCACACGCAAGGCATGCCTCTACGGGTCGTTTGAAGCGCCCTGATCGTCGTAGGAGTTGCAGAATTTGGGATGCAGGATGGCATGAGTTCCCGGATCATCTCTCAAAAGAGAAACGTATAACTCTGACCAGGACTGTATAATATTAGGAAGCGATAGAATATAGTTATCAGTATGCAGGAGTCGGCCATTCCCCCGGCCCGAAGGTGCTGGGCCTCCTTGCCATATTTCTGTAAATAGTTTTTTTGCTCCGTGCACTAGAGGGAGAAGGAAACATGCCAGTAGAGCGGCAACAGATCGGTCCTTACCGTTTCCAGCAGTTGCTTGGATATGGCAGTCTGGGCGAAGTCTATCTTGTGGAGGATACCCGTAACAATCGCCAGGATGCACTTAAATTACTGCGAGCGGGCGCAACCACTTCAGCACAAGAAGTCCGCTTCTTTGAAACTGAAGCAAAGACAATCAGCCAGTTCAACCATCCCCACATCCTGCCACTCCTTGATTACGGCGAGACAACTATTGATGGTGCGCAGGTTCCATATGTTGTAACGCCGTTTTGTCCAGAGGGCACACTTGTGACATGGTTGAAACAAAACAGCAGCACAGGAGTTGTCTCGCCTCAGGATGCATCAGCAATGGTGCGCCAGGCGGCAGACGCGCTGCAATATGCACATAACTACGGCATCGTGCACCAGGATATCAAACCGTCGAATCTTTTCATCCGTGGAAGAACAGCAGGTATACCAGATATATGGGTGGGTGACTTTGGGCTGGCACAGATAACACGCGATGAAGGGAACACCAACGTGGCTGTGCGTGGCACGCCTACCTACATCGCACCAGAGCAATGGATCGGTCATCCGGTACCCGCGACCGATCAGTATGCGCTTGCTGTGCTGACCTACCAGCTTCTCACAGGCCAGTCGCCTTTTCAGGGAAATCGGGAGCAACTGAAATACGCGCATAACAATCTCTGGCCCCCACCTCCCAGCACCATCAATCCCACACTCCCCTCCGAAGTCGATGGGGTTATCCGGCGTGCACTGGCGAAAAGGCCTGGCGATCGTTTCAATAGCGTCACGGCTTTCGCGGATGCCTTGCAGCAAGCCATTACAGGAGTAGCACCTGGCGGAGGACTTCCTGTACAGGGCCAGGTCGTGCTTCCGGCTTACCGGGATCTGAGTAACGAACCAGCACCATTCTATGGCGAAGAAACGGTCGCAGCAAACGCGGTATCACCAGCACCACAGCCACAAAGAAGCAACGTTCCCCCTGCAGCACCGCCCGAACCGAGTCCCTACCCTCCTGAACCCGAACGCCGATCGACAAATACCGCGCTTATTGTGCTCATAGCAGCTCTCGTCATCGTTCTCCTCGTGGGAAGCGTCGTCCTTTTCTTCGTGCTCAAGGGTAACAATACGGGAACGCTCGCGCCTGCCAATGCTACTGCCACTGCGCTGGCGAATGTTACAGCCACAGCTCAAACAGGTAGTCAGACGGCCACAGCAAACGCAGGAAACGCGAAGGCTACCGCCACCGCGGCGGGTTCACAAAACGCCGCCACAGCTACAGCCCGGGCCAACGCGAACGCAACAGCTCAAGCCAACAATGCGAAAGCTACCGCCACTGCCCAGGCTAATGCGAACGCAACAGGTACAGCCACAGCTGCCACAGCGACTGTTCAACCAGCCTCACAGTTCAATGGGAACTGGGTCAACGATAATTCTGCACAAACTAGAGGAGTAAGTCGGTTGAACATTACAAATTCTGGCCTGACCATTCACGTACAGGCACTTGGCAAGTGCGGAACAGCCGACTGTCTATGGGGAACACAAGATGTACCGTACCGAGGCAACCAGTTCACAGCCACCTTCACATCAAATACAGGGAGTCAAGAACGGCTTATCATATCGATGAACAATCCAAACTCGTTGCAGGTGATCGATAACGATTTAACAGACAATACCACGCAAACCTTCACCTTCCACAAGATGTAGGATGCCGGAAGTTCCAAAGCGAGGCAGAGCGGATATCTTGTATTGCTTTCCACTCTGTCTCACATCTGGTTGGTTCACTGCTGAGGATGCCCGCCGATATTGCCTCTATATTCACCATGAGCGTGCCCCGTCTTTGACAATGTAATGCGGGCAGGCTGTGTTTGCTCGCTGGAGAGAAACGCGATGACCAGCACACCGTTGCCATAGGTCACATTAGCACGTTCGCCATCAACTGGACCGGGCAGGCTTAATTCGCGATGATACCCTCCCGCGCTCCATTCTTCCAGGATGACCTCTTTGGCATGTTTCAGCGTCGCGCGTATATCTCCATGCAAGATTAATTGACCATTCTCGGTCACTTCGACAAGGATATCCTCGGGTTCAAGTCCGGGCATCAAGGCGGCAACGGTTAGATGATCAGCAGTTCGATAGATGTTGACGGGAGTATGTTGCAGGTCTGGTTGTTCTTGCATACGTTCTGTCTCCTTGTATCTGCGTCTGTAGCAGACAACCACAATGGTTTGACGTTGGCCTACCAGTTTCATAAGGAATGCAGCGTTTAACGCTCTGCGTTAGTATGCGCTCAAATCTCAAGAAGAGTCAATCCCCCCAGTTTAACAAGTCGAGGGCATCTTCAAGAGTCAGTTCGCCGGTTGAGCCGTCCCGCTTACGCAAGATCAGAATTGGAAATGCTATAATAATTCTATAGAATTATCTTTTATAGCATCATTAAATTCACAACTGCCTTGCTTATAAAGAAAACTGAAGAAGTAAAAGAAGAAGTAAAAATATTATTATTTCTCTCTAAAAAAAGTAGACAGACGAGGTGAAATGCTGTAATATGGTTGAGGAGACTTATGTACCCCGGCGAAGGCATTGAGTACAGCATATATCTCTCAGAACGAAGAATGGAGGCAATATCCATGCCTTTGAAAGAAACTGAAGAAACCAGCCAATTTTCTTTTGAACCTTTTGCAGCCCATCTATTTTATACTGCTGTCAATCGTTCGCTGGTCCAGCGTGCACTGGCTCCGCTGGCGGAACTCCCTCAGACAACGCCCCTGACGATTGTCGATATGGGTTGTGGAACGGGAGCGATCACCCGGCTGATTGCAGAAGAAATGTGTCGGCAGGGACGGCAGGCGCGTATTCTTGGCATCGACCCCTCGGCAGTGGCACTCTATCATGCACGGAAGAGTATGGAAGAAATGGGAGCAACCGCTGAGTTCCTTCAGGGAGAAGCAACCGACCTTCCACACTTCATCCAGCAGAGCAATGCTGTATTCTTTTGTAACGCGATCCATCTACTCTCCGACAAACGTTTAGCATTCGAGCATATGGCAGCCATTCTCGTTCCAGGTGGGATCTTCGCCTGTAACAGCGCATTTTATGAAGGGACGAACGTGGAAGAAACGACCCGCTTCTCCCGCCTGTGGATACGTCGTGCAGTGGGATGGTTGCGCAAAGAGCACCCGGAAGTGCGTTTATCTCGTGAAGCCAGAACGGCAGCTATGCAGTGGCTCACGCCAGAGGAGTACGCCAGCCAGCTCAAACAAAGCGGCTTTTGCAGCGTTGATGTAGACCAGGAGCAGGTCTGGATGCCTCAGGATAGCTTACGCGATCTGGGACACTACAGTCTCTTTATCGAAGGGGCTTTGCCGGGAGCGCCCCTGGCCCTTGGAGCAGCCGCGCTTGGGGCTACCGTGTACCAGACATGCCAGGAGCTCCAACTGAGAGAAGTGCCGCGCATGTGGTTACAGCTTATAGCAACAAAAGCATAAAGGTTGCTAATGCCATGTGCGGGTTTGATTGATCTGCTCTTTGGCACGAAAGGCTGTTTCCAGGTCAACCTGGAAGGCGTTAGCCAGGTCCAGGAGATAACTTAGCACATCGGCGAATTCTTCTTCAAGCGCCCATCTCTTCTGACTGGCCTTTTCGTCATACAGGCCCGCCGACTGACGCATGGCTTTAGCCAGCTCTCCTACTTCTTCGCTGAACAATAAAAACTTTTCCGCGTAGGTATCTTTCGTCCAGCCTCTTTCCTGGCAAACCGCATCCATATACTGCTGCAGATCTTTAAGAGTTGGACGTTCCGATAAATGCGCCATAATTCTTCCTCAATGTTATGAATCAGAAGGACTATCAGTTATTTCAGTATGCGCTATTTTATAACTTATATACTGATAGCTCAAGATATATAAATATTTTGCCGGTCAGATCTGATTGAAGAGGCAGGCTATCATCACACTTTGCCTCTAGAGCGGCTGTGCTATTGCGGCGAATAGTACATCCGGGCCATGTGAAAAAAAAAGTAAAGGATCGATCCGTTTATGCACATAGCAATAGGTCTACAATAATTTATTTGAGATAAGCAAACCAGGAAGGATTTCATCTTTATGAAATGGTATCCGTATGGACATGATTTTGGTAATGCGGAGATGGGCGGCGTCACAGTTATCAGCGGGAAAACATTTTCGCGCAGCATTCCTACGGCCTTCGCGAAGGCCGATACCAGCGCGATGCAAAACCTTGGTATTAATGTAGAGCAAACGAATGCACATGTTATCCAGTTTTATGGTGAAGCAATGTCATATGCCGTTGGTGAACTGGCATTGCAACAGGCAGTGGATGTGTATCACGGGCGTGGTGATATTCAGCGCTATGCGAGCAAATACAGTCTTCGTGGCCTCTTGACAATTGCCGCATCGCTCATTCCCGATACGGAGTTTGGTCTCTACGTGGTTACTGGCTTGCCAGCCGAAACCTATATCAAAAATCTGGCATTACGCAATAGCATCAAGGCGGCACTGGATGGCACCCACATCTTTACGATGGACAATGGCAAGACCCTGCGCCGTGTGACCGTCGAAGTTGCCACCGTAGTCATGGAGGGGGCAGGAGCGTTGATTGCCTATGGTGAAAAATTAACAAGCAAGATGACTGAGAGTTCGGTAATCGACATCGGAGGACGCACAACAGATCTGTATGTAGCACGCGGCCAGGTTCCTGTCACAGAGTACTGCAAAGGGAAGCCATTAGGCGTTGAAACTGCCACGCAGATGCTCATGGATACCTTTGAGAGCAAGTATGATCGTTCACTTTCGTTGCTTGAGGCACGTGAAATCATGTTTGCCTATGCTTCGCATGGCGAGATCAACTATCCTGATGTCTCTGTGTACGGGAAGACGATCGGCGCACATGAGTTGGAACGCCTGACAAAGGAAGCGGTATCACAGGTCGCAAGCGAGATTGTTTCCTTCGTCGCTTCGGCCTGGCGACAGAGCGATCGGGATGCGGTCGCGGCCAGCTTCAAGCCAGTACTCAATATTGGCGGTGGTGTCTACTATTTCCACAACTTCCTGAAGAAGCGCATTCCTCACCTGTCCCGGCCCGATGATCCTATCCATGCCAATGCGATTGGCTACTGTAACCTGTCAGGCAACCTGCTCATACGCAAAATCCAGGCGAACGGCGCTAAAGCATTGTCCTAAAGAGAGGAGCTTATGTCACAAGACGTAGAAAGGTATCTATATTTTACTGTTGCATTACTCAAAGATTCAGTCGCGTTAGATGCACTCTGGCAAGACGCGCTAAAATATCATATGATTGACCAACCAGGCAAGTTAATTGCCATTCGTCTGACGGAGTACTACGAGATCATGGCCGGTGGAGCGCTGCCCTCAGCTCCTGGTGCATCCGTTGTGAACAACCAGCAGCATACGGCCAGCAATGGAGTAAGCAAAGAAGAGACGACAATTGCGCACTCTGCCAGTAGCAATGGCACGAGTTCTGTGATCAGTCAGGCCGATGACTATTACTTAGAAGCCCAGCCGATTATCGCGACTTCCCCTGATGTAGCGCAGAATGCGGAAGCCGCCGCGGACTATTGGACGCTCCTATAGAAGACTTAAAAGACAATCTCCCCACAAGGTTTCAGGTCTTGCTGGGAGATTGTGCTTTTCAGGCAGACAATAATTCTTCAATGAGATCCAGCAATTTGTTCAGATCAACGGGTTTGCTCATACCTACGAGGTGACGTGACTGGATATCGTATTGAAGGACGCCCGCAGTCGTCAGGATAGTTGGAACGTGCTCCAGACCCTCTAGAGTACATAATCGATCGTAGAGTTCGAGCCCGTTCATCCTGGGGAGATGATAATCCAGGATGATCAGATCGGGACGATATTCTTTGACGATTTCTAAAGCATGAGTTCCATCCGGTACGAGCAAGGCCTGATGCGGTGTCTCTTCTGAAACCGCGCGCACCAGGGCCTCCCCAATGAGGGCATCATCCTCGACGATCAGAATCAGTTTCATAGCAGCAGGTTTATTTATTACCAGGTGCTCTTTATCGTTAAACATAGCTCGACTCCTGCCAACACCACAAAGATGATATGCAATGGTGCTCTTTTATAGCACGGACTGGCATAGAGCGTTAGTTTCAGGATGAACTTAATATGGAACAGTCGTTGTACTGACTGCTGGATAATAAGCTTTGTAACCAAGAGCGCGACCGATGGCTGCCGCAAGCCAGAATAACGGGCGTTGAATGAAAACAGGAATACCAGCTACATAAGCTGAAGGCTCAAGCGCCTGCAACATGACAATTGTTTGCAGAATGTTTTTGGGTAAGCCATCTTCCTTTACTTTGCCTTGTTGAGCTAATGCATACAGGGTTTCGAAAAAGGCGGCGGACGCCAGGAGCAACTGCATCTGAGGCCTGTCTAATTGTGTGATCTTGCGTACCTGTAGAGTATCATTACCCACGTTCCAGGGATGCACATGCGATATCTTCCTCGGCAGACGGAAGCTGTCACCCGCTTTTGCCGAGGACTCGACGTTCCCAATTTTATAATGAGCAGAACCCGTAAGGATCTCAAAACGCTCATCGTAGTAGGGATGAAAATGGGCCGATAAGCCCTTTCCACCACCCGGTTTGATAAAGAATTCGATCTCTAAGAGCGTTCCGTTCGTATCCGGTCCTGTCTTTACGAAGATCATGCGCTCACCCGTTACCGGATTATCGAATACCTGACCAGCTTTCGGCATAGTTCACCCCTTCGTTGTGGTCCCATACTTACGATACGATTACGCTTGTGTCCAGGGCGCAAAGGGATTTCTGGCCTTCTGGAGTAAAGATTTCAGAGCCGGGTAGTGCCGTGTCACAATACTTGCCATCCCACTCTCAGTAATCCAATCCAAACCAACCTGGGTGTAGACCTCGGGCGTATAGTCCCTGGTAAAGAAACGGTCGCTGTTCAGGCGGCGCGAGGCCATAAGGATAAAGATGCGGAAGGCGGTGTCGCTGAATCCAAAGCCTTCTGGCAACGGTTCCGCATACAGACCAACCATGAGATCTACCTTGTCGATATCGTTATCATACACACGTCTGATCTGTTCGACCCACTCTGGATTGTCGCTCAACTCTTCGAAAGTCTGGACGGCCAGGCGGTGCACCTGTTTACGGAACTCGTTGTAACGCGGCACGCCACGCTCACGATCGCGGATGATTTCGGTTGTTGACAGGTCGATCAGGGTACCGTCCGGTTCCTGACGATGGCGCAGGTAACGAGGGTAGTTATGCAGCGTTAAAGCGCCGGGATGGGAGGTACCAAAAGAATAAAAGAGGTCGGTTAGCGAAACCTGCTCTAACACCTTGCGGGCGTTTTTGTCTGCCACCTCTGGCAACGTGGGCTCCATAAGTACGGCATTATTGGTTAGAGAACGGAAGCTAAATTCGTCCGGCAGCAGTGGATGCATACGGTAGACGGCCACAAACTCTTCCGTCAGAGAGTAGGGAACTCCGAAATGATCGGTAGCAGAGCCAGGGATACCGCTGATCACCTCGCTCTTGCTGATACGTCCGAAGTGCTTGTGAACCCATTCGCCTGCGATGCCCCACCAGTTACTGTGCATAGCAACTTGCAAGGCGGGATGACCAAGGATGGCAGGTGTCCACTCTACCGTGTGAATTTTCGCCATCAGAGCAACATTGATCAGCCGGGCACGGTTGTACAGATCGTCGTCGGACCAATCTGGATAGTTTTTATGCAGCAGATCGCAGATGGTGTTGTGCTCTAACGTAAAGAGCGTGTGCATAAGACTCAGGCCAATCCACCAGTTACCAGAAACGCTGGCCAGGTCGGTCCCTGTCGCCGGATCAACGGGAAGCAAACCATCGGGACCAATAATGAGTTTCCCACCATCGCCTGTACGCATCCTGTGCATCGCAGCTTCATTGCTACCATAGATCTGCGAACCGTCCCACCAATGCGTTTCGGTGCTAAGAAATGTGGGGGGTAATCCATCTGAAGCAGATGTGTGCGTAGGATCACTATGTGTGCGCAAAATCGTCATTGGGCGTTCAGGCCAGGGGTCATCTTCGCTGAGTGGCACCTGCCAGGGATTCTCTTTCTGGTTCTTGCCGTGGCTGAACCAGTCGTGGACCATAAACTGAATCCAGGCTGCCGCCAGCAGGTTGAGGCTGGTCGCAGGACGAAACGTATCACGCGCCAGTAGTTCAGTGCTGACTTTGCGGGGATTGGGTGTGAGGATTGCAGATTCGTCAGGAAAGGCAAATTTTAGCGGAATGTTGCGACCAAAACGCGTGCCAGCGCTTCCCATCCTGGGGTAGGTCAGGTCGTTGCAGGTGCCATCGGGAGTACGTATTGTCGGACACTGGCAGTCCGTCGCAGTGGAAGTTGCAGGCAGATCCGTCGCGGTCCCGAGTGAAGTATCAGCCAGGTTCTGTTCGCGCAAGATGTTGCGTAAGCCAATAAATGTCAGGAGCGCCAGCGGAACTGGAAGCTTATGCCAGCCAATCGACTGATCGACTTTCTGAGCTACCCTATTGAATAAGCGTGTAAACAGAGACGTGGTCATATAAACCATCCTTCTGGACGTTTTTTAGAAATTTCCTTCTCTATTATACACGTTGCTGGGTTAAATTTTTATCGGTGTAGTATTCTTAAGTCGCCTGCACGTTACTACAAGACAAAGGAGATTTCGCCTGAAAGCGTGTAACAGATGGCCTGGGCATTCGGGAAAAAAAGTTTGAAGGCACCTTCGATAATATTCCCATTGCGATCACGACTCGGCTCCTCATGAGAAAAATTACAAATGACAGCTTGATTATCAACAATATCGCCATCAAAACGACGAATAAGTTTCAACGCCCGGGAGGTTATGGTAAGACAGTAGAGTGTTTTCAAGGCTTTATCCCTTATAGAGCATCTTTCTTTGGCACAACTGATTACGAGAAGGAAACATACAAGTGACAGCAGCAAGCCATGATCATCTGTGATGCTGAGCAGTTTCTCATCTCGACATTGGGAGAAAGCTCTTCTAAGTATACAGGCAAGGTGTGAAAATACCGTGAAGATGAGGTTGCGTCATGTGAAATCCACGTGAAGATGACGAGTATGATAGTAAGTTCTTATTAGACATCACAAAACAACTATTTATTTTTATTAAAGAAATATAAATAGTTTATATTTTGTGATTTTCATCGACTGCTTATTGACATCCATCTTGCTTCATGGTACCTTTATATAGTGCGCAATATTTTGATGCTGTGATACCAGTACCACAAGCTATTCATATATTCCACCGCACCAACCACTTTCCAGGTTTCCTGACGTCAAGGGGAGATCCCTCCAGCAAGAACGTGACTTCAACGTAGAGTGTCACTGTACTCCGTCCCATCTTGAGCGAGTCCCAAGTTGTGTACTCGCGAGCCTGTCACTACTCATCACCAAAGAAGGAGGAAACAAGATGGCTGGCAACAGATGCGTTGTCTATGTAGAACCAGGGAAGGTACAAGTCGAAAACATTGCATACCCCAAACTAGAGTTGGAGGAGCAACATCGTAAATGTGATCACGGTGTCATTCTTAAGATTGTGGCAACAAATATTTGTGGCAGCGATCAGCATATGGTCCGTGGTCGGACGACAGCACCTAAAGGTCAAACTTTAGGCCATGAGATTACAGGCGAAGTAATCGAGGCGGGTCGAGATGTTGAGTTCATCAAAGTGGGTGACCTTGTTTCCGTACCATTTAATATTGCCTGTGGACGTTGCCGCATGTGCAAAGCAGGGAACACTGGCGTCTGTCTTAACGTGAATCCTGCCCGGCCCGGTGCCGCTTACGGTTATGTTGATATGGGTGGTTGGGTAGGTGGGCAGGCCGATTACGTGATGGTTCCCTACGCTGACTGGAACTTGCTGAAATTCCCGGATAAGGACCAGGCGATGGCGAAGATCAAGGATCTAACCATGCTCTCGGACATTTTCCCCACCGGGTATCACGGCGCTTTCTCCGCAGGGGTCACAACGGGATCAACCGTGTATATTGCTGGCGCTGGCCCAGTCGGCCTGGCATGTGCTGCATCATCGCAACTGCTTGGCGCGGCGGTGGTCATTGTTGGAGATATGAACAAGGACCGACTGGCGCAGGCTCGTAGCTTCGGCTGCGAAACCGTCGATCTTACTCAGAAAGCCGAACTGCCCGATATGATTGCCCAGATAATCGGGGAGCCAGTAGTGGACGCGGCAGTTGACTGTGTCGGCTTCGAGGCGCGTGGGCATGGTGCAGGGGCGACAGAAGCTCCTGCGACGGTACTCAATGATGTGATGAGTATCACACGTGTTGCAGGGCGAGTAGGTATTCCCGGCCTGTACGTGACTGGCGATCCAGGTGGCATCGACGACAATGCGAAGATTGGTCAACTGGGTCTGCGCATCGGTCTGGGCTGGGCCAAGTCCCTTTCCTTCGCAACTGGCCAGACGCCGGTCATGCGCTACCATCGCCAGTTGATGATGGCTATCCTTAATGACAAGATACAGATAGCTAAGGCGGTCAATGCCACAGTCATTCCGCTGGAAGATGCTCCCCAAGGCTATGTCGATTTCGACAAGGGAGCAGCCAAAAAGTTCGTCATGAATCCGCATGGCCTGATCCCCGCTTAAGAAATACATTTGACGAGCAGGAATGAGAAGGAGAAAATGAGGTGGCACGATTTGCGGCTACTGGCCACAAATCGTGCCACCTCATACAAAATGGCTTGTGAAGCGCCGCAGGCGCTGAGAAGTCAAGGAGAGACGATCTGAAGAGTTACGGCGTCTGCAAATCGTTGCACACCTGCTCTACCTCGGCCACAGTTTTCAGTCGCCTTGTCTTTTCAGCCGCATCCAACAGTTTCTGAACAGGGATGGTAGTAAGGACGGTCCTTACAGAGGGTATGGCGGTGGGCGTCATACTGAGTTCGTCTACCCCCAGTCCTACCAGCAGAGGCGCGAGGCGGACATCACTGGCGATCTCCCCGCACACGGCGACGGGTTTCCCTACACGCCGTCCAGCCGCCGCTACTTGCTGAATCAGGCGTAAGACAGCGGGCTGCATAGGATTATAGAGATGGGCAACGTCTGTATTTGTGCGATCAGAAGCCAGCGTATACTGTAGCAGGTCGTTGGCACCAATACTGAAGAAGTCGGCGTCTTCCGCGAGTTCCGAGGCCATGATGGCGGCGGATGGGACTTCCACCATAATTCCAAGCGGGACATGTGCAGGAACAGCGATCCCTTGTCGTCGCAAGTCTTCGTAAACACGATCAAAAATGGCGCGTGCAGTGCGTAGTTCCTCCACAGTCGTAATCATAGGTAGCATAATGTGAAGCTGTACCTCCGTCTCGGCGGCAGCACGTAGCAAGGCACCCAGTTGCTGTGCCAGTAGCTCCTGGTGAGCCAGGTGGATACGGATGCCACGCAGACCAAGGGCAGGGTTAGCTTCTGCAGTTGAACCAAGAATGTTAGCAAGCGCAGGCATTGGTTTATCAGCACCAGCATCCAGCGTCCTCACCACGATTGGTCCAGCTACCTGTGCTGCACCGCCTTTGAAGGCTCGAAAGACCCGGATGTAGCGCTGACGTTGTGCATCTTCATCCGGCAAAGTTGGGGAAGCGGCAAAGAGAAACTCTGTACGCAGCAGACCGATACCTTCAGCCCCCCACTCGCGAGCAGCCTCTGCCTCGGCTTCGTTCGCTACGTTTGCCAGCAGGTGTATACGACGCTCATTGATAATAATTGGCATCTGTGCCTGCCTGGCTGCGAGCTTACTGGCCGCCTGTTGCTCCTGCTGTTCTTGAAGGCGAAGAGTCAGTTGAGCAAGCACGTCCGCGGCAGGGTGAAGATAGAGGAGTCCCTGGTCCGCATCAAGGGCGAGTTCATCGTCATTGTGAATCGTAAGTAAGGCGGCCTCGTCCAGCCCGGCAATAGCGGGAATACCGAGTGCACGCGCTAAAATCGCGGCGTGGGCAGTGGGACCGCCACGTGTTGTACAAATGCCTAGCACAAGATCGGGTCGTAGTTGTACGGTGTCCGATGGTGTCAGATCATGGGCCACCAGAATGACAGGCTGACGTAGTATACTCAGATCCTGCCGCTGTACCTCCTGACCACGTAAAGAACGGATCGCGCGACTGACGACATCGCGTACATCCACAGCACGCGCTGCAAAGAGGTCGTTGTCGAGCTGTTCCAATGTAGTTGCCTGTTGTTCTCCCACCTGTGCCAGTGCGCTGGCAGCATCGAGATGCTGTTGCTCTATCAGTTGGAGCGCAGTATCCTGCAACAAGGGATCACTCACCATCAACGCCTGGGCATCAAATATAGCGGATTCTGCCTGCCCGACATTTGCCTGCACCTGTTTTGACAACATAGAAAGTTCCTGTGCAGTATCATTTAACACTTTCCGTAAAAGTATCTGCTCAGATGTCACCTGTTGCGCAGAGATCGTTCGTTGCTGCACTGCGCTCAGGGCGATACTGCCCGAGGTATAGAGAAAGGCAGGACCGATGGCGACGCCCTTTGAAGTAGTAATGCCACGCCAGGGCTCATATGCAGCCTGTGAAATGCCGGCCGCAGCCTGTGTTTCGCTGGCAGTAGAGAGGGGGGTAGATTGTTCTGCAGGCGTAGTCGTTGTTTCATAAAAATTCGCATGTACCAGTTGACCGAGAGCTTCTAGAGCTGCCCTGGCTTCCATGCCGCTGGCTTGTAGAGTGATTGTATCACCCTGACGCGCACCAAGCGCCAGCACACCCATGATACTAGCAGCGTCCGCCTGCCTTCCACGCGCCAGCACCTGTATGTGGGCCTGGAAACGTCCAGCCGTCTGGACAAACAGGCCTGCCGGACGCGCATGTAGACCAGCTGGATTGGTCAGCATGAATTGTGCTTCAAGCGTTTGCGCTGCAGCGTCTGGAGGAAGTGCAGGCGCAGAGATAGCAGCAGTAGATTCTTCGCCCTGGCTCAATGGTTTAAGCTGTTGGAGCTGCTCTACATGTGCTGTTTTTTCCGCGGCTTGCTTTACGGCTGAGAGGGAATGACCAAGGGAAGCCTCGATAGCCGCGGCAACAGCACCTTCGACGAGAGGTGCATAACTGAGCATAGTGTGAGCGCGCTGATCGTCATCTAACATTTCCAATGCCAACTCGGCAGAAAGAATAGCACTCCCCAGATCGAGCAGAACCAGGACACCATCTGATCCTGAAATAGACTGAATCGCAGCCAGAATTTTATCGGCAGAGGTTCCCAGTACATCATCGACAGCACCCCCTGCCGCTGCAAGAGGAGTCTTGCCCTGCGTCATCTGTCCAACAAGTTCGACGACACCCTCTGCCAGGCGGACACTGTGAGAAACAACAACTAAACCGACGGTCATGAAAAGTTCCCTCTCTGCTACGAGAACAAGATAGTACGTACAGGGATTGCCAGGTCACTTTTCATTGGCACAGACTTCAGCAAGACTGCGCAGTATGAGCCAGCTCGACGTCGCTCCAGGGTCCTGGTGTCCAATACTACGCTCACCAAGATAGCTGGCACGTCCCTTGGTAGCGAGCAAAGGAATGGTCGCTTTCATGCCTTCTTCAGCCGCAGAACTGGCACGAGCGCTAAGTTCGGCCAGAGATAAACCTTCGTTGAGCGCCTGCTTAGCCGCGATAAGAGCAGGCGTCAGAGCGTCAACCATCGTTTTTTCGCCCGTATGCGCCTTCCCACGAGCAATGATACCATTCAGAAAAGCATCCAACAGAGCAACAACATCAGCAGCAGTCAGATTCTGTTTATTGGCAACTGCAGCACTGGCACGCAAAAAGGCAGTACCATACAAGGGACCACTGGCGCCACCTACAGTTGACACCAGCGTCGTACCCACCGTTTTCAACTGTGTCGCGCTATCCATAGATGCCATAGCCGGGAATTTGGCACGCACAGCCTGAAAACCACGATCCATATTGACACCATGATCGGCGTCACCGATAGCAGAGTCAAGCTGTGTTAAATAGGCAGCGTTCTCACGGAGCACATCCGCTATGCGTTCTAACCAGTGCAGGGTATCCTCGTTGGTCATTGAACTATTCCTATTCTTTGAAAATAAATTGCACAGTCACACGTTTTTTGGAACTATAGAGACGAGGTGAGACCCGACAGACCGAGTCCCGCCTCTATTATATCTCTTACAGAACATGTACCAGTTACATACCCCAACGAAGGGCTGGTGTATGGACTGGCGCATCCCAGTACTTCGTCATTTCATCGTCAAGACGAACCAGGGTGATAGAAGCACCGGCCATCTCCAGGGAAGTAATGTAGCTTCCTACCAATGAACGGGCAATAGTGATATTCTTGCCATCCAGGATGCGATGCAGGGCATCGAAAACAATATACAGTTCGATCAATGGTGTGCCGCCCATACCATTGACGAACGCAAGGACTTGCTCACCAGACTTAAGACCCAGGTCTTCGATGATAGGAGCAGCAAGCATTTCAGTAATTTCGGCGGCAGGAGCAAGCTTGACACGGCGACGCCCTGGCTCACCATGAATACCGATGCCGATTTCCATCTCATCTTCACCCAGTTCAAAGGTCGGTTTGCCAGCAGTCGGGACAGTACAGGAGGTAAGGGCCATACCCATACTGCGACCCTGTTCGTTGACTTTGCGCGCCAGTGCCGCGACTGCGCTGAGAGGTGCACCTGTCTGTGCCAGGCCACCAACGATCTTTTCGAGCAGAACGGTAACACCCACACCACGTCGGCCCGCGGTATACAGACTATCCTGCACAGCCACATCATCATTGGTTACCACGCTGGCAACCTCAATTCCTTCAGCGGCAGCCAGTTCCGCGGCCATCTCGAAATTCAGTACGTCACCAGTGTAATTTTTGACTATATGTAATACACCGGCACCACCGTCTACGGCACGGGTAGCGGCCAGCATCTGATCTGGAACAGGGGAGGTAAAGACAGCGCCAGGACAGGCGGCATCAAGCATACCGAAGCCCACAAAGCCACCATGCATCGGCTCATGGCCACTTCCTCCACCAGAGATCACCCCCACTTTCCCTCGCACCGGCGCATCCTTGCGTACAATAATTTGCTGCTCAATATCAACCCGGATCAGGTCGGAATGGGCAGCTAGCATACCAGCGAGGGCTTCTTTGACGACATCTTCTGGTCGGTTGATCAACTTCTTCATGTATCGTTGTCACCTTTCGTACAAGTTATCAGGTAGGATGGGTTCCTACCCCAACGGTATTGGGAAACCCTGTGCAAGGAAGACACCAGGGGCGACGGTTCGCGAGTCGGTGAAACCACGGGCTTGTGATTCACGGGCTTGTGATTCACGGGCTTGTAAACCGCGCCCCTACAACAGCCGCGCTCCTACAACATCACGGCTTCTACTAACGCATGTACGGGGCTTGCGGGCCTACCTTTTCGGCGGCCATCTGCTCCTGCACACTATCACGATAGGATTCTACGAGAGACTGTTGTTGAGCCTGGGACCAGTTCAACTCTCCTGCCATCAATGTAGCCACCTCGTCGACGATATCCAGGCCCCTTCGCTTATCCTCAAGGACAATTGCGGTGCGATGAGTTAAGATATCAGCCGGTGTCATTGCCATCTCATAACGGCAGGCATAGGGTATTTCGGCTTTGAGATAAGGAAGATCAGAGATAAGATGCTCACCCAATGAGGCATCTTTCTCTATCATTTCCAGCAAGTTCATTGCCGCAGTACCATAACTATACCCCAGGTGTTCAATAGTCGCTGACGAGAGTCCCAGCGCCGCGCCTTTTTTCTCGAGTTCACGTTGTACCACGGGCCAACCTGCACTGCCTTGCAAAGGAAGCGATATCGTAGGATGAACAGGCATCATTTTATCTCGCTTGCTCAGGACATCAACAGTATCCTGCGCCATACGCCGGTAAGTTGTTAACTTCCCACCTGTGATGGAGATCAATCCTGTTGAACTTTGTATCACAGCATGCGTTCGTGAGAGCTTTGCAGTCGAATTGTTCGCATGCCTTGGTTTCACCAGAGGACGATAGCCTGCGTAGGTGCTAATAATATCCTCCTCAGTCAGGTGAACATTAAGATAACGATTAAGATACTTTAACAGATAGGAGACATCCTCTTTCGTCGCAAACGGGTGATCGAGATCGCCGGAACCAGTATCAGTTGTGCCATAAATCACGCGTGACTTCCAGGGAACGAGGAAGAGGATACGTTTGTCTTCTGTTTCTGGCAGCACAATCGCCGAGTCGCCGATCTTGATGTCTTCCCGTCTCAGTACCAGGTGCACCCCTTTGCTCGGTTCGATCTGAATCTGCGACTCAGCGCCGGTCAGCGAATCGACTTGTTCGGTAAACACTCCGGTGGCATTGACGATATGACGAGCGCGTACACTCACTTCCTGACCGCTCAGTCGATCACAAACACGAGCACCATAGACTTTCCCTTTGTCCGTCAGGAAGGATGTGACCTCACTATAATTGGCAACCGTCGCACCATATTGAGCGGCAGTACGGATAAGTGCCAGAGTGAAACGAGAGTCGTTGGTTTGTCCATCATAGTAGACAAAACCTTCTTTCAACCCCTCCTGCACCAGCGTTGGAGCGAGCTGCAAGACCTTTTTACGGCTCAAATGACGATGGCGATGAATATTCCGCCTGCCCGCCAGGAGATCATAGAGCCAGAGGCCGATATCAAGCAGCAGATTTAAGCCAATTCCGCCCGGTGTAGTAAAGGGCATACCGACAGGATGTCGATCTCCCTCATAGATAGGCAGGACAAAACCCACCGGACGTACCAGGTAGGGGGCGTTTTGCAGCATAAGGCCACGCTCAACCAGAGCTTCGTGCACCAGGGCAAAATCAAATTCGGGGAGGTAGCGGATACCTCCATGCGCAAGCTTGGTTGATTTACTACTCGTCCCACTCGAAAAATCAGCTTTCTCAACGAGAGCGACCTTATAACCGCGTGTGACAGCATCGAGTGCTACTCCGGCACCTGTGACACCGCCACCGATGACAAGAACATCAAACTGTTCGTCACCCAGTTCGGTAAAATTGTGCGTACGCACTTCAGATGATAGTGTTTGCATAATATTTACGAAAATACGAAGCGTGAAAGCAAGTCGTAAAGCCATCTGCACTTTTTCTCACCGCTTCGTATTTTCGTCCTTTCATGCGTTGAGCTAATGAGTTAGAGAATACTAGACAGCAGGTTCACGTACAGCTTCACCCTTTGTCTCGGTGTCACCAGACGGTCCGAGTCCTTTTGCCGCCAGTACCTTCCCGATGGTAAAGTCGTAGATAAAAGCTCCAGCGACTCCACCCAGCAGCGGTGCGACAATAGGAACCCAGAAGTAGTAATTCTTGGCGGAAAAGCTAGCGCCGCCACTGACCAGAGCAATCCACAGACGTGGACCGAAGTCACGGGCGGGATTGATAGCATATCCGCTGTTTCCTCCAAAGGATGCGCCAATTGCAACAATCAACAAGCCGATGATAAACGGGTTTATATTGCCCTGCACAGGCTGGTTACGTCCATCGACGATAGCAAAGATCAATCCAACCAGGAGAGCAGTGCCGATGAACTCATCACCGAAAGCGCCAAACGTGCCGACAAAATCCTTTGGGCTAGTGTAGAACACGTAACCGACACCCTTGGCCGTATCAGCAATATTAGCCCCGCCTATCGCGTTATCAATCGCGCCTTTGTAGACGAAGTAGAGGATGCCAGCAGCAACAAAAGCACCCAGAACCTGAGCGCCCCCCAGAATGATCACAGTCCATTCATTCGCACCTGGGAGCGGGCCCCTAAACAATCCAAAGGTGGCTACACAGCCGTCACCAAAGAGGATCAGGACCATGGTGCCGAAAAATTCTCCAATGCATTCGCCGAGTGTACCAGAGAGTGCAGAAGGTGTGCTAACAGCTCGACTTGCCATAGATGTTTACTCCATTTCTGTAGCTGAGCTTACTACATCAACCTTACATGAGGTTGAAAGACGATAATAATAACGACAAAAAACAGGCTACGTAGACAGAGTGTAGGGATGCAAATACTTGCGTCCCTACCGCGTGATAATTATGACTGCTCCCAGTCTAAGGAGCGCTCGACCGCACGCTTCCAACCAGCATAGAGAGAATCGCGCTGATCCTTGCTCCATTGTGGCTCAAAGGTGCGATCAATGGCCCAATGTTCAGCGACCTCTTCCTTGCTGCTCCAGAAGCCAACAGCCAGGCCCGCAAGATAGGCCGCACCGAGAGCGGTTGTTTCAGCAACCTTCGGTCGTTGTACTGGCACGCCGAGAATATTTGCCTGGAATTGCATGAGCAGATTGTTCACGACGGCGCCGCCATCGACACGTAACGCTTTCAGGTTGACCTTACTATCGGCGATCATTGCCTCCAATACATCGCGTGTCTGGTAGGACATCGACTCAAGTGTGGCACGAGCAATGTGGCCGATGGTCGAACCGCGCGTAAGGCCAATAATCAAACCACGGGCACGCCCATTCCAGTACGGAGCCCCCAGACCGACGAAGGCAGGCACCAGGTAGACGCCACCGTTATCGGGTTCTTCAGCAGCAAGCGCCTCAACATCAACACTGCTCTTGATTGCTCGCAGGCCATCACGCAGCCACTGGACAGCAGCACCAGTGATGAAGATACTGCCTTCTAATGCATAGGTGAGTTCTGCTTTCGCTGGATCACCCATGCCCCAACCAATGGTGGTGAGAAGGCCATTCTGCGAAGGTACGGCTCTCGACCCGGTGTTCATCAGCATGAAACAGCCGGTGCCATAGGTATTTTTCGCCATACCGATTTCGTAGCAGGCCTGTCCAAAGGTAGCTGCCTGCTGGTCTCCGGCGTCCCCAGCCATCTTAATGGCCCCACCAAAGAACTCCGGATCAGTCTCACCAAAGACACCACTTGACGGCATCACTGTGGGGAGCATCGAGTGAGGAATACCCAGTTCATTGAGAATGACATCATCCCATCTGCTCTCGTAAATGTTAAAGAGAAGGGTGCGAGAGGCATTGGAATAGTCCGTCACATGGGCGCGACCTTTTGAGAGACGCCACATCAAGAAGGTATCAACGTTGCCAAAGAGCAATTCGCCACGATCGGCCTTTTCGCGTGCTCCGGGAACGTTATCGAGAATCCATTTGACCTTCGTGCCGGAGAAATACGCATCCGTCACCAGGCCTGTACGCGCCCGAATTTCTTTGTCGAAACCCTTTGCCGTCAGGGCCTCACAAATAGGAACAGTCAAACGGCTCTGCCAGACAATCGCATTGAACACGGGTTTGCCGGTGGCCTTTTCCCAGACGATTGCCGTTTCGCGCTGATTGGTAATACCAAGCGCCGCAATATCGGAGGTTGAAGCTCCAACCTTCTTGATGACTTCCCGAGCCACTGCCAATTGACTTGACCAGATAGCTTCTGGATCATGCTCGACCAGACCTGGAGATGGATAGATCTGAGGAAACTCCTGCTGTGCCGAGCTGACAATCGCTCCCTCGTGATCGAAGAGGATCGCTCGCGAACTGGTTGTGCCCTGGTCCAGAGCAAGCACATACTTTGCCATGATTAGCCCTCTTTCTGCTGGACGCAGCTTACTGCGTCCGCACTAAATGACGACGTGCCATATGAAGACAGGCATCTACGCCTGCCCGGGTAAAGAGAGAAACACAGACTATAGAAACCTGTGCAGAAATCTACACAGAACGGGATATTCATATACAAGGATTATCAAGCTTAGCCTGATCTATGTCGACCACAGTTCCTGCCGTATGACCGTAACGGCTAAGGCTCCTGCGCGAAGTACCGCCTCCACTTGCTGAGGTGTCGAGACCAATCCAGATCCAATAAAGGGCAACGGCAATGATTTGAGCAGGTCTGAAGGAAGAGCAGGAATAACAAGCGCCGGTGAAATATCAAGCAGATCGACGCACCCGCTATCGACCGATTCCAGAGCGCTTTCCAGCCCGGTTGAATCCACGGCAAAAATACGTTGGATAGTCTCCAGACCAAAACCTTTGCCAAGCGATAATGTCTTTGGATGATTCGACACAATCCCCGTGATATGCAAGCGTTTCGCAAGATAGGGCAGGCCTGCGGAGTCCGGGTAGATACCATCGACCTGATCGACATGGACGTAGATAGAATGTCCACGTCGATGCGCTTCATCCAACAGGTTGACAAAATCGAACAGATTGCAGTGTCGCAGCATTATCGTTTTACACCGCGCGTGTTCTAATGCCTGTGTAAACTGTACACGATTCTCTACAATTGGTATGATCTTACACCGTAACGAATGGTCGGGCGAAGACCTGTAGGATTGTGTCAACATACAGCCCCCTGGTCTATTATAAGGAACACAAAAAAGCCCTAAGCCTCCTCAGGATGGCTCAGGACTTTTCATTTCACTGTCCCTAGCACAGACGAAGTTGTTTCGTTTGCAGAATTTTCATGGTTATTGCAAAATAGTAAGACTTGAGTTTGTCACTCCTTTGTGCAATTCACTCAATAAATGAGGTGGAACTTCTCTGAACAGCTATGTTACCAGTTCCTGACTATACAAGAGCATGGAGTTAGCATATAATTATGATACTCGACCATTTTCCTTTTGTCAAGGGTTGACGAACTATAGCCAGGGCTATTCAAACGACCCGTAGAGGCATGCCTTGCGTGTGCCTCGTGGGTGGGGATGCTTCCCTGTCGAGCGAGGATACCTGCTATAAAAGGGTAGTTACAGCATTGGTACAATAAGATGATCAAGCAAGAATTCCTACGTTTAGCCCGCATGTATCCGGTTGCGGCAGCAATCAAATCGACTGAAGATATGGAAGTTGCGCTATCTTCAGATGCGGTCCTTTTATTTATACTTAAAGGTGACGCATTCCAACTTACATCATTTATCTCACTTGCGCATAAACGTAGGAAAGGCGTAGTGGTGCACGTCGATCTTGTAAGCGGGATTGGCAAGGATCGTCCAGGCATTCAATATTTACGACAAATTGGTGTAGACGCCATTATTACCAGTCGCTCTCCCCTCATTGTCGCCGGGCGAGCGGAAGGATTAACGACCATCCAGCGCCTCCTTGTAGTAGACGATGCAGCGCTAGAGAGCGGTGTAAAGACGATTGCGCGCGCACTCCCCGATATCGTGGAGGTTCTACCAGGTATTATTTTTCCGGAGATTGCCAGCAAACTCGTGCAGACCTTGCCAGGCCCTTTCATTACCGGAGGATTTATCCGCACGGCAGCAGATATTGCACGCATGCAGGCTGCCGGAGCCATTTTGAGTAGCAGCAGTACCTACGAGCTCTGGAAACGCGAGTCCAGGCGCTGAAGAGTTACAGCAAGAGAAAGGGATAGAACATATGCCCAGAGTAATCCATTTTGAGATCCACGCAGATGATCCTGAGCGAGCAGTTAAGTTTTATCAGAACGTGTTTGACTGGAAAATCAATAAATGGGATGGCCCCGAAGATTACTGGCTTGTGACGACTGGAGAGAAAGGCGAGCCGGGGATCGACGGCGCTATTCTGAGACGCCAGGGGCCAATAAACGGCGATGCGGTTATCGCATATGTCTGCACCATTGATGTGCCTTCGGTTGACGACTATGCAGCCAGAGTTACCTCCAGTGGAGGAACAATAGTTCTTCCGAAGATGGCTGTGCCTGGAATCGGCTGGTTGTTCTACGCAAAAGATAGCGAGGGCAATATATTCGGTGCTATACAGAGCGATCCCACAGCATGATAACACGAGAAAAAGTGTCACTATAGAAATACCATCCATAGTGACACTTTTCGTTACATGATATCAAGAGTGTCTTTTGAACTTCCGGTAGCGGCTGATCAGGGTGTTGGTTGAGCTATCATGCGCGAGTTCGGCTTCTGCGACGTTCTGAAGTTCGGGGATGATGCGGGTAGCAAGCACTTTTCCGAGTTCAACACCCCACTGGTCAAACGAGTTGATATTCCAGATGGTGCCCTGGACGAAGACTTTATGCTCGTAGAGCGCGATCAGTCTGCCCAGAACTTCTGGCGTGAGTTTCTCGGCCAGGATGGTATTTGTAGGATGGTTGCCTTCGAAAGTGCGATGCGGAACCTGGAACGCCGGAACACCATCAGCCGCGACTTCTTCGGCGGTCTTTCCGAATGCCAGCGCTTCGGTCTGGGCGAAGAAGTTGGCCATCAGGAGATCGTGGTGGGGTCCGATAGGGTTCAGGGACTGGCTGAATCCGATAAAGTCGCAGGGAATCAGTTTGGTACCCTGGTGAATGAGCTGGTAGAAGGCGTGCTGGCCGTTGGTACCCGGCTGTCCCCAGATAATGGGCCCGGTCTGATAGTTTACCATCCTCCCTTCCAGGTCAACATGTTTTCCATTGCTCTCCATATCGAGCTGTTGTAAGTAAGCAGGCAGGCGTTCGAGATACTGATCATAAGGCAGGATAGCCACCGTCTCGGCACCGAAGAAGTTGTTGTACCAGATGCCAAGCAAGCCCAACAGCACCGGCAGGTTGCGCTCAAAAGGCGTGGTGCGGAAGTGCTCATCCATCTCGTGGAAACCGGCGAGCATAGCGCGGAACTGCTCAGGACCAATAGCGATCATCAAAGACAGACCGATAGCGGAGTCGTAAGAGTAGCGACCACCAACCCAATCCCAGAACTCGAACATATTGGCTGTATCGATACCGAACTTCGAGACCTCTTTCTCGTTGGTCGAGACGGCAACGAAATGTTTAGCGACCGCATTCACATCTCCCAGCGCGTTTACACACCATTCCCTTGCGGAGCGCGCATTGGTCAGCGTCTCCAGCGTCGTAAAAGTCTTTGAGGAGACGATGAAGAGCGTCTCAGCCGGATCAAGATCAAGCGTGGCTTCCACAAAGTCGGTGCCATCGATGTTAGAGACAAAGCGGCAGGTCAGGTTGCGGTCGCTGTAATGCCTCAATGCATCGTAGGCCATGTGGGGTCCAAGGTCCGAGCCGCCAATGCCGATGTTGACGATATTGCGGATACGCTTGCCGGTGTAGCCCTTCCACTCGCCGCTGCGTACACGATCGGAGAAGTTGGCCATCTTGTCCAGCACTGTATGGACCTGGGGAACAACGTTCTCACCATCGACCACAATGGACTGATCACGGGGAGCGCGCAGGGCTACATGGAGGACGGCACGCTGCTCGGTTATGTTAATCTTGTCGCCGCGAAACATGGCATCAATGCGCCCGCGCAGTCCTGCGGACTCGGCCAGTTGCAGCAGCAAGCGCAACGTTTCGTCAGTAACGCGGTTCTTGGAATAGTCCAGGTAAATACCGATCGCATCGAGAGTGAAGCGTTCGCCACGTCCAGGATCATTGGCGAAGAGTTGGCGCAGGTGGAGATCGCGCACCTGCTGATAATGATCTGCAAGGGCCTTCCAGGCCGGACGCTGTGTGAGTGATTGTGAGGTCGTAGACATACTCGATTTCTGCCTTTCGCAATGTATTCAAAATAGCTGTATTTCCGAACCCTGATGAAGGGATCAAATAAACCCTCCACATTATACACGCCTGACCAGGATATTTGTTGCGTCAGCCTTTTAAGTTTCCTCGGACCGTAGCGGCATGCCTTGCGTGTGCCGAGTGTGTATCCAGATAATGCGTCAATACCTGCAAAATCTAACTACATTGAAGACTATCATTCGACAGATTCCTTCTACTATGCTACACTAAGAGTAAAGCTGAGCTACGGTTGTGTTATGTAGGAAGGGATTTGTATGCCAGGACAGTGGGATGATATTGTAGATGCTGAAACGGAGGTTCGCGATGCTTGGAGAGATTCTACGAGATACCTGGGCTTATCAAGAGATTATGGCAGAAGGGCGCGAAGAGGGGCGCGAGGAAGGACTTAAAGCGTTACGTCAAATATTGGTAGGTGTTCTACAGACATCTTTTCCTGAACTGGTACCTGTCGCTAGAGAAAAGGCCGATCGCATGAAGGACCCAACTGTATTACAAAGTGTGACGCTCAAACTGCTGGCAATACATACAATCGAAGAGGCCAGACAGATACTTGATGCGGCGGCAACTGAACCAAAGTAAGCAGGAAAAGAATGCAGAGAGGCACTTCTTATGTTACTACCATGGCAGGAGGGCCCCAATGCCTCACCTCCCCACCGGGACCGTCACCTTGCTCTTTACCGATATCGAAGGTTCTACACAATTGCTCCAACAGCTCGGTAGCCGCTATGTTGAAGTACTGAGCGAGTGCCGTGCTCTGTTACGTGCAGCGTTTGAGCAGTGGGATGGCTACGAAGTTGATACACAGGGAGATGCTTTCTTCGTGGCCTTTGCACACGTCACGGATGCGATTGCGGCTGCGGTGCATGCCCAACGCGCTCTCTTCATTCACCAGTGGCCAGAGGGTGTAAACGTACGTGTGCGCATGGGATTGCATACAGGCGAACCGGAGTTGATGGCGGAAGGCTATGTTGGTATAGATGTCCATCGTGCTGCTCGCATCATGAGCGCCGGGCATGGTGGACAGGTATTGCTCTCACAGACGACACGCGACCTCGTAGCGCATGATCTGCCTGAAGACGTGAGTTTGCGCGACCTGGGCGAGCATTCTCTCAAAGATATTAAGGGAGTAAGCCATCTCTTCCAGCTCGTTATAGCAGATCTGCCAGACAAATTCCCGCCACTGAAAACATCCGGGCAACGGCAGATCCGTTATCTACCAACGCCACCTACACCCTTTATTGGACGCGAACAGGAAGTTACAGCAGTGCGCAACCTTTTGTACAATACCGGTGCTCGCCTGCTGACCCTTACAGGCCCGGCAGGTGTAGGCAAGACACGCCTGGCCCTGCAAGTAGCAACAGAACTGATATATGAGTTCCTCAACGGCGTCTCCTTCATCGATCTCTCTCAGATATATGATATAGACGGCTTTGTTGCAGCTATCGCCCAGTTACTGGCTATCAAAGAAGAAATGGGCCAATCTCTGCTGGAGCGTGTCAAAACCATACTGCGAGAGCTCCACATCCTGTTGATACTGGACAACTTTGAGCAGATTATCGTCGCCAGCCCGGTCTTAGCAGATTTGCTGGCAAGCTGTGGCAGACTTCAAGTGCTGGTAACCAGTCGCGTGATGCTCCATATACAGGCAGAACGCATCTTTGACGTGCCTCCCCTGAAGCTGCCCACAAGCAGACATTTGCCAGACGTGGGCGAGTTATTGCGTTATGAAGCGATCAAGCTCTTTATACAACGCGCGCAGGCAGTTCAGCCCGACTTTCGCTTGACTCCAGCCAATGCAGCAGCCGTTACAAGCATCTGTACGCGCCTGGATGGTATACCGCTGGCGATCGAACTAGCCGCCGCGCGCAGTCGCTATTTTCCGCCGCAAACATTGCTCAGCAAACTTGAACAGGGATTAGACGTTTTGAGTAAGCGGGCACACGACATACCAGCAAGACAACAAACATTACGAGGTGCCATCGCCTGGAGCTACGAACTGTTAAGTAGCGAGGAACAGCAGGTATTCCGGCGACTGGCCGTCTGCGTAAACGGATGTACAATTGAGGCCGCCAGGCAGATATGTACGGCTGCCAGGGAATTCGAAGGCCCCATTGAAGAGATACTGGAGACACTGGTTGATCAGAGCCTGTTGCAGCTACAAAGACAGACAGGGGATGGATTGCGTTTCAGGATGTTACAAACTCTGCGCGAGTATGGGCTGGAACGCCTGGCTAGCGCGGGAGAAACAGCGATAACCGGAGCCGCACACGCGACTTATTACCTGTCCTGGGTACAGCAGGCAGCATCATTCATCATTGGGGCAGAGCAGGCAGATTGGTTGGATCGCCTGGAACAGGAATACGAGAATGTGCGGACTGCCTTGGAGTGGATGCTAAAACAGGCCAGGGACGAGAACGAATGGGGAGAGCAAGCGTTACAACTATGCATAGCACTGATAAACTTCTGGGAGATCCGTGGTCCCTTTAGCGAGGGGGCAACCTTTCTAGAGCGTGCCCTGACAGTAAGCAAAAATGCTGCACCCGCTATCCGGGCGGAAGCGCTGCACCATGCGGCTTTGCTGGCACTCTCTATGGATGATACCGCACGAGCAGAGACACTTCTGCGTGAGAGTCAGGTCCTGTTCCGAGAAAGCAAGGATAAGGCAGGCATGGCCAACATCCTACGTATGCAGGGCAGTTTTGCCTGGGTAAAGAATAACTATAAACTCGCCCGTCGTCTGCTCGAAGAAGCACTGGCCATCTACCGGGAACTGGGGGAACGCATAGGAGTAGCTTCTACACGCGACGCCTTAGTTCAGATCGCTATTGTGCAGTGCAACTATAGCAAGGCACGTTCCTTGCAGGAGGAGAACCTTGCATACTATAAAGCATGGGGCGAAAAGTATCGCACAGCCTATCCACTCTACCACCTGGCACGCATACAATTCCTCTCCAATAGCGACCTCAAGCAAGCGGAGGAGTTGGCTGACGAAAGCCTGGGACTCTTCAGACAAGTCAGGAACAGGCGTCTGGTTGCTTATGTGCTCACTCTCCTGGCGCAGATACACCTTGTACAGAAAGATGTAAAGAAGGCCCGACCATTGGTTGAAGAAGCAATGAGCACATTCAAAGAACTGGAGGATCGCTCTGGCATTGCACTGGCACTCATCACCAGAGCCCAGATGGCCGTGTATCAGGAGAATCCAGCAGCCGCCCGAACAGCTTATGAGGAGAGTTGGAAACTGATACAGGCAATTGATACAAAAGAACTCACTGCCGATTGCCTGGAAGGACTGGGAGCAATCCTGCTCACACAAGGAGAGCTGAGATGGGCCACGCAATTATGGGCCCAGGCAGCGACACTACGTGCGGACCTGGTGACTCCGATACCTCCAGTCTATCGTAGTAGCTATGAACGAGCTGTAACAATGGCACGCACCCAAATGAGTACAGAGAATTTCCAGAGGGCATGGACAGAGGGGCGGCAAAAGCCATTGGAGCAGGCACTCATCCCACCCGATTCTGATACAGCAAAATAAGTATTCTCACTCGAAGTGATAATCATGTATGCGACAGGAGAGATCGTTTTGCCATAAAAAGAACGTCGTATCTACGTAAATCTTTATTTATTCAGCAGGCGCTGCGGTCCACAAACCGTATTCACCGGTACGCTGCCCATTCGTGTTCTCAACATTGAAGTCTCCGGCCATAACGCCACCAATTTTTATAACGCCGTCAAAGACAAGAAGCGCATCCCCAGTATAGACCGTGATAGTGAAGTGAATATGTTCTGCTGTATCAACGGTCCCTTCAAAAGGTCCTGCCATGCCAAGCCCCTGGAAATAGCCGCTAATCTTCCCCTTTTCTTGTTGAATATTGGAGAGTCGCAGATCTGTTTTGCTGTTAGCAGGCATGTCGCTGATCGTACCATTGTACGCGCTAGCCAGAGGTGGATAAGGGGAGGTCACAGATGACGATGGAGTCGCGGATGTATGTGTAGCAACTACAGTGTGATTCGCTATTGATGTAGCGTTGGAAAGAAAGGCAGCAGATCTGTGATAATCGAGAACATAGTAAAGAACACCTGCTATTAGAGCGACAATGAGCAGGAATGTTAACAAGAGCAGGGGTATTCTGCGGCTCCTGACAACAGGGATAGCGTGGTTCTCGTAAAACGACTCTGTTGTAATTTCCTCAGGCGCGCGCACCCGTATACGTTCGGGATGCGCAGTGCCCAATGAAGCAATCTCGGCTGGCACTGCCTGCTTTTCATTTGCGTAAGCATGTATCTCCTGCCAGAATTGTTCAACGCTCTCAAAACGCTCCTCACTATGCAGGCTCATCGCGCGTTGAATCGCGTCAGAGACTCCTACTGGGATATCCCTTACCAGTGCATTAACTGGTGTTAAAGGATCCACCTTAGCGCTAGTCAGTCGGGTAAGGGCATCAACGGGAACAACACCTGTTAGCAATGTATAGAGCGTCGCTCCCAGGCCATAGAGATCAGTACGAGGTGTTGTCCCAGTAGCGTATTGTTCGGGTGCAGCATAGCCAGGTGAACCATGGCGGTTAGCGGTAGTGGTACTATCCGGGATATATTCTTTAGCAATACTGAAATCTACCAGGACCGCTTCGTCTCCGCCCATAGGCACAATAATATTCGCAGGCTTAATATCGCGATGCACAATAGGTGCATCTTGATGATGCAAATAGCTCACAGCGGCTACAATCGGGTCGAGCAGAGTCAGCAGCAGGGACAACGAAAACCGCTTATCTGGTTGCTCTGCGCGCAAGATCTCCATGTCAGGTCCATTGACATAACGCATAAGGATATAGATACGTCTGAGCTTACGGTGTTCAAATACGCGATAGACCTGAGGCAGAGCGGGGTGATCAAGTTTCTTCAGCACCTCCCACTCAAAAATGAAGCGTTCACGCTCACGCTTATCGGGATCGACAATTTCTTTAAGTGCAAATACCCGCTGCCCATTGCCACGCTCTCTAACGCGGTAGACGGCACTAAAGCCACCTCGACCAAGGAGATCTTCTACTCCATAGCTGTTGCCATCAGAGTCTCGTACAATATATCCCTTTGGCAATGTTACCTGTTCTTGCAGCACGATTTTCCCCATGTGTTTATTACAAGACCAACACACCCATTATAGACCATTGATATATGCATACACAAGCTGAGGCATAACGTATTTTAACAGAATAAACTAAAAGCATGACTTTTTGCAAAATAGAGTGTATAATATCAATGCATCTATCTATTGCTAAGTTTCGTGTAGAAATAGAAGGTGGAATACAATCATTTTTAAGGGAGGAGTGTAGAAATGAACCCAGGGCTGTTGCTAAAACTCCACACACGTTATCTACTTTTCGCCGTTGGTACAATGATTTTCCTCGCTACATTTGCATTTCAGCCCCCCGCTGTATATGCAGATAGTCCATCATTTGTACGTGTTATCCATGCCTCACCTGACATTGGAACTGCCGATGTCTTTGTAGATGGCAACCATCTGCTCAGCAATTTTCAATTTGGGACCGTGACTGGTTACGTATCGATAGCGCCAGGACCGCATAAAGTACAGGTCGGGCTGATCGGGAAAGGTCCCAATGCCGCCATGATTACCCAGACCATCTCGGTCGACGCAGGTGGTGTCTACACGGTGGCGGCTCTCGGCACGCAAGCAAAGGGCTTTTCGCTGCAAGTCTTCAACGATGACAACCAGGTCACGACTGGTATGGCCAAAGTGCGCATCTACAATCTTTCGCCGGATACAGATGTGAATAGTGTCACGACTCACAGCAACACATTGGTCAGTGCTTTGTCTTACCAGGACGCCAGTAATTACCTTGCGCTGCAGTCTGGATCATACACCTTCAGCATCAAAACCGCACAGAACAACACATCTATTCCATTTTCGACCAACCTGGACCAGAATACAGTTACCAGCGTTTTTGCTATTGGCGAGACCAGTGGAACGCCAAAACTGCAATTTATATCGACTAAAGTCAGTGGGGTCCCTGGAATGCCAGGAACAGGAAGCGATCCTAATGCTCCCGCTCCTGGTGCCTCACAGGTACAACCGTTCTGGTTCCTGGGCATTCTCGTCCTGGGTGTGATAGTCGCCACGGGCATAGGATTGAGGAAGCATGTAAGACTTCATCGTACCTGATGGTCGCCCCGTAGAGGCATGCCTCGCGTGTGCCGAATCCACGCCTCGCGTGTGCTGAATCCAGGCCGTGTGTCCATTAGCGCGTCTCCGGCACACGCAAGGCATGCCTCTACGGTTCACGGTTGCGTTGAAACCAGCGCCATAACACGGTGGCGCCTATCAGCACAGCACCTATGCTTGCAAACAACGTTACACGAGATTTAGCCGGCAATCGTTCTTCGACAGCGACAAACTCTCGCATACCGGTGCTCACATCTAATTGGTCAGATCCGCTCTCATGGAGCGCCATCTGAATTACCTGGGCGAGATGAAGCGGGTCGCGATCAGTAGTCTGGGTGATCTGCTCGCGACAACTGAAGCCATCGGTGATAATCAAGGTATCATCGTCAGCGTTGCGCACGGCTGGCAGCAGGACACGTTCGCCGCTTTTAATAGAGACATCGTAGTGATCTTTCTCAAAACCGAAGGCACCTGCCATGCCACAGCAGCCGGAGTCGAGGAGCTGGTAATCGAGGCCAAGCTTTTTGAGGACCGCCTCCTCACTGGTCATACGCATAATGGCCTTGTGATGACAATGTCCATGTACGATTGCCTTACGTTGGAGTCTGGGCGGCTGGTAATTCTCTACCTTTTTCTCCAGAAATTCGCTCAGCAGAAATGCTTGCTTTTGCAGTCGCCTCGCATTCTCATCATGTGGAAAGAGATTCACAAGCTCGTCGCGGAATACGGCTACACAGCTTGGTTCCAGGCCAACGATGGGGATGCCGGCGAGAATCTGTGGTTGCAGAGTATCAAGGACCTGACGCAATAGACGTTTAGCGGTTGTGAGCATGCCATGATCATAGAGCGGACGCCCACAGCAGAGAGATTGCTCAGGGACCAGGACATGGTAGCCGATGGACTCAAGTACCTCGACGGCTGCCATAGCTGTTTCGGGATGAAGGTAGTTGTTGAAGGTGTCAGGCCACAAGAGTACCTCGGGTCCACCCAGATTACGGGGAGGACGCCGACGGAACCATGCCTTGAAGGTCTGAGCAGCGAAAACAGGCATGCGGCGCTGTGGGGCAATACCGATGACAGACTTAGCAAGATTGCTCAAAATAGGCGCATGTGTAAAGAAATTCGCGGCGGCTGGCATACGGGAAGCGAGCCTGGCCCACCAGTAGATCAGTCCCATCGTGTAGGAGGTCATGGGACGCAGGCGACCCTGATAATAGTGCGACAGAAATTCAGCTTTGTAGGTTGCTATATCGACGTTGACGGGGCAGTCTCCCTTGCAGCCCTTACAGGCAAGACACAGGTCCAGCGCATCCTTTACATGCTCATCATGCCAGCCATCTTTAAGCACCTGGCCCTGCAACATCTCGAAGAGGGTATGCGCACGTCCGCGTGTCGTATGCTCCTCCTCACGCGTCACCATATAGCTGGGACACATCGTCCCGCCCTCGGTTCTGCGGCACCTGCCCACGCCCACACAGCGCAACGTAGCAACGGCAAAACTACCCTGGTCTTCGGGGAACTGGAAATGCGTCTTTAGTTGCGCTGGATTATACTGTGGTCCCAGGCGCAGATTTTCATCCATACGGTACGGTTCCACAACCTTGCCAGGATTCATCTTCCAGTCCGGGTCCCAGATGGCTTTGAATTCGCTGAATGCCTGCACCAGTTCGGGTCCAAACATTTTGGGGAGCAGTTCCGCACGCGATTGTCCATCGCCGTGTTCGCCTGCCAGCGAGCCTCCATAGCCAACAACGATATCCGCGGCCTCTTCAATAAAGGAGCGGTATTTTTTGATACCATCACGCGAGGTCAGGTCAAAATTGATGCGTGTGTGGACACAGCCCTGCCCGAAATGACCATAGAGCGCCGAGGTGTAGTCGTATTTCGCGAGTAGCGTGTGCAGATCGCGCAGGTAGCCACCCAGCTTTTCAGGTGGGACGGCAGCATCTTCCCAACCTTCCCAATAGAGTGGTTCACCTGGAATAAAGACCGTCGCGCCCAACGCCGATTCGCGTACCAGCCAGATCTTCGCAGCCAGGACGGGATCATCGAACAATTTCATAGAAGAGACATTCTCTTTACCTCTGAGATCCTCCATCAGAGTACGAGCGCGATCATTAGCCTCCTGCCTGGTTGCGCCGCCGAACTCGACCAGGAGCCAGCCCCCACCCTCGGGCAGAAATGCGATCTCTGCCACGTTGAGCAGCTTCTTGCGCATATTCTCAACCAGGCGCAGATCAAAGCCTTCCAGCCCAATCGGCTTATGCTCCATGATCTGCGGCACATAATCGGCAGCGATATGCGCATCCGGGAAGCCGAGCACCAGTAGAGAACGAGCGGGCGGACTCTCAACCAGACGGACCGTAGCTTCCAGGGTCGTCGCGCACGTTCCCTCTGTACCAACAAGCGCACGAGCGACGTGAAAGCCATTCTCCGGCAACAATTGATCCAGATTGTAGCCCGAGACACGTCGTGGCAGCTTCGGATAGCGCTGGCGCACAAGATCGGCATAGGTATCGCGCAACGCCTTGAGGCCAGCATAAATCTCACCGCGCCGACCACCCTCCTGGATGATCTGCTCAAGCTCTTCAGGACTCGTCGCACCCACGTGCATACGTACGCCATCGTACGTCAAAATATCCATTTCCTCCATATTATCGACCATCATTCCCGACATCACCGAGTGCGTGCCACAGGAATTATTGCCGATCATCCCGCCAAACGTACACCATGCATGAGTCGCGGGATCAGGTCCAAATGTGAGGTGATGGCGCTCAGCCGCATTGCGCAAATGATCAAGAATAAGCCCCGGCTGCACACGAGCAAGTCTCTGCTCAGGATTGATCTCGATAATATTGTGCATATACTTTGACATGTCCATCACGACCGCGACATTACAGCACTGCCCGGCCAGACTTGTACCGCCGCCACGCGGAAGCAAAGGAGCGCCGTATTGATGACATAAAGCCACGGTCTGGAGCACATCATCTATGTCACGTGGAATAACAACCCCTATTGGTGGCTGGCGATAATTAGAGCCGTCTGTAGCATAGAGCGCCCGGCTCCCATCGTCAAAACGCACTTCGCCGCTCACCCTGGCCTGCAGTTCGCTCACCAACGCACCTGTGTCTACATTGACTGAGCGAGCCTGTTTTATACGAGACCTATCCAACACTGGAATTGTACGCTTCATCGGTTCGGTTTCTCGACTCATTTCGTCTCTCCTTAACACGCTATGGTACCAGACAATTCTGCACACAGTAGTATATCTCTTTTTCAGGTAGACGTGATCTGTGCGAGATAGCGTTTCAGGATTGTTGATTTGCACGGATGGATTGAGCACGTGCTCTGAGTTGGGCGGCTTCCTCTGGTCGGCGCGTCCGCTGCAAGAGACTGGCATAGTCCTCTAAGAGATCAGCAGTATGGGGGTGATTTGCGGGAAGTACTTGCTCACGGATAGCTAATGCTCGTTTGTATAATGGCTCCGCCTCCTCGTAACGGCCCTGAGCCTGATAGAGATACGCGAGGGAATAGAGAGTAGTTGCTTTCTCTGGATGGTTAGGAGGCAATGCATGTTCATCAATTGTCAATACCCGTTTCAATAACGACTCCGCCTCCTCGTAACGACCCTGTTCCTGATAGAGATTCCCCAGATTATTCAGGCTGATACCAGTGCTGGGATGGTTGGCGGGCAATGCTTGCTCCTTAATCATCAACGCCCGCTTAAATAGCGGCTCCGCCTCCTTATAGCGACCCTGAGCGTAGTAGATTTGTGCCAGATTATCGAGAGTGGTGGCGGTGCCGGGGTGGTTGGCAGGCAATGCTTGCTCCCCAATCATCAACGACCGCTTATATAGTGGCTCCGCTTCCTCATAACGACCTTGATTTCGGTAGAGATTCGCCAGATTATTGAGGGTAGCAGATGTACTGGGATGGTCGGAACCAAGCACTTGCTCCCTAATCATCAACGCCCGCTTAAATAGCGGCTCCGCCTCAGTATTTCGCGCATGCTCGTTTAGGTACGATGCCGCTCGATGCAGCAAGCTTGCGGCTTGCGAAAATTGTAAGGCATACTGGTTGATCAGGTCAACGCATACAAAGGCCTGGGGCAGATAGCGCTTGCACCGATCCCAGTTCTCGAACTCTACCGCTGGAAAAGCCGCATTGACCATACGGATAGTTCGTTCAGCCCATCTTTTCTGTGCGCGACGATCTATACGATCCTTGAGCACAACCTGTACCAGGCGATGGATAGCGAGACTGCCAGTATCGGGGAGACGACGGATCAGCGAGAACGAACGCAAAACATCAATTGCATCATTGAATTTGAAATCATTCTCTAGCAGAGGTTTGAGCACCGGGCCGAGTTCTGATGCTCTCTCTTTAAGCAGATCTTCCGGGATGCTATCTGGGTCTAGAAACGCGCATAGACGTAACAGATCGGCAGCGGCAGGGTTGCGTTGCTCTACCTGTTCAAAGGCGAGCGCCCAGGTAGAAGCTACTGTCCTGGGGTAGCCAGACGGGACACGCGGCTTCCACTTGAACAGGTCGGCTCTATGCTGTTGATAGAGTTTCAGGTAATGGGCAAGGCCGCATTGCGTCTGTTCGATGTAGGCTCCAGCTTGATCGATGGCTAATGGTAAGCCGCCCATTTCTTTGACGATGCGCTCAGCGGTTGCTCGATTTTCCTGGTTGGATTGCTGCAATGGGATAGTGGAGGTAAGAGTACCGGCACGCCGGAGCAGCAGTTCGATACCCTCTTGCAAGTCCAGTTGTTCTACCTCGACGGTCCGTGCAAGAGATGAAACGGAAGGGTCGCGCGTGGTGAGCAGGATGTGGCCCTTTTTTCCAGTTGGCAGGAAGTCAGGGATTGGTTCCAGGTCGTCAGCATTATCCATGATGAGTAGCCAGTTGTCGTGGCTTGTTAGCCACTGCTTGACTGCTGTGACAATACGGTTCTGGTCTTGATCGTCCTTCTGTGAAAGGTTGAGCTCGGTGGCGATGGTTGTGTAGTCGGAGATGAGGGTATCACGGGCGGCGGCTCGGACCCATAGAATGGCCTGGTACTCGTGCTGGTAGCGATAGGCGTATTCTACGGCGGTCTGGGTCTTGCCGATGCCACTCAGACCGTGTATGGCCAGTGTCTGAGTGAGTGCTACAGTTTTGCTGCCTGTAAGTTGCTCATGGAGGGTTTTGAGCAGCGTTTCGCGCCCGGTGAAGAACTGGTTGCGGCGATAGGGAACCATCCAGACGAGAGGCCAGTTGCCTGGGAAGCTGGGAGATGGGGATGTGCTGCGTTGAGAGGATGTATTGCCTGGAAAGTCGGGAGCGGTTGAAGGGATAGCGCGTGCACGATTAATGCCAGCGAGCAAAGTATTCTGTGCTGCCAGGGAGTTGAGGCCAACAAGATCGATATAGACGATGGGAGCGAGTAGCCCTGTGAGTGTGCACAGGCGAACTCGTACAGGGAGGAGTTTGCCGTCCTTTCCGGTGGGATCTTGCTTGAAAGCTGCAGCCCATTCTGGTTGGGTGTAGAGGGCCTCAAGGTAGTCGGGAGAGAGCACAGCGATGGTGCGCCTGGCGATCTTTGTGGCACGATCCATCTCCAGGATGAAGTTGGAGCCGGGTCGGAAATCCCAGGCTTGCAGGATGGTGCTGTGACCTTCTGTTTCCAGGCACCAGGCGATCCATTCTGCCCAACCACGATCAGCCTTGTTGTAGCTGATGAAAAAATCTCTGCTGGCCTCCTCTGCCATCGACGCTCGTCCTCTCTTCAGTTCGGAAAAGGGAAAAATGAATACATAGAATGTAAGGTTGCAGTCTCGCTCGGCTGATATGCAGTATAGCTGAAGAGAAGGCTTCTGGCAAGTGAGTTTTCTGTGAAGGGTGGGCGTCACTTGTTTGCGCCTCTGAGTGGGTCAATCTGCAATTAGCTTGCGTAAGCGAGGGTAGCTGCCCCGGAGCCCGCTAAGCGTTTGAGCCGGGCTCGCTGCCGGCGCTCGTGTCGCTTCCCATGCCACACGAACGGGGTGGGATCCTCATTCCAGCCAGCCACGGTTTGTTCCAACCAAGCAATGATTTGCTCGGGACTTTGTGGATACTGACCCGAGAGCGCCCGACGGACCAGAATGCGCTGCATCGACTCGGCCATGTTCAACCACGAGCCGCCCAGCGGGGTATAGAGCGGCATGATGCCGTGGTCAGAGAGCCACTGCATCAGCTTGAAATTGCGATGGCCTGCCAGATTGTCCCAGACCAGGATCATGCGCAGCGGGGGATAGCGATCACTCAGCCGCCAGCCGACCCAGGTTTCCCACTGGTGAGCCTTTTCCCATTCCGCTGGCTTGGGCGATGGCGCAGCCTCCTCTGCTACGACCTTGGCTTGCTCCGCTGCCGAGAGCGCCGCCAGCAGTTGTTCATACGCGCCAGGGGTGCAAGACCGCATTGGTCACGGAGGGAACCCCTTTGGCTCGCACCTCCCCGGTAGCCGGACGAAACAACGTCATGAGTTTGGCACCTCCATCGCGCAGGTATTCATGGGGCTGCCGCTTGGGCCGGCCTTCGGGCTGCCAGCTCTCGCCCAGCTGGGGTCTGGTCGCATAGGGACCGGCTTCATCCTGACACCACAGCGGCAGTCCACAGGCCTCTGCTATCCGATAAGCCAGCTCGATCACACTTTTTTTTTCTGCGCCTGCGGATCGCGCACGCGGTAGACGCCGTCTTTGCGCACGCGATAGGCGGTCCCGGTCTGACACCAGGTGCGGTCGCGCTGCACGCTGTAGCCTTCCTCGTGCAAGATGCGTCCAATGGTCGTTGCCCCGATCCTCGGCAGCTCCGCTCGGCGTAAGGCACGCTGCAAGAGTTTGAGCGACCAGGTGGCTGTTTGGTCCTCTTTGCGATCGGGTGGCCGTTGCAGCTCTTGCACCACACGGGCTCGTTGCTCGGCCTCATAGCTCGGTTTGCGACCTCGTCCCGCAGCAATCACGAATACCGTAAGGCCGCGCTGATTGAAGCGTTCTACCAGTTGGGAAACGCCCTCACGAGAGAGGTTGGCGCTCTCACCTGCTTGTGTCAAGGTCTTGCCATCTGCTACTGCCAGCAGGGCTCGTGCTCGTTTGACAGCATCGAGCCGTTCGCTGCTGGCTTTGGCCACGCGCTGCAATTCGCGTCGTTCCCCTTCGCTCAAAGGACGAAGTGCGGTTTTCGGTCGTCTTCCCATGTGATACCTACTTGCTTTCCTCTCAGGGGTTGATTCATAAGCCATAGCTTATCACTCTTGCTTCCCTTTTGCAAGCTAATTGCAGATTGACCCACTGAGAGAGATGAGTCCGCAGGGCGACCGCCTGACAATGACCCACATTTTTTGAGGTCATCTATATGAAGCCACATGGCAAGCGGATACAAATTCTAGCCTACAAATTCTAGCCCATTGCACGGCTCAGTTATAACTGATCCTTGCTAATCCGCTCCAGAGGCGACACGAGAGCATACATCAAAATTGTGGGTAATTGTCAGGGCGACCGCAAGGGTCAGCGCCCCTACAAAGATCCGTCCCGATCTGGGCCTCTCGCCGTCATCTTTGTAGGGGCGCTGACCCTTGCGGTCGCCCTGCGGACCCTGTGCTGCATGCCTGGCGCAACAACTTGACGGACACCCCCCGTGAAAGGTACATGTCGCTTACCCATTATGACAGGGTGCTTCAAAATTCGCCGCATTGACCCGTAGAGGCAGGCCTTGCGTCTGCCGGGTGGCCTGCCATAGCCCTGGTTCACCCATCCGGCAGACGCAAGGCCTGCCTCTACGGGTAGTTTGAATCGACGTGCCCGGACTACAGCTACATTGCTGCCCTATCTGATCGGAGTGGAAAAGGTGCCCGGCCCCCTCCTTGCAAGGATGCACGAACAGCGTCGAAGCCATAGCGGACCATCTCGATTTCGTAGTCATGAAGAGCCTGCTGCAGCGGCGTCCTCTGGTGAGCCACGGCGATCAGGTTGCGAGAGAGCAGGCTTGCGTCGCGGAGCGCAGTGTTGCCACCCGAGCCGCGCGATGGGGACATGGCGTGAATGGCGTCGCCGAGCAAGGTGACGTTACCAGTTTGCCAGTGCTCGATAGGGACGGAACTGCGCATGGTCAGGACAAAGGACTCTTCCGGGTCCGCTTGCCGGGTAAGGGTATGCAGCGTCGGATGCCAGCCCTTCGTCAGGTCCACTGCCACCCGCTGGAGACTGGCGCCATCCATGGCTTGCAATTCCTCATCTCGGACGGGGAGTTGTTCCCGACGACCAAGTAGCCCCCACATAATGTAGTCGTGGGTATGGTGGAAACGCAGGCCGGGCCAGAGCTGCGCAGCGGCTTCATCAGGCCGTTGACGAAACCGAACGAGTCCAAGCACCATGCTATAGTTCGACCCGGCAACCGTCGCGAAACCTTCGTATAACTGTGCAGGCAGCAGCGGGATAATCTCGTCGGTGAGGATGGTCTTCCCTCCGATCCACCGCACACCAAGATCGATGACCTGTGCGTGCGGCAGGAACTGCTGGCGAACCCTTGAGCCCACACCGTCTGCGGCGACAAGAACGTCCCCGATTGCCGATGTTCCGTCTGTGAAATATGCACGGACTCGACCGTCGTCCTGCTTCTCGTAGCGTGTGAACTCCTTGTTGAAATGCACGATGTCGTCGAGCCCCGCAAGAAGGATTTGCCGTAGCGTGAGCCGGTCGACTGCAGAGCCCGCTCTGATCAGCACCGGACTATCCCCCTCGGGGAAAGGCCAGACCTGTGCCTCCTTCAGTTCCTTGTTGTCAACGGTAAAGATAGTGATCTGTCGGCTCGCCTGACCGCGTGTGGCCGCGAACAGCTCGTACAGGCGCGGTGGGAGACACTCCTGCAGCGCCTGTTCACCGCGGGAATCGATGTGGATGCGATAGCCCTGTCCGCGGAAGATCGGCGAGGCATCGCGCTCGTACACCGCGACCTCGACTCCAGCCTGATGGAGGGCCTGGGCGAGGCAAAGTCCCCCAAGGCCTCCACCAATCACGAGGACACGTAGGGTTAATTGAGACATTCCGATCTCTCCTTCTCTTTTTGCTTCAGTGCCATAGCTGTATTCTTGCAAGAAAGCGGGGCGCTTCAAACGTCCCGTAGCGGCATGCCTTGCGTGTGCCGAGTGGGTGGGGAGGAATATACTTGAGCCACTCGACACACACTTGAGCCACTCGGCACACGCAAGGCATGCCGCTACGGGTCCACGCGGGCGACTTTTGAATCGCCCTGGCCAAGAAGGACCGCGACGAGTCGTTCGATGGAGGTACGTGGCTCAGAGAATTCCCGGAAGCGCGCCCCCATAAGGATCGAAGAAAACAAGGCATGGGCGACCATCTCAGTATCAAGCGGTCTGAGCTTCCCCCCGGCTTGAGCGTCCTCCAGAAATGCCTCAAGCAAGGTAAGCACTTGATCCGCGAGCTGACGCACCAGGTTGCTTGCCACTGGACGCAGACGTTCCTCGTGAGACAGGATGCGGACAAAGGCTCACCCAAGGGTTCCCAGGGAGAGCAACACCTCAACTCCAAGAAAGGTTCTGATGCGGGCGGCTTCTGCCTCGAGTTGCTGATGCTGTGAGGCGGTGAGCTGACCGAATGGTTCCACCCGCAGTTCGATCCTTCTACCTAGCTTGCGCCGCTCCCATATTCCAGCAACAACCCCATCGATGAGCAGCACCGACAGGCCAACTGCGCCCTCGAAGCGCCCGCGTCCGTGCGTGGACACGCGCTTTCGTGCGGCTACCGGAACGACACGATCTCGTGGACCGCACCCTAAGACGTACCCATCGTACTGTGGCAGCAGGCGCAACAAGCCAGGTTCAGACTCCCACTCCTGCTGGGCGTCAGTTGCCAGCATCCAGGCACGGCGTCCGTCAACAGTGACTTCCTCCAGCTCGTCGCAAAGCTGCGCCACCACACGGCGTGCTTCCTCGGGGGGAAGCCGGAACCAGTGCGCGAAGTCCTGGTGTGTGGCAGGACCGTAGGTGGCGAGGTAGCGGCGGCAGACCTCAGCAAGCGCTTCAGCAGGATCATCGTCCTGCCAGGAACTAACCCACTGGTCTGGCCGAACGAAGGTCACCTGGCCCCCCGGCTTGGACCAAAGCAGAGCCGACCAGTGAACGCGGCAGGGGCGAGGAGTTCACCCCAGGGGGAGAGGAGCCGCTCCCGCGCCCACTCACCGACGCGCTGTGCGACGGCATCAGCGAGTTCCTGCCGGGTCAAGCAGCACCCATCGAGCGCCTCTGCGATGGCATCGAGGAGCGAGTTGGCCTGCGAAGGCGAAAGGCCAGCATCAGCGTACCAGTGTGGTTCGCGCACCTGTGCGCAGGCGCGCAGTGCAGCCATCCACAGCGGCAGTTCGTCCGCCGGGAGCAGGTGCAGGGTCTGGCGAGGGCCATAGGTCTTGATCAGAGAATGCCACTCCCACAGTTCCGCCTGGACCTCCTGCCGGGTCAATTCGGCAACCCGTACCCCGAGAGCAAGCTCGGCGGCGGAGAGGATTTGCGCCTGGATGCCGCCGACGCTGCGCACAGCGTCTACCAGCCGGGCGCGTGGCAAGGGCGAGAGGAGATGATGGTGGGCAAGTCGCCGCCTGCACACGGCGTTCCAGGTGAGCGACCTCATTGGAGAATCCACCTCATCTCGCGCCCTCCTACACTGATACCGAGGGAGTGGTGCAAGCCCCTGATGCGTAGTTCGTACACTTGTGTCTGTGGGCACCAGAGCAGGAGGTATGGGGTGGGCCTCAGCATGCAGCTTCTCCTTGTCATGTTGCTACCTAACAGCAAGCTTCTCCATTTAGTATAGCGGTCAGGTAGCAACATGACAAGGTCTGAGCGAGCGGGCAAAGATTGGATTACTCGGATTGGATTGGCACTGATGGCCTGTTCTCGTCCGAGGCGGGATGATTCAATATTTGTCCCCAGGGAATCTGGGCAGTTGTACCGATGTCGTAGAGGTGGAATGCGTCGTTGTATCTCAGCAGGCGCCAGCGTCTGTTCTGCTGGTGGGTTGTAAACTGTTGCCAGTGCGTAATTGAGGTATTGCGGGTGTAGAAACGGGCAGGCGGGAGCGTCCAGGCGTTTGCCTTGAAGAAGTAGAGAAACGAGGTGTCAATAACTCCGCCATGGCAGACAAGCACAATTGTTTTGCCTTCATATGTGCGGATAATGCGATCCAGGGCCGTTCCAATACGTAACATAAATTGTCCCCAGTTCTCTCCTCCGGGCGAGACGGGATGATAGGGATTTTCTTCAAAGTTCGGTTCGCCATAGACCTGCCTGAATTCATCTACAGACATTCCATCAGCTTCACCGGGACGCATTTCTTGAATCTCGTCATCGAACTGCAAGGGCACGGCAAAGGCCGGTGCGATGATCTGGGCCGTCTGTTGGGCACGGAGCAGAGTACTGGCAATAAAAACATCAGGGTTGATCTCTTTAGTTATAGCCAGGCGGTCGCGCAGTCGCTCAGCCTGTTTGATGCCAAGAGGAGATAGACCACCATCGCCAACAAAGTTTGTGATGGCGGCCATCGCCTCACCATGACGGATAAGATAGAGATTTGTCATAAGTAGTTCGGTCCTCCGCTTAGAGTATTTCCTCGCAAGTGTGAATACATGTACCATTCGTTCATCACGAAAGATACCCACTAGAAGCATATACTATGTAAGAGGGTGTGACGTTTCTTTCTCTCGCTTCGTGATATAAGTAATAAGCATCCATGTGTCCCAAATGTGACAAACAGACAACATTTTGAGATCATTATGTGATATGATAACACTATCCTTCTACTATTCTATCTAAGGAGTTTATCTTATGCGTCCGCTTATTGGTATTCCCTGCCATACAGGGAAGGGTTCGGCACATAATCGTGAAAAGCCAATCATTTATAGCAACAGAAGTTACATTCAAGCAGTGGAGTACGTGGGTGGAATGCCCGTTCTCATTCCGGTCCTACAAGATTTGAGTGGATTACAAACGCTCCTCTCGCGCCTGGACGGTCTCTTGCTCCCTGGTGGCCCTGATGTCGATCCACGTCTTTATAATCAGCAACCGCATGAGCTGCTGGGCAAGATCAATCCATCGCTTGATGCGTTAGAACTGGCACTGGCTCGTTGGGCAATTGACAAGGAGATTCCTACGCTTGGCATCTGTCGTGGCATGCAACTACTTAATGTAGCTATGGGTGGTGATCTACACCAGGACCTGGGTGAAAGATGCCCCGATACCTGGCAGCAACATTGCAACTGGGATCAGCCACGCAATGAGCTTATCCATCGTGTAGCGGTCCAACCGGGAAGCCAGATGGAAAAGATCTTTGGCAAGAGCGTTGTGGGAGCAAATAGCCTTCATCATCAGGCAATCAACAGACCTGGAAAGGGCATCGTCATCAGCGGCTATAGCGAGGACGGTGTGGCGGAACTTATGGAGATTCCCGATCATCCCTTCATGGTGGGAACGCAATGTCATCCAGAAGAGATCTATCTCGACGAACCTGCCTGGGCACATCTCTTCACGGCCTTCGTTGACGCCTGTACAACGAGAATTATGCAGCAGATGGAGATGCCTGGCGCGCTCATTACTATCGCAGACTACGCGGCATAGACGGCGGGATCAGTCCATTCCCGGACTTCCTGTGCGACCTGCGCGACAACCTTTTGCACAGCATGCTCTACTTCGGGGGATAGGGCAGCACCAGAGGCGTAGTTTTTTCCCTCAATAGCATACACAATCAGCGTAGATGGCAATTGTTGCAAAGTATGCGCAAGTGTCAAAGCCTCGGCAACACCGAAAGCATGTGAAGAACAGAAGGATAAGCCGACAGGGATAGGTTGCGCGAGTGCATCAAAGCGATAGATTGTACCAACTTCTGCACCGGAGCTTACCGCATCAACGAGGATGATCTTACTGGCCGCATCCCAGCAGATAAGCAATGACATGCCGTCGCTTATGCCTTCAATCAGACGCACAGGGGGAAGATCTTGCGTTTTGAGTACCTGCACCACTGCCAGTCCAGCGGCATCATCACCACGATACTCATTACCGATACCAATTATAATAATTGATGGTTCCATGATCCACCCCCTTTCTTACGAGATCCTGTTCCATAAGCCGGGTGGAGGTGAACTCCACCCCTACGGGCATTACGGGTGTTATGCGCGATCAATATGCAGCTTGAGAAAGTGTGTGGCGCAGGAGATGCAGGGATCGTAGTTGCGGATCGTCTGCTCGCACTGTTGCAAGAATTGCTCCTCGGGCAGGTCGATGGAACGGGCAGCGTAGTGCCAGAGATCGTTTTCAATGCTTTTCTGGTTCTGGGAGGTGGGCGGCACAATCTTTGCATTCAGGATACGCCCTTCGTCGTCGATCTGGAAGCGATGGTATAGGGTACCACGCGGCGCTTCTGTACAGGCATAACCGATTGCAACACGTGGATGTACTTCAACGGCTGGCTGCTCCGGTATCTCGTACTGCTCGATGATGCGCAGCGCTTCGTCAAATGCATAAAGCACCTCTATGCTGCGTATGATAATACTTTTGAAGGGATTGAGACACGTAGATCCCAGTCCAGCACTCTGTGCAGCCTCGCGTGCCAACGGCGAAAGTTTCTCATAGTTCAGGTTGTAGCGTGCCATGGGACCTGTCATATAAGCGCCGTAGCCTTTGTGGATAGAGTGGAGCGCGCTGGAATAAGGCACATGCTCTTCCACAAAATGCTCCTCGTATTCACTTACTGCGATATCCAGCCCTTTGCTGGAGACGAGCCGACCCTCGTTAAAGGGATATTCGTCTGGATGACGCAAGGCAACAAATTCATATTCCGATTCAAAATCTGGGCAGGGCAACTGCGCAGTCCAACGTACGGTTTCCAGAGCGGCATCTCTTGCCCATTTCAGCTTCTCTACCAGTGGTTTGAATTCCTGTTTCGTGGGCACTCTGTAGAAGCCTCCCGCACGTACGTTGATAGGGTGAATCTCGCGCCCACCGATGAAGGATATAATGGCATTTCCGGCCTTCTTAAGCTGGAGAGCGCGTTTGACATGCTCGGGATAGTCCTGCGCCAGGTGCATCACATCAGGATAGCCAAGAAAATCGGGCGCGTGAAGCATGAATATATGAAGGACGTGACTCTCGATCCATTCGCCACAGTAGAGAAGACGCCGCAGTGCCCGCAGTTGTCCAGCAACGATCACATCACAGGCATTCTCCAACGCATGCACGGTGCTCATCTGATAGGCAACCGGACAGATGCCACAGATACGCGCCGTGATATCGGGCGCTTCGGTGTACATACGACCACGCAACAGAACCTCAAAGAAACGCGGAGGCTCAATAATCTTGAATTTGATATCCTCTAGCTTGCCATCACGGATCTTCACATAGAGCACACCCTCTCCTTCGACGCGCGCCAGCGGATCTACGTGTATCTTCTTAGTTTTCATAACGCTCGCTCTCTTTCAGAAATGGTTCAGCGCAGGCGTTGAAGCTACGGAAGGTACGCATGACCTGGCCCTTTGTTGCGCCAAGCTGCATCCAATGCTTACTTAAAGACACCGTGTTGGGTGTTTCTTTAGGGCCATAGCAACCATAGCAGCCACGATTATAGGCCGGGCAGATCGCTCCACAACCCGCGTGGGTAACAGGACCCAGGCAAGGCGTACCATGGGCAACCATGACACAGACAGTGCCACGCAGCTTGCATTCGACGCACACACTCTGTGGCGGCGTGTTTGGTCTGCGCCCATGTAGATAGGCCGTGATGACCTCGATAAGCTGGTGCTTATTGATAGGGCAGCCACGCAACTCGAAGTCGACGGGCACATGATTAGAGATGGGCGTCGAGGTAGCCAGCACATCGATGTATTCCGGCGAGGCGTAGACAACGGAAATAAATTGCTCGACATCTTTGAAGTTACGCAGAGCCTGGATACCACCGGCAGTAGCACACGCACCAATGGTGACCAGGTATTTTGACGCGCCGCGCACCTCCTTGATACGTTCGGCATCATGCGGCGTCGTGATCGATCCTTCGACTAGCGAGAGATCATATGGGCCTTTGACCATCATGCGCGAAGCTTCGGGGAAATAAGCTATCTCGACTGCGCCCGCGAGCGCCAACAATTCGTCCTCGCAATCCAGCAGGCTCAACTGGCAGCCATCGCAGGAAGCAAATTTCCAGACCGCCAGCTTCGGAGGTCGCCTACGCGGTATTTCTGCCATCTTACACCTCTACCTTCACTAATAAATCTTGCACGTGGCTATATTGGAAGACAGGGCCATCCTTACAGACGAAATGAGGACTGAACTGGCAATGCCCACACAGACCAATACCGCATTTCATGTTACGCTCCATAGCGATAAAGATATTATCCGCTGACACGCCGCGCCTCTGAAGTTCGACGGCTGAGAAACGCATCAAGACTTCGGGGCCACAGAGCATGGCGACCGTGTTGGCAGGATCGAAGTGCGCTTTAGGAATGAACTTCGTCACGTAGCCGACATTCCCACGCCATGTGTGATCGGCATGCCCCACGATAATGTCAACCTCAAGATCGAAGCGAGCACGCCACTGTTCAAGTTCGCGTCGATAGAGGAGATTCTCTGGCATGTGGGCGCTACAGAGAAGAAACACACCGGCGAATTTCTCGCGTTGAGCAATGGCCTGGTACACAACCGAACGCAGCGGGGCCAGTCCAAGACCTCCAGCAACTACGACAAGATCCTTCCCCATAGCCTGCTCGATAGGCCAGTGGCTGCCAAATGGACCCCGCACACCGATCACGTCACCGGGTTTGAGCACGCAGAACGCCTTCGACACCAGCCCAACATCACGTGTTGTATGGATGAGAGATCGCCGTTTCGTTGGATCGCCACTGATCGAAATAGGGATCTCGCCCACGCCGAACAGGTAGAGCATATTGAACTGGCCAGTCGCAAAAGGAGGAATCTCACCACCACCTTCCGGCACGAACTCTACCGTCACCGTATCGGTGGTCTCACGTTTTGCCTTCCTCACCCGGTAAGGGTGCGGCACCATGGGATCGGATAGCTCAGGAATGTCACCAGTCATAACCAGCCTCTAGAACTATTGTTGTATTCATCGAGCAACTGCATTCGCGTCGCCTGCAGGCGCTCGATGATAATATCGGCGGTCCGCTTTACCAGTTCATAGCCGAAATCGTGATCGTTCTCACATTTTTCGCGTAAACAGATGCCATCCAGCATGGTAACACCGGTAGGATCAACGGCTCGTGCACTGAAATGCCAGCGATATGGGGCAAAGAGCCACGACCAGCCGAGCACTTCACCCGCATCGATCGTCTCAATGGTGATGATGCCAAGCTGAGCGGCGGCGATCTCAACCGCCACCTTGCCGCGCCGAACGACATAAAAGTGCGTGGCCGGTTCTCCTTCACGGAAGATGTATGCATCTGTCGCATAGGAGGCATTTGTGGCGCAGCCTCTCATCAACTGAAGATACTCAGATGCAAGCCCCTGGAAAAAGGGATGTTCCGCCAGAACATTATCAAGTGTCTTCATCAAGACTGCTCCTTTGCTACTGTCGTGCTCTCAGACTCACGGATGGCGTGCACTTCCTCGGTGATATCAATGCCAACAGGGCACCAGGTAATACAGCGCCCACAGCCTACACAGCCGGAGGTGCCAAACTGATCAATCCAGGATGCAAGTTTATGAGTCATCCATTGGCGATAGCGAGACTTTACAGAGGAACGAATGCTGCCGCCGGAAATATAAGAAAAGCTCGTATTGAAGCAGGAATCCCACTTACGCCAGCGCTCAGCATTCTCGCCCGCCAGGTCAGATGTATCCTCTACCGTTGTACAAAAACAGGTTGGACAGACCATGGTACAGTTTGTGCAGGATAGACAACGCGTCGCCACCTCGTTCCAGCGTGGATGCTCCAGGTTCCGGTAGAGCAGATCCTTGATCCCGGTCGTATCGAGGCTACGGCCCATCTGTTCGGAGGTTGCCTGCACTATGCGTTCAGCAAGTTCGCTATCCTCATCACTGGCAGTTCTATGCGGCACCTCTTGCAGCAATTCAGCACCCAGTTCAGTACCCACCTGGACGACGAAATAATGGGCGTCGGTGAGCATTATTTCTGTCAATGCCAGGTCAAAGCCGCCGGTTGCACGGGGTCCCGTCTGCATAGAGGTACAAAAACACGTGCCGCCAGCCTGTCCACAATTCACCGCTACGATACAGAGATTCTCGCGCCGCGACTGGTAGATGGCATCATTATACGGTCCCTGGGTGAAGACGGTATCCTGGATAGCAATCGCGTGTAATTCGCACGAGCGCACGCCAATAAACGCCATCCTGGGAGCTTCGTGAGATTCGGGAATGACCTGAAAGCTCTTTCCCTTGCGCCTGGCCTGCCATAGACGCAGTACAGGAGGATGCAAGAAGCGCTTCCACGACTGTGGACCAACTGCGTAACCGAACAGTGCTTTGTCGTCGCGTTTTTTGAGACGATAGCTGCCACCATCCTGCTCATCGGTATAGCCGACAGGCAGATCATCGACCGAGGCAAGGGTATCATAGACAATGGCGTTATCGCGCACCGTCGGACCAACGACCTGGTATCCTCGCTTGAGAAGTGCAGCGAGCAGGTGTTGAAGATGCTCACGCTCCACAACGACCTGAGCATTGACGTATAGGGGAGGTGATGCCATTACATGACCCTCCTTCTGCTTACCACTAACACTTATAAAGTTGTATGGTACGTCCATGATATCACTACGAGATCACAGTTATGAAGCTCTACATCACAAAGGGCTCACATGGTGATATACAGGCTTAGGAGCCTCCTTCTGCTCAGCTTTTTTGACATCCCTATATTCAATATAATAGTATTGGACGGTCAATCTTTCTGATTTCTTGATCAAAGAAACAACTATTTCAAATCTGGAGGCACTGATGAAAACAGGTATAGGCTTGCCAGCGACGACACCGGGCGTGCAGGGTAAATTGATTCTGGATTGGGCCAGGCAGGCGGATGCAGGCCCCTTTTCCTCATTGGGGCTTATTGATCGCATAGTATATGACAACTATGAGCCACTTATTACCCTGGCGGCTGTAGCGGGTGCGACGGAGCGTATTCGCCTGGCAACAACGGTTCTCCTCGCTCCACTACGCAATGGAGCGCTTCTTGCCAAGCAGAGTGCCAGCCTGGACGCGCTTTCTGGTGGTCGTCTCACATTAGGTCTGGCCATTGGTGGTCGGGAAGATGATTACCAGATTGCAGAAACATCTTTCAAGAACCGGGGCAAGCGTTTCGTAGAGCAACTCGCGTTGATGGAACGCATCTGGTCGGGTCAACTTCTGGAAGGTGAAAATGAGCCGATCGGGCCGAAGCCCGTCCAGCCAGGAGGTCCCGAGGTGCTGCTCGGAGGCAACTCGCCCGCCGCAATACAGAGAGTCAGCCGCTGGGGCAATGGTTTTATTACAGGCGGCGGAGGTGCTGGAATGGCACGCCAGGCTTTTGATGCAGTCAAAAAGGTCTGGCACGAGGCAAATAGAACTGGAAATCCTCGGCTGGTTGGTTGCTCATATTTCGCGCTCGGTCCCCAGGCTGCGGATCGGGCCAGCGCATATATTCAGCACTATTATAGCTTCCTGGGACCAATAGCGGCTCAAATAGCAGGAGGTGTTCCTACCACCTCGGAAGCTGTACGCGACACTATCAAGGCATTTGCAGATACTGGAGCTGACGAGCTTATTCTCTGGCCCTGTATCGCAGAACTGGACCAGGTCAGTCGCTTAGCGGATCTTATTGGCGGTTAGTAGATTAACCGAGACAACATAATTCACCTTCTTCAGCGACGTTCGGGCAACCTGTGCCGACCAGTTGGCGCACGCAAGTTCCTGGTATAAGAGACTTCGGCCTGGTCTTCTAGAGTATCATGCATCCCTTGCTGTTGAATAAGCATGGCGACAAGGCCAGTCCAGCCAGTCTGATGGCTTGCGCCAAGTCCCATACCTGTATCGCCGTGGAAGAATTCGTGGAACAAGATATGGTCGCGCCAGTGGGGGTTGTGTTGCAAGAACTCGTTATCGCCATTGAAAGGACGCCGCCCTGTATTATCGCATAGGAAGAGGCGGATCAGGCGTTGCGAGAGTTCATCGGCAACTTCCATCAATGTCAGGTCGTGTCCTGAGCCAGTGGGATATTCTACGCGAAAGTCGTCGCCATAGTAGTAATAGAATTGCTGGAGGGCTTCGATCAGGAGATAGTTGGTGGGGAACCAGATGGGACCACGCCAGTTTGAGTTTCCGCCGAAAAGTTCTGTGCGCGATTCGGCTGGCTCGTAGCTTACTGTGTACGCGAAGCCATTGAAATAGTGCACGTAGGGATGTCCGGCATGGTACTTACTCAGGGAACGAATACCGTAATCACTCAGGAACTCGCCGGGATCGAGCATACGCTTGAGCAAGCTCCGCAGGTGGTGACCGTGTACCAGTGAAAGGAGTCGTCGTTCGCCGCTGTCGGGCTGTTGCCAGCGGGAGACAACGAGACGTGTTAGATCGGGTCGATGGGTTAGGAACCATTCCAGGTGGAATTTGAAGCGTGGCAGCGCATTGAGCACACGCGGTTCCAGTGTCTCCACCGCAAACAGGGGAATCAAGCCAACAAGAGAGCGGATCTTCATAGGCAGATAGATATCATTGGGCAGATGCAGCACATCATAGAAAAACTCGTCCTCTTTATTCCAGAGTTGAATCCCTTCTTCGGCCATATTGTTCATCGCCTCTGCGATAGCCAGGAAGTGTTCAAAGAACTTGAGGGCGATATCCTCGTAGGCTGCATTGGTGAGCGCGAGTTCCAGGGCAATGGTCATCATATTTAAGCAAAACATGCCCATCCAGCTCGTTGCGTCGCTCTGCTCGATGAAGCCGCCTGTAGGCAAGGGAGCACTGCGATCAAAGACGCCAATATTGTCCAGGCCCAGAAAGCCACCCTGAAAGACATTTTTACCCTCTGAATCCTTGCGATTGACCCACCATGTGAAATTCAGTAAGAGTTTGTGAAAGATGCTTTCCAGGAACATACGATCCGCGCAACCCGTCTGCTCCAGGTCGATCTTGTAGACGCGCCAGGCTGCCCAGGCAAAGACGGGTGGATTGACATCGCCAAAGGCCCATTCATAGGCAGGCAATTGTCCGTTGGGATGCATATACCATTCACGCATAAGCAAGTCAAGCTGGCTTTTGGCGAAATCGCTATCAATCAAAGCAAACGGCAGGCAATGAAAGGCCAGGTCCCAGGCGGCATACCAGGGATACTCCCACTTATCCGGCATCGACATCACGCGCTCGTTATACAGGTGGCGCCACTCGCGATTGCGTCCATATTTGCGTTGCGCAGGAGGAACAGGTTGGGCAGGATCGCCCTTAAGCCAGCGGTCAACAATATAGTGATAGAATTGCTTACTCCACAGCATCCCAGCCAGCGCCTGGCGTTGCACACTTCGCTGATCCTCATCCAGAGATGCAGGCTGAATTGCGGCATAATATTCATCGGCCTCCTGTTTGCGTGTGGCGAAGATCGCATCGAAATCTGCAAAGGGCAGATCGGTGGAACTGGTGGAGATATTTGTCGTTGCGGTAAGCCGTAGTCTCAGTTCGATACTCGCACCTGGAGCTATCGTTCGGGTATAGAGTGCCGCGGCTTTCGTACCTATGCACTCAGGATTTACCGCCGCATGGTCGGCGTGGATGAGATAGTTGTGAAAGGCATCCTTGACATAGGGCGTGGAATTTGGAACGCTAAAGAGGCGCTGGACATTGGTATCGTTATTGGTGAACAGGAGATCGTCGGCAGCTTCACAGGAGAACAGGTAATTTCCTAACAAAGGATGCTGCGCTTCTAAAGCCAGAGCAAAACTGTGCTCAGAAGTTGCAGATACATCTAACCGGGCTTGCTTTAATAGCGGACGACTATCATCCAGGCCCCAGGACCATGTATTACGGAACCAGAGGGTAGGCAGCAGATGGAGTATAGCAGCATCCGGTCCACGATTCACGGCTGTAATGCGGATCAAGATGTCTTCCGGGGCGGCTTTAGCATATGTTATGAACACGTCGAAATAGCGATCGGCGGCAAAGATACCAGTATCGAGCAGTTCGAACTCGGAACCTCGTCTGCCGCGATGGGCATTCTCGTCTATCAGTTGTTGATAGGGGAAAGCAGCCTGTGGATATTTGTAGAGCATAGACATATAGCTGTGGCTGGGAGTGCTGTCAAGATAGAAGTAGACCTCTTTGACATCTTCGCCGTGGTTGCCCTGTGGGCCGGTCAGACCAAACAGGCGCTCTTTGAGAATCGGGTCCTGTCCATTCCACAGTGCCAGCGCAAAGCATAAGTATCCCTTATCATCACTGATACCGGCCAGACCGTCTTCATTCCAACGATACGCCCTTGAGCGTGCGTGATCATGTGGAAAGTAATCCCAGGCGCAACCGTCGTGACTGTAATCTTCGCGCACCGTCCCCCAGGCACGCTCGCTGAGGTACGGTCCCCAATGGTGCCAGGCGTTCCCGTCAAGGACGAGGCGCTCCTGTTCACTCATAGAGTGGTTCAGTAACGGTTTTTCCATAATTCTCAGCTCTTTGAGAGTAATCCGCTGCCTGGATGTTCTGGGTGCCTAAACGATTGTGCAGATCGGCTACGACCTGGGTTGCAAGATGATCTGGACCGATGAAATATGACACGATATGTTGCGCCTGGAGCCGATTCTTGAAAGCTTCAAGCTTTGTTATAAGTCTAGGATCACGCTCAAAATGCGCAGGAGGAACTGGAACATTGTCATCTTTAAAGTAGATCAGGCAAGGTATGTTATGTTCCTTCGCACGACGATACTCAGCCTCAGCGATGCCGGAACCGTAGCGATGGGCAAAGATGCCGACATAAATGTCGCTACGGTCCACTTCGGCCAGGCTGACCCGCTCAGGCGTATCGGGTCGGCTCCCGAAATGTTGCATACTCACGAAACTGGTGTCCTGCATGCGGTGCAACGCTCTTTCCACAGCCTCGCGCTCCGGTTGTAAATCTTGCCATGTTGAACTGATAAAAATGCGTATCTCCTTGCCCGGCAGGACAGGGCGCTCCTCAGGCACAACAGTTCTAATAGGACCTACCACCTTCTTCCCGAAAGCCCTCTCGTAGATGCGATTGCGTATAACAATACGATCATCGACGTCCATTTTGATGGCCCCGCTGAGATAGAGTTCGCGGAAGATGCCATCACTGATTTCTTCCTGAAGAAGGGACTGACCGGTTTGCAATCTTGACCAGAAGGCACCCGCTTGCGAAGAAAGATGATCAAGTACTCTATGCATATGTTTGAGATTGCTGTCTTGCTGCAACGGATTTGCACGATTGAGAATAGTCCGCTCAATAACCGACTCAACGTGTTGGGATGTCATGATCATGGGTGCTTTGCGATGAGCTTTCCTTTCCAGGGCAAGGC